>ODAI012143625.1_pt1 | contig 31303 bp, 29 predicted proteins | sample 1539321 | NCBI WGS metagenome assembly ODAI01 (sample SAMN02144231, study PRJEB22623) | gut metagenome | biome: sheep rumen | host: Ovis aries | place: New Zealand
AGCGAAGGGGCCCGCATGGCTGCGAGCCCCTTCACTTTAATGGATACTTATAGAGTTAAACTAACGGCTTCTTGTTCTCCTGATGAACTTGCGGTACCTGTCCTCTGTGAGTTCACAGAAACATCAGAATAGCAGTGGTAGATTTCATTATATCTTGGATAGTAACCTTACCGCCGTTTACCTGCTCCAACTCTTCCTTAGTCAACTTCTGAGCCTTCTGGCTGTTCATTTCATTCTGCTTCATAATCGTATAAATTTAAATTGTTAAACTTGCTGTCAATTGATGTCTCAGGAATGTCGTTGTTTCCTTTCGATATTGCAAAGATACGGCGAGTTTCGGCATATTCCAAATAATTAGGCGAAATCTTCTCAGAGTTGTTGCGACAGGGTGGGAATGAAACGACAAAAAGAGTTCGTGAGCCGAAATATTGTCGGAACACAGAAGGGAACACAGAAGTGACGGTTCTTGCTGTGTTCTGCTTAAAAAACTTGGTCCAAAGGTACAAAAAATCTTGAACATAACAAAGCCCTGGCTTGAGAAAGTCGGGGCTTTGCGATAAAAAAGAGGATGGGTTAAAAGTTACACCTGCGGGCAATATTTTCTTTTGTGTGGTCATCATCGGGGATAAGACCGAATAAACGTCCACCATTTACCTGCTCCATCTCGTTGATCGAAATATTCTGTTTCATAACTGTTGTGCCCTTCCGGGACTTGGGGTTTAATTTTACTTATTTATTATTTTATTAATTATCTGTTTGCGTCTCCCAGAACTTGTTTTGTCTGATTGACGATGCAAAGGTACGACAGTTTTCGCTGCCCGGCAATTTTTTCGCTGAATTTTCGCTGTAGTAGTTGCGACAACCGTCCCCATTTGCGACAGACAGACAAGATGGGGGTGGAAAGTGTCGCAAAAACGTCGAAACGCAGAAGGGACGGTTCTTGCTGTGTTCGCAGAAGGGACGGTTTTTTCCGTGTTCTGACCCGTGAGTTAGGACGAAACTTTACAGCCTCACTGCCCGGACGACGGGCGGTGGGGTTTCTTTTTTGCCGTGAGTTAACTCGATTTGCCGTTTGAGTTAACTCAACGGGACTTTTGAGTTAACTCACGGTTTTCCGGGCCTTGTCTGGCCTGGTGCATCCCATTATCTTAATATATCTTAAATCTTTACACTCGGCAGTGGCTTCTGTTACAACATGTTGTAACAATAGTTTCTGCCGATTGCGTAATTTCGCCACATAATTAATAGAAAGAACTATTACCTTTTACAAACTAAAAAAATAATTATGAGCGAAAAAGATTTTAAGAATCATTGCGCAGCAATTCTGTTAAGTACCGCCAAAGGCAAGACGCGCTCCGGGCGCGTGACACACATCTCGCAGATCGGAGGCTACAACCGCACCAAGTTCAAACTGGATGAGCTCCTGAAGATGTATGCAGCCGAGCTGTTCCGATTCATCATGAACATCGCGATGGAGGTACCCGACAGTGAGTTCAAACGCATGTGGGAAGAACTACACGACTTGATTGTGAAAGCAGCCTCGGAAGGCGAGCAGATCAACGCGCCTCACAAACGGCAACCCCAGAAACAGAAAGCATCATGGATGAAAAGAATTTTCAACTGATCGGGTCGATGCTGGCCAAGGTCGGCATGCCCCCGCAGCAACGGGAGCAGCAGCAGCGACGGGAGCAGCAGCTGGCACAGCTAGAGCGTCTCAGGATCACAGCCGAGATGGATCTGCCGCCGCTGGCGTTCCTGTTCAGGATGAACGGCAAGCCTTGTTTCCCGCGCGGGGAGCTGGTGACGGTCTCCGGCAAGCCAAAGTCGGGTAAGACCTTCTTCCTGTCGCTGCTCATGGCTGCCTGTTCGGCAGAGCAGGTGGTGGGCATTGCCAGGATGCCCGACACCCCGCCGCTGAAATGCCTCTGGTATGACACCGAGCAGAGCCGCCAATCGACCCTGGAGATCCTGCGCGACAGAATCGGCAAGCTGGCCAGTGGCATCGAGGAAGGACTGTATGATATTTTCAACTGCCGCAGCATCGACTGGCAGGAGCGGCTGTCGCTCCTGGAGGCTGCCATTGGGGAGAGCTGTCCCGACCTGGTGGTCATCGACGGTGTCTGTGACCTGATCGCAGACATCAACGACGGGGTCAGCGTGAAGCCCGTGGTGGAACGGCTCATGCAGCTGGCACAGGCGCATACGTGCTGCATCGTGTGTGCCATCCACCAGAACAAGGGTGCTGAGGATCGCAACCCGAGGGGCTGGATGGGCACAGAGCTGAACAACAAGTCGTTTGAGACGTATGCCTGTGAGCTCATCAAGCCCGACCTCATCTTCTCCGTGGAGCAGACGCTCAGCCGCCGCCACCGCATGGACCGGCTCTTCTACTTCACCGTGGATGAGAGCGGGATGCCGCAGCCGTCGGCAGGACCTGAGCAGGCCGCAGAAGACGACAGGCAGGCGAAAAAGACCTATCCGCCGATGGACGAGAAGTACCTCGTCTGGCCCGACGGGAAGATGGATGTCGATATCCGCCTGCTCTTCCACGACGCGCTGAAGACGGGCCCCCGCTATTACGCGGACCTGCAGACGACGGTCATGGGGCTGTTGGGCTGCAAGGAGACAGGCTATTGGAAGCATCTCTTCAGCAGAGCCAAGCTGCAGGGCATCGTCGTCAGCGGGCTCAACCCGGAGGGGAAGAGCGTCTGGCGGCTGGCGAACCGGCAGGCCACCCAGCTCGAGCTGCCGGCGGCGACCGACGAGGCTCCGCCTTTCTGAACAGCCCCTCCTCTATGGCCCCCTATAAAGGGGCCATAGAGGGATCCAAATCCCCCTTATCCCCTTTCCCCTTTTCCCCCTTATCCCAAGACCCAGCTTATGAAGTTTGACGATTTGTTTTGTGATGCGTTCGGGAAGATCCTTGCGGACTTCAGGACGAACGAGGACCGGCTGCAGGCGATGGTCGGTCTGATGCGCAGCGACCGGTCGCGGTTCTGCGGGGAGCTGTGTGCCCAGCCCTATCAGTTCTCGGCGGAACAGATGCAACGGGCGGCGGAGCGCTACAGGCTCGGTGGCAGCAGAAGCGGCGAGACGGTGTTCTGGCTGATCGACGAGACGGGGCGCGTGCGCGACGGGATCGTGGGCGGCGGGTTTGCCTCAGTGCTGCTCAAGCAGCGTGGCATCCTCGACGCGTCGTGGTGCGCGCAGCACTGTCTCTTCGGCATGCATCTGCTGGCGGAAGACGGGGCGGCCTTGCCGGTGGCGGTGGTGGAGGATGTCCGCAGTGCGGTCATTCTCTCGGAGGTTTATCCGAAGTTCGTCTGGCTGGCTACCGGCTATCCGGCGAACTTGCAGCTCTTGGCGTTTCTGCCGCTGATGGGCAGAAGGGTGGTCTGTTTTCCGAGGGTGGATCCGACGGGGTCCAATCATCTGGCGTGGCTGGAGTTTGCGAAGCTGCTGCGGGGCTTCGGCCTCTGCATCGAGGTTTCGGATTTTCTGGAAGAAAATGCTTCGGAAAGACAGAAGGAGAAGGAAATCGATCTTGTCGATTTTCTCTTCGGATGAAAGGTCCGGCTTGAGTTTTTAAATTAAATAATTCAACTTTCTGAAGTAGTTAAGTAGTCAGAAGTTAAAGTAGTTAAGCCAAATGTCTTGTGGCGGAAAGCAGCCTGTAGAAGTGATGGCTTAACTACAGTCCGAAAGGACGAGCAAAGCGATAACTACTTAACTTCTTAACTACAAAGAAGTTGAGCGACTGCGAAACTTGAATTAAATAAATTTTTATTTATGAAATCGATGTCGAAATCTGAGTTGGCCATGAGGGCCGGGGTGTCGGTGACGACACTGATGCGATGGTGCGAACCCTATCGCGAGGAACTGTCCAGAATGGGGATGCAGCCCCGGAACCGGGTGCTGCCACCAAATATCGTGCAGTTTATTGCGGAGAAGTTCTGTATCGATGTTTAATCGCACGGAAACAATTTTATCACACGGAAACGCACACAAACTCACAGTGGCGGTCGCGGTTGCCGTACCTTTGCAGTGTCAGTCCGGTCGGGCAACGGTGCCTGGCGCGGAATATACAAGTCCTCTACTGACGAGGGGCAAACAGTATGGCACTGAATGTGCAATTCTACAAGGTTCACAACCATCTGACGGATGAGGACATCGTGATTCCCCGTATCGTGAACCAGCAGTCGCTCGACTTCAACGAGCTCTGTGAGTATCTGGCCGACGGCTCGACGGTGACGGCTGCGGATGTGAGTGCGGTGATGAAGCAGATCGAGATGCGTCTGCCGCTGGTGCTGGGTCTGAACGCAAAGGTGGTCTGTTCGCCGGAGGGCCTTACCTTCCGTCCGAAGGTGTCGGGGTCGATCACCCAGAGTGAGTTGAAGGCGAAGCTGGAGGCGAAGAAGGCTGCCGAGACCGATCCCGAGAAGGCTGCGCTGATCGACGTCAACCGCGCCATCCAGATCTCCGACCTCGCCATTAGTGACCTCACGGCGAGCATCGCCATCGAGATGCCCAAGAAATGGGACGAGCGTTTCAAGTCGAAGGTCAGCTTCAAGCGTATCACCAAGGATGGTCTGGTGGCGGAGGAGACTGATGCCGGGGGCACGGCTTCCACGGACACTACTGGTGGCAGCGACAACACGCAGGGTGGCGGTGACAATACGCAGGGTGGCGGCAGCAACCCATCAACGACACCGGGAGAGGGAGACTAATTTAAAATTGAAGAATTGAAAAATTAAAAAATTGAAGAATTATGAAGATCAAACTTTCTAAAGAGCAGATTGAGCGGATCGTGGAAGATCCGGAGAGGGCCATGGAGGCTGGTGTGAAGGCGAAAGACCCCTGGTGGGTGATCGTCATGAAGGTGATTGCCTACGTGATCGGGCTACTCCTCGGGGGGGCCGCGTCAACAAGTTGTGCTTCCTATATGTTGTAGCATGCGGAAGATTACGATGATTGTACTGCATTGCGACGGTATCATGCCCCATCAGCACAACACGGTCAAGAAGATTGATGACTACCACAAGTCAAAGGGCTGGAAGGGCATCGGCTATCACTTCTGGGTGAACCGCCAAGGGGAGGTCTTCACAGGAAGACGCCTCGAAGAAGTGGGCGCTCATGTCGTGGGGCACAATAAGCACTCGATAGGCATCTGCTATGAGGGTGGTCTGGACTCGGCAGGACGAAAAGCCGATACCCGTACACCGGAGCAGGTGCGTGCCCTGCGGCAGTTGGTTGAGCGGATGCACGCCTACTATCCTCAGGCTATTATCGTCGGTCATCATGACCTGAACCCTGGTAAGGATTGTCCGTGTTTCGATGCTGCTGGCGAGTACTGGGACCTCCAGCCCCGACTGGGCAAGAAGCAGTAGTAGGCCCCGCCCGAGGGGGCGGGCAGAATGAAACAGAGGATGCGGAAAACTCGCATCCTCTGTCTCGTTGTGGGCGCTGACGGATTCGAACCGCCGACCCTCTGCTTGTAAGGCAGATGCTCTAAACCAGCTGAGCTAAGCGCCCTTGCTTCGTAAGCGGGTGCAAAGGTACGAAAAAAGACGGAAAGAGAAGAGTGAATGGTGAAAAATATGGCTTTGTTTAACTCTTTTTAAGAATATCAACCCAAAAGATGCTCAATATCGGTCTGCGGGAGGATGCAAAGGATGGCTTTGCCGTCGGGGGTGTAGTTGACATTGGAGCAGGCAAACAGCTCGTTGATGATGCTCTCCATCTCGTCGTTGCTGAGTATCTGGCCGTAGGGGACGGCAGCCTGACGGGCCAGGCAGAGAGCCAGCTGCGCGTTGAGCGACGCCAGTTTGTCGCCGACCACATTGGTGTCGTCCACCAGCTGACGGAGCAGGCGGACGGGGTCGAGGCCCTCGATGCCAGCCGGGATGCCGTTGACGGCAAAACTATGGCCGCCCAGGTCGGTCAGGTCGAAGCCGACACCGGCCAACAGGGGCAGGAGCTTCTGGAGCAGGACGGCATCGGAGGGTGCAAACTGGACGACCTCGGGGAAGAGCACCCGCTGGCTGTTGGCCGCATGGCTCTCCATCTGCGCCATATAGCGGTCGTAGAGGATACGGACACCGGCGCGGTGCTGGTCGATGATCATCAGGCCCGACTTGACAGCCGTCATCAGGTACCTGCCCTTGTACTGATAATGCGACGGCGACTTCTCGGAGAGGATGCCCTGGGGCATCATGCCGGGGTCGGCGACATCGGTGCTGAAGCCCTCGAACACATCGCCCTCGGCGGGAATGTCGGGCGACGACTGGCCCAGCCCCTCGTAAAGCCTCTCCCACCCCTCGGGTGCCGAGGCGGTCTTGCCGACGCTGCCGGAAGACTGCCCGCCGCTGCGCTCAAAGGGGTTGTAGGACGGATTATACTGCAACTGGGGCGGCGCCACCTGACGGTCGGCATCGAACACGGGGATGTCGGGTGCCCCCTGGGTATCGAAGTCGATGGCGGGCACCTCACAGAACTTACCCAGTGCGTCGCGCACGGCGGCGATGAGAATCTGCCAGATGGCCTGTTCGTTCTCGAACTTGATCTCCGTCTTCGTCGGGTGGATATTCACGTCGATATCCCCGGGCGCCACCTCGAAATAGAGAAAATAAGGCACCTGGGAGCCCTCGGGTATCAGCCGCTCGTAGGCACTGACGACCGCCTTATGGAAATAGGGATGCTTCATGTAACGCCCGTTGACGAAGAAATAGTCGTGGGCCGTCTTCTTGCGCGCCCCCTCGGGTTTGCTGACAAAGCCCGTGACGCTGCACATCGCCGTATGCACCTCCACCGGCAGGAGCTCCTGACTGTACTGTCGGCCAAACACGTCGCTGATGCGCTGGCGCAGGGAGGCCGGCCTGAGGTTGAGCAGTTCGGCACCGTTGTGATGGAGCGTGAAATGGATGTCGGGATAGACCAGTACGATGCGCTCGAAGGCAGTCAGGATATTGCTGAGTTCGGTGGCGTTCGACTTGAGGAACTTACGGCGGGCAGGCACGTTGAAGAAGAGGTTCTCGACCTTGAAGTTGCTGCCGACAGGACAGGAGGCCGGTTCCTGTGCCTGCACCTTCGAGCCGGCGATCAGCAGCCGGGTGCCCACCTCGTCGTCGGCACGGCGCGTCAGCAGTTCCACATGCGCCACGGCGGCGATGGAGGCCAGCGCCTCGCCACGGAAGCCCATCGTATGGAGGGCGAAGAGGTCGTCGGCCTGCCGGATCTTCGAGGTGGCATGGCGCTCGAACGACAGACGGGCATCGGTGTCGGACATGCCCTTGCCGTCGTCGATCACCTGGATCGACGTGCGGCCCGCATCGACCACCACCACGTGGATGGTGGAGGCACCGGCATCGACGGCATTCTCCACCAGTTCCTTGATGACGGAAGCCGGTCGCTGGATCACCTCACCAGCAGCTATCTGGTTGGCCACACTATCAGGCAGCAGACGGATCACATCGCTCATGACTTCTTTCCTCGCCAGTTAAAGATATCGTATCGGTCGGTAGGACGGATATAGTCGTACCACATATAGCCGGGCAGGCGGCGGCGCTCCTCGGGAATCTGGTTCAGGGGATACATCGTGCCCGTGGTCTTCGGCGTCCAGACGCTCTCCAGCTTACGGTCCTTCATGAACATACGGAGCTCGGAGGTCTCCTGGTAGTTATATATAATAGGTACGCTGTCGCCCTCCTCGAAGAAATAGCCGATGAGCACATTGTCCTTGGCCCGCGCCTCACGGATGTCGCCATCGACGAAATAGGCAAACATCTCCTTCGAGCACAGCTGGTTGAAGCAGGCCGTATCGCTGCGGAGCTGCTGGATGGACATGCAGTTGCCGATGACGTGGGCATGGTCGATGACGGAGTCCTTCAGGAACACGTCGATCCGGTCGCCGAAGAGCTGCTGCATGTTGTTCCACACGATGGGGTCGTGATACATCGTCATGCAGGAGTCGAGCGAGTTATAGACCAGAGAGTCGCAGACGCCCTGCACGTCGCGGCGGAAGGCCCTGACGTGATGGTAGGCATGGATCTTGCGATAGACGGAGTCGGTCTCGATATTGAACGTGATGATCTTGAACGTGTCGGCATGCATGAAGAGCGAGTCGCCCTGCGAGAAGTCGATGGCCACGGCACTGTCGGTACACATGGCATAGCCCGTGGGCTCGAAATACTCGCCGTAGTTGCCCGTCAGCTTGTTGCGGTTGACGGAATCGACATAGACCACGTTGCGGAAGGCCTGGCTCATGCCCTGCTGACTGTCGTAATAGACACTGTCGCCCACTATCATCTTACCCCCGTTGGTGAGCACCGAACGGTTCATGAGCCGTGCCTGGTCGCGCTTGGTGTCGTAGTAGCCCTGTTCGGAGTAGATATGGCTCTCGCCCGACGTGATGTCCGACGGGCCTACGATGTGGGCCATCGACTCCCGTGTGTCGTAGTACAAGGTGTCGGTGGTCAGGAAGAACTTGGGACTGCGCATCTTCACGTCGTAGTTGAAGACGGCCATCTTCGTCTTGGTGTTATACTCGCCCCAGTCGGAGGTCAGCGTGGTCTTGTCATCGACCATCTTGCCCCCTTCGAAGAAGTAGGCATTCTCATAGATGCGGTCGTAGTCGAGGCTGTCGGTATAGAGCGTGGTCTTCTTGTGCTTCAGCACCACATTGTAGCGGGCACGCGCCATCTGCTCGTCGCCGCTGTAATAGGCATAGTCGCTGAACAGAGACAGGGTGTCGCCCTGGTACATCTTCACATTGCCGAACGCCTCGAACGAGTTGCTGGCCTCGTAGAAATAGGCGCTGTCGCAATAGAGCCGCGCCCCCTGATGGGTGAAGTGGACCTTGCCGTTGAGGATGGTGGCATCGGGGTTGACACGGTCATCGTAGTGCAGCACGTCGGCATGCACCAGATAGACCCGCTCATCCTTCACCGCAGCCTTGCGCGCCGGGCGCCGCTTCTGCTTCTGCGCGAAGGCAGCGCCCACGCCCAGCAGCATAGCCAGGGCCATCATATAGCAAAACGTCTTCCTCAGCATCGGTCCGCCCTATTGTTTGATCCAGCCCTCGTACTCGAACTTACAGCCCCTGTAGTTATCGTTGAGGTGGGTATATACGCTCTTGATCTTATCGACCACCCACTGATGGATGCGCTCGTTCTGACGCTTCTGGAGCACCACGTCCTTCAGCACCTGGAAGTCTTCGGTAACCGTGGCCTTATGGCCGTCGATACGGTTCTTCAGCTTGGCAATCACACAGACGGTCTTACCGCGCTGGTTGATCATCCGGAAGGCCTTCGAGATCTGTCCTACCTGGAGGGTGTCAACAGCCTTGGCAATCTCTGCCGGCAGGTCCTGCATGCGGAACTTCGACGAGGTGTGGCCAGTCTGCATCATGTTCGTTGACATCAGACCCTTGCTGTTACGGGTGTCCTTGTCGTCGGAGAGGATCGGCGCCGCATCCTCGAAGGTGAACTTCCCCTCGCGGAGGTCGCCGGCGATGGAGTCGAGACGCGCCAGTGTCTTCGTGACAGCCTCTTCCGACACCACCGGTTTGCGGAGGATATGGCGCACGTTGACCTTCTCACCACGCTTCTCGATGAGCTGGATGATATGGAAGCCGAACTCCGACTCCACGATCTTCGACACCTTCTTGGGGTCGGTCAGGTTGAAGGCCACCGTGGCAAACGCCGGGTCGAGCGTGCCGCGGCCAGCCAGTCCGACCTCACCGCCTCGGCGGGCGGTGCCGGGGTCCTCGGAGTAGAGACGTGCCAGTGTCTGGAACGTGGCCTCGCCCCTGTTCACACGGTCGGTATATTCGCGCAGCTCATCCTTCACACGGTTCAGCTCCTCGTCGGAGATACGCGGTGTCTGCTGGATGATCTGCACCTCCACCTCCGTGGGTACGAAGGGGATGCTGTCCTCGGGCATGTCCTTGAAATAGCGGCGCACCTCGGCAGGGGTCACAGAGATATCCTCGGTGAGCTGGCGCTTCATCCTCTGCACCATCTGACGGTCCTTCATCTCGTCGCGCAGGTCGTTGCGGATCTGCGAGAGCGGCTGGTGCTTGTATTCCTCCAGACGCTCACGGGAGCCATCGACCATCTCCAGCCAGTAGTTGATCTGCTGTTCCACCTCGGCAGCCACGTCGGCATCGGTCACCTCGATACTGTCGATGATGGCCTGATGCTTGAAAAGCTTCTGTACGGCGATCTGCTCAGGGATGGTGCAGTCGGGATCGCCCGTCCACTTCACACCCTCCATGGCAGCCTGCATGCGCATGGCCTCCACATCCGACTTCAGGATAGCCTCGTCGCCGACCACCCAGATCACCTCGTCGATCACCGTGCCCATGGCGGCGGGCTTGGCTGTCTTGGCCACAGTATCGGTGTCGGCCTGCAGGGCCATGCCCGACAGGGCTGGGGCGCCAACGGCACTGCCAGCGGCCATCCCCATCAGGGGGACGGCGAAGACCATGGCCGGTATCACTTTCTTAAAAATACTCATTGATGTCTATTTACTGTTTTCAATATTTCCTGATTGACTTGCACGGGGTAGCGCTGCCGCAGTGCCTTCACCCACTCGAGCTCCAGCATCTGCTGATAGTCGGCCACCACCTGGGCACGCACGTCGGTATAGCTCTCCGGATATTTCTTCAGCTTCTTGCCATAGACCGCCTCAATGGGATAGTCGGCATTGGCTGCGTCAACGGCCGTCTGCTTCCGCTTGAAGACCAGACGGTCGATGGTTCCGTTGTCACCGGCCTTGAAGATACCCTTCTCGACCCGGATGCGGATGACGGAGTCGGGGTTGAACGTCGTGCGCAACGCCTCTGCCCACTGTTCGAAGGGCAGTTTCTTCACACACTTCTTCACGGCCTTCACGTCGGCCTTTTTCTTGACGTGATAGGCGATGCCCTTATAGCGCGGCTCAGACCACGCATAATCCTTCCGATGGACATCAAACCACGCCTGAAGCCCCACCTCGTCGTGCTCGGCCCGTTCCCAGACCTCACGGTTGCTGATCTCATAGAGCAGCAGGCCGTCGTGGTACTCCTGTATCAGATATTTCATTTCGGGACTGACGGTAGCCAGTGAGTCGGCACGCTGCTTCATCAGCTGCTCGGTGGTCACTGTGCCGTGCGACTGTTCCACGGTCTGTCTCACCTTTATCTCCGCAATCGCCTCACGGAGCCCCTGCTGTTCGAAGGAACGCACGATCATGTCCTTCAGCTGCTCGAAAGGCTCCAGCTGCTTGCGCTCCTTCATGAGGATGACATGATAGCCCTCGGGCGTCAGCACCGGACGGCTGAACTGTCCAGGCTGCAAGGCATAGGCAGCCTCCTCGAACTCCACGAACGTCTGTCCCGGCTGCATCCAGCCAAGGACGCCGTCATGGGCAGCAGAGCGCTGATCCTGAGACAGCCGCCGGGCAAGTGCGGCGAAGTCGGCACCGGCCTGCAGGGCCTGATAGACCGAGTCGGCACGCTGCCGTACACGGCTCTGCTCCTGGGCCGTGGCCGTCGTGGAAAGACGGAAGAAGATATGGGCCGGACGTATCAGTCCCTTGGCACCTATCGCCTGTCGGGTGCGGTCATAGGCCTTGCGCGCCTCTGCCAGCACCTCGGCATCGGTCACGATGGTAGGACGCACCTGCTGGTCGCGGTACATGGCAAACTCCTCCTTGAACGACTGCAAGGTATCCAGACGCTCATCGAGGGCAGCAGCCACCTTCAACTTGTAGTTGATGAACAGCTCCGCATATTCCTCGACAGTCTTCCGGTCGATGACGCCGTCGCCATTGTTCTTGTTGTAGGAATACTCGAACTCGGAACGCGTGACGGGGACGCCATTGACGGTCATAACCACCGGGTCGGACTGTGCCTGAACAGTCAGTGCGACAAGCCCGACCACCGATAGCAGCAGATGTCTTCTCATCGGTATCAATCGTTGGGACGTGAGTAGTTGGGCGCCTCACTCGTGATCGTGATATCGTGCGGATGGCTCTCGTTGACACCAGCGTTGGTGATACGCGTGAACTTGGCGTCGTGGAGCTTCTCGATCGTTGCCGCACCACAATAGCCCATGCCCGAGCGCAGGCCACCCACCAACTGGTAGATCACCTCCTGGACCGTACCCTTGTAAGGCACGCGACCGGCGATTCCCTCGGGCACCAGCTTCTTGGCCTCCTTGGTGTCACCCTGGAAGTAACGGTCCTTGGAGCCGTGCTTCTGTTCCATAGCCTCCAACGAGCCCATGCCACGGTAGCTCTTGAACTTACGGCCGTTATAGATGATCGTATCACCAGGACTCTCCTCAGTACCGGCAACGAGCGAGCCGATCATAACACAGCTGCCTCCGGCTGCCAGCGCCTTCACGACGTCACCCGAGTAGCGCAGACCACCGTCGGCAATCAGGGGCACGTCAGTACCCTTCAGGGCGCTATAGACATCATAGACGGCACTCAGCTGAGGCACGCCGACACCAGCCACGACACGCGTGGTGCAGATAGAACCCGGGCCGATGCCCACCTTCACGGCGTCGGCGCCGTTGTCAACCAGCATCCTGGCAGCCTCTCCCGTGGCCACGTTGCCGACCACGATATCGATGTTGGGGAAGTTCTTCTTGGCCTCCACCAGTTTCTCGATGACAGACTTCGAATGGCCGTGGGCCGTATCGATGACGATGGCATCGGCACCAGCCTCCACCAGTGCCTGCATACGGTCGAGCGTGTCGTAGGTCACGCCGACACCGGCGGCCACGCGCAGACGACCTTTCTCGTCCTTGCAAGCCATGGGCTTGTCCTTGGCCTTGGTGATATCCTTATAGGTGATCAGGCCGATCAGGTGATTGTCCTTATCCACTACAGGCAATTTCTCGATCTTGTTCTCCTGAAGGATCTGTGCGGCAGCAGCCAGGTCGGTCTGCTGATGCGTGGTCACGAGGTTGTCCTTGGACATGATCTCCTCGACGGGACGATCCAGGCGACGCTCGAAGCGCAGGTCACGGTTGGTCACGATACCCACGAGCCGACGCTCGTCATCGACCACGGGGATACCGCCGATATGATATTCAGACATGATCTCAAGCGCCTGGGCCACGGTCGAGCCGAGGGGGATGGTCACGGGATCATAGATCATGCCATTCTCCGCACGCTTGACAATCGCCACCTGACGCGCCTGGTCCTCGATGGACATATTCTTATGGATGACGCCAATACCGCCTTCGCGGGCTATGGCAATGGCCATCTGCGACTCTGTCACCGTATCCATGGCAGCCGTCACAAAAGGTACATTCAGCTCAATGTGCCGTGAGAAGCGTGTTTTCAACTCTACCATCTTCGGCAGTACTTCAGAATAAGCCGGAATTAAGAGGACGTCGTCGAATGTCAGACCGTCCATTACGATTTTGTCTGCAATAAATGAAGCCATAAAATAAACCTTTCTTTAAATATTGCGTGCAAAGATACGATTTTTTTTGTTTATAGTTTATAGTTTATAGTTTATAGTTGAATACTCTTAGAATAAATTAACTTTCATAAAGTCACAGAGCATTCTCTAAACTATAAACTATAAACCCTAAACTGTAAACTATAAACTGTAAACTATAAACTACAACTCAGTTCGCCATCTCGGAGAGGAACTTGATACGCACCAGCCGTATCTCGTCCTCGGAATACTCATCCCCGAGCTCATCCTGAGCGACACTGAGCTTGTCGGTGTCGGACTCACAGAAATAGTCGTAGATATCATCGACATGATCCTCGTCCATGACGTCTTCCAGGAAATAGTCGATATTCAGTTTCGTACCACTATAGACAATCGCCTCCACCTCGTCGAGCAACTCGTCGAAGTCGATGCCCTGGGCGGCGGCGATATCATCGAGGGCCACCTGACGGTCTATGCTCTGGATAATCTTGACCTTCAGCATCGACTTCTTGGCCACCGTGCGTACACGCATATCCACCTGGCGCTCGATGCCATTCTCCTTACAATACTGTTGGATAAGGTCCACAAACTCCTTGGCATAGGGCTGTTTCACCTTGCCCTCGCCGACGCCCTGGATATTCTTGAGCTCCTCGAGCGTCACAGGATAGTCGGTAGCCATCTGCTCGAGAGACACATCCTGGAAGATCACGTATGGCGGACGCTGCAGCCGCTTCGACACCTTCTTGCGCAGGTCACGAAGCATCGCGCTGAGCGTGGGATCCAGTGCGCTGATGCCGCCCTCCAGCTCCATCGCCTCGTCATCGTTCTGGAACTCGGTGTCCTTCACGATCATGAACGACTCCGGTGACTTCAGGAACTTCTTTCCGGCAGCAGTCACCTTCAGCAGACCATAGTTCTCGACCTCCTTACGCAGATAACCAGCTATCAGTGCCTGACGGATCACGGGATTCCATATCTTGTCGTCATCGTCGGCACCGGCGCCGAAGTTCTCCAGTTCCTCATGGTGATGGGCCAGGATTTCATCCGTCTCCTTACCTACGATAAAGTCGATGATGTAATCGGCACGGAAGTTCTCCTTGACAGCCAAGATAGCATTCAGCACCGTCACCAGCTGATCCTTCGCCTCGATCTTCGTCTTAGGATGCAGGCAGTTATCACAGTTTCCGCAGTTATCCTTCGTATAGGTCTCTCCAAAGTAATGGAGCAGCATCTTACGGCGGCAGACAGACGTCTCCGCATAGGCAGCAGTCTCTGCCAGCAGCTGACGGCCGATGTCCTGTTCGGCCACCGGCTTACCCTCCATGAACTTGTCGAGCTTCTGCAGGTCCTTATAGGAATAGAAGGCCACACAGAGCCCCTCGCCGCCGTCGCGCCCGGCTCTTCCCGTCTCCTGATAGTAGCCTTCGAGCGACTTCGGGATGTCGTAGTGGATCACGAACCGCACGTCGGGCTTGTCGATACCCATGCCGAAGGCGATGGTAGCCACGATGACGTCGATATTCTCCATCAGGAAATCATCCTGCGTCTGTGTCCTCGTGGCCGAGTCAAGTCCGGCATGATACGGCGCCGCCTTGATGTCGTTGGCCCGAAGGATGGCAGCAAGCTCTTCCACCTTTTTCCTGGACAGGCAATAGACGATGCCGCTCTTCCCGGGATGCTGTTTGATAAAGCGGATGATATCCTTATCGACATCCTTCGTCTTCGGACGTACCTCATAATACAGGTTCGGACGGTTGAACGAGCTCTTGAACTCCTTCGCGTCGATGATGCCAAGGTTCTTCTTGATATCGCTACGCACCTTGTCGGTGGCAGTCGCCGTGAGCGCAATGATAGGTGCCGGTCCGATCTCATTGACAATCGGCCGGATGCGGCGATACTCAGGACGGAAATCATGGCCCCACTCCGAGATACAGTGCGCCTCATCAATCGCATAGAACGAGATCTTCACTGTCTTCAGGAACTCCACATTGTCTTCCTTCGTCAGCGACTCGGGTGCCACATAGAGCAACTTCGTGCGCCCTGCCGTGATATCAGCCTTGACCTGGTCCACAGCGGCCTTGTTGAGCGAGGAATTCAGATAGTGGGCCGTTCCCTCCTGTTCACTGAGATTCGTTATCACGTCAACCTGATTCTTCATCAGTGCTATCAAAGGTGAGATAACGATAGCAGTGCCCTCCATCAACAACGAAGGAAGCTGATAACACAGGGACTTGCCGCCGCCGGTAGGCATGAGCACAAACGTGTCGTTGCCATCCAGCAGATTCTGAATAATCTGTTCCTGATCACCTTTGAACTTATCAAATCCAAAGTATTTTTTCAGGGCTTCGGTAAGACTTATTTTCTCAGTCATAAATCATTAGTTATTTTAGGCTTCATACTGTTGGAGGTGCGACTTGTCCATCTGCTGGCGGACATAGTCGGCAGTCACCTCAAATTTCTTGACTTTTCTCGACGGCATATCAAACATGGCGTCCATCATCACATTCTCTACGATCGAACGCAGTCCGCGGGCACCCAGTTTGAACTCAACAGCCTTATCCACCATCTCGTCCAGGGCATCCTTCGTGAATGTCAGTGTCACGCCATCCATCTCAAACAGTTTCTGGTACTGTCGGACAATGGAGTTCTTGGGCTCTGTCAGGATCTTCTCCAAGGCAGCCCTGTCCAGCGGGTTCAATGACGTCAGCACGGGAAGACGGCCTATGAGCTCCGGAATGAGGCCAAAAGACTTCAGGTCTTGGGGCTGTACATATTTCATCAAGTCTTTCTTGTCAATTTTCCGCACATTCTGCACAGAATTATAGCCCACGACATGCGCATTCATGCGCTGGGCGATCTTCCGTTCGATGCCATCGAAGGCACCACCGCAGATGAACAGGATGTTGCGCGTATCGACATGGATATAGTCCTGGTCAGGATGCTTACGTCCGCCTTTGGGCGGCACATTGACCATCGTACCCTCCAACAGCTTGAGCAACCCCTGCTGCACACCCTCGCCACTGACATCACGGGTGATCGAAGGATTGTCACTCTTACGCGCTATCTTGTCGATCTCATCAATGAACACGATGCCGCGCTGCGCTGCTTCCACGTTATAGTCAGCCACCTGGAGCAGACGCGTCAGGATGCTCTCCACATCCTCGCCTACATAGCCAGCCTCGGTGAACACCGTGGCATCGACGATGGTGAAGGGCACGTCCAGCAGCTTGGCGATCGTACGGGCCAGCAATGTCTTGCCGGTACCGGTAGAGCCCACCATGATGATATTACTCTTCTCGATCTCCACACCATCGCCGTCCTCGGGCTGCTGCAGACGCTTGTAGTGGTTATAGACAGCCACAGAGAGATAACGCTTTGCCTCATCCTGTCCGATGACATAGTCGTCGAGATATGCCTTGATCTCCTTGGGCTTGGGCACCTTCTTCAACTGGAACTTATCCTGTCCAGACTTCTGCTTCTTACTGGCAAGGTTCTCCTGGACGATACGATAGGCCTGTTCTGTGCATTCGTCGCAGATATAGCCAGCAACACCCGAGATCAACAGTTTCACCTCCTGTTCGCTCCGTCCACAGAAGCTACACTCTTTCTTCATCCGCATTACTTCTTTCTAGTCAGGACCTCGTCAATCATTCCGTAAGCCTTGGCCTCCTCCGCATTCATCCAGTAGTTGCGGTCGGAGTCGGCATATACCTTGTCATAAGGCGTATGGGAATGTTCTGAGATGATGGTATAAAGCTCTTTCTTGAACTTCAGGATCTCCTTGGCCTCGATCTCGATATCCGATGCCTGTCCCTGCACGCCGCCAAGCGGCTGATGGATCATCACCCGGCTATGAGGCAGTGCAGAGCGCTTACCCTCCTGCCCCGCTACGAGCAGCACGGCCCCCATCGAGGCAGCCATGCCCGTACAGATGGTAGCCACGTCACTGGAGATGAACTGCATCGTGTCGTAGATGCCGAGGCCCGCCGTCACGCTGCCGCCAGGGGAGTTGATATAGATGGAGATGTCCTTGCCCGAATCCACAGAGTCAAGATAGAGCAGCTGAGCCTGTAACGTGTTGGCCGTATAGTCGTCGATCTGCGTACCAAGAAATATGATACGGTCCATCATCAGGCGAGAGAACACATCCATCTGTGTCACGTTCAGCTGACGTTCCTCCAGGATATATGGGTTCAAATACTGAGCCTGCGCCTTCATGACGTCGTCCAGCGCCAGACCATCCATGCCCAAATGCTTTGTGGCATATTTTCTGAAATCATTCTTAATCATATTCGTTCTTCCTTTCTAGTTTCTTACATTTACGTGCACAAGAAAAAGGTTATCGACCTTTGATATCTTGCGATTGGGACACAAAGATACTCAAAAAAGTCGATAACCTCTCACAATTAGGGGTTATTTTTTCCTAAAAATTCTTATTTTTCTTGCATTAGCTTGTTGAAGTCCTCCAAACTGACCTCTTTTTCAGTCAGTTTTACCACTTTCTTAAGGGCCTCGGTCAACTTCACGTCAATGGCACGATCAACAAAGTTCTCTACGTTCTCACGCTTCTTCAACTGTTCCTCGGCATAGTTCTCCAGCACATCCTCGGGCACGTTGCTCATGCCATACTGTGCGAACTGGGCACGGATAGCCTCTTTGGCCACAGCCTTCAAGTCGGCATCCTCGACCTTGACCTCGTTGGCAGCCACCAGCTGTTCCTTGATCAGGTGCCACTTCAGTTCCTTGATGCTGCCCTCGAAATTCTTCTCCACGAAGTCGGCACCCTTGTCTTTGTTGTTCTGCAGCATGACACGCTTCAGCAGAGCCTCCGGGAACTGGAGGTCGCCGACCTTCTTCTCCATATAGGCACGCAGATCCAGCATGAACTTGTAGTCGCTGTTCTGCTGCAGCTGAGGAGCGACACTCTCGGCAATCTTCTGACGGAATTCCTTCTCGTCCTTCACGGTACCCTCACCAAACACACGGTCGAAGAGCTTCTGATCGACAGGAGCCGGCTGGAAGTGGCGGATCTCGGTAATCTGATAGCTGAAGTCAGCCGTCAGATCCTTCACCTGGTCCTTCTCCACCTTCAACAGGGCAGCCACCTCGGCGTCGTTGTCGGGATAGGCCTTCTTGGGGTTGAAGGTGATGATGTCGCCGGGCTTGGCATTGTCGAAGAGCTTACGCTGATCCTCGTCCTTGACATAGGCAGGCATGACCATAGCGCCTTCGGTGGTGATGCCACCTTCCTTGGTGTTACCCTCTGCATCCAGCTCACGCAGGTCACCGGTGATGGTGTCATTGCCGCTGAACACGTCGGCCTTGACAAACTCACCAGCCTGCGACTGGTACATCTGCACCTGGTCGTCGATCAGCTTGTCGTCAGCCTTGATCTTGTAATACTCGATCTTATCCTTAGCGGTCAGCTCAGCCTTGAACTCCGGAGCAACAGCGATGTCGAACACGAATGTCAAGTCGCCGTCTTTCTCGAAATCCTGAGGCACCTGCTTCTCTTCATTCGGGAGGGGCTCACCCAGCATCTGGATCTTGTTCTCACGGATATACTCATACAGCTTCTCACCCATCAGTTTGTTGACCTCATCAACCTTCACGGCGGTACCGTACTGCTTCTTAATCATTCCCATGGGTACCATTCCCGGACGGAAACCGGGAACCTGAGCCTTTTTACGATAGTTCTTCAGTGTCTTCTCAACCTGTTCCTGATAGTCGCTTGCCTCAACGGTCATTGTCAGCAGACCATTGATCTTATCAGGGCAATCAAATGTAATTTTCATTGTCTCTTATACCTTATTAATTATATACAATCAAATTTTGGGGTGCAAAAATACGCATAAAAATCGAAAGGGCCTAACAATTTGGAATAATTAACAACTTTTATTCCGAATCTTCTGCCTTCTCCCGCGCCCGCCGTTCCTCATCCATCAACTGGAAATCCTTCTTGCGCAGCACGAACGAGGTGGTCAGATACTTCTCTCTTACGACCTTGTTCTCCGCCAGTTCTTCAGGACTCCCCTGAAAAAGGATACGTCCCTCGAAGAGCAGATAGGCACGGTCGGTAATCGTCAGCGTCTCATCCACATTATGGTCGGTTATCAGGATGCCGATGTTACGGTACTTCAGATGCCAGACAATCTGCTGGATATCCTCGACGGCAATGGGATCGACACCAGCAAACGGTTCATCCAGCATGATGAACTTCGGCTCGATGGCCAGGCAGCGGGCGATCTCCGTACGACGTCGCTCACCGCCCGACAGCTGGTCGCCCTTGTTCTTGCGCACCTTTCCCAGACGGAACTCCTTGATCAGTTCCTCCAGCTTTTCCAACTGGTAGTCACGCGGCTTACCCGTCATCTCAAGCACCGACAGGATATTATCCTCCACGCTCATCTTGCGGAACACGGAGGCCTCCTGTGCCAGATAGCCTATACCAGCACGCGCACGCTTATAGACGGGGAAGCTCGTCACCTCCTCGTCACCCAGATAGATGTGCCCGCCATTAGGCACGATCAAGCCTGTCGTCATATAGAAAGAGGTGGTCTTGCCGGCACCATTAGGGCCCAGCAGTCCTACGATCTCACCCTGCTTCACATTAAAGCTCACGTCGTTGACTACGGTGCGCTTACCATAACGCTTCACGAGGCCTTCCGTACGCAATACGATACTTTCTTGTTCCATAATCGGCTGCAAAGTTACAAAAAAATGCCTACAGACAACACGGATTTTATGGTTTTTAATCCTAATTAATCAAAAAATCTGTATAATCTATATAAACCGTCGGAAAAAAATGACTACCTTTGTAGCCGAAATGCGGATTAGTAGATGTTGATAACAAAATGGCTGACCACCTTCGGTCGATACCTTCTGTTGATGGGCCGTACCTTTTCACGCCCTGAACGGATGCGTATGTTCTTCAAGCAATACGTCAAGGAAATGGCCCAGCTCGGTGTTGATTCGATCGGCATCGTCCTGCTCATCTCCTTTTTCATCGGTGCCGTGATCTGTATCCAGATGAAACTCAACATCCAGAGTCCATGGATGCCCCGCTGGGTCAGCGGCTACACGACGCGAGAGATCATGCTGCTGGAGTTCTCCAGTTCCATCATGTGTCTTATCCTGGCGGGAAAGGTCGGTTCGAACATCGCCTCTGAAATCGGCACGATGCGCGTCACCCAGCAGATCGACGCCTTGGAGATCATGGGTGTCAACTCGGCCTGCTATCTCATCCTGCCAAAGATCATGGGGCTCATCACCATCATGCCGTTCCTGGTCATCTTCTCCTCGGCCATGGGTATCGTCGGTGCCTACGCGACAGCCTTCATCGGCCATATCATGCCGCCAGACGACCTCACACTTGGACTGCAACACAGTTTCAAGTCATGGTTCATGTGGATGTCGATCATCAAGAGTCTCTTCTTCGCCTTTATCATCTCCAGCGTACCTGCCTTTTTCGGCTATACCGTAGAAGGCGGCTCCGTCAACGTCGGCAAGGCCAGCACCGATGCCGTCGTTTCCTCCAGTGCGCTGATCCTATTCAGTGACGTCTTCCTAACCCAGCTCCTGTCATGATAGAAGTAAGACATCTCTATAAGAGTTTCGAGGACAAGAATGTGCTGGTGGACATCAACACGACCTTCGAGGACGGTAAGACAAATCTTATCATAGGCCAGAGCGGCTCGGGCAAAACCGTGTTGATGAAGAACCTCGTAGGGTTGCTGGATCCCACCAGTGGAGAAGTGCTTTACGACGACCGGGACTTTGTCAAGATGACCAAGCACGAGAAAGTGATGATGCGCCGCGAGATGGGCATGATCTTCCAGAGTGCGGCCCTCTTCGACTCCATGACCGTGCTTGAGAATGTCATGTTCCCGCTGGATATGTTCTCGTCGATGACCCTCCGAGAGCGTACCAGACGTGCACAGGAATGTCTGGAGCGTGTGAATCTGAAGGGTGCGGAAGAGAAGTTCCCCGGTGAGATATCAGGCGGCATGCAGAAGCGCGTAGCCATAGCCAGGGCCATCGCGCTTAATCCCAAGTACCTCTTCTGCGACGAGCCAAACTCGGGACTGGACCCGAAGACATCACTCGTCATTGACGAGCTGCTACAGAGCATCACCAAGGAATTCAACATCACCACCATCATCAACACTCACGACATGAACTCCGTCATGGGCATCGGTGAGAATATCATCTTCATCTATGAAGGCCATAAAGAATGGCAAGGGGAAAGCAGTCAGATCATGGGATCAGACAACCAACGGCTCACCGACTTCATCTTTGCCAGCGACCTGCTGAAGAACATGCGGCAGATGGTCATCGACAATGGACTTCACATACAGTCCAATCACCAGAAATAACAACGACACGATATGACAACAATTGTAAAGAAAGAAGGTAAGACAATCGTCAAGACCGACAAACGCATTGACACGTTTAATGCACAGCAATTTGAACAGGACATCCAACCCGTGCTGAAAGGGAACGGGGTAAACCTGGAGATAGACTGCAGCGAGCTGACCTATATGGCCAGCTCGGGGCTTCGTGTCATCCAGAAAATAATGCGTGCCGTCAAGCAACTGCAAGGTCAGATCAAGATGACCAACGTGCAGCCAGAGATCTACAAGGTGCTTGCCATGACAGGTTTTACCAAATTCATCACAGTAGAACAGGCCGCACAATAAGACAAGTCAGAAGTTCCACTTCGCAGCAATCGTCGGATTGATGAAGAACGACTTATCGTTGTATGTGTGATAGATGAAGTTGTTGCTGATTTCAATCTCCGAGCCGAGGCTGAGGTGCGGTGTCACATTATACCAGAACTGAGGTTCTGTGAGGATGACAAGCATACCATGACCCTCGCGGCCGGCGCGCCAGTTCTCTCCCCGCCAGAAATCGATAAAGCCAGAGAAGGTGCACTTCTTATTGGCGAAGTTCAGTCCCCAGACGCCTGTCAGCTGGAAGCTATGGTAGGCTGAGGTGTAGTCATAGCTCTTAAAGAAACGCTTATAGAGCAGTTGCACAGACCAAGTCTTCGAGAAGTCGGCGTTGTGGCCATTATAGGAGCCGCCGAGAAGGGCGGCATGCTGGAAGCTGCCGATCTGGTCACGGCCCAGACCACCGTCATACTCCACATGGGCAGCAAAGCCCTGCTTTCCGATGCTAAACTCACGTGAGATCTCCGTATAGGCACTGCGGAAGAACTTACGGCTCATGTCGAGATCAACAAAATAGTACCAAGAGCCCCACTTGTCAGCCTTGAACTGTTCGAGGGTGACGGTCACCTTCTGACGTCCGTCTTCTTCATCCGGATAGATGTTACGTCCGAAGTCATAGTGCAACTGGATGTTCTGTGCCTGCAGCGTGACAGCGGCTACTGCCATCAGTGCTAATGTCATTAATTTCTTCATAAATTTATCATTATTCATTCAACAATCATCACAAAAGTGGCGCTACGTACTTCAGTACAAAGAAAGCCGAAAGGATATACATGACGGCAGAGAGCTCCTTGTACCTGCCAGTGCAGACCTTGGCTGCCACAAAAGAGAGCATGCCGAGTACGATACCCTCAGAGATGCTCGCCGTAAAGGGCATCATCAGCATCGTGACGAAACAAGGCATCGACTCCGTGAAATCGACAAAGTCGATATGCACGATGGAGCGCAGCATCATCACACCCACCAGGAACAGGGCACTGGTGGTGGCTGCAGCAGGAATCATGAGGAATACTGGCGAGAAGAAAAGCGCTGCCAGGAAGAGTGCTGCCGCGGTGAACGAGGTGAGTCCCGTGCGCCCACCTTCCAAGATACCCGTGGTGCTCTCGACATAGGTGGTAACGGTGGAAGTACCGCAGAGTGCACCTACCGTCGTACCTATAGCATCAGCCATCAAGGCCTTGTTGAGATTATGGATACGTCCCGTCTGCTTATCAGCCATCCCTGCACCAGTAGCCGCTCCGATAAGGGTACCGATGGTGTCGAAGAGGTCCATAAAGAGCAGGGTGAACACAACGATATAGTACTCTACGTCGAGATTGAGGAAACGCGAGAAGTCGATATGGAAGGCTATGGGCTCGAGCGAATGAGGCATGCTGAGCAGCGTGAACCCTTCAGGAATCTGCGTGACACCAAAGGGGATGCCGATGACCGTCATAATCATAATCGTATAAAAGAGGGCTCCTTTGACATTGAGGGCCAGCAAGATGGCACCCAACAGAATGCCTCCTGCAGCGATGAGCGTAGTAGGCGTCCAGGCGCCCAGTGCAGTCATCGTCGCCTCACTGGGCACCACCAGTCCGCCGTTCTTCAGACCAATAAAGGCGATGAAGAGTCCGATGCCCACGGAGATAGAATAGCGCAGATTAAGGGGGATGGCATTGACGATAGCCTCACGCACCTTAAAAAGAGTAAGGAAAATAAAAGCGACACCCTCGATCAAAACCGCAGCAAGTGCCTGCTGCCAGCTGTAGCCCATCACGATGACAAGGGTGTAGGCGAAAAACGCATTAATACCCATACCGGAAGCCAGTACAAAAGGCATTTTCGCATAGAAAGCCATCACCAAGGTAGCGATGGCGGCGGCAATGACGGTGGCGGAGAACACCGCCCCCTTGTCCATGCCTGCATCACCGAGGATCAGCGGGTTGACAGCAAGGATGTAAGACATGGTAAGAAAGGTGGTCAGACCGGCCATCAACTCTACTCTCACAGAATGTTTGGCTGGATCAAAGCCCAGCAGGGATAGGATCTTGTTCATTTGGTTTGATTATTTAATAAGATGTATATCATTCGGGCAGCATTGTCAGGTGCCTTCTCCTCGCCAAGCAGACGCCAGACGTCGGCATAGCCATGTAGCATCACTTCGCGTGCCTCTCCCTCAAGGATTAACTCCAACTCATGACGGATGTTCTCGACGGTAAAGGTATCAGCCAACAACTCTGTCACGATCTGACGGTCGGCAATGAGGTTGACAAGGGAAATATATCTCACATTCAGCAGATGCTTTCGGACGAAGGCGGAGATCTTTGGCAGCGGCAGCCGGTAGCAGACGACCTGAGGCACACCAAACAGCGCCGTTTCAAGTGTTGCAGTCCCACTCGTCACAAGTGCTGCATGGGCATGCGAGAGCAACTGGTAAGTCTGGCCGAAGACTATCTCCACACTGTACCCAGCCATGAACTGCCGATAATAGTCCTGTTCAATAGAAGGAGCTCCGGCAATGACGGCCCGATACTGACCGCCATAAGGTTTCACGGCTTCCAGCATCGCAGGAAGATTATCCCTGATTTCCTGTTTGCGACTACCAGCCAGCAATGCGATAACAGGCTTATCAGAATGACATTCCGGCTCATGTTTGTGAGCCGCCAGGAAGCCGCGCACCTCATCAGCCGTCGGATTGCCTACATAATGAATAGGATAATGATGCTTCTGTTCAAAGAAAGGCACTTCAAACGGAAGAATCGAGAAAAGTTCATCGACATCGCGCTTGATGTTCTTGATGCGATACTCCTTCCAAGCCCATATCTTCGGTGAAATATAATAATAGACAGGTATTTTTGTCCTTGATTTTACATACTTCGCGATGTTGAGATTAAAGCCTGGATAATCGACAAGGATAACACAGTCTGGCTGCCAGTCAACGATATCCCGCTTGCACATACGCATATTCCGGAGAATAACAGGCAGATGAAGAAGCACAGGAACGAAGCCCATATACGCCAGCTCCCGATAATGGCGGACACGCGTACCACCGACAGCAGTCATCAGATCACCTCCGAAGAAGCGGAAGTCCGCTGAATCGTCAACTTCTTTCAACGCACGCATCAAGCAAGATGCATGCAGGTCACCAGAAGCCTCACCAACAATCAAGTAGTATTTCATGAGATTGACTATTTCACCGTTTCACAATGCAGATTCCAATCCTTTAACAGTCCTATGGCCTGATAGGCGGTAACATCTGTCTGCGTAGGCGTAATGGCAACATAGCCATGGTTGAGCGCCCATCGGTCAGTATCCTCCGCCTCAGGCTCATCATCGCTGTAGGCCCCCACCATCCACCAATAATCATAGCCACGGGGATGATGGCATTTGACGACCTCACTCCCCCATGTTCCCCGAGCCATACGGCAGACACGCACCCCATTGTACGCTGCTACCAAGGGGAAATTGACATTCAGGCATACCCCAAGGGGAAGCGGCTCAGACAGTATATGCGCTGTTATCTGGCGCACAAGCGGACGCAGCGGCGAAAAGTCTGCCTCAGGACGCGTGTCGCACAGTGAGAAAGCAACCGAGGATATATACTTCATGCAACCCTCGAGCGCGATTCCCATCGTACCACTGTAATGCACGTTCACAGAGGCATTGTCGCCATGGTTTATACCACCTATAACCATTTCTGGCCGACGAGGCACCAGTTCATCCAAGGCTATCTTCACACAATCTACAGGCGTACCGTTGCACGACCATATTTCAAGTCCGTCACGCCGTTCCCGGCACTGCAGCCGCAAAGGCTCCGTAGCAGAAAAAGCGCACGAAAAGCCACTGCGGGCCGACTCCGGTGCACAGACGATGATGTCACCATAGTCAGAAAGCATCTCCACCAAGGCATGAATACCCGGTGCCTGATAGCCGTCGTCATTGGAAATCAGCAGTAGCGGTCGTTTATTTTCCATAAAATTTCACCGTTTTGACTGCAAAAGTACGAAAAAAGGTTTAAATAAACGGATTTCTCGACAGAAATATGTAACTTTGCGGGCAAATTTCCTAATAGATTAAGGTATAAGAAGACAGATATGGGTAAGATTATAGCATTAGCAAACCAAAAAGGCGGTGTCGGAAAGACCACGACGACCATCAATCTGGCAGCATCGCTTGCCACGTTGGAAAAAACGGTGTTAGTTATAGATGCAGACCCACAAGCCAACGCCTCAAGCGGCCTTGGTGTGGACATCACAGAAGTGGAATGTTCGCTTTACGAGTGCATCATCAACCAGACAGACATACACGAGGCTATCTATACTACAGACATTGAGGGACTCGATATCATCCCAAGTCATATTGACCTGGTAGGAGCGGAGATAGAAATGCTCAACCTCGAAGACAGGGAGAAGATCATACGGAATCTATTGGAACCTATCCGCAACGAGTACGACTACATCCTCATCGACTGCTCTCCTTCGCTGGGGCTTATTACTGTCAATGCGCTCACCGCAGCAAACTCTGTGATTATCCCCGTGCAGTGTGAGTATTTTGCACTGGAGGGCATCAGCAAACTGCTGAATACGATTAAGATCATCAAGAACAAACTGAATCCGAAATTGGAGATTGAAGGTTTCTTGTTGACTATGTACGACTCCCGTCTGCGTCTGGCCAACCAGATTTACGATGAAGTAAAGCGCCATTTCCAGGAACTGGTCTTCAAAACAGTCATCCAGCGTAACGTCAAACTTTCAGAAAGTCCGAGCCACGGTCTGCCTGTCATACTTTATGATGCCGACTCTACCGGTAGCAAGAACCACCTGGCACTGGCGAAAGAAATCATATTCAAAAACAAATAAGCCATGGCTGTTAGAAAGAAATATGACCGCAACGTCCTTGGACGTGGCCTAGACAATATCGGTACCGGCATAGGACGGGGACTGGACGCACTGATTGACACAAGCGAAATTGAGACAAAGGGGTCCTCAAACCTGAATGAGATTGCCATCAGTGCCATAGACCCCAATCCCAACCAGCCAAGAAGAGATTTTGACGAGGGGGCACTGGAGGAATTGGCTGCCAGCATCCGCGAGATAGGTCTTGTCACCCCGATTACACTCCGCCAGACCAATAACGGCAGATATCAGATCATTGCCGGAGAGAGACGTTGGCGTGCCTCGCAGATGGCTGGTCTGAAAAGTGTACCAGCCTACATAAGGACTGTTGAAGACGACAATGTGATGGAAATGGCACTTGTGGAGAACATCCAACGAGAAGACCTGAACGCCATAGAGATTGCCTTAGCCTACCAGCATCTGGCAGAGACGACAGGAATGACGCAAGAGCGTATCTCCTCACGCGTAGGGAAAAGCCGCACATCGGTTACGAACTACATGCGCCTCCTCAAACTGCCTGCACAGATACAAATGGCCCTCAAGAACAAGGAAATGGATATGGGCCATGCCCGTACGTTACTTTCGCTGAACAGTCCTTCAGCCCAGCTGAAGCTTTTTAAGGAGATACAGCGAAACGGCTATTCCGTAAGGAAGGTTGAGGAGATGGTGCAGCTGATGAAAGAAGGACAGCCGCTCCAGGCTGCAAAGAAGGCTACAGCCACAGGTCAGTTGCCGATAGAATATACAATATTGAAGGACCGTCTGGCAGAGCTTTTCAATGTGAAAGTCCAAATGACCTGTTCGCCTCAGGGCAAAGGTAAAATTTCATTCAGCTTCGACAACGAAGGCGAGTTGGAGCATATAATGAACATCATCGACAAGATAAAAGGCTGAAGACAGAAAAGTGTTGAGAAGAATTCTACATAGACCTATTCGGGCAGTGCTATTCATCTTGCTGTTGGCAGCGCCACAATACAGTACCGCACAGGAACTGGTCAATGACAGCATCATCCACGCCGCCACCGACAGCATCCTGAATGCCATAGAGACGGCTGTGCCGTCAATCGTCGTGGATTCCACCTCCACCGCTGTCAGCAAAAAAGCGCCGAAACGCGACTGGAGCACCTGGCGTCCTAACCCCAAACGAGCCCTTTGGCTGGCATTGGTCATCCCTGGCGGCGGACAGATCTACAACCGCAAATACTGGAAGCTTCCGCTCGTATATGGCGGATTCATGGGCTGCATCTACGCCATGACATGGAACAACTCGATGTATCGCGACTATTCACAAGCCTATCTGGACTTGGTGGACGCCGACCCCGGTACAACGAGTTACAACCAGTTTCTCCATACCGGTGTTACCATCACCACACAAAACGCCGATCGGTACAGGGAAATCTTCAAGAAGCGCAAGGACCAGTACAGACGCTGGCGCGACCTGAGTTTCTTTATCATGCTGGGGGTATATGCCCTCTCCGTGATCGACGCCTATGTCGATGCCGAGCTGTCGGTATTCGACATCTCGAAGGACTTGAGCCTCAAAGTGGAACCGACCATTCTGAACAACCGTTCGTCGGCTAATCCAATTGACAACTCGTCAGTCGGACTACAATGCAGCTTAAACTTTTGAATAATAAAACAGAACAAATAAAAAGAATGAAAAAAAAGAGAATGCTTTTCCTCGCCATGTTGTGCTTCATCTGGACGAGTACCCTACAGGCCCAGGTGAACAACGGCAACATTGACGCCGAGAGCGATGATGAGGAACAAACGGAAGAAATTGAAGAAATCGATGAGGATGAGATCGCTGTCAGAGACAAGGAGGGCAACGAGGAGCTCATCGAGTTTCCAGAGGCCATGACCTATGACCTTGACAGTCTGCTGAACCTCTATATGTCCAAGACCTACCTCGGCAAGCCAGGCGACTGTGAGATGAAAAACGAGAATCCCACCTTTGCCAAGGAAGTCTATATCGAACGACTGAGCCGTATTCCTTCGGTAATGGAGCTGGCTTATAACGATATTGTACAGCGCTTCATCGACCGTTATAGCGGACGGCTCCGCTATTCTGTCAGCTACATGTTGGGAGCCGCCAACTTCTATATGCCACTTTTCGAAGAAGCACTTGATGCCTACCAGTTGCCACTTGAACTGAAATACCTGCCTATCATCGAGTCTGCGCTCAACCCGAAAGCCGTATCTCGTGTCGGTGCTACCGGACTCTGGCAGTTCATGCTCAGTACAGGCAAGCAATACGGACTGGAAATCAACTCACTCGTCGATGAGCGACGCGACCCCGTGAAATCATCGTATGCCGCCGCACGACTGCTGAGAGACCTCTACCGTATCTTCGGCGACTGGAACCTTGTGATTGCCGCCTACAACTGTGGCCCAGAGACCATCAAGAAAGCCATCCACCGTGCCAACGGTGAGAAGGACTACTGGAAGATCTATCCCTATCTGCCGGCCGAGACCCGCGGATACGTACCGGCATTCATTGCCGCCAACTACATCATGACATACTACTGCGAGCACAACATATGTCCGATGACAACGAATCTGCCAGCCCAGAGTGACACTGTAGTAGTGAACAAACAGGTGCATCTGGAACAGATTGCCGGCGTTATTGGCACCGACATTGACCTGTTGCGCTCCTTGAACCCGGAATTCCGTCGTGATGTCGTGCCAGGCAACACCAAGCCATACGCCATCCGGATGCCAATCAGTGATACCGGGAAGTTCATCGACAACCAAGACTCCATCTTCAACTACCGCGTCTCGGAACTGCTGACCAAGCGCACGGTCGTCGATGTGGACGATGACATTCCTACCTACTCACGAGGCAAACGTGGTGCATACAGTTCCAAGCGCGGTCGCTATAACAGGCGCCACAGCGTACGGGGCAAGAGCCGCAGAAGCAGAGCCGGCGGCGGAAGCTCGGTAACTATCAGGAGGGGAGAGACCCTCTCAGAGATTGCCAAGCGCAACGGTACAACCGTGGCCAAGCTCAGGAAACTGAACGGCATCAAGGGTAGCAATATCCGTGCAGGAAAGAAACTCAGAGTCAAATAACAAAAATTAAACACTGGGAACTATGGACGTAGAGCAATTGCACAGTGAAGAAAATGATGACCAACTGATCAACGACGCCTTTCAGAAACTGCTGAATGACTATCTGGCCTCGCGCCATAGGAAAAAAGTGGATCTCATCACGAAAGCTTTCAACTTTGCAAGACAAGCACATAAGGGCGTACGCAGATTGTCGGGCGAGCCCTACATCATGCATCCTATCGCCGTGGCGCAGATCGCATGCTCGGAGATAGGACTGGGCTCTACCAGTATCTGCTCTGCCCTGCTTCACGACGTCGTTGAAGACACCGACTATACGGTAGAAGACATCTCCAACATCTTTGGTCCGAAGATAGCACAGATCGTCGATGGACTGACAAAGATCAGTGGTGGCATTTTCGGTGAACAGGCATCAGCACAAGCAGAGAATTTCAAGAAGCTGCTACTCACCATGAGTGAGGATATCCGCGTCATCCTCATCAAGATCTGCGACCGTCTGCACAACATGCGCACGCTGGATTCGCAGCCAGCCAACAAGCAATACAAGATTGCCGGAGAAACGCTCTATATCTATGCGCCACTGGCCAATCGACTGGGACTGAACAAGATCAAGTCTGAGCTGGAGAACCTGAGTTTCCGCTTTGAGCACCCTGATGAATTTGCGGCCATCGAGGCAAAGCTCAAATCCACGCGTGCTTCTCGCGATGAGCTTTTCTCACAATTCACATCCCCCATCGAGGCAGCCTTGAAACAGATGGGCATCCAGTACGAGATCAAGGAGCGTGTGAAAAGTCCCTACTCCATCTGGAACAAGATGCAGAATAAGCATGTGACTTTCGAGGAGATATACGATATCCTCGCCGTGCGTATCATCTTCACACCACGCGTCAGGGAGGAAGAGGTCAATGAATGCTTTAATATCTACGTAGCCATCTCCAAGATCTACAAATCACACCCTGACCGTCTGCGTGACTGGCTGAGCCATCCGAAAGCCAACGGCTATCAGGCACTCCACGTCACACTGATGTCAAAGCAGGGCCGATGGATAGAAGTACAGATCCGCTCCGACCGCATGGACGAGATTGCAGAACAAGGCTTTGCTGCACACTGGAAATACAAAGAAGGTGAGGATGCAGAATACACGGAAGATGAAATCGAGCTAAACGACTGGCTTCGCACCATCAAGGAGA
>ODAI011063480.1_pt1 | contig 31300 bp, 24 predicted proteins | sample 1539321 | NCBI WGS metagenome assembly ODAI01 (sample SAMN02144231, study PRJEB22623) | gut metagenome | biome: sheep rumen | host: Ovis aries | place: New Zealand
CGTTTATCGTATCTACACCGTCACCAATGCTGGGCATCTGCTGATTTCTCCCAAGCCCGATGACACCTCAGAAGCCCTCACCGTGGATTGCGACATCCGCCGCCTCACCAGCACGCAGATGATTTGGAACAAGCCTGGTACTAATGAAGAAATATCAAGGTTCAAGAAAGTAAAGTGAAGTGAAAAAGCAATTCCATATTACGAGCCAGCCGTTGATTATTAGCGACTGACTCGTTTTTGTGCAGAGCCCTACATATGAAATCCACGACTTCGACTTTGCTGACGTTCTTCTTTCATGTCCTGAACAATATAGGAGAGTTGTCATTTAACCTTCTCACACTCATCAGATTTCAAGAAGGGAAGTGAGGCTTTGAACACAGTGCCAGCAGCTTCCTCTTTATCGGACTGACTATTCATATAGCGTTTAACATCACCCTCTTGACTGGATGAGAAGCTGCAATAGCCTGACTGAACATAATCGAGTACGGCCTTAACAGCAGCTCGTAGCAGTTTTGAGATCACCAAGAAAACACGCAAGAAACTGAATATCGGCCGAGCGGTATGGTTGCACGTTTGAACAAAGAAAAAAATAAAAATTAAGAGTTTACAAGCAAAATAAATGCATTGTTCTGACAGTCCGGTCGGAGACGGACTAAATTTTCGATGATTATATTTGGAAGTTTGAAAAGAAAGGCCTACTTTTGCAGAGATTTTCGAGTCTCTTTTTAGTTTAAAACAACCAATACAACTATGAATATTGCAATTTACACCATTACATCAGCGCTACACGATGCAAAGGCTATCAACATTTCCACCCAAGAGTTTTTGGATAGTCTGGACATAAAGTACGATATGCCAGGCACGGACTTTACAGACTATGGCAGTCATGCGCTCGACCTTATTTATATACGCACAGGAGGAACAGAGGGTATCTTCAAACAGCTGCTGCCTCAACTTCAACAGCAAGCAAAACGCCCCATCTATCTGCTGACATCAGGCAAGAGCAATTCACTGGCAGCTTCTATGGAAATACTGTCCTATCTGAACCAACAGGGAATCAATGGTGAGATTATTCATGGTTCCATAGCCTATATCAACCACCGTATTAAAGTTCTGGAAAAAGTAGGTGAAGCCCTTCTGCAAATGAAAGGCTCCAAGCTCGGAGTAATCGGCGAACCTTCTGACTGGCTGATTTCCAGCCGGTTCGACCACAAGACCATCAAGGAGCAACTGGGTATCGAACTGATATACATCCCCATGAAAGAACTGCTGGAGATGCCAAATGTAAAGAAGATATATGAAGCACTGAAAATGCTTGTAGATAAATACCAGTTGCAAGGTTTCACATTACGCTGTTTTGACTTGCTGACAACCATTCACGATACAGGATGTATGGCACTGGCCAAGCTAAACAGCGAAGGCATTGTTGCCGGGTGTGAAGGTGATGTTCCCGCCTTGCTTTCAATGTTTATCATCAAGTCTCTGACGGGCGTATCTGGATTTCAGGCCAATCCTGCATCCATCAATCCAGAAACGGGCGAGATACTATTTGCCCATTGCACCATTCCGCTCAACATGGTGGAACGTTACGAGGTAGATACCCATTTTGAGTCGGGTATCGGTGTAGGAATAAGAGGTTTTATGAAGGAAGGTCCCGTTACTATCTTCAAGCTCGCTGGAGACCTGAGCCGCCACTTTATAGGCGAGGGCCGACTGGTGCGTAACCAAGCAAAACCTGACCTCTGTCGCACCCAACAAGTCATTGAGTTAGACGACAAAGGTCAGACAAAATATTTTCTCACCCAACCCATCGGCAATCACCACATCATTGTGTCTGGACACCTGAAGGAATTGCTGGAGGAAATCCTTAAATAAAAAAGGCTAAACACAACGTAGGTTCTGTTCTAGCTGTTGGACCGAACTGGCACCCACCAATACAGAGGTGACTCCCTGCTGATCAAGTATCCAGCGTAAGGCCTTCTCCGCCAGACTCTGTCCTTTGGACTCAGCCTCTTTGTTCCATTCATGAAGCTGAGCCAGCAACTCGTCTGTCAGCATCTCTGGGCGTAGGAATTTGTTTTTCGACATACGTGAACCCTCTGGGATACCATCAAGATAGCGTCCCGTCAGCAAGCCCTGAGCCAATGGTGAGAAAGCGATGAAGCCGACTCCATTCTCATGACAAAGTTGTAGGATGCCTTCCTCAATTGGAGCACGATGCAACATATTCAGCTTGCCCTGATAGATGAGCAAAGGAGCATCATGACGACGTAGATAGTCAACCGCAAAGCGTAAGGGCTCCAATGGCCAGTTGGAAATGCCCACATAAAGAGCCTTTCCACTTCGCACGACATCCACCAACGCCTGTAAGGTTTCCTCCAAAGGAGTCTCTGGATCGTAGCGATGACTATAGAACAAATCTACATAATCAAGGTGCATACGGCGCAGGCTCTGATCGAGCGAAGCCATCAGGTATTTCCGTGAACCCCAATTCCCGTAAGGGCCAGGCCACATGTCATAGCCCGCCTTCGTTGAGATGAACAACTCATCACGATAGGGACGAAGGTCGTCGTCCATCAGTCGGCCTAGTGTCTCCTCAGCAGATCCATAAACCGGACCGTAGTTGTTTGCCAAGTCCAGATGCGTCACCCCGTGGTCAAAGGCATAGCGAACAATTTCACGGCTACGCTCATAAGGATCCACACTTCCGAAGTTATGCCACATGCCTAATGACACCTTAGGCAACAACACGCCGCTGCGTCCACATCGCTGATATTGCATACCGTTTTCATAACGGTTTTCGTTAGCTTTATACATTAAATATCAAACATTAAACAGAACATTAAACATTAATCATCAGCAAGGGCAAAGTCCAACTGGCGTTTCTCCAGATTGGCATGAGCCACCTTGATACGGATGGGATCACCCAACTGATACTTGTGATGATGGCGACGACCTACCAGACAATAGTTCTTCTCGTCGAATTCATAGTAATCGTCATCCAGGTCGCGCATCGGCACCATACCCTCACAATGGTTCTCGTCTATCTCACAATAGATACCATACGACTGAATACCAGAGATATGGGCATCGTAAGTCTCACCTATCTTATCTTCCATGAACTCCACCATCTTATACTTGATAGAGTCGCGTTCTGCCTGCTGAGCCGTTACCTCCATGTCGGAACAATGCTCACAAAGTTCCTCGTACTTCTCCTGGTTGGCTGAACGTCCACCTTCTTGGTATTTGGTCAACAAGCGGTGAACCATCGTGTCCGGATAACGACGGATAGGCGAAGTGAAATGGGTGTAATAATCGAAAGCCAGTCCGTAGTGTCCGATATTGTGAGTTGAATACTTTGCCTTCATCATGGCTCGCAGTGCCACCGTCTCTATAAGCTTCTGCTCCTTCTTACCCTGACAGTCATCCATCAGTGTGTTCAGCGACTTGGAGATAGCTCCTTTCGTACCAGAGGTCTTCATCTTATAACCAAACTTGACCACAAACTCACGCAATGTTTCCAGCTTTGTGGGGTCAGGTTGGTCATGAATACGATAAGGCAAAGTCTTGGCTTTATTGCCTTTCTTCACCTTACCCACACTCTCAGCCACCGTCCGGTTAGCCAGCAACATAAACTCCTCGATAAGCTGCGTGGCATCATTGCTCTTCTTGAAATAGGCACGTATGGGCTTACCTTTCTCGTCAATATCGAAATGCAGTTCCTCACGGTCAAATTTCACGGCACCACCCTTGAAACGCTTCTCACGCAATTTCTTCGCCAACCTATCGAGGGTACGCAAGTTCTCTGCGTACTCAGCAGGTTCGGAGTTCTCATTTCTCATTTCAAGAAGTGCCTGCACTTCTTCATAAGCATAACGGCGATTACTCTTAATCACCGTATGGGCAATGTGGTAGTTCTTCACATTAGCCTCATCGTCAAGCGAGAAGATGACGGAATAGGTCAGTTTTTCCTCGTCAGGACGCAATGAACAAATGAAGTTACACAAACGCTCGGGTAACATTGGTATGGTGCGGTCAACCAGATACACACTGGTAGCACGCTTTACCGCCTCCTTGTCTATAGTACTTCCTTCCTTCACATAATGCGACACGTCTGCGATATGTACGCCGACCTCCCAAAGCTTCCCTTGCTTGCGGATACTCAGTGCATCGTCGAAGTCCTTCGCATCCTTGGGGTCGATGGTACAGGTGAAGACGTCGCGGAAATCCTCACGACGACTAATTTCCTGTGGTGTGATGCCTGGATCAATCTTCTCGGCAACTTCCTCCACGTTCTTCGGATATTTGTAGGGCAGTCCGTACTGAGCCAGTATTGCATGCATCTCCACATTATTGTCACCTTCCTTACCCAGCACATCAATGACCTCGCCCACCATGTTCTTCGAGTCCTTCGAAGGCCACTGCGTAATCCTTACTACAGCCTTATCGCCCGTCTTACCACCTTTCAACTTCTTTTTGGGTATCAGAATATCATTCACAAAGATGTTGCCTTCAGTAATCAGGAAAGCATAGTCTTTCTCCACCTTCAATTTACCGACGGCCTGATCCATCTTGTGCGACAGGATTTCAACCACCATCGCTTCCTTGATATGCTTCTCGCGACGAGCCATCATGGCCACTTTCACACGGTCGCCATTCAGTGCAAACATGGAGTTACGCTCCGACACGAAGATGGGCTTGCCACCATCGTCTGGCTGGAACGAGTTCTTGCCATTAGCCTTACGGATGAAAGTACCCTCCTGAACCTGTGTCTTCAGGTTCAACCGATACGAATTCTCAGAGGTCTTGGTGAGATAGTCGTCCCACGCCATTTCCTCCATCAAATCGACTGCCATCATCTTGACAGGATGAGTGTCGAACTTCAGTGCCTTGAATATCTGTTTAAACGAGAAGACCTCATTAGGATTTTGCTGGAACAATGTTTGCAGCATTTCAGCAATTTGTTTCTTGCTCAAGCGTTTTTTACCTTTTCCTTTGCTCATAGTATTACGTAAATTAGTTTTCTAAGCGCAAAGATAATAAATAATTATGAATTATGAATTATAAATTATGAATTATTTTATACCTTTGCACCCATGAATCCAAGAATACTGATTACAGGAGCCAGCGGTTTTATCGGTTCCTTCATCGTAGAAGAAGCACTCAACAGAGGCTTTGAGACATGGGCAGCTGTGCGCAAAAGCAGTTCAAGAGAGTTTTTGAAAGACGAGCGGATCCACTTCATTGAACTGAACCTCTCGTCAGAGGAACAGCTGAAACAACAACTGAAGGGCATTCAGTTTGACTATGTAGTACATGCTGCAGGAGTCACCAAATGCCTGCATAAGGAAGACTTCTTCCGCATCAACACCGAAGGCACGAAGAACCTGGTACGCGCCCTGCTGGATTTACAAATGCCCCTGAAGCGTTTTGTCTATATCAGTTCACTGAGCATCATGGGTGCCATCCGTGAGGAACAGCCCTATCGGGAGATTCGGGAGCGCGACAAGGCACAACCCAACACAGCATACGGTAAGAGCAAGTTGGAGGCCGAACAATGGCTCAATTCTTTAAATGAGAAATTGCTTCCGTATGTAATCCTTAGGCCCACAGGCGTCTATGGTCCGCGCGAGCGCGACTACTTCATGATAGCCAAGAGCATCAAGGCACATACCGACTTTGCTGTAGGATTCAAACAGCAGGACATCACTTTCGTCTATGTTACCGACGTGGTGCAAGCTGTTTTCCTTGCGTTGGAGAAAGGAGAGACTGGGCGTTGCTACTTCCTGAGCGATGGGGAGGTCTATCAGTCGAGCACCTTTAGCGACCTTATCCGTAAAGAACTGGGCAACCCATGGTGGATTCGCATTACGGCCCCTTTATGGCTGTTGCGCATCATCACGTTCTGCGGAGAATACATTGGTCACATGACAGGCAAAGTAACTGCCCTGAACAACGACAAATACAACATCATGAAGCAACGCAACTGGCGTTGCGACATCACCCCTGCCCGTCAGGAACTAGGCTACGAGCCCAAAGTCAAGTTAGAAGAAGGCGTGAGGAAAAGCATTGCCTGGTATAAGAAAAACAAATGGCTGTAATGGTCTTTTACCCTAAAGAAAGAGAACAGTGAAGAAAGCAGGTTTATTCACGTTGGACAAGAAGCCCAAACGCGGTCTATTAGCTGCCGAATGGGTCATTATGGGATATCTGGTGTTTACCCTGCTAATGATGGCTTTTATGTGGCCCAGACTGATTAGTCCTGAGACTATGCTGTTGGGAAGATGCCGCTATGTCGTAGTCACATTTGGTATGTGGGCACTATACCGTGCGGTGCCATGCAGACTTACAATACTGGCTCGCATAGCTGTGCAGCTAGGATTCCTCGGTTGGTGGTATGCTGACACATTTGAACTAAACCGTTTACTCCCTAACCTTGATCATGTATTTGCATCCTGGGAACAGAGCCTCTTTAGCTGCCAGCCATCACTGCTCTTTTCACAAGCCTTACCCGATGGTTGGTTTTCAGAGTTAATGTGTTTGGGATATGTAAGTTACTTCCCATTGATTGCAACAGTTACGATATACTATTTCATTCAACGATATCAGGAGTTCGAGATGGCCACATTTGTCATCCTGACATCTTTCTTCGCCTATTATATCATCTTTATACTACTCCCCGTTACCGGCCCTCAGTTCTACTATTTGGCTGTGGGCACGGAAAACATAGCCGCAGGCACCTTCCCCGACATAGGCGACTGGTTTATGACACACTCAGAAAGGATGGCGGCTCCAGGATGGACAGATGGTTTCTTCTACCATCTGCTGGAAATCGCCCACAACACCGGTGAACGCCCGACAGCAGCCTTCCCCAGCAGTCATGTCGGCATCACCACTGTGCTGATACTGTTAGCTTTACGAACCCGTAGCCGTTGGCTGGTTCTGATCATACTACCCTTTTTTATATTGATGTGCCTTGCAACGGTCTATATCCATGCCCATTACGCTATTGACGTGTTAGCAGGACTGGCAACAGGCATCTTATTCTACTACGCCTCATGCGCTCTTTACAAACGGATATAAAGATATTAAACATTTATTTTTAAGATTTTTGGCTGAAAATTTGGTTGATTAAGAAATAATACCTACCTTTGCAAACGATAAAAAGACATAAGAGATTCAGGGATTCCGACAAAACGAGGGTCGGAATTCTTTTATTTTTTACGTCTGCCGAGATTTTTTGAAAAGAATAACTAAAAAATAAGATTATGGCATACATGTCACAAGAAGGCTATGATAAGCTCATAGCAGAACTTCACCGCTTAGAAGCGGTTGAACGCCCCAAAGCTTCTGCAGCTATTGCCGAAGCCCGAGAGAAGGGAGATTTGAGTGAGAATAGTGAGTACGATGCTGCAAAAGAGGCTCAGGCTCATCTGGAGGACAAAATCAACCGTCTGAAAGCTACCATTTCAGAAGCCAAGATTGTAGATACCTCCCGCCTGAGCACCGACTGCGTTCAGATTCTGACCAAAGTGGAGATGACCAACCTGACCACCAAGGCCAAGATGTCATACACCATCGTCAGTGAGAACGAGGCAGACCTGCGTGCAGGCAAAATCTCTATCAAAACCCCGATTGCACAGGGACTGCTTGGTAAGAAGGTAGGCGACGAGGTAGAAATCACCATTCCTCGTGGCACCATCAAGCTGCGTATTGACAACATCTCAATTGCATAAGTATGGACATTTTCAGTAAGATTGCTGCCGGTGAGATTCCCAGCTATAAGTGTGCGGAGAACGACGAGTTCTATGCCTTTCTAGACATCAATCCCTTGGTCAAAGGTCACACCCTGGTGATTCCCCGTCGTGAGGTTGATTATTTCTTCGACATGGACGATGACGAGCTGGCTCGTTACCAGAAATTCGCAAAGCGTGTAGCCATTGCCATCAAGAAAGCCTTCCCCTGTAAGAAAGTAGCCCAGGTGGTACTTGGATTGGAAGTGGCTCATGCTCATATTCATCTTATTCCCATGCAGAGCGAAGCTGATGCCGACTTCCGTCGCGAGAAGCTGAAACTGAGCGAGGATGAGTTCAAGGAGATTGCCACCAAGATTCAAAAAGAGTTCGTATGATACTACTGAGTTTTGATACGGAGGAGTTCGATGTGCCTCGTGAGCACGGGGTAGATTTCTCGTTGGAAGAAGGCATGAAGGTGTCAATAGAAGGCACCAACCGCATTCTCGATGTACTGAAGCAGAACGGTGTGAAGGCCACCTTCTTCTGTACTGGTAACTTCGCCGAGAACGCCCCGGAAGTGATGCAGCGCATCATGGACGAGGAACATGAAGTGGCTTGTCATGGTGTTGACCACTGGCAACCCAAGGCGACCGACTTCGCTGTATCAAAACAAATTGTAGAACGCGTGACGAGCCGACAAGTCTATGGATATCGCCAACCTCGTATGTTCCCCGTCAGTGACAGCGAGATAGAGAAGGCTGGCTATCGTTATAATTCCTCTCTGAACCCCGCCTTCATCCCTGGACGCTATATGCACCTGACAGCTCCCCGTACCTGGTTTATGAAAGGAGGCGTGATGCAGATTCCTGCTTCCGTCACACCACTCATCCGCTTTCCGCTATTCTGGTTAGCATTGCACAACCTGCCGGAAAGTCTTTATCACTGGCTCGTTAATCGTACCCTGAAGCACGACGGCTATTTCGTCACCTATTTCCACCCATGGGAATTCTTTGACCTCAAGGAACACCCTGAGTTCAAGATGCCTTTCATCATCAAGAACCATAGCGGACGCCAGATGATGCAGCGTCTTGATAACCTTATCAAGATGTTGAAAGGTCGCAATCACGAGTTTATCACCTTTACCGAATTTGTCAATCGTCAACACGTATGATTAAACTTGCCACCGTTTCACCATGCTATAACGAAGAAGAGGTTCTATGCCATTCCGTGGAGCGCCTTACAAGCTTGTTTGATGGCATGATAGCTGAGGGGCTTATATCAAGCGACAGCATGATGGTGTTTGTCAACGACGGAAGCCGGGACCATACATGGGAAATCATTCGTGAACTGCATCAGAAAAACAAATTCGTACGTGGCATCAACCTCGCCCGTAACGTAGGTCATCAAAATGCCATTATGGCTGGTATGATGACAGCCAAGGACTGGGCAGATGCTGTTATTACCATCGATGCCGACTTACAGGACGATATCGAATGCATCCCCCAAATGGTCAAGCACTTTGAAGAGGGAAACGATATTGTTTATGGTGTGAAGGTTTCTCGTCAGGCAGACCCCCTGATGAAGCGCCTGACTGCACAGGCTTTCTATAAGATGCAAAGCTCGATGGGTGTTGAAAGCGTGTATAATCATGCCGATTTCCGACTGATGAGCAAGCGCTCGCTGGATATGTTAGGCACTTATAAAGAACATAACCTCTATCTGCGTGGATTGATTCCACAGATAGGTCTGCAGACAACCACCGTTGACGATGTCATCAGTGAACGCTATGCCGGTTCCTCAAAATACACGCTCAGCAAAATGTTGAAACTTGCCCTGAATGGCATCACAGCCTTCAGCGTAAAACCCATGTATGCCATTCTATATTTGGGTATCATATTCCTGTTAATTGCTTTCGGCATTGGCATCTACGTAACCCACGCCTTGATTACAGGCACCGCCGTGCCTGGCTGGTCATCACTCATCCTCAGCATTTGGCTGGTTGGTGGTTTCTTCCTCATCTCCTTGGGCATTATGGGGGTTTACATCGGTAACATTTATGCTGAAGTTAAACGCCGCCCACTTTATCATATTGCAGAAATATTGTCATGACAGCGAGAATGGCAACGGGAAAGCCTTATTATTTTTTCACAAACACAAATCGCAAAACAAAAAACTGAACGATCATAGCTATTCCCATTACAAAAAATGGAATGATAAGTTTATGAACGCCCATCCATAGGAATATGTTAAAGAGCACTACATGCAACCCGAAGTTTAAAGCATGAGAACCTGAAAAGCCAATAAAACGCGTCCAGGAAGGCTTCTTCCGAAAAGTGAAATAACAAGTAAGAAAGAAGTTATTAACAAAACTAATCAGATACCCGGCAATATAAGCTGCATTGGCAGCAAAGAAGAACAACAGCAAATAATATATCACATAATGAATCGCTGCTGACAGCCCTCCATTCAATACGAAACGCACAAATTGCATAAACTTCACATTATGCAACAAATTATCTATTTTAGGGTATCGGCTATCCATAATCGACGCCAAAGTTACTAAATAATTATGAATTATGTATTATTAATTATGAATTATTTTGTACCTTTGCATGCAAAACATATTTTGTCATGATGGATTTATCAATTGTATCACCAGTATATCATGGTGAGGGGATGCTTGATGAGCTGGTAAAGCGTATTCATGCTGCCATACAACCATTGACTAACAATTATGAAATTATATTGGTCAACGACTGCTCACCAGATGATTCATGGAATAAGATTAAAAATATCTGTGCTAATGACAAGAAAGTAAAAGGCATTAACCTTAGCCGTAATTTCGGACAGCCTTATGCTATTACAGCAGGTTTAACCTATGCCAAAGGCGACTATGTTGCCGTCATTGACTGTGATTTGCAGAACAAGCCGGAAGACCTGCCTAAGATGTATCAAAAAGCTTTGGAAGGCTATGATGTAGTCAGTGCCCGCAGGGTTGTACGCGATGACACGTTTCTGAAGCGTATGTCCTCCACTGTTTTTCATAAGGTTTATGACTTCCTAAGCGGATTTGAGACTGACAAAGCCATCGCAGAATTTGGTATCTATAGTCAGAAAATTGTGAAGGTTTATTGCAGCATTCCCGAATATTCTCGCTCATTTGTAGAGCTCATCCACACGTTAGGATTTAAAAAAACTGCTGTGGACGTTTATCATGATCATCGTCTGGAAGGTAAGAGTTCATACAATCTAAAACGTTTATTGACACTCTCTTACAACAGTATTATTTCCAACAGCAACCGCCCTCTCTATTTGGCTGTCACATTAGGACTCATCATGTCAGTTCTCTCGTTTTTGATGGCAATCTATAATGTCTTTGCAAAGTTCTACGGACTGAATGAAGTGGAAGGCTATACATCAACGGTATTCTCCATCTGGTTTGTCGGTGGACTCCTTTTATTTATGATGGGCATTCTGGGACTATATATCGGCAAGATATTTGATCAGGTGAAAGGACGCCCTGTATTTATTGTCAGTGAAACGCTAAACATCTAACAGCTAAGAGAATATGATACCCTTCAACAAACCCTATTGTTCAGGACGTGAACTCAGCTACATCAAGGAGGTGTGCCACTCCACCACCATGTCTGGCAACGGAGACTTCACTAAGCTATGTCATGGCTTTTTCGAGAAACGCTATGATTTCAAGAAGTGTCTGTTGTGCACGTCAGGAACCGATGCCCTTGAGATGTGCGCTATGCTTTGCGACTTGAAACCCGAAGATGAAGTTATTGTTCCTTCCTATACTTTTGTATCATCAGCAATAGCTTTCATCCGTGAAGGAGCAAAAATCCGTTTTGCGGATAGTGGTTGTGATAATCCCAACATCACAGTAGAACAGATAGAGGCCCTTATCAACGAAAAAACCAAAGTCATCGTTGTGGTTCACTATGCAGGTGTTGCATGTGACATGGATGCCATCATGTCGCTTGCCCAAAAGCACAATCTGCTTGTGGTTGAGGATGCTGCTCACTCCATTGACTCCTACTATAAAGGACGTCCTTTGGGAAGCATTGGTCACTTGGCAGCCTTCTCGTTCCATGAAACAAAGAACATCAATTGTGGAGAAGGAGGAATGTTCGTTGCTAACGACAGTCGTTTTATACGCCGTGCAGAAATTATCTGGGAAAAAGGAACTAATCGCGCAGAATTCTATCGTGGAATGGTGAATAAATACGGTTGGTGCGATATCGGCTCTTCATTCCTGCCGTCTGAGTTCAACGCAGCCTATTTATGGGCACAACTAGAGCAATTAGAAGACATTCAGGGCAAGCGCCGCCATATTTGGGAACGTTACGACAAAGCATTGCGCGGACACATTGAAGGTGGCATTTCCCTACCCGACCTTCCCGCTTATGCCACCAACAACTATCATATGTATTATCTGCTCTGCCCATCATTAGAGGTACGCACTAAACTGATGAATTACCTGAAGAACAATGGTGTTCAAACTACTTTCCATTATTTACCTCTACATTCTAGCAAGTATTATGAAGGAAAGCATGACGGCCGTTCGCTGCCTAACTGCGATCGATATGCAGACACGCTATTACGCCTGCCATTATTCTATGAACTGACAGACGAAGAGATAGACAGAATCACCAAACTATTGCTGGCATTTAAATTCTGATAAAGTCAATGAAGAAAATAGCAAATGCACTGAAGTGGTTTTTTAGCAACCCCACCTGTGTCTTCCTTCTGGGATTGGCCATTGTCCTGTTAGCTACAACACTTGAAGTTGTTCGTGGACGTAACACCAACTATTTCGACTATCAAGACTCCACCCGAATGTTCTGGGAAGGACTGAGTCCCTACAACCTGGAATACGCCCAGGCGCATAGTATCTATTTTCTCTATAGTCCTGTCTTTAGCGTTATCTTTGCCCCTATATTCTACCTTCCCTGGTGGTTAGGCCCCTACGTATGGAATCTTGGAAACTATGCTCTTTTCACGCTAGCCATCAAGACGCTCCCGAAGCAGCTGGCTCCCTATAGACACTGGATTTTCCTGTTCCTTCTTTCTGTTGTCTTACAGACCATTTTTTGTTATCAGCACAACATCATTGTAGCATATATCTATATTTTTGCTTTCACGTTACTTGAACGCGGCAAAGGATTCTGGGCCGTATTGCTTATCATGCTCTCTGCAACGACAAAGGTGTATGGAGCAGCCGAACTGGCCATCCTTCTCTGCTATCCTAAGATGTGGCGTAACTTTGGATATGCTATCCTTTGCGGAACAGCACTTATCCTGCTTCCTGCTATTAATACTGCTTTTGACAACGTCTTTGTGCTGTATCAGGAAATGTTCGACATGATAGCCAGTCACCATAGCGATTCCGACTTCATCGGCATCCTTTTTGCACGAGGACTGAAGCCACTGCTTATTCCTAACTACCGACTTGTTCAGATTGTCGTCTTTGCTTTGCTCGGCATTGCCTTCTTTGCCCGCTACAAGCGATGGAAGGATTTCCAGTTCCGCGTTCAGGCATTAGCGGTGCTGACAGGCTTTATGATTCTGTTTAGCGACTGTCCAGAGACGCATACTTATATTATCACGTTGCCATTCTATGCTATGGCTTTCTGGCTCCGTCCCCAACGTACCTGGTTAGACTGGACGCTATTCTGGCTATTAGTAGTCAATTTCTGCATCCTGCCTACCGATGTGCTTTGCCCCGCTTGGCTTCACGAGTTTATTCACAAGACATTCTGGTTGGATGTATATACCTATTTCTTCTGTTGGCTCAGAATGATTTGGTGGGCCATCGGACCAGAAAGATGTCAGATGTCTGAAGTAAGAAGTTCGAAGTCAATGTTAAAAGTTATTTTGCCTCTGGTAATGTTAATACTGCCGTTGGGTACAATGGCTCAACGAAGACCAACCAACAAAGTGTTTACCGTAAAGGGCGTTCAGTTTAAGATGCTGTTTGTGCAAGGCGGCACATACACCATGGGAGCTCTCCCTCATGACACATTAGCCGATGCCGATGAGGTACGCCACCAAGTCCTTGTCAATAATTTCTATTTGGGTGAGACGGAGGTCACGCAGGAACTCTGGGAAGCTGTTATGCCCAAGAACCGCTCCAGACATCGTGGCAACGGACAGTGGCCTGTAGAATATGTTACCTACGATATGTGTCAGGAGTTCATCAGCAAGCTGAATGCACTGACAGGCGCACATTTCCGTTTGCCTACCGAAGCCGAATGGGAGTATGCAGCCCGTGGAGGAAGGAAATCGAAGGGTTATCTCTATGCTGGCAGCAATAATATTAACGAGGTGGCATATAAGAACATGAAGGAACGAATACCAGTCCCTGTAGCCCAATATAAGCCTAACGAACTCGGTTTATATGACATGTCAGGCAACGTTTGGGAATGGTGCGAAGACTGGTATCGTAAGACGCCCACCAGTAAGCCTTCCAGTAATTTCCACGTCATCCGTGGAGGAGGCTATGATTGTAGTCCGCGCTATTGCCGTTCCACAAACCGCTTCATGTATGACCAACGCCGTCGTCGTGACCTTGTCGGATTCAGGCTCGCCTTATAGCAAAGCCCTCACTATAGTCAGCTTAAAGATTAGTATATCCTTCCTAAGAGTTTTGAAATAGTACGTTTCACGAGAACCCACTGATGCACTCGCTTCAGATTGGTCTTCCGGATACGCTGAAGTTCATCCTCGACACCCTGTCCTTGGCGATAGGAACGTACAAAGAAATGAGCAATATAGCGGCTCCAATAGTATTTATAGTGCCAATAATGACCTATCCACCTTTTTGCCTCTTCCATCTGGACTACAGATTCATAAAGGGCTATAGATAAAGCATATTGTTCCACCACAACAGGCTCTGACCCGTCATCCAGCATGCCGTCACACACAGCAAGTGCCAGGTTTGTCACTTTCACTACCAGTTCGGCAGGAATAGCCACCACGCCAGCGTTCCACATGTGATGCTGCCTACCAATTGTCACGCCTCCATAGGTACGTCCATTCACCGTCTGCCACATCATCTGTGATTTTTGTTTCATATCTCCAGGACATCCTTCATCTAGATGCATCATGCCGTGTCCCTGCTTCAACCTTGCTTTAATTTCATCGAGACTGCTATAGAGATAAGTATCACCATCAAGGTAAATCATCGGCTTATCAGGCGACTTCTGCGCAATCATTTGCAGCACTTTGATTTTCACCCGCCAAAAAAAGTCGTGAGGACCTCGCCACTCGCAAATCTGCTCCGGCGTGATGAGTATGGTCGTTACATGGGGCAAAGCAGCATACATGGCTGGTGAGTCTGTTACGACATAAACAACATCATCAGCACTTCTTTGCGCTAAAAAAGTCCTGATGGAAAAGTTCACCTGCATGTGGATAACCGTAGAACCACCTAACACGAAATAGACAATATTCATAAAGTTGAATGGATTAACACGCTACAAAGTTAACCATATTTTGCCACATTTCAAAGAAATACATAGAAAAATGCTGTATTCTTACATCTTTTCACTACCTTTGCATAATGATATTTGCAAGAGATAAAAGCCAGATGTGCAACAACCTGTTGCAGTTTGCCCATGTTTATGCATGGGGAAGGGAGCATGGTCGCAAAGTAATGTCCATGCGTTTCAGTTACAAGTATCCTTACTTCAAAATCACACATTCCAACCTCGTAAGCTTCCCACTCTATGTAATTGCCAAGCTATTAGCAGCCATGAAGGTGATACCTACTGCCAGTTTCAAGCATGCCGAATGTGATCCGGAGGAATTAGAACGGATGATGATGCGCCATCGGCATATTGTTGTCAGCGGATGGTATGTCCGTTACTATGAACTTTTTTTAAAATACCGCCACGAGATTTGCGACCTGTTTACCATTGATGCGACATATACAGAACCTGTCAAGGAAAAGATGAAACCATGGCAGGGCACCCGCTTGGGAGTTCATATCCGTCGTGGTGACTATGCAATATGGATGAATGGTATCTATTGCTACGAAGACTCAATCTATGCGGATTTCATCCTGCAGTTTGCTGCGCTCAAGCCTCATGACACCATCGATGTATTTCTTTCCACCAACGACCCTGAGGTGTCTGTTGAGAAAATGGAGTCTCTGATAAACAACGAGAACGGTCGAATTCGTCTGCATCTGCTGGGAGGCAATGCTGTAGAAGACCTTTACATGCTTTCAGCATGTGACTATATCATCGGTCCGCCAAGCACCTATTCCTTAGTAGCTGCCATGTATCGCGATATTCCTCTGTGCAGACTAGACCAGGTCGCACATCACCAGTTGCGTCTCTCCGACTTTAACACCTTTGACTATTGGTTCCGTCGAATCGTCTGACGAAACCGGTTTTGAGAAAATTTCCAACGATGGCAAGACCTGCTCGCTATCGCTTATCCAAGTCATCATACAGTCTCTGCAGATAAGCCTTTGCCTGATGAAGCAGTTTTCCATTCTTTGCATTTTCTGACAGATGCACTCTCCCGTCCGTATTGTCATAGACGATAGCACTGGTGTCTGTAATCATGCCCATTGCATCTGGGAAAGTAAAGAAGGCAAAGTGAGGAGCTTGTATGTCCAGCATATCCTTGGAATATAGGAAGTCATGATGATCTATACCTAAAAGTCCCAGCAAAGTAGCCGCAATGTCTATCTGAGAGCCTATGGTATGACATTGCACCCCAGCAGGAATCTGTCCACCAAGAATCACAAACGGCACATGATAACGCCACAGCTGATAATTGTCCTGTGGGTCTGGGAAAGCGCCCAAATGGTCTGGCACAATGGCTACAAGGGTGTTCCTCCAACACGGCAGTTTTTTCAGTTCCTCAACGAAGTGCCCCAGGCAATGGTCAGTATAAGAGAACGCATTTAGCACTTCATCGTCTTTGATCTTATGGTAATCAGGCACATCAAAAGGCTCATGACTGCTCCCAGTCATAAAACTACGGAAGAAAGGCTTTCCGGACTTGTCCGCCTTGATATCAGTCAATATCCGGTCAAAAACGCCTCCGTCAGCAACGCCCCATTTCCCTGTTCGTAACGATATGGGGAAGTCGGCATCCGAAATAATTTTCTGGAAGCCCGTTCCAACAAAATAGGAGCGCATATTACTGTAGTTGATATCTCCCCCATAATAGAATACCGTATAATATCCTTTCTTTCCCAATATGCTGGCAATAGAAGGGAGGGAAGTGCTTTTCCTCGGCATATCCATCACACTCATCGTTGGTTGGGCAGGCAATCCACTATGTATGGAGACAAGTGCCCTGTCAGTTCTGAAACTGTTGGCATAGAAAGAAGTGAAATAAAGACCCTCGTTCGTCATCCGTCGGAGATGGGGAGTAACTCCTTTCACCTTCATCACTGTGTCCGAGAAACTCTCCAAGACTACCAGTATCACGTTGGGACGCTGCCATGTCCGTAGGGTATCTTTCCGCAGATGGGTATAGGTGAGTTGGGCGAACAGCCGTTCTGCCTCTTCATCGTCCATGAAGCGGTATTTTGTTCCAATCTCTTCTTGATGCACCACTGACTCAAAGAAACAGAAGATAGGATTCACCGTTGCATGATTCACACGGATATTCTCAGAGAAATAGACACTTCCTGTATGGTTGGTCCCTGTCCCTACCCCACCCCGGATGGGGAGCAGCAAAGCACCCTCCATGACAACTAACAATAACAGTTCTGCACAACGTTTCCACCCGCGAGAATATTTCCTTTCATCAGCAGGTAGAGGATGAGGCAACTTATAAATTGCTAGTGCACAGACTCCCCATGCCAACACAGCACCAGCCAACTGCCAAAGTGTCAGACTGGCCATCGCATCGGTAGGCGAAGTTCTGACATAGAGAAGAGGAGTATTGTCTAACGGGAATCCCCAATATCCATAGAGACCGAGGTTAGCCACATAACCCAATGCGGTGGCAACAGCTGTCAATAGGAAGAAGGCCTTCCACGCCCCTTGCAGCACTTTCCCCCGATACCACAGGCTCACCATCAACAATAGTCCTGGGATGATGGTCAGGTAACCTGCTATGGCCATATCCAGTCGTAATCCGTACCATAACACCTCCAACTGCTCACTCCATTCTACATCCGTGAAGAGAGAATGGTAGATGGCGAGGAAAGCCACCTTGCTGACTAATCCTACAGCTGTCCATTGCATAAATATGGTCAGAAAAGACTTGATACGTTTCATCAATTTTTGGGTTTTATGCCACCATGCGTCCGTTGTATCCACTCTTCCCTGGTACGCTTCCACCGTCTATGACTCCACAACCAATAGGATGGTGATCGCATGATGGTATGTTCCAACATCTTAGAATACTGCGCTGTCAGCCAGAACTGCTCTTGCTTCTGAGGTTCTGTCGTGATAGGCTTGAATTCAGCCACATAATAGCCTCGATGAACACGACGCACGTCAAGGTAATACACATCCATATCCAGCTTTTGCATGATGCGCTCAGCCCCCGTGAACCAAGGGGTGTCATGATGCAGGAAGTCTGTCCAAAAGTAGATATTGTCCCAATAGGGAGCCTGGTCAGCAATAAAGCCTACCACCACAGGGCGTCCCTCATTCCGATAACGGATGATGTCCTTAATCGACTGGTTCACTTCGATATTGACGCCTCCAAAGCGACGGCGTGTATAAAGGATCAACTGGTCAGTCACATAGTTCTCCAACTGGTGATACAACTGGGTACACAACCCCAGTTTGGGGTCAACCCATAACGGAAGGCTGCTTATCCACTCCCAATTGCCGTAATGTCCCAGGAACACGCCACAGGAGCGTCCCTTTCTGAACGACTCTTCTATCAGGTCAACACCTTTGAAACGCATACGACGCTTCATGTTCCACTTGGAAATGGAAAAATACTTCACGCTCTCCACTATCAAGTCACAGAAATGGGTATAGAACCGACGCTCAACCATCCACCGCTTGCGGGGAGAGAGCCGTGGAAACGAGCTCATGACATTGTCATGAACCACCTTTCTGCGATAGCGTACCACATAAAACAGGATGAGCGAGAAGAGGAAGGAAAGGGTATGAAGGACCCACATAGGCAACAATGATACCACATACCACACTGCGAAGAGAATGTAGTAGGCTATGTTCTTCAGTGTCCTGTATCGTTCCTTATTATACCCCATATTATTCCGATTTACTGTATTTCTTGCTGATGCCTAGGAAACGGCGTATTTTCTCCCAGGGCGACAGGTGCCAGCTGTGGGCACACATGTGGATGGCATAGCTGCGGGGCGTCACCTCGTGCTTATTGCCTGCAAAAATCTCCGATGGATAGATATGCACGTTATCCTTCAGCTGTTGCTCTATATCCTTGTAGATGAAGCCGAACTCCTCAGCCACCCTTGCATAGATATATGGCGAGAGCAGATTGGTGCGCAACGAGCCGTCCTCATTGACGAAGTGCTTGTCCTGATACCAGTCGAGCACTTTCTTGACAAACGGATTACCCGCCTGAGCCCCCATCACGGCGGCCTGGATCTGGATGCCCTCGATAAAAGCGTCATCCGTGCGATGCCCCTCACTGTCAACATGAGCCATCGTGCCACACTTCTCTATCTGTATGGGGTGGTACTCCATACTGGAGAAGAAGCCGTTGTCCAGGAAATCGTCGAACCTCTTCAGCAGCAGCACGTCGGTATCCAGATAAATGCCACCCTCAGTATAAAGGGCATACATACGGATATAATCAGCAGCGAAAGCCCATTTCCGGGCTTCATATGCCTCCTTGACGTATGGCACACTGTTCACATCGAAGTTCTTGGTGCTCCACCGCTTTATTTCATAGTCCGGATGTGTTTTCTGCCACGTGTCCATGTATTCCCGTGTCTTCTTGGGAAACGGGTCGTTGCTCAACCAGCAGTAATGAATTTTCTTGGGTATCATGGCGTGATGATGTTAGTATTATGATGAAATGATGAAACGCTTACCGGAACCAATACAGCAACAGCTTGTAGTTCTTTTGGAAAAACCAGCTGAGTTTTCTCATGCGTTTCCGGTTCTTGGAGAGCGATGAGCTGAAAGCACCCGTCGCCGTGCCTTGCGTAGCCAAAGTGGGATGGCACCACAGGTAGTTGACCACCTTTTCCTCAATCAGCTGATAATGATACAAGTCGATGGCGCGGTCGCACTTCTGCGCATGCAAGTGTTCCAGAATGGCCTTTGCAGCATGCCTGTTGATAAAATAGGCACCTGAGAGGCGGTCCCTATGCCCGGGATAGAGCATGCGCCCTTTCCGACGCTGACTCCTTGGGACGAACCACAAAGGGCTGTCTTCGTAGGAGATAAGGATTTTCTGGTCTTGATAGTACTTGCGGTATTCCCCGATACTCTGCTCATAGCGCTTTTTGAAGTTATCGTGCAGCAGGATGTCGTCCTCCAACACCAAAGCCCCTTCAAGTCCCTCTGCAACGATACGCTCGTAAGCCAGGAAGTGGGAGATGGTGCACAGCGAACGGGGCACCTTGCGCAACATTTCCTCCTGACCGTTCCGGAGATACTTTTCCAGACAGGCCGTCACCTGAGCCTCATCATGGCCTTCGTTGACCACCTCATAGTCCAACCCGATACGGTGCAGCATTCTATCGACGTGCTCTCCGCGTTCTTTCAAGCGGTCTGGGTGTATAACTAATGTCTTCATACCTGCAAAGGTACATAATTTATTTGTAACTCTTTGCTTTTTTACAATTATTTTGTAACTCTGCCTTGAAGAGGGCGAAGTTACCCGGCACTTGGAAATAAAAAGAAAAGCATGCTTTCCTTTTGTATTTCTCCCGTTTTTTCGTAAACTCTGCCATCAAAGATGGCGAAATTACTCTGTCTCGGCAAAAAAACAAACTTGTTTCTTTGTTTTGCTCTCGACTTTTCGTAACTTTGTGCGCAAAATCGTGCAAAGTAATGGACCAAAGGCAATTATATTACTTGCTGCATAGCGGGAAGAACAGCAACCTGAAGTATTACCTCCGCAGCTATCTGCGGGAGTGGACGCCCAGGGTCTTTTTCCAGCTGCAATTGGAGCATCTGCTGACCCGGGCAGACCGCCGCGAGGACAAGGACTATATCTACCGGCGTGCAGCATATTACTGCAAACTGACGGCAGACAGTCCGTTTGACCAGTCGCAATGGGCGAAGGAAGCCGTGATGTTGAAAGACCAGCCCATGACGGGCCAGTCGTCCTACTATCATGATGCGATGGAGATAGCGCGGTACTTCAACAGCCGCAAGAAATGGATTCTCGTGCCGGGCGACACCATCCATGTGCCTGCCCTCCCCTCTATCGTGAAGAGCCGTCCGCTGACAGCGAACAACACGAACAATGTCGTGCTCAAACTCGACAAGAACCGCCACTTTCTTTTTGTCCACGACAACAAGCCCTGGCGCGAGAAGCGCGACGTAGCCATTTTCCGTGGAGACCTAGGTTATTACAAGCCTAACCGCGACGTGTTCATGAACCGGTGGGTGGGGCACCGCATGATTGACGCCGCCTCCACCAATCGTTCCGACGAGCATCCGGAATGGCAGGGCGGGAAACTTACCATTGGCGAGCATCTGGACTACAAATTCATCATGTCGCTCGAAGGCAACGACGTGGCTTCAAACCTCAAGTGGGTGATGTCGTCGAACTCCATTGCCGTGACGCCACGGCTGAAGCGCGAGACATGGTTCATGGAGGGCACGCTGAAGCCAAACTACCATTATATTGAGGTGAGCGACGACTTCTCCGATTTGGAAGAGCGCCTAACCTACTACATCGAGCATCCTGAGGAGGCCGAGGCTATTATCCAGCATGCCCACGACTATGTGGCACAGTTTCAGGACAAGGAGCGCGAGAAGCTCATCGCCCTCGTTGTGCTCAAGAAATACTTCGATTTTACCAACCAATGAAAGAAACATTTCAAAACATTGTGCAACTCCCGATATGGAGGCGCAAGCGTACCCTGATGGGTCTCTGGCTGCTGATGGTGATTGTCTCCGTAGTCATTCATCTGCACCACTTCAACAACTTCCTGATTTTCAAATATTCCTTCTGGCATGCGCTCCATCAGCTAAACCTCTACGTCCACTACCCCGACGAATACGGCGACCTGTACCACTACGGTCCACTCTTCAGCATGATTATCGCGCCGTTTGCCGTAATACCCAACATCTGGGTTGCCGTATTCCTTTGGCATTTGGCACTGGCCAGGTTCCTGTGGTGGGCTATCCAGAACAGCACGCTGCCGAAGAAGAACCTGGTCTTCATGATCTGGTTCACCGCCCATGAAATGCTCAATGCACTGGGCATGTCGCAATTCAACGTGGCAACGGTAGCCATGATTGTCCTCACCTATTCCGCCATCCATCGCAACAAGGAGGTATGGGCAGCGTTTTGGATTGTTTTAGGCACGCTGGTCAAGATTTACGGCATTGTAGGACTCGCCTTTTTCTTCTTCATACGCAGCAAGTGGAAGTTCTCGCAATGGATGGTCTTCTGGACCATTGTGCTGATAGCGCTCCCCATGCCGTTCTTCGGGGCCGACTACATAGCAGGCCAGTATGTGGAATGGTTCAAGAGCCTGGCAGAGAAGGGACAGGAGAATATGCTCTCCGACTTCCAGAACATCAGCCTTCTGGGCATTATCCGCAAGATAGGCTATGCCTGCACAGCGGGTCTTCACTCGTATTGGAGCGTCTATATGCGCGAGGCACAGGTAGATACCGATAATTTCTGGATAGCCACATGGAGCGACTTGTGGATTCTCATCCCCTGCTTCATATACAGTGCCCTGCCCTGGCTCCGTTTCAAGCAATACAAGTCCCACTCGTTCCAGCTGATGACGGTTGCCCTGGTGCTGATGATTACCAACATTTTCAGCACGGGGGCCGAAAACAGCAGCTACGTCATCTCGATGGTGGGCGTTGGCATCTGGTATATCGCCGTGCCCTGGAAGCGGAGCCGGCTCGATCTGGCATTGCTCATCTTCTGCTTCATCCTCACCTCCCTGTCGCCCACAGACATCTTCCCTGCCTACCTCCGGACTTACTGGATAAGGGCTTTCTCCCTCAAGTCACTACCTGTTGTTCTCATTTGGGCCAAACTGGTGTGGGAAATGTGTACGAGGGATTATCTGAACAGCAATCCTATTGAAAAAGAAACTTAAATCACTATAGGATTCTGGCGATTTAGTTAAAATTATTAACGTTTCTGCTTATATCGAGCCGATATAGCATTGGTTGTTAACGGATGTTACTATATCGAGCCGATATAGGCTCCGTCTTCGCTCAGTGAACGTAAATCGTGCAAATATAAAGCAAAGCGCTACAGCTGCTGCATGTCGTAGAGGCGCTTGTAATATCCGTTCTTAGCAATGAGCTCGTCATGCTGACCACACTCCACGATTTCACCCTCATAGAGAACATATATCTCATCGGCATTCTTAATGGTGGAGAGACGGTGGGCAATGGCGATGGTGGTACGGCTCTTCATGAGTCGCTCCAGAGCCTCCTGCACGAGTCGCTCCGACTCGGTGTCCAAGGCGGAGGTAGCCTCGTCGAGAATAAGGATGGGCGGATTCTTCAGGATGGCACGGGCTATGGATACACGCTGGCGCTGACCGCCTGAGAGTCGCCCGCCACGGTCGCCAATCATAGTGTCGTAGCCCTGCTCGCTCTCCATGATGAAGTCGTGAGCATTGGCTATCTTGGCGGCCTCAATCACCTGATCCATCGTCGCGTTCTCAACACCGAAGGTGATATTGTTGTAGAAAGTATCGTTGAAGAGGATGGCCTCCTGGTTGACATTGCCTATCAGTGTGCGAAGCTCCGAGATGCGCACATCCTTAATGTTCCGGCCGTCAATGAGCACCTCGCCGGCACAGACATCGTGATAACGGGGCACGAGATCGACCAGTGTCGATTTGCCCGAGCCTGACTGACCTACCAAGGCGATGGTCCTGCCCTTGGGCACCTTCAGGTTGATGTGCTTCAATATCTCGCGGCCCTCCACATAGCTGAACGACACGTCGCGCAGCTCGATTTCTTTATCGAACGACGGCATGGGCGCAGGATTGGCAGGCTCCTTGATGGGATTCTCAGCCTTCAGGATGAAGTCGATGCGGTCCATGGATGCCAGTCCGACGGGTATCTGATAGGAGGCCTTCGAGAGGTCTTTCAGCGGATTGATGACGCTATAGAGGATGACCATGAAGAAGATAAAGGTGGAGGCGTCGATGAGGTTCGACTCGCTGAGGATGAGATAGCCTCCGAACCACAAGACGATCACGATGATGACGGTGCCCAGAAACTCGGACATAGGGTGTGCGGCACCCTGACGGATGGTCATGGCATTGGCCTCATTGCGGTATTCCTCGTTGATATTGATGAAACGCTGCAGCATTTTACGCTCGGCGATGAAGGCCTTGATGATGCGAAGACCACCCAGCGTCTCGTCCAACTGGGCCAGCATGTCGCCCCACTTGGCCTGAACGGTGGCCGACTGGCTCTTCAGCTTACGGCTGACAGTTCCCATCACCCATCCTGCCAGCGGAGCCACGACAATGACGAAGAGCGTCAGCTGCCAGCTGACGGTAAGCATGGTGGCGAAGCACACGATGATGGCGATGGGCTGGCGAATGAGCATATCGATACTGCTGGTGATGGAGTTCTCGACGGCTCCCACGTCGGCTGACATGCGGGCTATGATGTCGCCCTTACGCTCCTCGGAGAAGAAGCTCAGGGGCAATTTCAGCACTTTCTCATACACCTCGATGCGGATGTCGCGCACGACTCCGGTGCGGAGCGGTATCATAACGGCTGAAGAGGCGAAATAGCCCAGCGTCTTCAGACCGGTCATGATGATAAGTGCCGAACCCATATACACTAACGTCAGGAAGGCACCGTTGGTGTTTATCAGTTCCTGAACATAGGCATAGGCATTGTTGACCACCAGGTCCTTGTCCAACGTGTCCCACGTCCAGGGCTTGTAGGTATAGACTGCCGTGTCAATCTTGAAGAGAATATTCAGGATGGGGATGAGCACTGCGAATGAGAATACGTTCATCCACTGTGACAGGAAGTTGAGCACCACTGACCAAGCCAGGTATTTGCGATAAGGCTTGAGGTAACGCCCCATGACGGAGAAAAACTGTTTCAGCATATCTTTTCTTGTTTATTTTTATTCTAATCCTAATTAGGGTTGCAGACGATCTTGCGTCATGCGGCTCATATACTGCTGGATGATAGCCTTCAGCTCACGCTCCATATCAGAGGTAAGCGGTGAGGGGTGAGAGGTGATAAGGTTGTTTTGCATCAAGGAATCAGTAAGGTCATAGACGGCCTTGGTCTTCTGTCCGTCAAACTGGATGACTTGTCCATGCTTGACATACTGATAGATGCCATTGAGATAGTTGACGGCCCATGTCTGCTCGGCGGGAGTGTTCAGCACGTCGATTCCGAAGGCAAAGTAGGGCTTGGGATAGTGCAGGCGGCCCATCAGCGTAGGCAGGATGTCTATCTGCTGGGCTATCTTGTCCTGTACCTCGGGCTGTCGGTCCGTCACACCGGGCTCATAGATGATAATGGGAGAACAGAAGCCGCCCAGGTCGGTCTGGTACTCCATGTGGTCAGTCTGATTGGTATGATCGCTGGTCAGCACAAAGATGGTATTCTTGAACCACGGCTGGCGACTGGCCTGCCGGAAAAACCGGCCTAGGGCCATGTCGGTATAGCGGATGCACTTGTGGATAGTCAACCCCTCTTCCGGAAAAACCTCCTTATACTTCTCTGGAATAGCGTAAGGATGATGACTGGAAGCCGTAAAGACGGCCGTCATGAAGGGTTCCTTCATCTCGGACATCTTGGCACAATAATACTGAAGGAAGGGCTCGTCCCAGATGGCCCACATGCCGTCAAAGTCATCATCGCCCCCAAACCGGCTGTCCTCATCATAGTCCTCACGACCATAATAAGCCTGGAAACCCGTGCTGCGCGCAAAAGCCTGGAAACCCATAGAGCCGCGCTGCGCACCATGGAAGAAAGCGGTCTGGTAACCCTCGCCTGACAACAGCGAGGCTATGCCGCTCACGTGATTCATGGAAGCAGGGGTCAGGAAGAAAGGCTCGACGAACATCGGGATGCTGCTCAGGATGGAGGGCATGCCGTCAATGCTCTTTCGCCCATTGCAATAGCTGTGGCTGAAGGTAATGCTGCGGGCTATCAGCGAATCGACCGAAGGGGTATAGCCTTGGTAGCGACTGTTCTCCAGCGTGGTGTTCAGGGCCCCGATATACTCGCGTCCGAAGCTCTCGACAATCAGCACCACCACATTCTTCTTCATCATGGGCAGAGAGTCGTTGGGCACATGAACAGGCGTGAATACACGTGCCATTTCGGCTTCATCCTTATAATATTGGGGAACGACGAAAACGGCCTTGCCGATGGTACGGTAAAGGGAGAAAGGTGTATTGAGCACCAACGCTGCCTCAACAGGACGGTTGACGTACTGGTTGGCATTGCTGATGGTTATGGGGCGCACGGCTGTGGTAAAGCCTCCACGGATGCCTGCCACCACGAAAGGTGCCAAGGCTGCCAGCGAAAGGAAAACGGCCAGGTCGTAATGCCACCACTTCAGGGGCGAGGGGTAAGCGGAGAGAGGTGAGAAGTGGGAGGTGAGGGGTGAGAGGCGATACAGCCGGTACATCATCCATACGATGAACACAAACAACAGGAGCAGGTAAAAATGGTTGACGGCCTCTTTGAAGAAGATGCTTGCCAGGTTCCCCTCGTTAGAAAACTCACTGAACACAGTGGTCGTCGTGCGCCGCATGGTAAAGCGGAAATAAACGGCATCGCAAAGGTTGACGGCCAATGCCAGTCCGTTGATGACCAGAAAGACGATGCGGCACAATTTCTGATAGGATATTGTCTCCTTGAGATGCAGGGGGAACAACATCAGCACGATATAAGGAATATTAGTTACAAGGATGGCACTCGTGTCGAACATCAGTCCGCCACCGAATATCTCCAGTGCGTGTGAGAAATCCAGATGCTGCGAGAAATAGCTCCAGTTCTCCAGCAAGAAGATGACACGCGCCAGGAAATAAGCCACGTAGGCCAACAGGATATTACACAAGGTAACTCCCAAGGGTGACAGCAACTGTACGAATCGACGGTCCATAGGCCTCAACTTAGATGATTTCGCCTAATAATGTGGCACTGGTAGAGCCGCTGATGCGGACACGGACTGTTTCACCAATATGATGACTGCCCTTGGCTACCACAACGGCTTTGTTCTGCTCGGTTCGTCCCATCAACTGCTCACGGCTACGTTTCGAGAAACCTTCCACCAAAACATCGAACTCCTTTCCCTCATCCTTTTTATTTTGCAGGGCAGAGATTTCTGTCTGCAAGGCTATCAGTTCGTTCAATCGGCGAATCTTCTCTTCCTCGGGGACATCATCGGGAAGATGCTTAGAAGCATAGGTTCCAGGACGCTCTGAATATTTGAACATAAAGGCGGAGTCATAACCCACCTCACGCATCAGACTCAGGCTGAGCTGGTGGTCTTCCTCGGTCTCAGAATGATAGCCCACGAAGATGTCTGTTGACAGTCCGCAATCAGGGATGATACGACGGATGGCTGCCACTCGGTCGAGATACCACTCACGGGTGTATTTACGGTTCATCAGCTTCAAGATGCGGTCAGAACCACTCTGCACAGGAAGATGGATATGCTTGCAGACATTGGGCACATCGGCAATCACATGCAGTGTCTCGTCACTCATATCCTTGGGATGCGAGGTGGTGAAACGCACTCGCATGGTGGGCACCTCTTCGGCTACCCGGCGTAACAGTTCGGGGAAACCAATATCCTCAGAATGATAGGAGTTGACATTCTGGCCTAACAAGGTAACCTCCTTGAACCCACGGTCCCGTAAATCACGGACTTCACGCAGGATACTTTCTATATCACGACTACGCTCACGGCCACGGGTGTAAGGAACTATGCAGTAATGACAGAAATTATTGCAGCCTCGCATGATGCTGACGAAACCGCCTATCCTGGCACCATGCAAACGCTGGGGCACCACGTCCTTATAGGTCTCACTGCTTGACAGTTCGATATTGATTGCCTTATGACCCGTCTCTGCTTGGGCAATCAGGTCGGGCAAGGAAAGATAGGCGTCCGGACCTGCCACCAAATCGCAATGGTGATGTTCTAACAAGTCTTCCTTCACGCGCTCTGCCATACAGCCCAGAACACCGATAATCATGGGACGCTTGCGGCGCATAGCATCCAACGCGTCCAGACGATGGTAGATTTTCTGCTCAGCATTGTCACGAACGGAACAGGTATTCAGAAAGACTGCATCAGCCTCATCAATAGTCTCTGTCGTTTCATAGCCTGCCATCTGCATGACAGAGGCAACAACCTCTGAGTCTGCCACATTCATCTGACAACCATAAGTCTCAATATACAGTTTCTTCATCTTTCGTTGAAAAAAGCACCGCCACAACAGCATGCGACGGTGCCTTTCTTTTTATGAGTTAATGATTACTAACTTACTTCTCGTCAAGAACGGTCTCTTCGGCAAAGTCGAGCACATTCTTCTTATTAGCCTGCATGCGCTCATACTCTTCTTTGGAACCGACAATGATCTTTTCAAATTCGCGAAGACCAGTACCAGCAGGAATCAGGTGACCTGCAATCACATTCTCCTTCATACCCTCCAAGTGGTCTTCCTTACCGCGGATAGCGGCTTCGTTGAGCACCTTGGTGGTCTCCTGGAAGGATGCAGCAGACATGAACGACTTGGTTTGCAGAGCGGCACGGGTGATACCCTGCAGAATCTGAGTAGAAGTAGCAGGAACGGCATCACGTACCTGAACGAGTTTCATATCACGACGTTTCAGCATCGAGTTCTCGTCGCGGAGCTTACGTGCTGTAACAATCTGACCCTTCTGCAGATTCTCTGAGTCACCAGCATCAACAACCACCTTCTTACCCCAGATACGATCGTTCTCCTCAGCAAAGTCAAGCTTATCGATGATATCGGACTCGAGGAACGAGGTGTCACCCGGATCATTGATCTGTACTTTACGCATCATCTGACGGACGATAATCTCAAAGTGCTTGTCGTTAATCTTCACACCCTGCAGACGATAGACGTCCTGTACCTCGTTGACGATATATTCCTGAACAGCTGTGGGACCCTTGATGGCCAGAATGTCAGCAGGAGTGATAACACCATCTGACAGAGGTGTACCAGCACGAACAGCATCGTGCTCCTGTACCAAAATCTGCTTAGAGAGTGATACCAGATACTTACGTTGCTCACCTGTCTTAGAAGTAACAATAATTTCACGGTTACCACGCTTTACCTTACCCATGGTTACCTCACCATCGATTTCAGATACGATAGCGGGATTAGACGGGTTACGAGCCTCGAAGAGCTCGGTAACACGAGGAAGACCACCAGTGATATCACCACCCTTGGCAGCAGCACGAGGAATCTTGACGAGGGTCTCACCAGTCTTGACGGTCTGGCCATCCTCTACTACCACGTGACCACCTACAGGGAAGTTATAGGTACCAATAACATTGCCATTGGCATCAATAATATCACAGGTTGGTACCCTTGACTTATCTTTCGACTCAGTAACGATTTTCTCCGTCAAACCTGTTGTTTCATCGGTCTCCGCACGGAAAGTTACACCTTCAATAACATCGTGGAACTTCAACGTACCAGCATACTCTGTTACGATAACAGCATTGAACGGATCCCACTGGGCCACCTTGTCACCCTTCTTCACGGTATCGCCATTCTTGAAATAGAGCGAAGAACCATATGGAACATTGACCGTCGAAAGTATGATATTGGTATGAGTATCAACAAAGCGCAACTCACCCAGACGGCTCACTACCATCTCACACTGGCGGTCATCCTCATCGAATGGAACAACACGTACCTCTTCCAACTCTATCTTTGAGTCGTTTTTAGCCACAATGCTGGCATTGGCAGCAGCATTGGCAGCAACACCACCGGCGTGGAACGTACGAAGTGTCAGCTGAGTACCAGGCTCACCGATAGCCTGAGCGGCAATCACGCCGACAGCCTCACCTTTTTGTACCATACGGCGGGTAGCAAGGTTGCGTCCATAACACTTCATGCAGACGCCATGCGTGGACTCGCAGGTGAGTACGGAACGTATCTCGACAGATTCGATGGGAGAATCCTCGATGGCCTGTGCGATGGGCTCGGTAATTTCCTCGCCAGCAGCAACAATCAGCTCGCCAGTAGAAGGATGGATGATATCGTGTACAGAAACACGACCGAGGATACGCTCGTAAAGAGTAGAAATAACCTCATCGCCATTCTTCAAGGCGGTGCATACCAAACCACGCAGCGTACCACAGTCTTCCTCGTTGATAATCACATCGTGTGACACATCCACCAAACGACGAGTCAGGTAACCGGCATCTGCCGTTTTCATGGCAGTATCGGCAAGACCCTTACGGGCACCGTGGGTAGAGATGAAGTACTCCAGTACGGACATACCCTCCTTGAAGTTGGACAGAATGGGGTTCTCAATAATCTGAGCACCCTCAGCACCAGCTTTTTGGGGCTTGGCCATCAGACCACGCATACCGGAGAGCTGACGAATCTGATCCTTACTACCACGAGCACCAGAGTCAAGCATCATGAATACAGCGTTAAAGCCCTGGTCGGCCTCAGTCATCTCCTTCATCAGGACATTGCCCAAGTCATTGTTGATATGAGTCCAGGTATCGATAACCTGATTATAACGCTCGTTATCAGTGATGAAGCCCATGTTGTAGTTCTCGGTAATCTGGCGAACCTCTTCATTACCCTTTTCAACAAGGTCTTTCTTTGCCTCAGGGATGATGATATCGTCAAGGTTAAACGACAGACCTGCCTCATAAGCCATGCGATAACCGAGGTTCTTGATACCATCAAGGAACTCGCAAGCCTCAGCGAAGCCTACGTTCTTGATGACATCGGCAATGATGTCACGAAGAGACTTCTTTGAGATAATCTTGTTGACAAAGCCTACCTGATCTGGGATAATGCCATTAACGATGACACGACCTACTGAAGTTTCTACCATGTGCTTGCAAGGCTTGCCATCAACGATATCATCAACCACAACCTTCACCTGAGCATGCAGGTCACACTTGCCCTCGTTGTGGGCAATGATAGCCTCCTCGGGACCATAGAAGGTCAGGCCCTCACCCTTGGCGCCCGGACGAATCTTTGAGATGTAGTACAGACCAAGCACCATATCCTGTGAAGGAACGGTTATAGGGGCACCATTGGCAGGATTCCGAATGTTGTGGCTCTGGAGCATCAGCAGCTGTGCCTCGAGGATAGCCTCATTCGACAGAGGAAGGTGCACAGCCATCTGGTCACCGTCGAACTCGGCGTTGAAAGCGGTACACACAAGGGGATGAAGCTGGATCGCCTTACCTCCAACACGAAG
>ODAI013054205.1_pt1 | contig 31291 bp, 28 predicted proteins | sample 1539321 | NCBI WGS metagenome assembly ODAI01 (sample SAMN02144231, study PRJEB22623) | gut metagenome | biome: sheep rumen | host: Ovis aries | place: New Zealand
AAGTATGCAAATAAATCATAAAATCCGTAGGTTAAAGGAATAGTTTGCCAATTTTTGTGTATCTTTGCATCCGATGATGAGTCATTAAAACGGCTGGTGGCTCAGCGTCGGGAGTTCTTTGATAAGCAAATCACGGCAGAATGAGGAAATGAGAACCGTTGCCAGTTCGTAACCCAGATTTCTCTCAATCATCGGAACTGCCTTTATTTACAAAAGGTTTGCGTTTTTATCCAAAGTTACGAAATAATTTTGAATCCTGCAAATTCTCGCTCAAAATAAGTTCGAAAAATGGCTCTTTGTGTGAATTTCATTTTTTCATCCACGACAAAATATTAGGTTTATGGTTAGCTTTATGTTAGGTTTCATGTTACCTCTCGTTGCCCGCAAAATTGCATAATTATGCATTTTGTGCAAGTCAGAAATGCGCTTCGAAGGAAAAATTGTTGGTAGGCGAGGGAATTTTTTCTCGATAGTTACGGAAAAACATTTTCATCGGCATGCAGATGGTTCTTTTTCGGAATTGCATATTTATGCAGGATGACTGCGTAAATATGCAATTCATGTTAGGTAATACCGTTGTTAATGCTTTATTCATTTTTGTATGGCGTTACATTATATCCCAACTCTTTTAATCTTTGCAGAATGCCCTTATCATATGTGAATAGAACTATTGTTATGGATGGCAATGGAAACAAACATTTTTCATGAATATCCATAGTTTTATATTATTTTGTTTTAAGAATCATCGGCTTGAAATTCTTAAAACATCGGTACAATAAAACGTTGCAAGAGTTTTTGAAGCAGCGTTACCCACAAAGGAGATGAAAAGAAAGGTATGATAACTGTATATAAAGTGTATTTATAGCGCTTCTTTATCAGCCTTTCATCTGTTGATAGAACCTCCTTTATGACGCCCTCGATATAATTTTCTTTTTTTAGCCGTATAGTTACATATATCATGGATAGAATAGCCACTGGGAATGCGATTTTGCTGTATAGATTAGCATCCTGCTCTGTCAGTTTAGATCCGCTGGCTACATATATACAATAGAATAAGAACACGATGGGTCTTAACAGCATGTAAGTAAATAATCCAAAGACTACGAAGTATCCATTATCACGCCACGCATCGATTGGTTTTTCTCTCGGTTTGTGGAGCTTGAGAACAACCCAATAATAAATTGTAAAGAAGAACGTATGTAGAAAAGCCTTTATTAATCGCATGTTGAGAGAGGTTTTTTTGATAAACGAATGATGAAGACCTATTAGGGATGACAAGTTTAAGCTATTTATAAAAGAGTTGGGGGCGTTTAGCGTAATAGCGACCAGAAGTGATTAGTTAAAGGCTTTTAGTTGTAAAATGTTTCAATCTTTCAGCACCACCTCAACGGGACAGTGGTCGCTGCCAAAAATGTCGGTGTGGATGCTGGCCGCTTGGAGTTGGGGCACAAGGCGTGCGGAGCAGAGCCAATAGTCTATGCGCCAGCCGGCATTCTTTTCGCGGGCATGGAAACGGTAGGACCACCAGGAGTAGATGTCGCGCTGTGTGGGGAAGAAGTGGCGGAAGGTGTCGGTGAACCCCTCGTTGAGCAGTACGGTGAACTTGGCGCGCTCCTCGTCGGTGAAGCCCGCATTGTGGCGATTGCTTTTGGGGTTCTTGATGTCTATCTCTTCGTGGGCTACGTTCATGTCGCCGCAGGCCAGCACGGGCTTCGTCTCGTCGAGCCGTTTCAGGTAAAGGCGGAAGGCATCGTCCCACACCATGCGCTGTTCAAGGCGCTTGAGGCCGTCCTGCGAGTTGGGCGTATATACGTTCACTAGGAAGAAGGAGTCGTACTCGAGCGTGATGACGCGCCCCTCCGCATTCATGTCGAGCCACCCATTGTCGGGCAGCGAGGCAATGATGTCGGCTGGCAAACCGTTGGTGACCGAAAGTGGCGTGTGTTTCGTATAGACGGCGGTGCCTGAATAGCCTTTCTTGTCGGCATAGTTCCAATAGGACTGGTAGCCAGGGAAGGCGAGGTCGAGCTGTCCTGCCTGCATTTTTGTCTCTTGCAGACAAAAGAAGTCGGCATCGAGCGCTGTGAAGGTGTCAGCGAACCCTTTGCCGCACACGGCGCGGAGCCCGTTTACATTCCAGGAAATGAGTTTCATAACTTTGATGGGGTGAAGTGGAATTGAAAACTGAAGAACAGAGCCTTCCCCTTCGTCTCTCTCTCGTGGGAATGGATTCCTGTTCTTCAGTGCATTATTTTTTACTTATTTGCTCCGTGCCAGTTATCTGGCCTGAGCGCGGTTCTCCTTATGCGAATTTGGAGAAGTCCACCTTGTGCATGTCGCCTTCCTTGATGAAGGTGTCGTGGAAAGCGTGGGTGGCGGCCAGGTTGTGCCAGCTCTGTCCCTTTTGCGAAATCTTGAGGTAGTCCCACAGCAGTTGCTTGTAGTCGGGGTGGGCGCAGTTCTCGATGATGGCGTGAGCGCGCTGAATGGGGCTCTTGCCGCGCAGGTCGGCCACACCCTGTTCGGTTACGATAACGTTCACGTCGTGTTCCGTGTGGTCAATGTGGCTGCAGAAGGGCACGATGGCCGATATGGCGCCGCCTTTGGCTACGGACGAGCAAGTGAAGATGCTGAGGAAGGCGTTGCGCTCGAAATCGCCCGAGCCGCCTATGCCGTTCATCATCTTGGTGCCGCAGATTTGTGTGGAGTTGGCGTGGCCGTAGAGATCCACCTCGATGGCTGTGTTGATGGCGATGAGGCCAAGGCGACGAATGACTTCGGCGTTGTTGGAGATTTCAGACTGACGGAGCACCAGCTTGTCCTTGAAGAAGTCCATGTTGTCGTAGATGCTGAGCAGCTTGTCGTTGGTGACAGTGAGGGAGCAGGTGGAAGCGCACTTCACTTTCCCCTCGAACATGAGGTCAACGATGGCATTCTGCAGCACCTCGGTGTACACCTCCATGGCGGGCATTTCGGGGTTGCTGCCCAGGGCGAAAAGGATGGCGTTGGCTGTGGTGCCCACTCCGCTCTGGAAGGGAAGGAAGCCTGGGGGGATGATGCCGCGCTTCTTCTCGCTCATGAGGAAGTTGGCCACGTTCTCGCCAATCTTGTCGGTGACGGGGTCGGCATCTTTGAAAGAGCGTGCCTCGTCGGGCAGGTTACACTCTACCACGCCCACCACCTTCTTGGGGTCGAGCTGCAGGTAGGGCGTGCCCACGCGGTCGGTCACTTTCTCTATGGGGATGGGTTTGCGGTAGGGAGGGTCGAGCGGCTCGTACACGTCGTGAATGCCGATGGACTTGGGCGAATGGAACGAGTTCAGCTCCAGAATGATGCCTTTCTTGGCCAAGCGGGCCACTGTGGGCGAGATGCCGCCAGCGGCTGTGAGATACACCTTGCCGTCTTCTTCAATGGCGCACACTTCCAGTATGGCCCAATCCACGTCGCCTAAAAATCCATATCGGAGGTCTTGTGCCATCATGCCCAGGTGAATGTCGTTGTAGGCTATCTCGCCGGCGTTCACATGCTTGCGGAACGTAGCATTGGTGGTGTAGGGGGCGCGATAACGGATGGCTTGTGCGTCGGAAAGAACGCCGTCGCATGACTGTCCTGTTGATGCGCCTGTGAAGATGCCGATTTGGAAGGGGCGGCCTGCTTCATGTTCTGCATGAGCGATTTTTGCTATCTCTGCTGTGACGGCTTTGGGAGTTCCTGCTGGTGTGAAGCCTGACAGGCCGATGTTGTCGCCGTCTTTGATGAGTGCTGCAGCCTCTGCAGCCGTGATTCTTGTAAATGCCATAGTTTTTCTTTACACAAAAATGATAAATTTGTGCAAAATTAGGCATTTTATTTGGATTGACAAAAAAAGAAGCACAAAATGTGTCTTTTTGTGCTTTTTTTGTCAAGTGACTCTTTTATATATGTAATATATGTGTCGTTGTCTATTATTTAACAGGTTCGAAGTCGTCTTCCAGCTCTTTCTTGTTGGAGGGTTCGTAGATGACCTTGTTGGCTCCGCTGGTGATTTGGACGTATTCGGGATGTTCCTTGGCGAAATTGTCCACATAGCGTATGCGTTTCTCGTCGTAAATTTCGCTCACGGCAATCAGGATGCCCGTTTCTTCCACGTCGCCAAAACCATAGTTGATGGCGGTGCCAAACATCTTCATGGTGGGGGAGAGGCTCATGTAGGCGTTCACCAATGGGGGGATGTTGTAGCCCAGGGCGCGGACTTCGTGATTGAGAATCCGGTAGTCGTCCTTGAAAGTGTCTTCGCAAAAGAGCTCTTCAAATTCCTTGGGGTCGTGTTCCAGTTCCAGCGGCTTGGTGGGGATGACCAGCTCGTCTTTGTCGCCAAAATGCTTCTTGAGGAAGTAGAGAATCATGTCGCGTCCCTTGCGGTTGTAGCTGGGGTACATGGTCATTTTCCCGAAGAAGTATTTGCAGCCGGGCATGATGACGGCTAAGGCACCCAGCCCGTCCCACAGGTTGTCGAGGGCGAAGATGGATTTGTTGTCGGATCGTGTTGACTGGTATTCAAGGGTGACGAAGGAGCGCCCCAGCTCGATGGTGTGGGGAAGGTATTCCTTGATGAACTTGTCGGAAAAATGGAACATGTGGCTGGTGGCAAGTATGGGCTGTCCTTGTTCGTCGAACTGGATGTCGGGGCCGAGTATGTAGCGGTAACCGCCTATGATTTCTTCTGCCTCCGGGTTCCACACAATGAGTTGCTTGTAGGGGTTCTCCATTGTGTCGAACTTGTCCAAGTCGCAATCCTGGCCCGTTCCACCTCCAGCGGCGCGGAAGGCGATTTCGCGTAGGCGGCCAATCTCGCGCACCACGTTGGGCGAGTCTTGCCATGTGATGACGTACACCTCGTTGTTGCTCTTGCTGGTCATGCGCAGGCGCTTGTCTTCTGTCAGTTCTGCTTTGAGCACCTCCTTGGGGATAGGTGCTATGATTTCTGCTTCCATATATAATAGTATGTCCTTATTCTTTTGCTAATTGATACACTTTCTCCTTCACCCATTGGGCCCACTGGGTGGGTGTCTTCGACTTGTCGAATGTTTGCCAGGGTATAGGCTCTCCGAACGTGACCGTGAATGTCTTCCCCTGATTTTTGTACATCTCGTCGGCCAAATAGAGCATGGCGACGTTGAATTTGATGTGCAGCCGCTTGCACCAACGGGCTATGTTGTAGAAGCGGTCGGAGTTCTGGCCCGAAAAATGGACGGGTATCACATCGCGGTGGTACTGGATGGACTTGCTGATAAAGGTTTTCTTCCACTCAATGTCCTTTATGATGCCGTCTTCGCCCTTTCGGGAGCAGAGGCCGGCTGGGAACATCACCACGTTTTTCTCCGACTGGAAGGCGGCCTCCACCATTTTGGGAAAGTTCCTTCCGTTGCGTCCTGTCTTGTTGATGGGCACGCACAGTGGGGCAAGCCCCTTGAAACTCATCAGGATGTCGTTGACCAGATAAACCATTTGGCTGTCGTACTTGTGGCAGATGATGGATCCCAGTGCAATGCCATCTTGGCCGCCTAAGGGATGATTGCTCACAATGGTGAAGTATCGCCCTCCCTCATTGCTGGGAAGAGCGTCAAGCCCTTCTTGGATGGTTCCGTTGATGTTGGTTTGGACTTTGGTTTTGCAATGCAAATAGTTCAGGCAACCGTCCAGCCATTCCACACCCACTTGCCCTTTGCCTTCGCCACACAAATGCACATTCATCCAGTCTTGATGGATAATGTTTTTTAACCATGACGTCAAAAATGAAGGAACAAACTTGGCTCTGTCCCCGAGCTTGTCCTTCAACACTTGGTCTATGTCAACTCGAAATTCTTCTCCTTCTTTTGCCATAATACTAAAAAGTGATGCAAAATTATTAAATCTTTTTGTCTTTTTTAATAAAAATGAATAACTTTTCATAAAAAGAGCGGAAAAAAGTCGTAACTTTGCAACGAATGTGGCGTTAGGTGTCAAGCGTGATTGAAAATTATAGTGAGTTAAGTGGATGATGAGATGAGGATGGAGGGAGCGCTTTTTTTCTTTCTTGTGGCATTTGTGCGTGGCGGGGGCTGTGTGAGTGGAGAGCATTTTAATGCCGTTTTTGGGGAACTTTTGAAGCCCGTTGGCTTGCGACTAAAGAAAAGTTCTGAGGTTTTTTTATTTAACTAACTTAAAAAGGTGAAGGCTTATGCTATCTTTATTTGATTTCAGCTCTAAGAAGAAACTGATAGATACAGGAATCTTTAAGGGAGCCACAGATTGGCACAGTCACATCCTCCCCGGGGTGGATGATGGCATTCAGAACATGCGGGATTCCTTGGGAGCCCTGAAGTATTTTGAGCAGATTGGCATAAGAGAGGTTTGGCTCACTCCTCACATCATGGAGGATATGCCCAATTCACCCGACGAGCTGCGTGAGCGTTATCAAGAGCTACAGGATGCTTATGAGGGACCTGTGCAATTGCATCTGGCTGCAGAGAACATGCTGGACAATCTCTTCAATGAACGATTGGCCGCCAACAATCTCCTGCCCATCGGTCCTGAAGGCGACCACTTGCTGGTGGAGACTTCTTATTTCCAGCCGCCCATCGATTTTTGGGGAACACTCGAGAAAATTAAGGAAAAGGGCTACACTCCCATTTTGGCTCATCCTGAGCGTTATCGCTACATGAATGAAGCTGACTATGATAAGCTTGTGGCTGAGAAGATTAAGTTGCAAATGAACATTGCTTCTCTTGCCGGCGGCTATGGGAAGCCTGCGCAGATGAAGGCGCAAATGCTTCTGGCTAAAGGGACTTATTCCTTCTTTGGGTCCGACCTTCATTTCCTGCTTCATTTCCAGCAGGCTGTGGAGGCGAAGGTGGTGAAGAAGGAACAAACACCTGCGCTCTTGAAAATCAAGAATGTGGCGGAGTAGGGGTTTCTTCAAAAGGAATGTGGTATGGAGCCTTTCTGTCAGAGAAAAAGTACAGCCTCATTCCCCATGTTGAAAATGAGGTCGATGATGGAGAGGTTGGGAAGGAAACCGTGTTTCTGCTGAAACACTTGGTAGTAAGTCTTAGGATGGAAGTCATCCATAGGTGTGACACCTGTGTATGTTCCCGTCCTTTTCATTTGTGGATTGATGTCGAGCAGTTCGCAACATGTTGAGATGAGCACCTCGTTGAAATCCATGAGGAACGTCCATGGCCTTTCGTAAAGAGGGCGAAAATCATCTTGAAGATATTCGAAGAAAGGGGAGTTGAAGTAGCTGGTCTCCAAGGCATACCAGTGTTGGTGTCGCCAATCGCTGTGGGAGCTGATTCGCACGTCCTTCATCAGGCATTTCCCATCCACGAATGTGCTCTTATCAATGGGAATGGAAAGGCTAAGTGGACCGTTGGGCGAATCGATGGTGCAGCGGTTGCGGATGGTCTGCTTGTGGTAGTTCTCATACTGCTCAATCATAACAAGGTCTTCTTTTATTAAAGCAGAGAACCAAGACATGGGGGGGAGGTAAGCTGAAGGGAAAACCATATCCTCAGTGTTTTCTATTTATGAAAAATCGCAGGTATTCACCCGCGATTTTTCATTTTCTTTATCTTATTTGATGTTATCTACCCAAGTGAAGAGTCTGTTCCAGCGCACACCGTGCGACTTTCCGAAGCGGTCGGTGATGAGCGATAGCCAGATGAAGAGGGGTTTTCCTACCACGTGGTCTTCGGGCACAAATCCCCAGTAGCGGCTGTCGGCCGAATTGTGACGGTTGTCGCCCATCATCCAGTAGTAATCCATCTTGAAAGTGTATTCGTTGGTCTGTTTTCCGTTGATGTAAATCTTTCCGTCTTTCACCTCCAGCGTGTTGTTCTCATACACTCTGATGGGGCGGTCATAGATAGCCAAGTTGTCCAGCGTCAGTTTCACGCTCTGTCCCTTGGCCGGAATCCAGATGGGGCCGTAATTGTCACGTGTCCAACCATATTGCTGGTTCAGCGGGTAGAGATTGCCCCAGTAGCCGTCCTTTATCTCCACAATGCTGTCGCAGAAGTCTTTGTTGGCTTTGAGGGCTTCGGCTGCCATGTGGGTGAGCGGAATGCCTTGGTTGTGGTCGAGAATCTTGTCGCGGTCTTCATCGCTGATATTCAGCTCTTCGCACATCTCGTCGCTGAGAATCTGGCTGTTGCGTGTATAAACTTTGTAGTTAAACTGAGCAAACGTGGGTGTTTCCTCTTTCTGCCCATCCACATAAATGATTTTATCCTTGATTTCCAATGTCTGGCCAGGCAAACCAACGCACCGCTTCACGTAGTTCTCGCGGCGGTCGGCTGGACGGGTCACCACACTGCCGTAGATGTTGGTCTTTGTAGCCACAATCTTCTTGCCTATGTTATAGAGCTGGTCGAACATGGCCTGTTGCTCTTCCCTCGGAAGAGTCTCCATCAGCGGCACTTCGTAGCCCTGAGCGTTGGCGGCTAAGCAACCTTCCTGGTAGCAGAGGTTGTAGTAATCGCCATTGTACGCCACCGCCACCGTGTCGCCGGCTGGGTAGTTGAACACCACAATGTCGCCCAGCTCCACCTTGCCAAATCCCTCCACGCGGCGGTATTCCCATTGTGGCCACTCAATGTACGACTTGCAGTTCAACACAGGAATGGTGTGCTGCGTCAGGGGCATGGTGAGCGGGGTTTGCGGAATGCGTGGGCCATAGCTCATTTTGCTCACTAACAGGAAGTCGCCCGTCATGAGTGTCTTTTCCAAAGAGGACGAGGGTATCTGATAGTTCTGGAAGAAGAAGTTGTTGACAAAATATACGGCCACCAAAGCAAACACAATAGCGTCCACCCAGCTCATGATGGTTCTGGCCACATCACTCTCCAGCTCCTTCCACCAAGTCCATTTGATTTTCTTGCTGATATAGACGTCATAAATGAAGGGCACTACGATAAGTCCCCACCACGACTTCACCCAGTATAGAAAAGCCAAGTAACAAACTGTCGCTGCGACAAACTTCACCCATTTCCAACCAGCCCATTCTGGCTTTTCGGTCTCCTGCTGCGACCGCGCTTTCTTAAAACTCTTATAATCGAATCCCATAATTATCAATTAGAACTTAAACAAGTCATCTGTACTCAGCAAACCTTCGTGCTGTGCCGTAAACTCTGCGGCAATGATGGCTCCCAGAGCAAATCCTTGGCGAGAGTGCGCATCGTGGGTAATGGTGATTTGGTCAGCCTCGCTGTTCCAAGTGATGGAGTGGATGCCGGGCACTTCGCCTGAGCGGATGCTGCTGATGGGCAGCAAGTCGGCCGCCACTTCGTCTGTTCCCTCCACCGTGCCATCGGGCTGTTGCAGATAGCCCATTGTCCAGTCCTTTTTTCTGTCTAAACGCTCCACAATCTGCTCGGCCAGCGTGATGCCTGTCCCTGAAGGATGGTCGAGCTTGTGGATGTGGTGGGTCTCCACTTCCTTTACGTCGTACTGTGGAAACTGGTTCATGATGTTGGCGAGATACTTATTCACAGCACTGAAGATGGCCACACCAATCGAGTAGTTGCTGGCCCAGAAAAGAGTTTTCCCTCCTTCTGTACAGGCCTTCTTCACGTCATCGCCATGCTCTTTCAGCCATCCGGTGCTGCCGCTCACCACCTTCACACCAGCCTTCCAAGCCTTCAGGTAGTTGCCGTAAGCCGTCATGGGTGTGGTGAACTCAATGGCCACGTCGGCACTGGCAAAAGCCTCGCTCTCAAACTCCTCTTGGTTGTCAATGTCAATGATACTCACGATTTCGTGACCTCGGCTCAAGGCAATCTGCTCAATCATCTTGCCCATCTTGCCATATCCTATCAATGCTATTTTCATCTTTTTCTTTTCTTGTTTTGAACAAATTTACTAAAAAACACTGCAAAGGTAAGAAATTATCGGCAAATAATCTCTAATTCTTAATTCTTAATTCCTAATTATTCCTTACCTTTGACAAAATTTAATACAAAAACATGGAACAACTGCTTCACTACGTGTGGAAACACAAGATTTTTCCTCTCAGAGAGTTGTGCACCACCGATGGCCGCACGGTGGAAGTGCTCAACCCTGGTCTTCACAACACCGACGCGGGGCCTGACTTTATAGACGCCAAAATAAAACTGGACGGAACGGAATGGGTGGGGAGTGTAGAACTGCATGTGAAATCCAGCGACTGGTTTCGTCATCACCATGAGGGCGATGAGGCTTACGAGAACATCATTCTTCATGTGGCTTCCGATGTGGACGTACCGCTGTTCTATCCCAATGGGCGGGAAATACCGCAGTTGCAGCTTGCCGTGCCACAGTATGTGCAGGAGAATTATGCCGAACTCAACAGCAACGACTTCAATCCTCGCTGTCGCAATGTGGTAGGCACCTTGCCCACATTCCTGGTCCATAATTGGATGACTTCCCTCACACTGGAACGTTTTGAAGAGCGCGCTCGCCAAATCATGCAGCGGTGTACCGCCTTGGGCAAAGACTGGGAATATACCCTTTTCGTCACCCTGGCCAGAAACTTTGGCTTTGGCATCAATGGAGACGCTTTCGAACAGTGGGCACTCTCCATCCCCATGAGTGCTGTAGGCAAACATCGCGACGACCTCTTCCAAATTGAAGCCATCTTCTTTGGACAGGCAGGATTGTTGGATGGCGATTTCACCGACGATTATGCTCAGAAGCTACAGAAGGAGTATTGCTATCTGCGACAAAAGTTCACCCTCACCCCCATCGCCACTTCCTTGTGGAAGTTCCTTCGCCTACGACCTCAAAACTTTCCCCACATCCGCATTGCGCAGTTGGCCATGCTCTATTACGAACAGCGGCTCAACCTCTCCCGTCTGCTCAATGCCGAAACTCTGCCAGAGGTGGAAGCCCTGCTGCTCACCCATGTGAGTGATTATTGGCGCACTCATTATGTCTTCGATGGCAAACCCACGCAACCGATGGAGAGGCAGCTGTCTCCTGCTTCCCTCCAACTCATCGTCACCAACACCGTCGCCCCTATGCTTTTTGCTTATGGACGGTATAAAGGAGACCACACGCTTTGCGATTGCGCCTTTGCGTTGTGGGAACAACTCAAGGCCGAAAACAATACCATCATTCGCGATTGGGCAGCGGCAGGGGTGCACTGCGAGAATGCAGCCGATTCGCAGGCACTCATTCAGTTGCATCGGAAGTATTGTCAGCGGCGCGACTGTCTGCGCTGCCAGTTTGGATATGAATATATACGACGCACACCTGGCTTCCTGCGTGAGGAGGAAAAGCATAAGAAATGAGAAGGGCTGGCACATCTGTGTCAACCCTTCCTTCTTGCACGGGGTGAGGGACTCGAACCCCCGACCCTCGGTTTTGGAGACCGATATTCTACCAACTAAACTAACCCCGTGTGGGATGATATATCGCCCAGCGCGTGGGCTGGAATGTGATTTGCGACTCTCCGGATGGAAAAATCGTCCAGCGCGTGGGCTGGTAGCTCCACCGGGAATCGAACCCGGATCTAATCTTTAGGAGAGATTTGTTCTATCCATTGAACTATGGGGCCTTCCCAGTTTGCGGCTGCAAAGGTAAGGAAAAAAAATGACAAATAACGACTGGGCATCCATAAAAATCGGTTTAAATGATAAAATATAGCCTTACTGACAGTATTTCTCGCAGAAAATAGCTATCTTTGAGGGCTAAAACCTAAATATATTATTCCTATGAGCATAACTCCCATCCCCCCAGTGCTGAACAATCGCAGTTCAGAAAAGTTTGAAGTCAACGGCGCTTTCTGGAAAATCATGGAACAGATAAAGACAGAGGTGGAGAACAAAACCCTTGATGAAACCATCCAATACCTCGTCAGCCGAGTGAAAGGACGCTACCTCTTCAGCAAACGGCTGAAGACCGTCAACTACTCCATTGGGCAAATGAATGCCATCATCGACCAAGGTGGAGCATACAAGATGGTGCGCATAGCCGAAAGTCTGCAGAGCCACGGTATAGACCTCATTGGCAAAGCCGTGGCCGACCGTCCCCAAGTGCGAGTTGTCCTCATCGCAGGCCCATCCTCCAGCGGCAAGACTACTTTCAGCAAAAAACTCAGCATGGCGATGGAGAAGCAAGGATTGGAACCACGTTGCATTTCCTTGGACGATTATTATGTGGACCGTGAGCGGACTCCGCTTGACGAGACAGGCGATTACGACTTCGAAAGCATCTATGCCATTGATGTGGAACTCTTTCAGCGGCACCTTGCCCAGCTGCTGAATGGCGAAACCATCGAACTTCCTCGCTACGATTTCCCCACAGGGAAAAGCGTGAAGAGTGGCACTCAGCTCACCCTCACACCCAAGACAATCCTCATTATGGAAGGCATCCATGCCCTCAATCCTCTCCTCACAGACTCCATTCCCGAAGAGCGTCTTTTGCGCATCTACATCTCGGGTCTCACCGTGGCCAAAAATGATGACGGCTCCTATTTCTCCACCACCGACAACCGACTGGTTCGCCGCATGGTGCGCGACCGCCAGTTCCGCAACACCACAGCTTCTGCTACTTTAGCGCGCTGGCCTTCTGTGCGCAAGGGAGAAGAGAAGTGGATTATCCCTTTCCAACAGAATGCCGACATCAACTTCTGCACAGCCTTTCAGTACGAACTCGCGTTGCTCAAGAAGAAAGCCCTGCCGCTTTTGGAGGAAGTGCCCCGAACCGATCCCAATTACGGTGAAGCCCAGCGACTCATTTGGGTGCTCAACCGTTTCCACGACATTCCCGTCTCTTTCCTGCCTTCCCATTCCCTCCTGCGCGAGTTCCTTGGAGGCAGTGCCTTCGAGTACTGAAAATCGCATCTTACCTCAATCAGCCAAACCCTTTGGCATTTGTTTTGAGTTTTACCTCAAAAAGAAACACTACAATGGACAGCCTATAATAGATTAATGGGGTGAAATTGAGAGCGGGAACCAGAGCCGAGATATTGGCACAGGTTCCCGCTCTTCGTTTGAAGTGATTTCTTCCAGTGCTTTACTTATATCTTCCACCGCCGCATGAACTATGGGAAGGATTCAAGGTGATTTGAACCTAAATTCAGTGAATTCAACTTGTAAATTCAGTGAATTTAGGAGCGAAATTCACTGAAATACCTACCACTCGAGTTATTTACTTGTAAATTCAATTAATTTCACTCAAAAGCTTTGCCACAAGTGTTTTTTTTCATCGTCCAATCGTCCACCGAAGGCGTAATCATAGTATAGGAAACGTGAGGTGACTTGATAGTTTACCTATCTATTGATAATCACAAGATGGAACAAATGCAATTATTAAACTCTGACACTTTAGTTTTTTTTTCAAGAAACTTCTCAAAAAATTTGTTAGTTAGGATAAAAAGCCCTTAATTTGTATCCGACTCGGTTAGCTCCGTTGAGACGCTGGTCATGACATTCGGAAAAAGGACGTTTACGAACGTTATCTTCTACTATCAAATCTCGCAAATTTGAACAAGCTAAGAAGATACGCAGCCGGGACATCCACGTAGGGTATATAGTATCCTTTTCACACATCATTGATACCAAAGAAGTGTGAAAAAAGGGTATCCATATATCACGACGTGGGCTAACTCGAGTTGCTTATCCTTAGCGAGGGCAATGCGAGAGCCTGATAGTGGGATAAGCGATCATCGTAGAGCACTCCCACGTCTTTTGCATTTTATAGCTTATAATTTTTTTATCAATTGCCGAATCTGGGAGGCTATAGGCTCTAAAAACATGGCCTAATTATGAAGATGCGACTACAAAAATGGGCGGTACCTTTACTGGCTTTGATGCTGGGCTTCAGTTGCATGCATGTCAAAGCTCAGAGTGATGGCAATCAGAAGATTGTCAACCTACGTACTCAGGATGGACATGAGTATCAATTCAAGTTTTCCAAGTTTGAAAAAATTGTCTGCGAACTCCACGAACTGAAGGTTTTATACCGCACAGGTGAAGTGGAGGACATTGTATATCAAAACTACGTCTCGCCTACATCCAAGACTATGGGGTACTATGAAGATGTGGCTTATAAAATGGAAAAAACCGAGCAGGTGGTCGTGAATGTGGATGAAGGTGTTGTCATTACTTTCGGAGAACTATCTACTGGCATAGGCGAAAATCCAGCCGACCAGCCGTTAGGAAAGACGCGGATTGAGGTTCAAAGTGCCAATCGGTTGCACGTGTATGGCATGAGGCCGACCGACCGTATTACTGTCTATGCCATTGATGGACGCAAGATGGAAGCTGTCGTCAACGTCAGTGGCGATGAGGCTGACATCAGTTTGGCAGATTTACCTGCAGGCATCTACGTAGTGAATGTAAATGAGAGTTGTACCATTAAAATGCAGAAACGATGAAACACAGACTGTTAACCACCATGCTCGCCATGGTCCTTGCAGCTTCGGCTGTAGCGCAAGACTTCGTCATAGTGAATGGTAATGGAATGGTCGAGCCTTATCAGACTATACCAATCGACCAAATTGACAGCATCACTTATGACACCTTTCAGAATCCCATGCTGCCCGAACAGATGGCAAAAGACGAAAACATTAGTCTGTTTTGCGAAGCCATGTTCCTCACGGGGGTGAACAACCTCATGTATTGGTTCAATGACGAAAGCTATAAAGTTGATGACGATTTTACGACATGGAATAATCCTAGCCTTGTCAGATTTACTTTCGATTCAAACATAGATAACGTTGCTTATCCTTCTTATCGCTATTATAAATACACAGTGTTTGCCGAAACGAACGATGTGTTTGCTGCCAAGGGTATCCACAACCTTGAAGACCTCAAGGCCTATGCCAAGCAGGTGTATGATGCCATCTATCCTGAGGACGCAGCCGTCGATGATCCCACTGACCGCCGTAACTCGCTCAACCGCTTTGTGGCTTACCATATCCTCAATCGCCACGCTTCCTACTACGAACTGACCGCTGTGGATGGACCGAACAGCACGTTGGCCAAGAACTTCAATCGCGATGCAATGGACATCTCCGACTGGTATGAGACTATGATGCCCCATGCGTCAATGAAGTTCTCTTTCCCCAATGGCAGCGAAGAGGGGCTTTACATCAATCGTCGGGGTGTGCAGGACAGAGCCGATGCGCAAGGAATGAAAGTGCGTGGTGCTAAGGTTATTCGTCCCCAAATCAACAATACACACATCAACGGACTCTACTACTATGTGGATGACATCGTTTGCTATACGCCAGAAACGTTAGGCGGCGAACTCTGGCGAGTGGATGCAACAACGCTGTCACCCGACTTTATGATACCTGTTGGCGATGGGACAAACGCTCGCGGACACTGGACACGCAGCAACATCGAGATGGGAAAGTACGCCACAAATGACAGTTCAACAGGCATCGACAATACGCGCACTTGCGTAGGCTTCATGCCTCCATGGATAGAAAACTTCCAGTTCGCCAATTCCACTTTTGTCTACGTACGTCCTCGCACACTCACCTCCTGGGATTATCAAGGAGATGCAGTTTACATTGGAGGTTATGCCGACGTAACCATCAAGTTGCCGCCATTACCCAATGGCACCTACGAAATACGTCAAGGGGCGCTGACTAATTTCGTATCTTTTGGCGCAGTGCAGTACTATCTCGATGATGTTCTGCAAGGCGAGTTTGTTCCCTTGTGTCTGGATGCAACAACCTTAAAGTCGGGCGAGGTGGGTTCCATAACCTTTAATCCCTCCACCTCTCGCTACTCAAAGTGGGATGATTTACTAAAGGCTTACATCAACTCCAATCTCATTAAGCAGGGAGGATACTCCGACATAGACCCCTCCACACACATGCTGAAGGGATACGTGGTGCAGCTCTATTATGTGCAGGAGGATGTGCAGGTGCAACGATACCAGAAAGAAATCTATAATGAAGAGACGGGTGGGTATGAACCTGCTGGTTACACCTACACCAATCTGACAACGGGAGAGGCTATGACTGAGGAAGAATTTGAAGCGTTGCAGGAACGTACCTATCAACAAGCCATCGAACTTTTCAGCAACCACTTGAAGGCTGATGCCAAGAACTGGTTAGACGGTCCTGCTGAATATGGCAGCAGCACTTCTGAGGCTGGTGGCGAAGTGGCGCAATGGTTCTCGCAGAACAATAGCACTCTCCGGCGTGTCATCGGTCGCATCGAATCCGATGGAAAAACCGACCACTATTTGCGCATCAAGCAGACAATGGGTAGTGCCATCAGATCCTGCCTGTTGCTCGACTACTTGGAGTTCGTGCCAGTGTCGTTACTCGATGCAGATAAAGATGAATAGATTGTCAAACTCACTTAATACCTAAATAAAATATGAAACGACTAATCATTGCGTGCCTCACGCTGGCGCTGGCTGTCAGCGGACATGCGCAACAGAACATAGGGCAGACCATCACGGTGCACCTGAAGGACGGAACAAAGGTGGTCTATAATGGGGGAACTCGCATGTCCCTTAGCTTGATGGGAAACTTCGAGACGGAAACCATCAACAACTGGGACGACCCCGAAAAAGAACCAACCGTACAGAAGACGTTGCAGATGGGGAAGGTGGAATTCCGGCCACTTTTCGGATATGACGGTGAAACTTACCATCTGGCACATCAAGCACCAGGGCAGTACTCAGTCAGTGTGAGTGTAGATATTAAAGGTTTCTCAGGAACACGACTCAGCGGTGCTTGCATCGGCACGGAGCCTAATCCTACTTGGGACGGTGAGAGTGCATGGCTGGAACAGCTTCAAATGAGCAGGGGAGATCAGTATATGGAAGTCTGCAATTTCGGCAAGAAACCTGCACGGTTGTCCTATGAAGAAGACACATGGTGCGACTACCCGCTCGAACTGGGAAAGACCTACTATCTGCGTCCCTTTGCCGCACTCTATTACTACCCCAATCAGGAGAAACAGGCCCCAGAAGACAGGCTGTACCACACTACGTTCTACGGTGAGGAACTGAACGTCCGTGTGCCCGACAGTATCAGCGACCACTATTGGATTTACGATGAAAATCAGGGAAAATATTACTATGAGTACAATCTTTCGCCCGGCGACACTGTGGTGACTAAGGAGGCATGGAGCGCATTTGGAGAGAAGCACCCGGGCGAAGTGTTGCAAGCCATCAACGACAATCCGTTCTACTATAAGTCACTGGATGAACTCTTCGGTGAATATAAGGACGCAGCCGTCGATGTCTCCATCACGGTTCGCAGTGAGACCTACGACGACGGGACTGTCTATTTTATAGAAGAGGTGCCTGATGCTTTCTACGCCTATCTGGAAGCCTACTATCAGGAGGAGAACACGATGAAGGAGATGGTCTATCAGAACCTCATTGGCTACATGAAAACCGAAGAAAACAGCATGAGTGAAGGGCTATATACTAAAAATGCTGTGACCTCCCAAATAAAGGATGTGGATGCATCGTGGAACATTCCTTCTAATAGCTATGTGTCAGCGAAACCTACATCTAATGCAACCCAATGTTCTGTGGTTCTTGAACTGCCTCATTTCGTGCCAGGCAAATACAAAATATTCATAACGATGGCGCCAGAGACAACGGTGGAGAACAATGAGGAGAATGCATCGATGTTCCTCCCCTCGCGGTTCATTATCAATCTCTTTGAACCAGCGGATGAATACAAGGACTACCCCGTGGCGGCTACATGCAGATTCACCGATGCGGAAGGTTCAAACACTTTTGTTGTTCCGGCAGATGCCGTCAGCACCATTGAGCAGGAGCATGAGTTTACGGTCAGTCGTGCCATCATTCAGATTGAATCGTATGTTACTTCTCGCCAAAGGTCCATTTATTCGAAGACACTGCGCATAGCGGAGATTCGGCTCGTGCCCATAGAGGAGTAAAACCGTGTTTTCCTGCACTGAAAAACCAGCTCGACAAAGCCAACTTTTAGTTGGGAGTAACCTTTAACATTGAGCTGTTTTATTGCGGGAAGGACCTTTTCCCTAAGAAATGAATATTTATGCGGTTTGTATGCAGAGGTTGTGCTTATGGAATCCTGACCTGGATTTGTGCTGGGAACATGTAGCGCGGGTCGTTGCGTTGCGCAAGAGTGGCTTTCAGGTTGGCAGTGGTGCGAGGAAGCTTTCCTTTGAAGAGTTTCTTTCCCTTGTATTTGATGATGATGGGGTGGTCGAGATTCACCAGCTCGTCGTTGAAATGTAGGGTGAGCTGGGTGTAGTCGCATTGTGTGATGTTGACGGTGTTGCCCTCTAACATGAGGCGAACGGTGTTGCCTCGTTGGAGCTGATTGACTGGAGCGGAGAGCCAATAGAAGTGGGAATGGGGCACATCGGCTTGTTGCCAAACGATGTGGGTGGGGTAGGGATTGCGCCTGTGTTGCTGCAACCAAGGCAGGGCAGCTGCATCGATGAGTTCCATCCAATGGGATTTCCCTTGTACAATATGGGTTTGGTGAATGTAGCCGGCTGGGTCTTGGACTTGAAGACTGTCCATCTCCAGTCCTCGCTGGGCGCATTCCTTGTTGCGGTTGTAGGCGGCATCGAGTTCGCCGCACCAAATCATGAAGGGGGTGTTTCGTAGGTTCAGGAGCGAAACATCGCCTGGGTGACCTGCCATCATGGAGGCACCTGCCCAGCTGTCGGCCATTCGTGGAGCCATACGCCACACGCCATCGCCACCTGCTGAATAGCCGATGAGATAGACTTTGTCGGGATTGACATCGAGGTAGGCCACGCACATCTGTATGAGGGCGGCATAGAAAGCGTCGAGGGCTGGCTTAAACCACATGTCCCAATCGTCGTAGGGAGCGCGTGGAGCTAAATACACGCTGTTTTGTGGCTTGTAGAGCTGCTTTTGGTTCTCCCATTGGCTGTCGTTCAGTTTTTGGGGCGCATTGCCTCCTCCGTGCAAGGAGATGAAGAGGCTGTAGCCATCGGCAGGTTTTTCTCCGTAGATGGTGTACCAGAAGGGCATGGTCTTGTCCCCGATGGTCAGCTTTTGGCTCTGCCATGCTTGCTGGTATTGGTTCTTGATGTCATACTTCCATTGGGCAATGAGCGCAGTCGCCTCATGCTCAGATTGTTCTCTGCTGAGTCTCTGCTGGGCAGAGAGGGGGAGGAAGATGAGCAAGAAGAGGTAAAAGAAAAGGAACCGGGACATATATGTGAGGTTGTGTAGATGAAAAGAGTGGGGGCAGAAGGCTATTCTTCCACCCCAGTGGCTTTGCCTTTGGTGGTCAGTTCGATGCCGTTGGGCAGAATCTGGATGAGTTCCTGCTTGTAGAGGTCGCCAACAGCTTGTTTGAAGACTTTCTTGCTCACGCCAAACATGGCATAGATTTCTTCTGCGGGCGATTTGTCGTGATAAGGCGTGAAGCCTTTTTCCGACAGTTTGAGGTGCTCAAACAGGCGGGTGGAGAAATCGCCAATGAGGACGCGCCGATCGGCAGGAGCATCATTTCTTTCTCCTCTGTTTGAGAGGGTGCGATGCCCTTTTGTATGGTGGTCGGGTTGGTGATTGTTTCCAAAATCGCTTTTCTCGCTGATGGCTTTCTGGAATTTCTCTATCTTGCTGGAGCAGACGATGCGGTAGGTTTTGTCGTCGATGTAGCAATAAACCTGATAGCGTTTACCCCGTTGCATGCGCACTTTCTGCTCTCTGAAAGGGCAGAAGAGGTCTTTCATGAGTCCCCAGTTAAGGTAAGCGCCGTATTCGTTGGTCCAAGTGCATTCAAGGTAGGCAAACTGGCCTACTTCGATGAGGGGATGTTCCGTGGTGGCGATGAGGCGCTCGTCCTGATCGAGGTAAAGGAACACGTCAAGCACATCCCCCACCTTTGTGCCAGCTGGCACATAGCGCTTAGGCAGCAGGATGTCTCCGATGTCTCCGCCTTCCAGATACACTCCGTGGTCTTTCTCACGCAGGACTTTCAATTGATTCCTCTTGCCCAGTTGCAGAGTTCTTTTCGGCTTGCTGGCTGAGGTCTGCTGGCTGTTGTCCATAGTCTGTTGGCTGTTGTGCGTTGTCTGCTGATAGTTGTTCATTGTTTGCTGCTGGTTGTGCGTTGTCATATTGAATTATACCATCTTTAATGTGAATTGTTCTGTCGGTTAGCTGTGAGAGCTCTTCATCGTGGGTGACAATGACGAAGGTTTGTCCGAATTTGTCTCTCAGGTCGAAAAAGAGTTGGTGCAGCTCGGCTTTGTTTTTTGTGTCGAGTGAACCAGAGGGTTCGTCGGCCAAGATGATGGCGGGGTTGTTGATGAGTGCCCGTGCTACGGCCACACGTTGTTTCTCGCCTCCGGACAGTTCGGCAGGCTTGTGCTTGGCACGTTCGGCAAGTCCAAGGAAGTTGAGCAGTTCCATTGCACGTGCTTCTGCTTGCTTTTTGCTCTTCCCGGCAATGAGGGCTGGGATGCAGATGTTTTCTAAAGCGGTAAATTCAGGCAAGAGCTGATGGAACTGGAAGACGAATCCGAGGCGCAGGTTGCGGAATTGGGCCAGTTTCTTGTCTTTCAGCTTGGTGATTTCTATTCCATCGATAATGACGGTTCCTGTGTCGGGAGTATCGAGGGTGCCCATGATTTGCAGGAGGGTGGTTTTGCCCGCTCCGGATGGTCCTACGATGCTGACCACCTCGCCTTTGTTGATGTGGAGGTCAATGCCTTTGAGCACTTGCAGCGTGCCGAAGGATTTGGTGATGTTGGTGAGTTGTATCATTGCTGGTGTTTTTTTTATGGGTCCTATGGGTCCTATGGGACTTATAGGCCCTATAGTCTGTGTTAGCCCATTTCGCCAATCCATTTGCTTAGCCAGCGTCCCAGACGTGTGGTGCCAGAGGTGGTGTCGAGGCGATGGGGGTCGGTGAAGACATGTATTTCGTTGTTTTGCTCTTGCTGATCGGGGTAGATGAGCATGAGGCTGGTGTTGGAGAAGTCGTTTTGCAGTTGGTAGGGGAGCCTGTTGAAGGAGGTTTGGTAAGAGATGCTTCCTTGTCGGGCTGTGACTACGACCAGGAGATGGTCGGGGTTGAGTTCGTGGCGCAAGGCGGGAAATTCTCGCCAGGAGTCCAGTATTTCGTAATCGTCTCTCACGCTCTTGTGCCGTTCGTGCATGTAGTGCATGATGAGGTTGTTGGTCGTTTCCGGAGCGTAGAAAGTTACTTGGCATCCTAAGTCCTCTACCATGCGGGCCACACGGTTAATCCAGCGGTAGAATCCTTTTTCGTATTCAGCCTTCTCTGGTACGGCTACCACAATCTTGCGGATGGTGTTGGCTGGAATGTGCAGGTTGACGATGGTGATTTGGCGCGACATTCCGTCGATGAGTCCTTGGGCAAAGGCTCCCAGGAAGGAGTCTCCCTTGTGGTGTTGGTGATGCAGCCCAATGAGCAATTCGCTGGCATCATTTTCGCGAAGGGCATGGATGGTGGCTGTCACGAAGTTGACGGCAAGGCGAGTTTGCGTCTGTATGGGCACGTCGGCTGCTGATGCTAATTGCTGAGCCATGTCCAGACACTCTCGGCTGTGTGCCTGAGTCTTTTCGCTCAGGTCGGCATCGTTAATAATGTTCAGGCAGATGAGTCCGCGGTTCAGTTGTTGGTTGCGCATCATGAAGGCTGTGGACATCAGCGTGTCGATGTTGCTGGGGTTGTTGATGGGGATGAGAATCTTCTCGTCGTCCAGCGCTGTGCTGTCTCGCCTTTGTTTCTTGCCGGATGATTCGCTTTCTACCTTTAGTTTTTTCGCAGCTTGGTCGGTGGCGATGGACGAGATGATGCAAGAAAGGAGTATCATCATCACTACACCGTCCAACACGGCACCATTCATGAGTGGAACGCCTGGCGACACTTCCAGATTCACACCCACCATCACCATAGCCAAAGCTCCTGCGGCATGGGCTTCGGTCAGTCCGAACATCATCACACCTTCTGTGCGTGACATGCGGAAAAGTTTGCGGCTAATGTGGGCTGCAATGTATTTGGACAGCGTGCCTGCAATCACCATGATTGCCACCACCACTGCGGCTTTTCCTTCGCGAAACATGGGAGCGACATTGACCATCATGCCTACTCCAATCAGGAAGTAGGGAATGAAAAGAGCGTTGCCGATAAATTCTATGCGATTCATCAGGGGCGAGGTGTTGGGGACGAATCGGTTGAGCACCAGTCCTGAAAGGAACGCACCGAAGATGCCCTCCAGTCCGCACAGTTCGGCTGTGGCAGCAGAGAAGAGCACGGTGGCGAGTGTGAAAGTGAACTGTATGACGGGTTCGCTGTATTTGCGGAAGAAGATGCGGATGATGCGTGGCAGAAGGAAGAACATGCCAAAAATGTAAGCCACGAATTTCAGCAAGAAGAATGCCCAGAACCAGACGCCGCCCGTTCCCTTGATGGTGCCAGCAATGCCTGCCAGGAAAAGCAGGGCTGAGAGCAGGGCGACCATTGTGGCTGCCACGGAAATGGGGACAGAGGGAGAGTTGCTCAGCCCGTAGCGTCCCACGATGGGGTAGGCCACCAGTGTGTGGGATGCAAAGATGCAGGCCAACAGGAGCGAGGCTTGCAGGCTGTAGTCGAGGAAATAGTAGCCAGCGGCAAAACCAAGCACAAAGGGGATGATGGTGGTGATGGCTCCGAAGGTGAATCCTTTCACGCGGTTCTGCTTCAGATTCTGCAAGTCCATCTCTAAGCCTGCCAGGAACATGATGAAGTAGATGCCCACTTTGCCAAACAACTCGAAGGAGGCATCGCGCTCCAGGATGTTCAGGCCGTGTTTGCCTATCACTACGCCTGCCAGAATCATTCCGATGAGGTGCGGAATGTGCAGTTTGCTGAAAATCATAGGAGCAAACAGAATCACACAAAGAACAAGGAAGAATATCCAGGTTGGGTCGGTGATGGGCAGATGAAGGTATGAGGTGATAGCGTCCAAAATGAAATTTTTTACAAAGATACGCTTTTTCAACGAAAAGTGAAGAGTGAAATTAGATTTTTCACTTTTTACTCTTCACTTTTCAATGAAAATGTTTACCTTTGCAGCGTTTTTTACGTAAAAGCAAAGATTTTGTCGCAAAATAATGCTAAACTCAACAAAAAGGTAATAAGATGAAAGTAGCAATTGTAGGTGCCAGCGGCGCCGTAGGACAGGAGTTCCTCCGTGTTCTCGATGAGAGAAATTTCCCGATTGACGAATTGGTGCTGTTTGGCTCCACACGTAGTGCCGGCAGAAAATATACATTCCGTGGTAAGGAGTACGAAGTGCAGCTCCTGAAACATGGCGACGATTTCAAGGGCGTTGACATCGCTTTCACTTCGGCTGGAGCAGGCACCTCGAAAGAGTTTGCTGAGGACATCACGAAGTTTGGTGCTGTGATGATTGACAACTCCAGTGCCTTCCGCATGGACGACGATGTGCCATTGGTGGTGCCTGAGTGCAATGCTGAGGATGCGCTGAACCGCCCTCGTGGCATCATTGCCAACCCTAACTGCACAACCATTATGATGGTGGTGGTGCTCAAACCTATTGAGAAGTTGAGCCACATCCAGCGCATTCATGTGGCCAGTTACCAGAGTGCGTCTGGAGCTGGTGCAGCCGCTATGGCTGAGTTGCAACAGCAGTATAAGGAACTGGTGGAAGGCAAGCAGCCCACTGTGAACAAGTTTGCCTATCAATTGGCTTACAATGTGATTCCTCAAATTGATGTGTTCCAAGATAATGGCTACACGAAGGAAGAGATGAAGATGTTCAACGAAACTCGCAAAATCATGCACACTGATGCGAAGTGTTCTGCTATGTGTGTGCGCATTTCCTCCCTTCGTGCTCACAGCGAAGCCGTTTGGGTGGAGACGGAGAAGCCCATCTCTGTGGAAGAAGCGCAGAAGGCCATTGCGGCAGCTGACGGTGTGACGCTGATTGACGACCCCAAGAACCAGAAGTATCCTATGCCTCTCTTCACAGCTGGCAAGGACGATGTGTATGTGGGTCGTGTGCGTAAGGATCTTGCCAACGAAAATGGTTTGACGTTCTGGCTTTCAGGCGACCAGATTAAGAAGGGTGCAGCCTTGAATGCCGTGCAGATTGCAGAGTACCTGATTAAGGTGGGGAATGTGAAGTAAAGAGCTTCTTGACGTGAAGCTCTTTTAAGTGAAGAGTGAAAAATCTAAGTTACCAGCCTTGCGGATAGAAATCCAATAGCAAAAGTAACTTAGATTTTTCACTCTTCACTTTTCACTTTCATTCTTAAAGAATTTAATGCCAAGTGGTGTCCGTGTCTATCTTATATTTATAGAGGCGAGCCAGTTTCACGTCGAAGATGAGGGTGGAGTGGCCAGGAATGCTTGCTGTAACATAGTCTTCCTCACCGTAACCGAGGGAGTAGGGCACCACAATTTTCCAGCGATCGCCTTCCACCATGTGCATGATGGCGGTGGCAAAACCCACCACATTGTTGTTGATGCCCATGATGACGGGCACGTCTGTCTCTTCGTTGAGGGTGTAGGTGTTGTAGGTCTTTCCAAACACAAAGCCTTGGGAATAGGATGTGGATGGAATGAGGCGTCCCAAATAGTGTACACGGATGGAATCGTTATATTCTGGCTGGCGAGTGCCTGTTCCGACTTCCAGCTTCTGGATATAGACGTAGTGATTGTTGTCCAGATAAGGATTGTTTTCTGATTCCACCAGATTGAATGCCAACAGTTTGCTCCATCCGTCAGTTCCTGCATTGGCAAGAGCGGCAATGGAATCAACATAGTGCTGATTCCTTGCCTGCCAATTGTCGTACTCTCCTGTCTCCTCCTTTTCGCTGCATGAGACGAAGAGGAAAGCAAGCAGAGTTAGTATGTAGATTATTCTTTTCATTGTCCGAATGGCGAAAATCGCCCAGCACGTGGACTGGTTATTTCAGGTTCTTCAAGAGGCTGGTGATGCTCACTTGGTCTTCTATGATGCCGCGCAGGTCTGCAATGTTCACGCGTTCCTGCTCCATCGTGTCGCGATAGCGAAGTGTGACTGTGTTGTCCTCCAGCGTTTGGTTATCGACTGTGACGCAGAAGGGAGTGCCTATGGCATCCTGGCGGCGATAACGCTTGCCAATCTGGTCTTTTTCCTCGTACTTGCAGTTGAAGTGGAACTTGAGGTCGTTGATGATTTCGTGTGCCTTCTCTGGCAGGCCGTCCTTCTTGGTGAGTGGGAAGACAGCCAACTTGACTGGTGCCAAAGCTGCAGGCAGACGGAGCACCACGCGAGTGTCGCCGCCTTCGAGCTTCTCTTCGCAGTAGCTGTGGCACATCACTGAGAGGAACATGCGGTCCACACCAATTGAGGTCTCGATGACGTAAGGTGTGTAGCTGGTGTTGTCCTCTGGGTCGAAGTACTCAATCTTCTTTCCGCTGTACTTAGCGTGCTGTGAGAGGTCGAAGTTGGTGCGAGAGTGGATGCCTTCCACTTCCTTGAAGCCGAATGGCATTTTGAACTCTATGTCTGTGGCTGCGTTGGCATAGTGGGCCAATTTGTCGTGATCGTGGAAGCGGTAGTTCTCTGCGCCAAAGCCGAGAGCTTGATGCCAAGCCATGCGGCGCTTTTTCCACTCCTCAAACCACTGAAGCTCTGTGCCAGGCTTTACGAAGAACTGCATTTCCATCTGCTCGAACTCTCTCATGCGGAAAATGAACTGACGGGCCACAATCTCGTTGCGGAAAGCTTTACCAATCTGGGCAATGCCGAATGGTACCTTCATGCGGCCTGTTTTCTGCACGTTGAGATAGTTGACGAAAATGCCCTGTGCGGTTTCTGGACGCAGGTAGATGGTTGAGGCTCCCTCAGCGGCAGCTCCCATCTCCGTCTTGAACATGAGGGTGAACTGGCGCACGTCTGTCCAGTTTCTGGTGCCAGAAATGGGGCAAACGATTTCCTCGTCAAGGATAATCTGCTTCAGTCCTTCGAGGTCGATACCACCTTCTGCGTTCATCACCTCCTGATAGCGCTGGTGAAGGGCGTCGCGCTTGGCCTGATCTTCGAGCACACGGGCTGATGTGGCGCGATACTGTGCTTCGTCGAACGAGTCGCCAAAGCGCTTCCGTGCCTTAGCCACTTCCTTCTCAATCTTCTCGTCGTACTTGGCTATCTGGTCTTCGATGAGCACATCGGCGCGATAACGCTTCTTCGAGTCGCGGTTGTCGATAAGGGGGTCGTTGAAAGCGTCCACGTGGCCCGAGGCCTTCCAAATGGTGGGGTGCATGAAGATGGCGGAGTCGATGCCCACGATGTTTTCGTGCAGCAGCACCATGTATTGCCACCAGTATTGCTTGATGTTGTTCTTCAACTCCACACCGTTCTGACCGTAGTCGTACACGGCGCCCAATCCGTCGTAAATCTCAGAAGAGGGGAACACGAATCCGTATTCCTTGCAGTGGCTCACCACTTTCTTGAAAATGTCTTCTTGCTGTGCCATTATATTGTTGTTAAGTTTTTACTGTTTAATCGACAAAAACTTTGCAAAGTTACGACTTTCTTCACAAATATCCGTCCCTTTCTTTATAAAATAATGTGAATGAACCGAAAAAAGGCGGCATTCAGCAGGTTATGGTGGAAATTAGAAACAATCCCCACACGATTCTTCGCGAACCACATGGGGACTTGTGTACACTACTTTTAACTGATCTTTAATTACTAACGCGTTTTGGGATTACTGGAGACGGAAAGTGAGGGGGCAGGTGAATCGGACATTCACAGGTTTACCTTTGTCCATGCCTGGAGTCCATTTGTCCATCAACCTGAACACTCTGAACACTTCTTCTTCAAGTGCCTTTTTCCCTTCCTCAAACTGCTCTGGAGTGATGGTGCCTGCTGGCTGTGTGCCGTCAGGGGAAGTTGCAACCACTTTGACTCCTGCTTTGTTCTGTTCGATGGTCTTGACAAGCTTGAAGTTGTCGCATGTGCCATCTTTTCGCACCGTAAACTGCATGATGAATCGGCTTTGCAATCCATAGTCCATTGCAATTTTCGGATACTTCACGTTGGTGGAGAGAAACTGCATGAGGCCAGCAGACCCTCCCGGATAGGTTGGCATTACGTCGCATTTGTTGAGCACCTCGTCATCGTCTGGAGTCAGAGGAACATCCCCCGCAGGAATTTTTACGGCCTCACTGACCTCAGCAACCTCTCTGACGGAGGCTTTTTCTGCTGACTCTGCAAGGCTTTCTGTTGGAACAATAGCATTTTCAGCCACAGAAATTTGCTTGTTAACGGATTTCTCCGTAACTTTGCTTGCGTTCAAGGCATCTGCTGCCTCGTTGGCGTTGGCATGCTGGGTTAACACAGGGGTGGCGAATGCACAGAGTGCTACAACCGCCACTGGGATGAGGTACAAAGCCTTTGTACGCATCCACGGATTCGATTTTTTCTGTAACATCATAGTGATACGTTTTTTAAGTAAACTGTGATTAAAGCCGTTAGCAAAAGAGTAGGAACTGGAGCCAATGGCTTTTTTTATTAATAGGTTTTGGTATTGTGTGGCATTGACACCACTGCTGAGCACGTGGTCGTCCGCCTCATATTCATGCACGTCGCGCAGAGAATCGGCCATCATCCATACGAGTGGATTGGCCCACTGCATCACCTGGCAGAGATTGAGCAGCAGGATGTCGAACGAGTGGTGGTGGAAGATGTGTCCCATTTCGTGACAGAGGATGGTGTGCGCATTGCTTTCATAGTCTTCTTCGCTGATGACGATGGAGCGCATCCAGCTGAAAGGTGCCAAATTCCCCGGGTGGCAATAAATGGTGATGTCACCCTGCTGTTCTGTCCACATCACGCCATGATGGATGTGCCGATAGAGCAGAATCAGCTGAAAGCTTTTGATGAGGAGGGTAACCAGCATGCCTGCAACGTAGAGGAGGGTGAAGAGGGTCCATCGGTCGATGACCCATCCATCGAGGGGAGAACCATCGACGGTAGGATGCTGGGGCGTGGTAACCTGTTGCCCATAGCCCTCAACCATAGGCCGCCCCACTTCGATGAAGCCTTGCAGGTGGTCATGCATGGGGTTCTGCTCCCACGCCCATTCGTGGATGTTGAACAATGGGAGCACCAGCGACAGTAGCATGATGCTGAGCAACATCAAGCGGTTGAAGTGAAAGAACGACTCTCGCCTGAGCAGCAACAGGTAGGGCATGTAGAGAAGGGAGAGCGTGATGATGGATTTGATGATATAGAGTAGCATGGTGTTGTTGATATGATGGTTAAGAGGGGGTATTGAGGTTGTCTCTGTTGACCATTTCCAACAGTTCTTTCAGTTCTGATTTGGAGAGTTTTTCTTCTTGCACGAAGAAACTGACCAGCGATTTCACGGAACCGCCAAAGAAGTTTTCTTTCACATCCTCCACCACACGTTTGCGATATTCGTCTCGGCTGATGAGGGGGCGGAACCGGTAAGTCTTGCCTTCGCCTTTCAGCTTCTCTGTCGCCACAAATCCTTTCTCTGTCAGAATTTTCAGGAAAGTAGCTGTTGTGGTGTAAGCTGGTGGAGGAGTTGGATAACGCTCCAACACGTCGCGAACGGTGGCTCCCTCGCCGCCAATGTCCCAAAGGTAGTTCATGATTTCCATTTCGGCCTTGGTCAGCGTTTTGTTTTCTTTCATCTTTGCCATAAGCATTAACTAAAGTTTTCGTTATTGATGCCGCAAAGGTACTACTAAACTTTTAATTAACGAAACTTTTAGTAGATAAAATTGCTTCATAGACAAAGATTTAACATCAGTTTTTAGTAATTACCTCGTCATTTTTAGTAATTAACATTTTGGCTCTTTCTCCCGACTCGTTTCTTCAGACGAAAGGCGGCTCCATTTAACTTTTTTCATGTATTTTTTTATTTTCTTTGGTTTTTTAATGGTGCGATGCGTAAAAAGTATTACCTTTGTTCGTGAAACTGAAATGATAGATGAAAGATGACATACGAAGAACAGACAAAAGAGGCAGTGGAACTGCTGAAACGGCTGATTTCCACTCCCAGTGTGAGTCGCGATGAGGCGGCTGCTGCCGATGTGTTGGAAGCGTACATGAAGGAGAAAGGGCTGAATCCCCAACGGCATGGGAACAACGTTTGGTGCGCCAGCTCTGATTTTGACGAGTCGAAGACCGTCATCCTGCTCAATGCCCACATCGACACGGTGAAGCCTGTGGCTGGCTGGCAGCATGAGCCCTTCTCGCCTGTGATTGAAGGGGATAAACTCTATGGCTTGGGCAGTAACGATTGCGGAGGAGGCTTGATGGCTCTTTTACAGACTTTTATGCTGCTGAACAATGAGCCGAAAAAGTATAGTCTTATTTATTTGGCGAGTTGTGAAGAAGAAGTTTCTGGCAAAAATGGCATCGAGCGTGTGCTGCCCCTGCTGCCTAAGATTGACTTCGCCATTGTGGGTGAACCTACAGGCATGCAGCCAGCCATAGCAGAAAAGGGGCTGATGGTGATTGATGCAACGGCTCACGGCAAAGCGGGGCATGCAGCTCGCAACGAGGGTGACAACGCCATCTACAAAGCGATGAAGGACATCCAGTGGCTCTCCGAATGGCAGTTTCCCAACCGAACAGATTTGCTGGGACCTGTGAAACAAACGGTTACGATTGTGAATGCAGGAACGCAACATAACGTCATTCCTGACACTTGTGCCTTCACCATCGATGTGCGCAGCAACGAGTGCTACACCAACGAGGAAATCTTCGCTTTCTTCCAGCAGCATCTCACTTCTGAACTGAAGGCACGTTCCTTCCGCTTGTCTTCGTCGATGATAGATGTGGAGCACCCCTTTGTTCAAGCCTGCATCAAAGAGGGCTTGAAACCCTTCGGATCGCCTACCTTGAGTGACCAGGCCCTCATGCGTTTCCCTTCACTGAAACTGGGTCCCGGCGACTCTTCCCGTTCCCACACTGCTGACGAATACATCAAAATCAGCGAGATAGACAATGCCATCTCGCTGTACTTGAAGTTGCTTTCTTCACTTTGAGTTATTTGTTATTCCGTTTCCTAACTGCTGCATCCAAATCCCAGTCGTCTATCGGCACGTCGGGCAAGAGGAGGGTGCGGTAGTGGGCAAGGAATTCGTGAACGGTAGGCATGAGGGATTGGAGTTGGTCGTGGTTGTCTGTCCTCAATGCCAAGCAGATGTTTTCGAAGGTCTTCTGTAACTGCTTGCAGGTGCGTGACCCGTTGTCGGAACTTCTGGCGTATTTGTCGCCTGAGAATGTGCTCCAGACAAAGTGGTAGCTAGTTCCATCAAGCGTCGTGTAGTCTGGGTCGAACTGGGCAGAAGTGTAAACCGCTAGCTTGTGGAGGCTCTGGATGGAGTCATAGATGGCTTCGGACACTTTCATCTTGTGGGTGTGGAACGTCACCTTCTTGCCTTTTTTCTTGCTTCCATCCCAACGTTGCTCCAGATAGACTAACGCTGTGTCTTTAGGACTATAGGAGAAACCGAATGAGGGAGCAAAAGAGGGTCTTGCGATGAAGAGGTGACGATAACAGGGATACTTGTCGGTCATCTTGTCCCGCTTCTCCTCGTAGGCATTGTACGCCTTCTCTCTCTTCTTTCGTGCTTTTTCGGCAGTTTTTGCACCGGATACGTTTGGCTCGTAATAGCCTGTCCACCAGCGTTTGGCTTCTTTGTCCATTCCATATCGGAAAGCCTCGATGAAGGGGGTGTTGATTTCTTTTCCTTTTCGATAACGGGGCAGTCCTGATGCCGTGAGCAGTCGGTCTGTCCTTTTGATTTCGTGAGGTTGTGCAAAGGTGCTGGTGACGATGAGCGTCAGCAGCATGAGGGTGAGTGTTCTTTTCATGGAGCTGCCTTTTTTTAGTGTACTACATACTGGCTGGCAATGTGGTTGAAGAGGGGGGTGGAGTCGGGCACACGTTCCCAAATTTGGTAGTCGGTGCGGTAGCCTTCGAGGTGGACTTCCATGGCGAAGCAGTCTTTGGAGAGCCAAATAAAGGCGTGTTCGTGGGCCTTCTTGTGCTGTTCATCTACCATCATGATTTTCTTCTTGCCATCGTAGGCCGCAAGTTCGATGGAGCCGCCTCGGACGCTCTTGCTGTACATGATGGCATGTGAGTGGGTGAAGATGAGGTGACCAATGTCCATGCCTTCTTGGGCATCCTTGCGGAGTGCGTTCAGTTGCTTCTTCACATCTCGCAGTTCGTCCATCATGCCAATGAATCGCCATGTGCCGATGAAGGGGTTCTGTGGGTGGGCAACGTTGGGCGACATGAGGGCATCGAGAATGACTTTAGCATT
>ODAI014158042.1_pt1 | contig 31268 bp, 31 predicted proteins | sample 1539321 | NCBI WGS metagenome assembly ODAI01 (sample SAMN02144231, study PRJEB22623) | gut metagenome | biome: sheep rumen | host: Ovis aries | place: New Zealand
AGGGAATGTTCATTTATAACATTTCCTCTTATTTTATTTTACATTATTTAACATAATATCAATTCTGTAAAAAAAACACAAGCTTGTAAAATAAAAGAAATGTGTTGACGTGTTGACGTGCGTGTATTATAATGTATAACGTGTAAAAAAAATATCAAAATATATTACGTAAATAAAATTTATATCGATGCAAAGATAACACTTAAAATCAATACGCTGTTACACTTTGTAACATAAAATTGTTTTTGTAACTTTGCATAACGATATGGATGCATTAGAAGATTACATATTTGCACATAATGACAAGCAACCTGAGTACTTAAAGAAAATACTCCGTGAAACAAATGTTGTAGAACTTAATGGCCGAATGTCGTGTGGACATGTCGAAGGTCGAGTGCTTTCGCTGCTCAGTAATCTCATAACGCCGACACTTATTGTAGAAATCGGATGTTTCACCGCATATTCTACATTATGTCTTGCCGAAGGTCTTGCTCCTGAAGGAATTATTCACACATTTGAAATAGATGAAGAATTGGAAGATACTATTTTACATAATATCTCCCAGAGCCCTTATGCAAATAAATGTCAATTACACATCGGAGATGCACGTAAATTATTGAAAACAACAACTTTTAATAGACCAATTGATATGGCATTCATAGATGGCGATAAGTGTCAGTATTCAGAGTATTATAATCTACTGATTGACAAAATGTCGTCAGGAGGTGTCATAATTGCGGATAATACATTATGGAACAATAAAATAACTTGCGTAAATCCCAAAGATAAGCAACTTACTGAATTACAAAAATTTAATGATTATGTTATCGCAGATAGCAGAGTTAGTACTACTCTACTGCCTGTTCGCGATGGAATTACTATTTTAAGAGTATTATAAGATATGGAATTTGACTACATTCACGAAGACATGGTTCGTGATTATGAGTGTGATTTACAAGGCATTGTTAACAATGCTAATTACTTGCATTATACGGAACACACTAGGCATGAGTTTCTCCGACATTATGGCATAAGTTTTGCCGCTATGCATGCCGAAGGATGCGATGCCGTAGTTGCAAGATGTGAAATTGCATATAAATCCCCTTTGAAGTCTTTGGACAAGTACTTAAGTTGCGTAAAGGTAGAGAAAAATGGTGTTAGATATGTATTCAACCATTTTATTTATCGAAAAAGCGACAAGGTATTGTGTGTAAAAGCAAAAGTCGATGTGGTATGTTTGGTAAATGGCGTTTTGGTAAACTCCTACCCCATTGTTGACGAACTTTTGCAGCGGATAACTTTATCTCAAAAATATAAAATCTGATTTAGAGCAAATACAACAACACGAGAACAAAAAGAATATGTCATTTCTGCGTAAATTATTCATGAACAACAATATAGAAAAAAAACAACTCGTTGAGGAAGAAACGGTAAAAATGTTGCGTACCGTTTTTGATCCCGAAATTCCGGTATCAATATATGATTTGGGACTAATATATCGCGTTGATGTTAGCGAGGATTGCAAGTCTATTGACATGGATATGACGATGACAGCTCCCAACTGCCCAAGCGCTGATTTTATAATGGATGACGCAAAACAAAAGTTATTGAGCATTGATGGAATAGAACACGTTGATATACACCTTGTCTTTGAACCTGAATGGAATAAAGACATGATGAGTGAAGAAGCAAAATTAGAACTAGGATTTGACTTATGATTTATTTTATTTCAGACGCGCATTTAGGCTCGCGCTTGTTAGGAAGTATTGATGCTATTCACGAACAAGAGCGTAAAATATGTTCAATGTTGCGTTCTTTTGCACATGATGCTACAGAAATATTCCTCCTTGGAGATATGATAGATTTTTGGTTTGAATACTCCACCACAGTACCCAAAGGATATACACGTTTTTTAGGATGCCTTTCTGAACTCGCAGATGCAGGAATTAAGGTGCATTATTTTGCCGGTAATCATGATATGTGGACATACGGATATCTAGAGCAGGAATGTGGGGTTATAGTGCATAAAAAGCCTATCACACTAAATTTATGTGGAAAGAAATGTCTGCTAGCTCATGGTGACGGATTGTATGAAACCAATTTGGGCGTAAAAATTATCCAATGGATTTTTCATAGCAAGGTGTGCCGAAGGCTCTACACATTAATACCATCACATTTTGGCATAAAATTTGGTCTATGGTGGTCAGCGCACAATAGACGATGCGTTAACAACGTAACGCCACCATACTATGGAGAAGACAAAGAATTTCTTGTTTTGTATGCTAAAGATTGTGAAAATCACCAACATCGCGATTTCTACATTTTTGGTCATCGGCACATACTGCTTGATATAATGCTTAAAACAAAGAGCAGAGTAATAATTCTTGGAGATTGCATTACGGAGTACTCGTATGCAGCTATGGATGAGGAAGGCAATCTTGAATTAAAGTATTTTGAAGAATAATTAAACACATATTTTATCATGTCAGAATTACAAATTGATATTCGTGAACTCAATGAGCGTATTGAGCGTCAAAGTTCATTCGTTGATGCCTTGACAATGGGCATGAACAACACTATTGTTGGACAGAAACATCTCGTTGAATCTCTATTGATTGGACTTCTTGCTGATGGTCATATCCTGCTTGAGGGTGTGCCGGGACTGGCAAAAACTCTTGCTATCAAGACCTTGTCAGAACTGATTAAGGCAGACTTTAGCAGAATACAGTTCACTCCTGATTTGCTCCCTGCTGATGTGGTGGGCACAATGATATATAGCCAGAGAAATGAGGACTTCAGCATTAAAAAAGGTCCTATATTCGCAAACCTTGTTTTGGCTGATGAAATAAACCGTGCACCTGCCAAAGTGCAAAGTGCTCTGCTTGAAGCAATGCAAGAGAAACAGGTCACAATAGGTGAACAAACCTTCAAACTGCCACAACCTTTTCTCGTACTTGCCACTCAAAACCCCATTGAACAAGAAGGTACCTACCCGCTGCCTGAAGCGCAAGTGGACAGATTTATGCTTAAGGTTGTTATTGACTACCCCAAGAAAGATGAGGAAAAATTGATAGTTAGACAAAATATCAGTCCTGCTAAAACTTCCATTGCTGCTGTGCTATCTACAGCGGACATCGTTTCCGCGCGAGAAGTTGTAAAGCAAGTATATATTGACGAAAAGATAGAGAAATACATTGTCGATATCATCTTTGCCACTCGCTATCCGGAGCAATACGGTCTGAACAACCTCAAGGAAATGATAAGTTTCGGAGCCTCACCACGTGGCTCTATCAACCTTGCGCTCGCTGCACGTGCCTATGCATTTATTAAAAGACGCGGATACGTAATACCAGAAGATATAAGAGCTGTGTGCTATGACGTGCTTAGACACCGAATAGGAATGAGTTATGAGGCGGAAGCCAATAACGTAACCAGCGAAGAAGTAATTACTGAAGTGCTTAACGCGGTAGAAGTACCCTAAAATTCCGATTATTTTCCACTATGGAAACATCTGAATTAATAAAAAAAGTTCGGCGCATAGAAATCAAAACCAGAGGCCTGTCTCAAAATATCTTTGCCGGAGAATACCATACAGCCTTCAAAGGGCGTGGTATGACATTCAGTGAGGTAAGAGAGTACCAGTATGGCGATGACGTGCGTGCTATAGACTGGAATGTTACGGCGCGTTTCAACCGACCTTATATCAAGGTTTTTGAAGAAGAACGCGAGTTGACGATGATGCTCCTGATTGATATATCTGCCAGTCGTGATTTCGGCACTGTAACTCAGTGGAAAAGAGATATGATAGCGGAAATAGCTGCTACATTGGCTTTCTCTAGTCTGCAAAACAACGACAAGGTGGGAGTTATTTTCTTTTCAGATCATATAGAAAAATTTATTCCACCGCAAAAGGGACGTAAGCATGTGCTTCATATCATTAGAGAACTTCTTGATTTTGAACCGGAAAGTCGTAAGACAGACATATCGCAAGCATTACAATACTTCACTAATGCCATAAAGAAACGTAGTACGGCATTTCTGATTTCAGACTTTATTGACAACAAGTTTGATAAGGCTCTGATGATTGCTAACCGCAAGCATGATATAGCTGCCCTGCAAATCTCAGACCCCCGCGAAGCCAGCCTACCCGACATCGGTCTAGTGAAGTTAAAAGATGCCGAAACAGGCAAAAGAATATGGATTGACACCAGTGATGATGCTGTCAGAGAAAACTACGCCGCTGAGTGGAAGACAGCACAAGCCAAAATTGAGGATATATTCTCAAAAGCTGGTGTGGATCACGTCAATATCAGTACTGATGGCGATTACGTAAAAAGTTTGATGAAATTATTTCACATGCGTTAAGTAATACTTATGAAAAGACTTTGTATTTCACTTATTATATGCTGCGTATCGATGAGTATATGGGCTCAAAAAATGCATCTTGAGACAACATTTGACAGCACATTATGCGTCATTGGCGGACAAACAGGCATGCACTTAAGTGTAACGCACCCTAAATCCGTAACAGTCGCATTTCCTCAACTCAAAGATACACTAAATGCCGATATTGAAGTCCTCAGTCATAGCCATATTGACACTGTGGCAGGAACAGCAGATGAGATAACAGAAAAGATAACTTATACTCTAACTTGTTTCGAGGATTCGCTTTATTCCCTACCCCAACTGCCAGTTGTCGTTAATGGTGATACGCAATGGACATCTCCAGCCACATTGCGATTTATACAACCATTTGAAATAGACACAACACAAATTGCAATTACAGATATCAAGGCACCTTATAATCCCCCATTTTATTGGAAGGGTTATGTGCTTGCTTTGTTGCTGCTGCTCTCACTGATTGCGCTTATAGTAGCTGCTTATTTCTTGTTTAAGAAATTTTTTGCAAAAGAAGTTGTCATTGAGCATATTCCGCCTCAAGTTAGGAGACGAAATGCATACGATGTGGCTATGACCCAACTAAACAAAATAAAAGAGGAAAAACGTTGGCAACAACATGGTCAGCAAAAACAATATCATTCAGAGTTAACTGAAACACTCCGACAGTACATTGATGATGTTTATGACATTGGATGCATGGAAATGTCAACAACAGAAATCTTGCACGATATGAAGTCACAACTTTCTAATAATGGAGATGCATATTCCAAACTTGCAAATATTCTTAATTTATCGGATTTAGTTAAATTTGCCAAATATGACGCATTACCCGATGAAAACGAAAATGTTCTTAATAATGCGTATTCGTTCGTTGAACTCACAAAACCTCAACCCGAAACTGATGATATTGCTCTTGAACAAGAAAATAGAGATAATTAACAATCAATCATGACTTTTCTATATCCTTTATATTTACTTCTCTTACTACTTCTTATACCAATAATATATTGGTATATCAGAAAATTGAGAAATTCCGATGCCAGTTTGCAGGTATCGTCGTTGCGTGGTTTCAGAACCGCGAAGCCTAGTTGGCGAATATATTTATTGCACGTTCCATTTGGATTGTTTTGCATCGCTTATACGGCTTTGGTCGTGGCATTAGCAAGACCTCAAACCAGTGATTCGTGGAATAAACAAACGACAGAAGGCATAGATATCATGATTGCTCTTGATATATCAGGAACCATGCAGGCTGAAGATCTTAAGCCCAATCGTCTTGAAGCAGCCAAGGAAGTAGCAGCAGAATTTGTGCTCGCCAGGCAGAATGATAATATCGGATTGGTGGTTTTCGCTGGCGAAAGTTTCACGCAGTGTCCGCTAACCACTGATCATAATGTCCTCGTAAATCTTTTTCAAGCCGTTAAATTCGGCATGATAGAAGATGGTACTGCAATAGGACTTGGAATAGCCAATGCCATCAATAGAATGAAGGATAGTCCCACAAAGTCAAAAGTCATCATTTTACTTACCGATGGTAGTAACAACAGGGGCGATATATCACCGCAAACGGCGGCGCAAATAGCTAAGCAATATGGCATACGCATATATGCCATAGGTGTGGGGTCTCACGGACAGGTGAGAATCCCTGTGCAGGGGCCATTTGGAAAAGAATATGTCATGATGGACTCTGAATTTGATGAGAACACACTGAAGCAGATAGCACAAACAACAGGAGGTGAATATTTTAGAGCTACCAATAATCAATCGCTTAGAGAAATTTATCAACAAATTGACCAACTTGAAAAGACCAAAATACATGTTAATGAATTCAGTAAAAAAAACGAAGCCTATGGTCTTTTTGCTATGATAGCACTTGTGGCTATAATGTTAATGATTATACTGAAAAATTTCGTGCTAAAATCAGTTAATAATTGAGTTATTATGTTTAGATTTGCATACCCACAATATTTATTGTTGCTGCTTTTAATACCGATTTTGGTTATTCTGTACGTCGTAATAACTCGCTATAAACGTCGTCAACTTGAGGCTTTTGGTGCTCGCGAACTGATACAGCCTCTGATGCCTAACAAATCATCATGGCGACCTTGGCTCAAATTCATTCTTGAACTATTAGCCTTTATTTGTATTGTTATAGCAGTGGCACGCCCTCAGGCAGGCTCTAAATCACAGACAGTTAAACGACAAGGCATTGAATTGATGATTGCCATGGACGTTTCAAACTCTATGATGGCAGAAGATAAGACTTCTATCTCACGACTTGACAGAGCTAAACAATTGCTTTCAAAAATTATTGATAAAAGCCAAAACGACAGATTGGGATTAATTGTTTTTGCTGGAGATGCTTATATTCAATTGCCTATTACTTGTGACTACATCTCGGCAAAGATGTATTTGAACAATATAACGACCAATGCGGTACCCCGACAAGGAACAAGCATCGGAGCGGCAATAGATATGGCAAATATGGCTTTTGGTGAACCCAACGAAAAATCCCGTGCTATTGTCTTAATCACAGATGGTGAAAATCATACTGATGATGCTTTAGGTGCCGCTAAAAGGGCACATGAGAAAGGCATATCCATATTTGTGGTCGGAATCGGGAAACCCGAAGGAAGTCCCATCCCTATCCTCGGCAGTAACGACTTTAAACGTGACAGAGAAGGCAATGTGGTGATAACAAAGTTGAATGAGGATATGTGCCGTCAAATAGCGCAAGCAGGAGGAGGAATGTATGTCCATGCTGACAATACCAATACTGCCTTAAGAGCTCTTACAAATGAGTTGGATAAACTTGCTAAATCAGAGATAGAAAGTAAAGTATATACCGCATATAACGAGCAATACCAATCGTTCGTGGTTATGGCAATACTATTTCTATTAATTGATTTTATAATATTAAGCAGACAAAACAAGAAACTGAAAAACCTCAATATATTCGAGAAAAAAATCGCATGATATATTTTATGAGAATAGGATTATTAAGTCTAATGCTGGTGTTCTGTACCTTTGTTAACGGTATCTTTGCGCAGAAAGAGAACAACACTATTCGCAAAGGCAATAAGCAATATAATAATGAGCAGTATGATGCCGCCAGCACATTATATAAAAAAGCCTTACAAACTAATAAACATAGTTTTGAGGCTAAATTCAACATGGCAGATGCTTTATTTAAGCAAAAAAAATATGATGATGCAATAACATTATACCAAGAAGCAAAAGCCTTGGTGGATAAGAACGAAGATAAGGAAAAATATGCTGCCGTACATCATAATATCGGCAATTGCTTTTTCGCAAAGCAGGACTTTCAGAAAAGTATAGAGGCTTACAAGGAAGCCTTGCGCGCAAACCCAACCGATGATGAAACGCGCTACAATCTTGCCGTGGCAAAACTGATGCTCAAAAATTCACCTCAACAAAATCAACAACAAGATCAGCAGCAACAGGAACAAAACCAACAACAAGAGCAGCAGCAACAGGAACAAAACCAACAACAAGAGCAAAAGCAGGAAGAAGAACAACAGCAGCAGCAACAACAAGACGAACAACAGCAACAAAACGAACAAAAACAAGACGAACTTACTAAACAGCAAGCGGAACAAATTCTCCAAGCACTCGAACAAGATGAGCAAGACACTCAAGAAAAAGTACAAGAGGCTCAGAGAGTAAACGCTACAAACAGAAAACAGACCGACAAAGATTGGTAATATCACTTACAACAGATGAAATACTTTCGAAAAATACTACTAATAGTAATAGCATTAACTGCAGCAGTATATGCATACGCGGACGTGCAATTTACAGCTCAAGGCCCAAACACCGTAGTTGTTGAGCAGCCTTTCAATATTCACTACATAGTGAATGATAAAGGTCGTGACCTGCGTTTACCGGAACTCAAAGATTTTGAAATCGTTGCCGGTCCTTTTTCAAGTACCAGTTCCAGTATGTCTATGGTCAATGGTAAGGTAACGTCAAGTTTCGAGCAGAGCTATACTTACACGCTAATAGCGCATACTGCCGGTACTTTTACCATTCCTGCGGCAAAGATTACTGTGTCTGGAGAACAATATACCAGTAATGGCCTTAAAATAAAAGTTTTGCCTCCAGACCAAGATGATGATGCCGCTCAAAATTCGGCTGCAAGTCAGCAGCAAAATTCAATGTCAGCAACACAGCGCCAAACAGGTGATAATAAATCACAATATAATGCTGAAGTTGCTAATGACAATATTTTTATTCGCACATCACTATCGAAAACCAAAGTTAGAGAACAAGAATGTATCTTATTATCCTACAAATTATATTCATTGGTTGATGTTATGCAATTCACAGGGTCTGATATTCCTGACTTTACGGGTTTTGTAAACCAGGAACTTGATATGTCGCGTAACACTCAATTGCAACAAGAACATTATAAAGGACATAACTACCTTACCGCCACACTCTATCAAACACTACTCTACCCTCAACATTCCGGCACCTTGGAGATACCTTCAGCAACCTTTGATGTAGTGATAAGAGTTCGCAACAGAGCACAATCAAGAAGCATTTTTGATAGTTTCTTTGACAGTTATGTCAATGTCAACAAGACTCTTAAAGCTCCGGGAGCTAAAGTAAATGTAGAATCTCTTCCAACTCCAAAACCCTCTAACTATAGTGGAGCTGTTGGCACATTCAATATAAAATCTGATATTAGCGCTACAGACGTAAAGACAAATGATCCGGTAACAATCAAGGTTACGATTAGTGGTAATGGTAATATAAAACTTGTCAAGACACCAACTATAGATTTCCCTGCTGATTTTGAAGTCTATGACCCTAAAGTGTCAAATAATTTTCAAACCACTGCACAAGGCATTTCCGGTAGTAAAACTATCGAATACCTTGCCATTCCACGCTCTAATGGACAATATACCATTCCCGGTATTACCTTTGCCTATTATGATATACAAAGTTCTGCATACAAAACCTTGAGTACACCATCATACGATATCAATGTCACAGGTAGTAGCAACAATGATTCGCAAGGTCAAATAAGTTCCTATACCAACCAGAAAGAAGACGTCAAACAACTCGGAAGTGATATAAGATATATACATACAAATCCAATCAATCTCAAGGAAGATAATACCCTATTCAACACACCTGTGGCATGGCTTATGTTCATCATTCCTTTATTGCTAACATTAATTATTGCCATCATTTTGAGAAAATACATAAAAGATCATAGTGATTTATCCCTCATCAGAAATAGGAAAGCAAACAAAGTCGCCCGCAAACGCCTAAAAGCAGCTATGGCTTACGCGCAAAAAAACGATAAAGAACATTTCTATGATGAGATATTGCGTACGATGTGGACGTATGTTAGTGACAAACTTAACATTCCTACCGCAGAACTTGATAAAGACAATATAGCACAAAAATTAGCAAGCCGGGGTGTTTCTAAAAATACTATAGTTGAATTTAGAGATATATTGAATACAGCAGAATTTGCTCGCTTCGCACCATCTGATGCGCAACATTCAATGAAAGAACTTTACGATAAAGCCGCATCATTAATTTCTGAATTTGAAAACACGATTAAATAATGAAGACAAGAAAGTATATCATAGCAATCATGCTCTGCTGTGTTAGTTATATTGCCGCGCAGCAGACTACGTGGGAACAAGCCAATCAAGCGTATGCTGCTGGACAGTATCAAGAAGCATTGCAACTCTATAACGGCATAGCGCAAGAACATGGAAACAGTTCCGACCTGATGTATAATATAGGTAACACGTATTATAAACTCAATGATGTCGCTCATGCCATTATATACTATCGAAGAGCGCTGAAAATTGATGCTCATAACTCCGACGCTCTATTTAATCTGGAAATGGCGAGAGCACGTACCAAAGATAACATTGAGGTACAAGAACAATTTTTTCTATATAAATGGACAAGTAAACTTATTTCATTAGCCTCTGGCAATCAGTGGTTGTTAATATCATCATTAGCGTTTACTCTATCCCTGGCAATGTTGCTGCTATTCTTTTTCGCATCAGCACTAACGGCTCGCAAGACAGGATTTTATACGGCGATAATATTATTTCTTTTCTTTATCACATCACTAATTTTCAGTCTAATACGCCATTCATCAGAGCAGTCTGCAACAGATGCGGTAGTGACAGCAGGGTCTGTTACTCTTAAAAGTTCGCCGGATAAATCAGGCACCGACCTTTTTGTGCTTCATCAAGGAGCCGAAGTTACTATCGAAGAACAAGTTGGAGACTGGGTCTATGTACAACTCGCCAATTCCGATAAGGCATGGATGCCTATCAATATGCTTGAAATAATATGAGTGCTATATGGCAATACCTCAATGAGTTGGACGGACAGTTACTATTAATCATCAATGGCTGGCAGACTCCTTTCTTGTCCAACTTTTTATATACCTGCAGTGGCAGATATACTTGGGTGTTACTATATATTTCAATAATAGTGTATTGCCTTATACGATGGAAAAAACAAGGATTATGGATTATAGCAGCTACAATTCTTTGCGTAGTGTTAGCCGACCAATTTAGTGCCCACTTAATTAAACCTTTAGTGTGCCGATTAAGACCTACTCATGATCCTTCACTTGCACCGTTAATTAACATAGTCAATGACTATCGGGGAGGGCTTTATGGTTTTGTGTCATCACATGCCGCCAATTGTTTTGCGGTATCGACATTTGTGACTATGGTTTCAAAAAACAAAATTGCTTCCGCGACACTATTCACTTGGGCGGCCATCAATATATATTCTCGCATGTATCTTGGAGTACACTACCCGGGAGACATAATATGCGGTGCTATACTAGGTTCTGTAATTGCCCTAATTCTTTACAAAGTGCTCAAACTAAAGAAAAACTTCCCTATTATGGGAAATGATAGTACTAAGAACATTAATAATGGTTGCATTATTGCAACAGCCTTTACAATAACAATTTTGTACGTCGCAATACGGGCATTTTATGCGCTATAAATTTTGTAGTTAACATTTTTTTTACTAACTTTGCGCTACCATTAGGAATAACACTATCATTTTCCATTTTTCCCTTAATAATTTTGACATTTTTAAGTCAACCAAAGAGCAAAGATTTTTAACAAGTCTTTATGTGCTTTTTTGACTGTAAAGAAGAGATTTTCTTTACTGGCACACAAGTGATTGATATTATGACAACAAACTACAATTTACTCCAACTCACCAGCCTACTTAGTTTAGAACAAGTCCAAGAAATCGCTGTTTCTTATGGAATAGAAAATGCTGCTACCGCCAATAGACTTGACTTAGCGTATGCTATCCTTAACAAACAATCAGAAGGAGCTGAACCTGTTACAGTTACAGCACCTAAAAAGAGGACCAGAAAAACTAAAGCGGAAAAAGAAGCCGAGGCGGCAAAAGCTGCAGAAAACGAAAAACAACAATCAATAGCAACAGATGTTGATAATGTTGTAACAAAAAAAGATGATAAGGAAGAAACAAAACCTGTTAAGAGAACAAGGAAAAGAATATCTGCCGTCGCTGACAATCCCGAACCTACTTTAAATGAGGACATCAATAGTGGCGTTGCTGTCATATCGCAGATCTCAAATGCAGAAAACAACGAAGAAAAGGAAGATGAGAATAAGGAACAAAATGCATTTGCGTCACGTGTTGCCAAAGTTAATGCTCCTCGTATATCTGCGGGAACAATTCGTAAAAAAGTTACATTGTCACCAATGGCCGGTAACATACAAATAGTGCCACAAGGACAAAATAATATTGAAGAAATTGATAGCATAGACAATAATTCTTCCATTGATTCAGGACAGGGATTTAATTTCGATGGCATACTCAAAGGTACGGGAACACTGGAAATTATGCCCGAAGGTTATGGTTACCTGCGCAGTTCCGATTACAACTATTTTGCTTCACCCGATGATATATATGTTTCACAAAGTCAAGTTAAATTGCTTGGACTGAAAAATGGTGATGTTGTGACGGGAGATATTCGCCCGCCACGCGAAGGCGAAAGATATTATCCTTTGATAAGAGTTAATAGCATCAATGGCCGCGACCCTGAATACGTCAGAGACCGAGTTGCATTCGAAAATTTAACGCCACTATTCCCAGATGAAAAATTCACCATAACAACAGGAAAGAATGACCCGCTCAGTATGCGTATCATAGATCTCTTCGCACCTATAGGCAAGGGGCAGAGAGGACTTATAGTGGCACAACCTAAAACCGGAAAAACAGTATTACTCAAAGAATTGGCAAATGCCATAGCCGCCAATCATCCGGAAGTATATATGATCGTGCTTCTCATTGACGAACGTCCTGAAGAAGTCACAGATATGCAACGTAGCGTTAAGGCGGAAGTCGTGGCTTCAACTTTCGATGAATCAGCTGATCACCACGTACAAGTAGCTTCAATGGTACATGAAAAAGCTAAACGATTAGTGGAATGTGGGCATGATGTCGTTATCCTGCTCGATTCCATAACAAGACTTGCAAGGGCCTATAATACCGTGTCACCTGCTAGCGGGAAAGTACTTTCAGGAGGCGTAGAAGCCACTGCGCTGCATAAACCAAAGCAATTCTTTGGAGCTGCAAGAAATATCGAAAACGGAGGCTCGTTAACAATTATTGCGACTGCACTGACAGAAACAGGTTCTAAAATGGACGACGTGATATTCGAGGAATTCAAGGGGACAGGTAATATGGAACTACAGCTTGATAGAAAGTTAAGTAATAAGCGAATATTCCCTGCCGTTGATATTACAGCTTCAGGAACAAGACGAGATGACCTATTACTCGAACAAGAAACACTAGCGAGAATTAATATGTATCGACGCACTAAAATTTCAGAACGCAATTCTGTTGAGGCTATGGAACAACTAAAAAAAGACCTCGAATATACCCGCGATAACATTGAGTTCATCTTATCGATGAATAGTTAATAGCCGTGATAACAAGTGCGCAAGCTGTCATACTATACATAACGCCATATAGCGATAATACGCTGATAGTGAATATGTACACTCGTGAACTCGGCAGATGCGACTGCCTTGTGACACGTGGAAATGGGAAAAAATCATATAGCAAAACGGCACTTTTGACGCCACTTAATCTCGTTAAGGCACAAATTTCGACTAAACCCAACAAAGAGTTAGGACGGATAGTTGAATTGGAACCTCTCTATATAAACCATAATGATGACATAGCTCGACAATGTGTGAGAATGTACATGGCCGAGGCTCTATTCAGAACTGTCAGGCAGCCGTTGCCGGAAGAAGATTTGTTCGACTTTATCAAGAACACTATCATCACGCTGGACAAATACCAAGTGAGCGCGAATATACATTTGTACTTTATGATATCACTCACTAAATACTTGGGGTTTGAACCTAACAAAACATCTGATGAAACATTGTTCGACCTTGAGGAGGGAGTGTTTACAGCCTTCCCACCTGCCCATGGACACTATATAAACAAAGAACTGACAAATATATTAAAGTGCTTTTTAGATATCGAAGCTGAAAATTGTGCCAAGATAACGCTGAATAGGACCGATAGACTCAGAATGCTAGATGCAGTAGAACTATACTACAAATTACATATCAGCGACTTTCATGGCATTAAATCAACCGAAACTCTAAAACAATTGTTTCAATAATAACACGTCACTAATACTTATGCACATAGCTATTGCAGGAAATATAGGAGCCGGAAAAACGACACTCACAAGGATGCTAGCTGAGCACTATGGTTGGGAGCCAAGGTTTGAACCGGTAATGATTAATCCTTATCTTGAGGATTATTATAGAGACATAGCTCGCTGGAGTTTCTGCCTTGAGGTGTATTTCCTCAAGCAACGATTCAAAGATGTGTTGGATATTGCTAAAGCGGAACATACGATCATACAAGACAGAACTATTTATGAAGGTGTGTTCGTGTTCGTCAAGAACAATTATCAACAGGGTAATCTGTCTGAACGCGATTACACGACATATATGGAATTGTTTGATTTGATGACGAGTCTGACAAAAGAACCTGACCTGATGATTTATCTTCGTAAAACAGTTCCTTCACTTATTGCTCAAATCCAAAAAAGAGGTAGAGCGTACGAACAAACTATGCAGATTGACTACTTAAAAGGTCTCAATGAGAGATATGAGGATTTTGTTTATAACAACTACAAAGGCAAAGTACTGACAATCGAAAGCGATAATTTAGATTTTGAGCATAATGCCGTTGATTTTAGCGGAATTATAGATAAAATCGATGCACAATTATTTGGACTCTTTTGACTATTTAATAACTTTTTTAACTTTTAATAATCATGCACATCGCTATCGCAGGCAACATAGGAAGTGGAAAAACCACGTTGACCAACATGTTGGCTAAACATTATGGTTGGACTCCAAGATTTGAATCTGTAGAATTCAACCCTTATCTTGAAGACTTTTATGCCGATATGGCAAGATGGAGTTTCAACTTGCAAATCTATTTCCTCAACAAAAGATTTAAGGACGTAGTAGAAATTGGAAAGACAAACGAAACGATAATTCAGGATAGAACAATATATGAAGACGCACGGATTTTCGCCCCTAATCTCTATGAACAGGGCAATATGACAGAGCGAGATTTCAAAAATTATTGTGATTTGTTTGACCTGATGATGAGTTTGGTAAAAATGCCCGATTTATTAATCTACATACGATCAACGATTCCAAATCTCGTAGCACAAATTCAAAAAAGAGGAAGAGAATACGAAGCCTCAATTAGAATCGACTACCTGCAAGGACTAAACGACAAATACGAGAAATGGATTTCTGAATACAAAGGCAAACTATTGATAATAGATGGAGACAATATCAAATTTGCCGACCAACCTGAACATTTTCAATATGTTATAGATAAGATAGATGCCGAATTGTACGGACTGTTCCCATTTGAAGCAGCAGAATGAAACAACTAATTATGACTCACTATGACCTTAATTTGAAATAAATTACGTATCTTTGCATAGCGATAGTTACAACAATAGCATAAACACGTGTATAAAAAAGTATTTTAATAACATCTTAACAACAAAAAAGAATGGAACCAAAAGAATGGCAAGCTAATTCGGGAGAACAACCTTACGCCGAATCAGAGCAACACAAACAGTACAGAAGTCAACGTCCCCGTTTTCAAAGTCAAGGGCGTAATAGAGATTATCATGGCTATAATCGTGAAAATCGCGATGGTCAAGATTATCGTCAAAGCGGTTATAGAAGTCAAGCAGGCTATAATCGCAATGATAGAGAAAATCCCGTTGGTCGTGATCAACAGCGCACAAGAAGCAATTACGGAGAACGAAGCGAGCAACAAAATTTCAGAGCAAGAGGCAGACAGCAGAATGGTTTTCATAAACAACAGCGTCACGGTAATAGGCACTACAACCCTACCCGACAAATTAATTATGAAGAACTGCCCTTCGACCCGACAAAGCCGATGCGTCTCAATAAATTCCTAGCCAATGCTGGAATATGCTCAAGACGGGAAGCTGATGAATTCATACAGGCAGGAGTAGTCAGCGTTAATGGCAACGTGGTTACTGAGCTCGGAACAAAGATTACAGCCGCTGACAGAGTAATGTTCCATGACCAACTGGTACAAATGGAACGCAAGGTATATATCCTGCTCAATAAACCAAAAGATTGCGTAACAACTGCTGAAGACACTCACGCTCGCACTACCGTGCTTGACATAATAAAAGGAGCTTGTCAAGAACGTGTCTATCCCGTTGGCCGTCTTGACAGAAATACAACAGGAGTGTTGTTGCTCACCAATGATGGTGAACTAGCCACGCGCTTGACGCACCCCAAATTCAATAAAAAGAAAATATACCACGTAAAATTAGACCGCGAACTGACCGATGAAGACCGTCAACAACTTTTGCAAGGTATAGAAATTGAACCGGAACTCATCATTAAAGCCGATGCTGTTGAATTTGTAAAAGATGACGATTTAACTCAAGTTGGCGTCGAAATACATTCAGGACAGAACCGTGTAGTACGACGTATGTTCGAAAAACTAGCCTATCGCATCATCAAACTCGACAGAGTATTCTTCGCAGGACTCACCAAGAAAAACCTTGCAAGAGGCAAGTGGCGTTTCCTGACACAGAAAGAAGTGAATATGCTGCAAATGGGCGCCTTTGAATAATGAAAAGAGCGACAATTTTCATAATAGCATTAATGCTGACTTGGATTAACCTTGCGGCGCAAGTAGTGCTATCTGATAGTGCATACATAAGTCTGCTTACCTGCTGGCCGGGTGAGCAGATTTATGTTAAATTCGGACATTCAGCTATTAGAGTCTGCGACAAGGTTAATAATATTGATGTCGTGTTCAACTATGGCGTTTTCAGTTTTAATGAAGATAATTTTATTCTTCATTTTGTTGCCGGAGAAACAGATTATCAACTTGCTACGCAAAGTTACCAACGTTTCGACTACTCTTATCGTGCTGAAGGTAGAAAGGTTTATGAGCAAGTGCTAAACCTTGACAGCACAATGCGGCAACAGCTATTCGATAAACTCTGTATCAATGCCATGCCGGAAAATAGGGTCTATCGATATAATTTTATTTTTGACAACTGCGCAACACGACCATATGCTATGCTTGATAGCATATTCTCAGGACAACTCAGCAAACAATGTACACCTGTCTTTGATGACGCTATAACATTTCGTCAAGCAATAACTCATTACACCCACACCAATTCGTGGGGACAATTTGGCATAGATCTTTGTTTTGGCACCGAAGCCGATCAGATTATGACACCGGAGCAGTACCTCTTTCTACCTGAAAGACTCATGGTACATATTGCACAAGCAACTATCAATGGCAACAAGTTGACATTACAAAATAAGAGTCCGGAATTTACCATTGAGAAAACCAATTTCATGACATCACCGCTTCTATTACTTCTCTTTATCGCTGGTCTGCTCGTGTTCTATTGCTCATATTGCGTACTACAAACAAAGAAGCCCGCTTTTTTTACAGACGCTGTGCTCTATTTGATTTCAGCACTCATAGGTACCCTACTATTTTATTTAGCATTCTTCAGTGTACATGCCTTTGTATCACGCAATTTCAACCTCATAATTCTGTCACCATTGGCATGGATACCATTTTTCATGACTTTGTCACGCAAAACACGTCTTTGGCTATCAAAATCACAAAAAATATTACTTATCTATGATTGCCTTGCGCTGATCATATATTTGATATCACCACAACGACACATGCTTGTCTTCTTTATGTTCGGGGCTTTTGGAATTCTTCATTTGTCAAGAATCATTCTCTCTAAAGGAAAGAACAACGTTAAGATAGCGAGTATTGCCGCCCTGCTGATTTTCGCAGGGGCTTCGCAAAACGCAAGTGCGCAACAAAAACAACACCTTACTGTGCTTGTAGCGGTAGAAGGACTTAATAACTACGGAGTTAAGCACTATTGGAACCAAAATTACAACAACCTAATCTTGCAGCATAAGGTATATGGTGGAACAGAGAGCCTTGTAACATTGCTCACAGGTGTTAATCCGAATGCACACGGCATTGTACATGACCTCAAATATGACAAAGTTGCACATAAGATAGTCGGCACATTGGCTGATAGAAAACAAGAAGGTATTGGAACTACAGAAACTCTATCTCCTGTCAATATCTTGGCTCCGACAGTGACTGATATGCTAAAAATGGCAAACCGTCTCAATAAAGTATATGCTATAGGAATTAAGGGAAAATATACACTGGCTTTAGCCGGGCATAGTGCCAATGCTGCCATGTGGCTTAATACCAATAATCTGCAGTGGGCAGCATCGCCATATTATTCAGAAGGACTACCAAAAGCTGCGTATGAAATGAATGTAAATAAAGACATAGAACAAATCATACAGGATTTTTGGCGACCGACATTAGACTCAATTACCAAATACGATTTTACGTCAGAACGCGAATATGCAGACCATGGCTTTGCATATTATACGAACGTGGTGCAAAAAGATGGCACTCATATCTTTTCGCAAACACCCGTTGCCAACAAAATAATACTTGATATGGCACTCAAAATGCAAGAAGACAAGAAGTTGGGCGAATATACGAATGATATGCTTTGTCTGCAACTCACGGCTACCACACCTGCTGCCAATTCTGATAGAATTGCAACCGCGGAGCAACAGGATATGTATATCAAGATGGCGGAGCAATTAGACTCGTTTTCAATAGCACTAAATAGACAGTTTACGGGACATGTTGATATCATTGTCTTTGGAATTCCATACAAGGGTGAACAGCCTTCTGAATATGAAAAAGCAGGAGTTCCTTTTGGTGATTTCAACATCGAGCGGGCGGCGGCACTTGTCAATACGTATCTTATGGCTTTATACGGACATCATAAGTGGATTGAAGGGGGGCATATCAATACATTGTTTTTCAACAAGGAAGAGCTTGCAGAACAAAAACTGAATTACAATGATGTGACACAACAGGTAGCCCATTTTATAGAAAACTTTGAAGGTGTTAGTCATGCTTATACAAAAGAGCAAATAATGTCTGCCGAAAACGACAACAACGTTATCGGTAATATCAAAAATAGTGCTTCAAAAGATTTTTGTGGAGATATTTTTGTAACTTTGCAAAAGGGATGGCGCATCACCAATAATAGTACGGTAATTGACAGGTATGCCCAAAATAATGTCTCGTGCCCCGTTATTTATTGGAATAATGGTTTTTCTAACATCAATTTTGCAACAGATTTAGCACCACAAATAGCTAACATACTAAATATACAGTACATTCGCTAATACTTTTATCAATCATAAATTCTATGGCTAATAATAACAACAATAATCAGATCCAGATAGAATTGCGTCCCGAAATCGCCGGAGGTATATATTCCAATCTTGCCATAGTGGCCCATTCGCCCAGTGATTTTGTTATTGACTTCGCTTCACTGCTGCCAGGTAGTCCCAAAGCGCAAATCCGTTCACGCATTATTATGACACCGGACCACGCCAAGCAACTACTCAAAGCCATACAGGATAATATAGTAAAGTATGAACAGCAATATGGCGAAATTACTCAGCCGGGGGTTGCCAATGCTATATACCCCATGGGGTTCGGCGGAGGACAAGCATAAGTCATGAAACCCGAATGGCTTAAAATAAAAAGGCGGAGTAGCGACGAATACTCACAAGTCAAAAGAACGATAGAACAACATGGTCTCAATACCATTTGCTCATCTGGTCGATGTCCTAACCAATTTGAATGTTGGAGTTGTGGCACCGCTACTTTTATGATACTAGGAGAGTATTGTACGCGTTCATGCCGATTTTGCGCCACAAAGGTGGGCAAAGGAGGTTTTATTGATAATGATGAACCGCGAAAGCTTGCTGAATCAATACGACTCATGGGTGTTCGCCATGCCGTTATTACGGCAGTAACACGTGACGACTTAATCGATCAAGGAGCATCGCATTGGGTAGAATGCATAAATAAGGTAAAAGAAATTAACCCCACAACAACGATAGAAGTCCTCATTCCTGACTTCAATGGTGACACACAACTAATTGATTTGATAATAAGTACCCACCCTGATGTTATAGGACATAACATTGAAACAGTTGAAAGGCTCACTCCATTAGTTCGTTCAAGGGCTACATACCACCAAAGTCTCAAGGTTCTTAGTCATATCGCAAGCAGTACAATACTAACTAAAACAGGACTTATGGTAGGGCTTGGCGAAACACCGCAAGAGGTGGCACAAACTTTGCAAGATTGTTATCAAGCAGGTTGCAGAAGTGTTACTATCGGGCAATACCTGCAGCCTGACAAACAGCACTTACAGGTTGCCGAATACATACATCCCGATACTTTTGCCATGTACCGTGAACAGGCGATAGCCATCGGATATAAATATGCCGTTTCGGGTCCGCTTGTACGTTCAAGTTATCATGCCGAGAAACAAATCAACTAACATGAGAAATTTTTTAATCATATTATCACTCTTCATTGTCTTCCTGACCATTTCTGCTCAGGAACGTAGTAGCATCACTATTACCGAAAAAGGTAAAACATATTACTTACATACTGTTGCCAAAGGTGAAGGGCTTTATAGAATCAGCAAAACCTATGAAGTTACTATAGATGACATAGTTACTGCCAATCCGCATTTAGCCACAGAAAGTCTCAAAGCTGGAGAAAGTATTAAAATTCCTAAAATAAGAATTGAAAAGGAAGAAAAAGACAATATAACCGCCATTAAAACTAATAACAACGGACAAATAGAACATATTATACAGCCCAAAGAAACTCTTTACGGAATATCAAAACGCTATGACGTCACAATGGAAGCAATTATTGCTCTTAATCCCGAAGTAGCGGCCAAAATGCCTATTGGGGGCAAGTTAATTATTCCGCAAAAAGAAACTGAAAACAGTGATGATAATAATCAGCAGCAGACTTCAATAGACACTTCAACAGTAACTACTTACGAAGTCGATATTAAACAAAACATTCAAGACGAAGAAGTCGAGATTGAGCATCAGAACAACAGTCATAATGCTTTTGAGTTTGCAAGTTCTTATAATAACGAAATTCCTTTGAGAATTGCATATCTGCTACCTTTCATGACACAAAGTAGCAAACCTGACTACAAGTTTACTGATTTCTATCAAGGCGCGCTAATAGCTCTTAAAGAAGCTGCGGACCACGGTATCAAAATTGAAGTATATACATTTGATACTGATAAAACATCAATCAAAGCCCAACAGGTGGTTCAAGAACAAACTTTGTTGAATTGTGACCTTATTATCGGACCAGCCTACCCTAATCAAATTCAACCTGTAGCAGACTTTGCATATCAACACAGGATTAATACCATTATTCCATTTACTAACAAAGTCAGTGACATTTCCATTAATCCTTATCTCATTCAATTCAATGCCGACGATCAGAGTCAGCAGGAATATCTTGCGGCATACATAGCGAAAAACGAGAAGAAAGCAAAAATAACAATCATTCGCACATCAACAGGATTGAGCGGACAAGTTCAAGACTTTGTTAATGCTCTTAAAGATAAAAAATTATCGTTTAACGACATTCCTCAGCAAGAATATGCCAATAGAGATATTCTTGCTGATAAGTTGAGTAAAACGGAAAAGAATTTGATATATATAGACGCATCAAGATTTAGCGATGCTAAAGAATGGATTAAACTAGTAGGTCAACTTGGAGCTACATATAACATCACACTCATTGGAGATTATGGCTGGCTCAATTATGCCACAGAAATACCAACACCAATGATTCTCGTTTCTATGTTTTTGCCTGAGCAAAATGCAGAAGAGTATAATGCGGCATACTTAAAATATTATGGAAATCTGCCTGCCAAATCAATGCCTCAATATGATAAATTGGGCTACGATATCACACGCTATTTCATTTATAATCTAATTCAAAATTCATCAACACAAATAAACGACAATTTAACTTTGCAAAACTATCAAGGTCTGATTACCTCACCGCAATATGAACGCAAGAGTTCAATGTCAGGCTTTATGAATCAAAAAGTATATATCCTGCAATCTATTCAGGGACAAATATCTATTCTTGAATAATAAGGACACCGCTCAATGAGAAAGGCCATAATAATCATATTCATATCAGCGTTCGCAGTCTTTGCTCAAGCTCAAAAACATCTTTTGCACCCGGAGATGTATGTCGGCGTGAGTGGTGGAGCTGTAGGTTCTATGATTAGATTTAATCCAAGCATTGACAGAAAACTATTATGGGGAGGTAATGGAGGAGTAACGTGGAGATATGTATCAGATAAATACTTTGGCTTGCAAATCGAAGCCAACTATATGACAAGAGGATGGAAAGAAAAAAACACCGGCTATCAGAAGGTTATGCACTACATCGAAATACCGGCATTATGCCATATTTATTTTGGAAGGTCAGTGCGCGGTTTTGTCAACCTAGGTCCTAAAATCAGCGTCTTACTGGCGCATAAATCATCCAGTACACCTCTCACAGACGATGCTCAGCCTTTCGAACCTTGGAACATGACCAATGAAGAAATTGAAGCTTTCGCTAACGGACAACCAACACAGCAATATACCTTGAAGCCTAAAATTTTCGATTACGGAATTTGTGGAGGATTAGGCTTTGAATTGCACAGACTGAAAGACACAAAAAGTTGTTATTACATTGAAGGGAGATTTAACTTTAGCCTAAGTGATATATTTCCCAATGGAAAAAAAGACTACTTCTCATCTTCAGACCACATGAATATATCCATTAATTTCGGGTGGCTATTCAAAGTGAAATAAATCTAATGGAAATAAATCAAAGTGAGATAATATGATTAATTTCTGTTCTGACAAAAGATTTTAGAAATTAATCATTTTTGTGGTATTGTCTTCATAAATAAATAATAAAGCCTTTACGGGACGCGATACACTATTATCAACAGCAGAATAACTACTTTCCATTTGAGGGCGTTTAGGGCTATCTACATTTATTTTATCTTGTACAGGTGGATTGGGCTGAGAATTATCAAAAATTAGCTCTTGTTGTACCTTGTCATTGCCGATTCTAAACATATCACCATGACCAAGTAAGAGCCAATCCGGATTAAGCTGGGGATACGCTATCAATATTTTTTTTATAACGTCCAAACTAGGCTTGTTACGACCATTAAGAACATGTGACAACACTGCCTGATTAATATCTATTGACGCTGCAAATTGATTTTTATTAATTTGAAGCCAATCAATAAACTTTACTATCCTTGCAGTACATGAATCTAATAATCCATCTGCCTCAAAATTTTTTGCCTCGTCCATAAAAATAAATATATAAAAAGAGGTATAGATATGTAATTTTTTTCTCTCACAAAAGTAATAAAAAAAATCCAATTGAAAAACACAAATGTTATAAAATTAATATATTTTTATCAACAGACATTCCGATAACAAATGTTAATAAATCATTCATTACAAATGTTAACAATCTCTAACCATTAAAAATCATACTTTTAGTCAATCCGGCGCAAGTATTAAGTGATTGTTTGAAAAACTTGTTGAATGTACTGATAAACAGCCACTAAAAGCCGTATAATTAGTAGGAAATACTAAAATATTCCACTTTTATACATTTTAATGAGATGTATTAATGTTTAACCTTATTAATATAGGGGTAATCTATTAGTATTTAGCACTTAAACACGGATAATACATTTGAATTTTAATACAATAACAACTGAGCACGTATATTTTTAACATTTGTACAACCCTGTTTATTGAGTCGTTTCTTTTTACAATTGCAATATGGTATCTGATATTGTTTTGGTACATTTGTTAATTTACTTTTTGTCCAGTGTATAACATTTGTTCTAATATGAGAAGTACTGAAGGAATAATCATACTACCCTATTAATATTCACAACAGAATTAAGTTTGCCTATATGAAATAAAATAAGTAAATTTGTAATAATAATTTTCAAATACTATTTATCATGGTATATTCGATGACCGGCTATGGAAAAGCCGAAGGGAATTATAAAGATCGGCACATCATTGTCGAGGTAAAATCGCTTAATAGCAAACAAATGGACCTGCAGATGCGCACACCTCTCTGCTATCGTTCAAGCGAGATTTTATTCAGAAATATCATCAACGAAAGAGTTGTACGAGGCAAAGTTGATTTGACAATACAAGTAGAATACCGCCATAACTCTTCCGAAAGTGCCACATTGATTAATGAAGAACTTTTACTATCGTATAAATCTAATATAGAGCGATTTTGCGCAACTAATAACTTACCTGAACCAGATAATATGCTCGAGTTGCTATTGCGTATGCCAGATGTCTTTAAAGTTGAAAATGACGCTCCATCAGACGAAGAGGTTGACTTTGTTATCAGTTTGCTGAATACAGCACTTGATTCCCTAACTAAATTCAGGGAACAAGAAGGTGCAAGTCTAAATAAGGTGTTCAATAATAAACTTGATAATATACTAGTCTATTTATCACAAGTAGAACTTTATGAAAACGCTCGTATAGAGCGCATATACAAACGTTTAGAGGAGGGGTTAATTCAATTGTCAGAAAATACAAAGATAGACATTGATCGCTCACGCCTTGAGCAAGAGATGATATTTTACATCGAAAAACTTGATATTAATGAGGAAAAAGCCCGCTTGCGTAATCATGTTAATTATTTCAGAGACACAATGTCAAATGAGTCTAATATAGGCAAGAAGCTCGGCTTTATCGCACAAGAAATGGGGCGTGAAATTAACACTTTAGGTTCCAAATCTAATCAGAGTGAAATGCAGATACTTGTGGTTAAGATGAAAGATGAGCTAGAACAAATAAAAGAACAAGTCTTGAACGTTTTATAATTCAGTTATGGTTGTTATTTTTTGCGCACCATCCGGTTCTGGTAAAAGCACCATAGTGCATCACTTGCTTTCAAAATTCAGCGATTTGGAGTTTTCTATATCCGCCACCAGTCGTCCATTGCGTGGCAATGAACAAAATGGTGTTGACTACTACTTTATTAGCGAGCAAGACTTCAGGTCACACATCGCTGCCGGTGATTTTCTGGAATATGAGGAGGTCTATGCCGGACGTTTTTACGGAACATTGCGTAGTGAAGTTGATAGAATTGAGGGAAATGGTCATCATGTCATATTTGACATAGACGTTAAAGGGGGCTTGAACTTGAAACGTATATTTGGCGATAGAGCACTGGCAATATTTATTGCTCCGCCGAGCATAGAAACGTTACGCGAAAGACTCATAGGTCGTGGAACGGATAGCGATGAGATGATAGAGCAAAGAGTTGCCAAAGCGAGCATAGAAATGGAAGATGCGCCCTATTTCGACAAGATAATTGTCAATGATGTTTTAGAACACGCATTGGCAGAAGCAGAAAAGATAGTTGATGACTTTTTGCATGGACAAAACTGACAGATATAAACAAGTAGGCATTTTTTCAGGTTCATTCAATCCTGTTCACAATGGTCATGTAGCACTGGCATCGTACATTGTTTCACATAGTAACCTGGATGAGCTATGGATGTTGGTCAGTCCTCAGAATCCGTTGAAGACAGGTCGCGAACAGGTGGATGCATGGCAGCGCGTTGAGATGCTGAAATTGGCTCTTAAAGATTATTATCCTATTATCAAAGCTTCCGATTACGAACTATCACTGCCTACGCCTACTTATACTTATGAAACCTTGCAACAATTATCACAAGACTTTCCCGACTGTCGCTTCTCATTGATTATCGGGGCTGACAATATGCTTGTCTTTAAGCGTTGGTTTAGGTGGCAAGACATCATCACCAAGTATCGAATAATAGTATATCCACGCAATGATATTGATATGTATCAAATGCAACAAGAATTTGACAATCGAATGGACATCATTGAAGCTCCTCTTTTCAATATCAGTTCTACGATGATACGTAACAAGGTTGCAAACGGTGAAGACATTAGTCAATATGTTGATACCGAGGTTGCCAACTATATCAAAAAGCATCACCTATATATATAAATGAATTATCATGGATAATTTCGTAGTATCAGCACGCAAATATCGTCCGTCAACATTTAGCAGCGTTGTTGGTCAGAAGTCATTGACAGACACTTTGAAAAACGCAATTATCAGTAATAGGCTTGCGCATGCCTATCTTTTTTGTGGTCCTCGAGGTGTAGGTAAAACGACTTGCGCACGTATTTTCGCAAAAACTATTAACTGCATGAATCCCCGTGCGGATCATGAGGCATGTAATGAATGTGAAAGTTGCAAAGCCTTTAATGAGCAACGTTCGATGAATATCCACGAACTTGACGCTGCCTCTAACAACTCTGTTGATGATATCCGTAATCTGATAGCACAAGTGCGAATACCGCCTCAAATCGGTAAATATAGCGTATTCATCATTGATGAGGTGCACATGTTGTCACCATCGGCATTCAACGCGTTTCTCAAAACACTCGAAGAACCTCCGGCTCATGCAATATTTATTCTCGCAACTACCGAAAAACACAAAATTCTGCCTACTATACTCAGCCGGTGTCAAATATATGATTTCAGTAGGATAACATTGCGGGATATCATAGACCACTTGCAGTACGTGGCTTCAAGCGAAGGTATTACCGTTGATACTCAAGCTCTTGAAATTATAGCCCAAAAAGCTGATGGAGGCATGCGTGACGCCTTGTCTATTTTCGACCAGTTAGTTAGTTACTCGGGTAAAGTAATCACTTACCAAAGCGCCGTAGATAGTCTAAATGTCTTGGACATCACCTACTATTTCCATCTTGTGGACTATGCACTATCAGGAGATGTAGGACAAGCCTTGTTACTGTTTGATGACATTTTGTCGCGCGGTTTCGATGCTGCAAATTTCATGACCGGTCTTGGTAATCATTTGCGAAACCTTCTCGTGTCGAAAGACAAGTCAACCCTTCGCCTGCTGGAGAGCTCTGAAAAGACAATGGCTCAATATGAACAACAAGCCGCTAAATGCCATCCTAAATTCTTGTTTGCCGCAATTAATATTGTTGCCGACAGTACTCAACAGTACCGCCAAACGACCAATAAACGACTATGTGCCGAAATCATGCTTATCCGTCTTTGTCAAATTATGGCAGGAGGCAACGACGTTCAACCACGCACTAAATTATCAAGTGTGACAGCTACCGCACCTCAAGCTTCAAACCCCAATTCACAAACCACATCACAATCTCGTGTACAGCAGACATCAGCGCAATTACCACAGCAGCAGACTAATAGCACATTGCAACATCAACCAACGTCGGCTGAACAACATAGTCATGGTTCTTCAGAACTCGGTTCTGCTAACATAAAGTCTATACAAGTCAATGTTGGAGAACCTCAAACTCAGGCTCCTTCCAAAATAAGTATTGTAGCGCCACCCAACCTAAATATCGTGAAGCCAGAGGATTCCGGCGGGCAGAAAAAAACGGAGGATATTAATCAGCCCACTCAACACCAGAGTTATGGTAATAGGGCATACACCGAGCAGATGATAGTAGATATATGGAAACAGTTCCACACAGAAATCAATGATCAGCGTCTTTCCGGAATTTTCCTCAAGCTTAAACCTCAACAATCGGAAGATAATCCTGACACTTGGTATGTAAATCTCTATAACAACCTTCAAAAGCAGTTGATAGAAAGTTATATACCACGAATTAATGAGCATATTCGCAAAAAAATCAGCAATGATAATTTTGTTCTGTCTGTTAAAGTCGCTGAACAAGATAACGACTTGACATACAAGCCCTATATGCCTCAAGAAAGATTACAGAAGATGGTCACAGAAAACCCCCATCTGAAAACTTTGATAGAAAAATTCAATCTCAAGATAGCATAATCACAGCATGATAGACAAAGTAATAGAACTGCAAGACAGCGTTGATATAGCTACATTTTATGGTGTTAACAATAGTAATATACTTTTGTTGAGAAATCTGCACCCGAATGTTCATATCATAGGCCGCGGACATTTACTCAAGATCAGTGGTAGTGAGAGTGATTTATCGCTTTTCGAGAAAGTTGTTAAGCAGTTAGAGGAATACTGTATTCACTATGGACGACTAAATTCCGATAACATCATCGGTATTATTAAAGGCGAACAAATGCTGCATCTTGACGAACGTGCCCTAATACTTCATGGTGTTAATGGTAAGCCTATCATTGCCAGAAGCAAAAACCAACAGAAATTGGTCAATAACTTTGAAAAGTATGATATGTTGTTTGCCACGGGCCCGGCTGGTTCCGGCAAAACATATACGGCGATAGCACTTGCCGTCAAGGCTTTGAAAAACAAACTTGTTAAAAGAATTATATTGAGCCGTCCGGCAGTAGAGGCTGGTGAAAAATTAGGATTTCTCCCCGGTGACATGAAAGAGAAGATAGACCCCTACCTTCAACCTCTATACGACGCTCTTCAAGATATGATACCGAGCGCGAAACTTCAGGACTATATTGCCAACGGAACGATACAGATAGCTCCACTAGCCTTTATGAGGGGACGTACTTTGGCAGATGCGGTGATTATCCTTGATGAAGCACAAAACACAACTTCAGCGCAGCTCAAAATGTTCCTAACCAGATTAGGGCTCAATGCCAAAATGATAATCACCGGTGACTTGACACAAATAGACCTGCCGAATAGCCAAAAATCGGGTCTGAAGGAGGCTGTGAATATACTTAAAGATATAAAGGATATTTCTTTTATAGAATTTGACCAAACAGATATAGTTCGTCATAGACTTGTCAAACGAATAGTTGACGCATATAGTGTGAGCAAGGAATAAATTGTGCCAAAACGTTTGATATTCATATTATTGTCCGTGTTACTGCTGCTATCTTCAGTTGCAGACATTATCCTTGGCAGTGTAAATATTCCCTTAAGTAAAATTTTAGACATAGTCTTTGACAATGCGTCCGGCATTGAACGTGAAATAGTTCTTAATATCCGTATGCCCAAGATGTTGAGTGCTATTTTATCCGGAGCCGCTCTGGGTATATCCGGATTAATAATGCAAACTCTATTTCGCAATCCTCTTGCCGGACCTTACATATTAGGAATCAGTTCCGGTGCTACCTTGGGTGTGTCCATAGTCATTATGCTCGGTAGTGTGATTGGTGTGAGTATGTTCAATGTATGGCTAACAATCGGAGCTGCCATTGTCGGTGCCATGTTAGTGCTCGTTGCAGTATTAACCGTTTCAAATATTGTTAAAAATAGCGTCTCATTGCTTATTATAGGAATGATGATAGGCAATATAGCCAGTTCTATAGTTGGCGTTATACAAAACTACAGCAATCCGGATGCCCTCAAGCTTTTTATTCTATGGACTTTCGGCAGTTTAGAGTCTGTCAATTGGTCGCAGTTCAAAATCCTATGCCCACTTGTATTGATAGGTATAACATTTTCCATATACATGATTAAAGCTCTCAATGCAATGCTTTTAGGTGATAATTATGCTGACAGCATGGGTATTGACATAAAGCGCAGTCGCGTATTAATAATTATCACCACCGGTTTACTCGCAGGTTCGGTAACGGCATTTGTCGGTCCAATAGCATTTATTGGTGTAGCAGTACCTCATATAGCACGAGGACTTATGAATAGCGATGACCATCGGTCATTATTGCCGGCAACGATTTTAATCGGTGCGATAATAACACTATGGTGCGATATACTCTCCCTCTCTTTCCAACATCCGCTACCTATCAGTACCGTCAGCGCGATGATTGGTGCTCCTATTATTATTTACATACTTGTCAAAAGACAATAGTTGCAGAAATGAGCCCATTTGACAACATTTTACTGACAAAATGGCAGTTAAATGTTGTTGGCAATTATTTTGAATATAGACAAGCGTAAAAACAATTACAAACGAATAAAACTATAGGAGGATAAGATTATGAATTTCGACAAATTTACTATTAAGGCACAAGAAGTTATCCAGGGTGCCATAAGTATAGCTCAAAGCAATAATCAGCAAAATATCGAGCCAGAACATCTCATGCTCAGTATGCTTGATAAGGGGGCTTCAGTTACTGACTACATCTTTAACCGCATAGGAATTTCAACGCAAGGTCTGAAAACATTTCTTAATAACAAAATCAATTCCCTGCCTCGTGTCAATGGTTCTAATCTAAAACAGTATTTCAGCAGCACCACTGACCAGATACTTCTCAAAGCCGAACAGATGTCCGATAAAGATGGCGACAGTTTTGCTTCCGTAGAGTATATCCTTTTAGCAATTATTGTTATTAACAACAGCGTAGGAAGTGAATTGAAGTCATTGGGACTCTCTGAGAGTTCACTTCGTAATGCCATATCTCAACTTCGTAAGGGAAATAAAGTCAATGGACAAAGCGCCGAGGATACGTATCAAAGTCTGGAAAAATACGCAAGGAACCTTAACCAATTAGCTTCGACCGGCAAGTTAGATCCTGTCATTGGTCGTGACGAAGAAATACGGCGCGTGCTGCAGATTTTGAGTCGAAGGACTAAAAACAATCCTATACTTATCGGTCAACCTGGAACAGGTAAAACAGCAATAGCCGAAGGTCTTGCACAACGTATCGTACGAGGTGATGTTCCAGAAAATCTGCGCTCTAAACAGATTTTCAGTCTTGATATGGGAGCTCTTGTTGCCGGTGCAAAGTACAAAGGTGAATTTGAGGAAAGACTTAAATCACTCATCAACGAGGTGATAGCCTCAAATGGTGAAGTAATACTTTTCATAGATGAAATTCACACTTTGGTGGGTGCCGGAGGAGGTGAAGGAGCCATGGATGCTGCCAATATCCTAAAACCTGCACTGGCACGTGGCGAATTGCGAGCTATAGGTGCCACAACTCTTGACGAGTATAGAAAATACTTTGAAAAAGATAAGGCCCTTGAACGACGCTTCCAGACAGTAATGGTTAACGAACCTGATGAGGCGAGTTCAATATCCATTCTTCGAGGCCTGAAAGAACGCTATGAAAATCATCACAAAGTGCGTATCAAAGATGATGCTATCATAGCAGCTGTGGAATTGTCTAATCGCTATATTTCTGATCGTTTTCTGCCCGATAAAGCTATTGACTTGATGGACGAAGCGGCTGCCAAACTGCGTATGGAAGTTGATTCTGTACCTGAGGAAATAGATGTCGTGGATCGAAATATCAAACAGCTTGAAATAGAACGTGAAGCCATAAAACGTGAGAATGATACTGAA
>ODAI011558196.1_pt1 | contig 31261 bp, 29 predicted proteins | sample 1539321 | NCBI WGS metagenome assembly ODAI01 (sample SAMN02144231, study PRJEB22623) | gut metagenome | biome: sheep rumen | host: Ovis aries | place: New Zealand
ATTATACTATCAATCTGAGCTTCTGCTTTACTCTTTTTCCGTATTTTATTTAATTGTCAGTTGCATCCTTATTTCGAAAACTTCCGTTTTCTCATAACTTTGGCACTAAAAAAAGGCGACACCCAGATTCGAACTGGGGGATAAAAGCTTTGCAGGCTTCTGCCTTACCACTTGGCCATGTCGCCTTCCTCGTTCCTATATAATACGAAACACAAAAATCATTGTCAAGATATATTATGCTAATACCGTTTTTACTATATCTTCAGCGCTTATTTTTAAACAGTCCAAACTCTCACACGTTGTCATCCTGCGCTCCCATAAACACGGTTTCAACGGACATTTATCATTTGCTTTAATAGGGATAACCTTATCTGACTTTGGTATCAGCTTTTTATCGTCGGTAGAACCAAATATTACATATGTTTGAGTTTTTAATGCCACCGAAACATGCAAAGGCGCTGAATCCGAACACAAAAACTTCTCCGCACTCGAAATTAATTCGCCTAATTCCCGCATTGAACAGGTTTTCCCGTAATAATTTTCAAAAAGTTCGCTATCTTTGCAATTTATTGTATTCAAAATTGTGTCAATACATTCCTTATCATCAGGGCCGCCTGCTAATATAACATGTTTTCCCTGCTCAACCAGTAAATCAATGGTTTTTGCCCAAACTTCCGCCTCAACCGTTTTTATACATCCTTTTTGTACGCTCATCTTGCTTACTCCGGGGTGGATTAATACTGTATTTGGCTGCTTTGGTTGCGGTTCTATATTTACCTCCGGTAATTCCGTATTATATTCCGTTAGCGGTCTAACCAAATCATGGTACATTGCACAGGCATATTGGTTTTTATTCAACGGTACGGCATATGTTAAAAGTTTACGGCTCAAACTTCCCGTATCATATCCGCATGTCGTTTTTATTCCCGTTAACCATAGAATTATACTTATAAACTTATTCCCGCCTGCAGATACAGCTATATCAAACTTCCCTTTTCTTGCAAGGAAAATTAACTTCATCAATTCTAAATATTTGTTTTTCCCCTTTATGTCAACAAATATCATATCGTCGATAATATCTGTTAAATCCTTTACACTTTTGCTTCTTGGCTCCAGTGCAAGTGTAATTTTAGAGTCCGGATATTGTTTTTTTAGAGAAATTAAAGTCGGCAAAAAGAAAATCTCATCGCCTATTCCACCAAAATTTACTGCCAATATATTCTTAAAATTACTCATATTTGAATTATAGCATAAATGAAAAAAACGTGATATAATCGGCTTATGGTTAATAAAGTTACAACAGCAACAGTGATAGGATTAAATGCATACAGAGTTGATGTCGAAGTTGACACCACTCGCTCTAATCCTATGATTTCAATTGTAGGATTGCCTGATGCAGCTGTAAACGAAGCTCGTGACCGTGTCCGCTCAGCCACAAGAAATTCTAATCTTACTTTCCCGAGCGGACGTGTAATTGTTAACCTCGCTCCTGCTGATTTGAAAAAAGAAGGCTCAAACTTCGATTTACCTATTGCTATTGGTATACAAGTCGAAGAAGAAGTCTTAACTCCTGAACAGGTTAAAGACTACGGGTTTATCGGTGAACTCTCTTTAGACGGAGGTATTAGGGCTGTAAACGGAGTGTTACCGCTTGTTATGGGGCTAAAATCTTTCGGAATAAAAAATGTTATCGTGCCTGCCGATAACGCTAAAGAAGCTGCTCTTGTTGATGGTATAAACGTTTTTGGGGCTGCTAATTTAGGTGAAGCTATTGACCACTTTATTGAAAATCCGCTCAAACAAACTATTGTTGATATAGATAAATATTTAAATGAAGGGTTTCAGCAAGATACGGGATATGATTTTAAAGATGTCAAAGGTCAGCAGAAAGCCAAAAAAGCATTAGAAATTGCGGCTGCCGGCGGACATAATATGCTTATGTTCGGCTCCCCCGGTTCCGGCAAGACCTTGATGGCAAAATGTTTTTCTTCTATTCTCCCGCCGCTTGAATTATCTGAGGCTTTAGAATTAACTAAAATTTACAGTGTTAGCGGACTTTTATCCTCTGATGAGCCGCTTGTGAGATTTAGACCGTTTAGGCCTGTTCACCATACGGCATCTCCTGTTGGGATAATAGGTGGCGGTACTAATCCAAAGCCCGGTGAAATTACGCTTGCACACAGAGGAGTCCTTTTCCTTGATGAAATGGTTGAATTTCCCAGAAATGTTTTAGAAGTTTTAAGACAACCGTTAGAAGACGGTGAAGTCGCAATTTCACGTGCAAAACATTCTATCAAATATCCCGCAAAATTTATTCTGCTTGGTGCGATGAATCCTTGTCCGTGCGGCTTTTTAGGGGATAAGGAAAAACAGTGTACTTGTTCTGAATTTCAAATTCAAAGATATTTATCCAAGCTCTCAGGTCCGTTATTAGATAGAATTGATTTACAAATTGAAGTCCCTCGCTTATCTTCTGATGAATTATTGCATTATACGGGTGAGGAGGAAACTTCAGCTCAGATTAGGGAAAGAGTCGTTAAAGCCAGAAAAATCCAAGTAGAAAGATATAAGAATGACGGAATATTGACTAATTCGGAATTGACTCCGCAATTAGTTAAAAAATATTGTAAAATCGATAAGTCTGCGGAAGAAATGTTTAGAATCGCCATTATAAAATACCAACTCTCGGGTAGACGCTATGACAGAACCCTAAAATTAGCAAGAACTATCGCTGATTTAGACGGCTCCGAAATTATTTCTCAAGTACATTTGATGCAGGCGCTGCAATATAGAATGTTTAATCAGGATGATATCTATAAAAGATAATAGCAAAATTTATTTTTAACGGATTTATTATCTGTGGTGATAATATGATACAAAAAATTAATATATATATGATTTCTAATAAATACCCAAATCCTGTTCAGACTCACCCGTCTTTTTGCGGATATTTAAATAGGACTGCAAACAAAAAATTAAGTACAGGCGGTAATTTTATAAAGACAATTAGAAATTTCTTTTCCTCTTTTAAAAATTTTGTAAAATCGTTTAATTTGACTCCTGATGAATCTCCAAGGCAGATTGATATTAACAATAAATTTATCGCAAAAATTCAAAATAAACTTAAAGGTAAATATTTGCCGCTTGGGTCATTTGAGTTAAATCAAGATAAATCAATTCATATTTCAAGGTATGCAAACGGTAATAAGAAAATTGAAATCAGAGATGAAAATGACTCGTTTGTTCGTTCGGCTCTTGTTGACAGAAAGAATAATATATTGGAATATAAAACCTCTTTCCCTTGGAGAATTTTTGTCAAAACCGATAAGGGTTTTCAATCATGCGATAATATAAATGAATATACAAAGCAAATTGCGTCAGATCCATTTTATTTTAATGAGTTTTTACCGCGGTTGTAATGTTTCTTTATGTTTCTTGATAAACTGAGTTTATCAATTTATAATACCCTTATGAAAGAGATTAGGATTATTGCGCCGGTTAAAAAACCGGAGGATATTGAAACGTTTTCCGCAGTGACTGATTGCAGGGCTTATTATGTTTATTACAAAAAGTTTTTAAACAACAATTTTGAATACGTTTTAGATTTTGTTAATTCTGCTAAAAAAAACAACTGTTCGATTTATATAAATTTTAAGCATGATATTAACGAAGAAAATTTGCCGGAAATTAAAAAGATGCTAAAATTTTTAAAGACTTCCGGTATTGACGGGATTTTTATAAATTCTTATGCAATATTAGAAGCTATTAAATTGTTTAATTTGCCGTTTAAGGTTATTGTTGATTCTTATTTCGATATCCATAATTTGTCGGGGATTGATTTTATAAATAATTTCCATAAGGTTGATGAAGTTATAATAACGGAAGAAATTTATCTTAAAAATATTGAAAAAATAAAAAAATATACTAAACTTCCTCTTGCAATTGACACTGATAATTTACCCTATTGCGCAGAAGATATTGAAAAATCAGGCGCTATTGACAGTGTCGTTATAAAAGGAAAATTTGAAAGTTCTGAAGATATTTTAGAAGGTATTGAGCTTATACAAAAAATTCTTGACCGACCAAAGCTGTTTAGAAAACATAAATTGCCATTCAAGCATGTTAGGAAAAGTTTTTATCAGACAAACCATTTTTCAGGTGAAATGATTTGTGCTGAGGGAAAAGATTTTAAATTTAGTAAAAATATAGAAAATTTTGAGTGGGATATAAAAAGAGGAAAATTTACGACAGATGTTTCTATGGAGAAGGTTGAAAATTACAGAATTAATTTAAGACTCTCTGAATTATCCCAGATAAAAGAATTAGATAAATATATTAAGAAAACAGGTGTTAATCCTGTATATTCAATTGAGTACGGAGAAATTTTATCTACAAAGGATTTGGCAACGAGCAGTTTTTGTGAAATTATTACAAAGGTAAAAAAATTCTGTCGAAAAAATGATATTAAATTTCAGCTATCTACTCCAAGAATTTTAATAGAACGGGATTTTGACAGGGTTTATGAATACGGTAAACGTTTAATGTTGTGTGAAAATGAACCTGATAGTGTAATAATAAATAATATAGGATACTTTTGGGCATTTATAAATGACAGCGATGTAAACCATATTCCAATAGAAATTGGGCAAGGGATAAACTTATTAAACAGTTTGTCCATAAAATGTTTAAATAATCTTGCTCCCATAAGTACTGTTGATTTTACTGCATTTGGTGATATAGAGCTTGCTATTCAAACAGCCAAAAAAGTTAGGAATATTATCCCTAATAAAAAATATACAATAGCAGGAAATATAAGAGTCCCAAGTCTTGGGCTTTGTCCGTTAAATAGCGATAGCGCTATTATTTCACGATTATCTTGTGCTGCTCCGTGTCATAGAGGAGGGTATGCACTTAAAGACCCGTCTTTGAATAAGTTATTCCCGTTTACTTGTGACGGTTTTTGCAGGATGCATATGTTTGAGGACAGAGTATTGGAAGATTTTGATAATGTTGAAATTTTGAAGCAGGCAGGAGTTAATGAATTTACATTTGACTTTTCCGCTTTAAATGCAAAATATGTACCTGTGCTTTTGGATAAATTCTTACAGACCGAGAAGGTTTTAACTCCTGTTTAGCTATTTATTTTGTGCAAGTTGGTTAATCATTTTTGTTAATACTTTTTTGGCTTCATTAAGTTGGACGTCTTCTTTGTTGCGGATATTTTTTTCGGTAAACTGTACTTCATAGTCAGGTTTTATCCCTTTTTTATTTATATCCGTGCCGTGTGGAGTTAAGTATTTTGCTACGGTTAAATTAAGTCCTGTTTCGTTTTCTAATGGTATAATTTTTTGAACCATTCCTTTGCCAAATGTTTTTGTTCCTACAAGTTTTGCTCTGTTGTAGTCTTTTAGTGCGCCTGAAAATATTTCACTTGCGCTTGCGCTGCCGCCATCTACAAGTATTACAACGGGTTTGTCAATTTCAAAATCTGTGGCTTGGGCTTGTATCTCATAGCTATAACCGTCTCTGCCGACTATGCTGACAAGTTTTCCTTCATGGATAAATAAGTCCGCTATGAATATTGCATTAGGTAGCAATCCGCCCGTATTCCCTCTCAAATCTATTACAAGACCATCGGTGTTTTTAGTTTTTTCCGCTGCTTCTAAAAATTCATTCGGGGTTGAGGAGCCGATAAAGCTGTTAATTTGTATATAGCCAATATTATCTTCAACAGAGCTTTTTACGGTTTTTATTTTTATTTCTTTTCTTATAATCTTTTTTGTAAATTTGTCATTATTTCTCAGGATAGTAATTTGTACAGGAGTATTTTCAGGTCCTCGTACGAGATTTGCAACCTCTGATATTGACAGACCGCTTGCATCTTTCCCGTCAATATCTATAATGATATCTCCTGCTTGTATATTGGCATTTTGTGCAGGTGTTCCTTCAATAACGTTTACTATTTCTATTTTACCGGCTACGGAGGATATATTAACCCCTATACCGCAGATTTTTGAACTTATAGAGGTATTTTGATCACTGTATTCCGTTTTGTCCATATATCTTGAATATGGATCATTTAAGCTTGCCAACATTGTATCTATTGCTACTTTTGCATCATCGTCGTTCTTAATTTTGCCGTCGTAACGATGCTTCCACCTGTACCAATCCTGACCGTTCATATCTGATTCGTAATAATTCTTTTTAACTATGTTCCATACGTTGTCATATAATTTTTGTGAGGTAACATATTCGTGATTAATCAGCTCCTCGTTACCTGTTTGCAAAGGGCTGTTATAGCGCATATATATTTGGTTTAAGCCAAATAAAACTGCGGCTGTTATTAGAAATATACATAACCATTTTTTATTCATAACAGTATTAAACATCAAGTGAATTTTATAATCAATACACTTTTTCTGTAAATTATATGTATATTCAAAATATGTTTTAAATAGTAATTCAGAAAATTATTTTTACAAGTTTTCAAACCCCGGAGAAGTCTGCGGTAAGCCTTTATAGCCTTTATTTCCGCGAACCTCCTTTTTAATATATTTGTCGGAGTAACTACCTTTTTCAAACATTTTTTTCAAGTTATTTTCTCGATTTACTAACGGACTGAGTTTATCATCCGCACTCTCGGGGTATATTCTTAAAATATCGCACCATACGGAAGCCTCCATAGTCCAAGCATATGTTTCTTCTGCAATAGAATTATACTCATCCTGATGTAGTGCTTCATGAGATAATAAAGCAGCTAATGCTCCGGGAGGGGCTGTTTTATGTTTTGCGTTTACGTATATTGTTAGTTCTTTACCTTTTTTCCAACCTAACGCATCAAAATTGGCATAATCCTCTTTGATTTCACTAAGGTTTTTAAACTCTACCTTCATTGGTCGTTGGCTTAGATTATTCCCTAAAATTGCGTTACGGGAAAATTCTCCGTTTGTACCTTTTAACATATCAAGTGCAACTATAACCACAGGTTCTTTGCTGACTGATTTGTAGACTGGCAGTATATCTGTAACAAATTCCTTATCATATTTTTTGGGAAAATTTTCAGGAATAACAATATCGTTCTTTTTTGCGTATGCATTAAGAGGAAGTGCTATTACCACTGTCAGTGTAAGTAATATCTTTTTCATGTTCATAATTCTATATTCCTCCTCTTAATTCTCAATACTAATATTATACTGATATTTATTTTCCCGTCAAATTTAGGAGTATTACTTGCGGGCAAGTAATGCATATTCTCTGAATAATTGACGATATTCTTCAGTGCTGTTAATGCTTTCAGCCTCTTTAATATATTCAAATGCGGTTTGATTATCTCCGGAAAGCTTGTATAATTCGGCCATCTGTGCGTAATATTTAGCATTGGACAAATCGTGCATAATTGCTCTTTTCATACATTCTATTGCTTCTTCATAATCATTTTCCTGTTTTCTGGCAAGAGCAAGATAGTAATATCCGTCAGAACAATTTATGTCGAGTGATAACATCTCTTGTGCATACTGTTTTTCAATATCATATTGTCCTGAAAGATTAGCTGCGTTTGCTCCGGTAATGTATGCGGGAATATATGTGGGATTGTTTTCTATAATGTCCTTAGCAATACTTAATGCTTTATCATATTTTTTTTCTTTGATGTAAACTTCACCTAAATCACATTTTATTCCTATATTATCAGGAGTTTTTTCAATTATTTTCGTCAAATGTTTTTCGGCTTGTCCGTATTTCCCAAGTTCGGCTTCTATTTTTGCAAGCGATGATAGTGTAAATTCATCTTCAATTCCGGATTTAATATTAGATATTAAAAGATTTTCGGCTTCAATAAAGTTGCCTTTATTATACAATAGTAAAGCCTTTAATACTCTTGCTGAAGGATGCTTTTCGTCAATCCCGAATATATATTCGACCTCTTTCTCGGCTTTGTCATATTCTTTGTTTTCGTAATAAATGTATGCGAGCGAATATCTGTATTGAGTATTTTCCGGATTTAAAATGATTGAATCTTTGTATGCGTTAACGGCTTCTTCAACCCAGCCGTTAAGGAAGTACGCATTGCCGAGGTTATAATGATAAATTGAAATTTTTTTATCTGTGTTGACCGCTTTTGAAAACAACTTTATTGCCTCGGTAAAATTTAACTCATCCATCGCAAATAACCCTAGGTAGTTAAGAATTTCAGCGTTTTGAGTATATTTACCGAATTTTGAAAAAATCTCCTTTGCTTCAGATGTTTTATTTTTATCAAACAGGATTTTCCCTTTAAGAATTAAACTTGATTCATTTTCAGGATTTATTTCGAGTACTTTATTAACTATTTGTTCGGCTTTATCAATGTCCGATGATTTATATAAGTTTTTTGCATATAAATACAGGCATGTTTCATTTTGTTCTATCTTGGAAAATAATTTTTCAATTTCATCAAATAATTCTAATTTACCGTATATGTCAATAAGTTCTTCAAGACTTTTATCAGAATTGTTTAATTCTAAAATTTTTTCTGCGATTTCTTTAGCAGAATATAAATCGCCTTGTTTAAGTTTTATATTTTTCATCAGTAAAAGGGCTTGTAAATTATTATTATCCTGTTCTAAAATTTGTTCGGCATATTGTGTTGCTCTTGGGTAGTTGCATAACATATAATACAACTCTCCCAATTGCAGCATAATTTCTGTATTATCAGGCTCAATAGTTATTGCTTTATACAGCATTTCAATAGCTTGTTTGTAGCATTCCTGCTCTCTCAGTTCAAATGCTCTTTTTATATATGTAACCAATTCATCATTTTCAGCCATTTTAATCAAAACCTACTTTTTCTTATTAGTCTTTTTTTTCTTATTAAAATGAAACCAGCTTTTCTTTTTTGGTTGCGTTTGCGGAGGGGTATTTATTATAACCAGTACCTCGTCGTCCCCTGCCATTTTTAGGTTATTTCTTGCAATTTCTTCAAGACTTGTTGATTTAGAAAATAGTTTGATATCATTTTTCAAATCTTTGTTACGCATTTCCGCTTCATCACGTACTTTTGTCATAGTTTTGATTTTTCCGTGGTAGGCGATGGTTTTAGATGTGTTTAAAAGAACGCTGATACCCACTTGTACAAGACAAAACAGCAATACAAAAGTTAAAAACGAATAGTAAAACACAATCTTTCGTTTATGCCTTTTAGACTTGTCTTTAACTTTTTGTGCTATATCCTGATTAACAGGAGGCTTTTCTTGGGTTTGAACATTGCCGGAAGTTTTATTCGCTTTTTTATCTTGCTTTTTATCCATTAATTAAGCTCCTGAAAAAATTATAGCGAAAATTCATAAAACTGTCTATAAAATTTAAAGTTATCTAAAAAAAGTTTACGTCTGTGAATAAAACCCGCAGAAATTTTGATTACCATTTATATTGAGTTGAAAATTTGACTTGTGTACGCATTAATTCGTTATTAGAGTCAAATGTTTGACCTGCTCCGAATTCAAATCTCACTCTGTCGTCTGCCGTCGGTTTTATCGACAATATTACTTCATTTTTCTTTCTGTTTCTTGTTATGTCTGATGTTATAACATCTTTAATTGATACATATCTGTTTAATTTCAATTCGGGAGCAAAAGAAAATTTATCAACTATGTTTGAATATGACACTCCTGCATTTTTGTCGTAAGAGGTTTTTAATGCAAAATATTTATTTTCATATTTTGAATATAAGGATGTTGTAAATCCTAAATCTGATGTATCAATACTTTCATTATAAGAAGTCCCGAGAGAAAAACCTTTATGTGTGATTTCGTGTGAGTCGTTAAATGGTGCTATATTATATTGTATATTATCGGAAGATTTTGAATAAACGTGTTTTGCAAATGTTGTTTTGGGAATTTTATCTTTATCTGAAAGCTTTGACTCAGTCAGCTTTTGGGGGATACTCAAATTAAGCACCATTTCTTTATCCGGTTTTTTTAGCGATATGGCATTTGTGTCCTCAATAAAATCAAGATACCCTTTAAGAGGTACGTTATCGTAGTTTGCATAGTATAATTCTTCTTCTGTCGGTTCATTCTCATTTACTGCTTCATTTTCAGATTCATCCAAGGTAACCTCGGCAGGTTCAATATCATCATCGGGAATCTGCCAAATGAAAATATTAGGAAGTATTGGGTCCGGTTCATCTTCTACCTGTAAAGTTTCGGGCAGATCTTCATTATACGCCCCATAGGTATAATCCATAGGGTATAATGTAAATATAAACAGAGATAAAATTATTACTAAAACTCTTCTCATAATTCCATTTTATTCTATAATTTCTATCACGTCAAATAAATTACGGTGCATAGATAATATGCACCGTAATTTGTTTTATGGCTTTTAAATAATTATATTCCAACGCCTGATTTTAAGCAGCATGCAGCATCTTCAATAATTTGTGCCGGAGTCAGACGATAACGTCTGTACAGTTCTTCTAACGGTACTCTATCGGTAAATTCTTTATGAGAACCATAGTTTAATACCTTAATATCAGAATTACCCAAATAGCTTGCAATTTTTTCGCCAAATCCGCCGTTTACTTCTCCGTCTTCAAGCGTTATTACAACATCGTGATTTGATTTTAAACTATTCAGCATTTCTTTATCAATGCCTGTAATAAATCGAGGGTTAATTAATGTTGCATCAATACCAAGTTTTGCTTTGATTTCATCAACAATGTTTTCTGCTAACCCGAAGAAATTACCTAACCCGATAACTGCAATCTTTTCTCCGGATTTTATCATTTTGAATTTATTCATTTCTTTTGAATAATCTGTATAATCAGCATTTCCTGTTGAGTTTAATCCGCAGGTGGGAACTCGGATAGCTACTGATAGTTCGTTTTGTTCAACAGACCAATCGAGCATTCTTAAATATTCTTCCTTATTAGTTGGTGCAAGATATACCAGATTTGGGATATTTCCCATCATTGCCATATCAAATGTACAAAGGTGAGTTGCGTCTGCTCCTGAAATTCCGCCCCACCATATAAGGAGTGTGACAGGTGAATTATTTAAACTCAAATCCTGAGATAATTGGTCATAAGTTCTTTGGATAAATGAACTCATTACGTTCAAAATAGGCTTTGCTCCGCCTTTTGCAATTCCGGAAGAAAAAGCAACTGCATGTTCTTCTGCTATGCCTACATCAACATAATGAGAACCTAATTGTTCTCTGTATTTTGCATTAAATCCGAATACCCCTGGAGTTGCGGCATTTACTACAACTACTGAAGAATCTTCCTTAATCTTATTCAAGATATAATCTTTGGTAATGCTGTTCCAATCTTCGCCGCTGACAGGTGTCGGTGGAATTAAATTATTATTTTCATCCAATGTGTTTGGCATAATCCAATGGAACATCTCTTTATTTTCTATTGCCGGTTTTAAACCTCTCCCTTTTTCTGTCACAATATGAACAATTACGGGGTGATTGATATCTTTAACCTTTCTAAAGCCTTCGATAAGTTTTTCAATATTGTTACCGTCTGCAATATAAAGGTAATCAAATCCTAAAGATTTAAAGAAATTACATTCCGCCTGACCATTTGTGTCACGAAGTTCTTTTAAGTTTTTATATAAACCACCCTCATTTGGGGCAATCGACATATCATTGTCGTTAACAACTATGATAATGTTTGAACCCAATACGGCAGCATTGTCCAAACCCTCTAAAGCTTCTCCGCCGCTTAGTGAGCCGTCGCCGATTAGAGCGATAACATTATATTTTTCGTTTTTCAAATCTCTTGCCTTTGCTAAACCTGTTGCAAGACTAACTGATGTTGAAGTATGTCCGACTTTAAATAAATCGTGTTCACTTTCTTCCGGAGCGGTATATCCGGTATATTTCAGATAGTTTTCCGGTTTTAAAAACCCTTCTTTTCTTCCTGTAATCATTTTATGCGGATAGCACTGGTGAGATACATCGAATACAATCTTATCTTCAGGTGAATTGAATACATAATGTAAAGCAATGGTAGCTTCTGCTATACCTAAGTTTGGGCCGCAGTGTCCGCTTATAGTATTTACTTTTTTTATAATAAGTTCTCTCATTTCATCGGCAAGATTGCTCATTTCTTCAACAGATAACTTTTTCACGTCATCAGGACTGTTAACTTTATCTAATATCATAGTTCTCTCCTTTATATACTTGCATTATAATAATTTTATAACCTGATAATATTTTCCAGTCAAGCAAAAAAAAGATTGGAGTTTGTCCAATCTTTTTTTGTAAATTATATGTGTTTATATTTTATTTATTCGCTATTTTACTTGCGATAGCTGAACTTGTCAACGCAACAGCTCCTGCCGCTAATGCCCATGCTCCGCCTACTGATAATCTCATATCGGTTGCTGCCCGTTTAAACATTTTAGACAATTGTTCATTTTTGCCTGATTTGAATTTTTTTGCTGCAGTATCATATGTTTCGTCAAACAACTCTGTTATAAGTTGTCTGTAATTAGTATTCTCAAGACCTTTTCTCATTGATGCCGGTAAGTATGCTTCTTTAATATCTTCAATAGTTTTACCTTTAATATATTCTCTTGCGGCATCTTTCATAGATTTACCTTTTTTAGGCTTTACTCCTAACTCATCTGCATGTCTGATAACAAACTTTTCTAAAGCCTTATTGGCTGCGTTAGTTTTCTTTTCAACTAATTTTAAGAAATTTTTTCTAAAATTTTTCTTGCCTAATTTAGCAACTTCTTCATCGGTAATTTCTGCACTGATTTTGTCTAACGCATCTGCGTTAGCAACCTTTATTTTATCTTTTAATTGCATAGTATCTGCCGTGAATTTTAAAAATTCATCGGAGATTTTTCCGTCTTTTGTAATGTTTGGCATCATGTATCCTGCCAACCCCGCACCAACCGTTGCTAATGCCGTCGGAACCGCTATGCTTTCAATTCTCTTTACGTCCATAATTTCTCCTTTAGAACCTTATTGCTTATTTTAAAGCCAACAAGAAAAAACTTTGCTACCATGCAGGATTAATATTTACATAAGTTAATACTAACATTTAAAACTTTTATTGTGACCATATAACCATATGATACTTGTTAGAGCTACATAGAATAGCAATTCTGATATCTCTTCGAATACAAAATTTTCGGTTGCTTTTTCCGCATACTCACCCAATCCCATACCGATAAACAGTAACATAAAATTCCATACGGGGAATTTTATATCTTTTATTATATTCCACATTTGAGAATAAGCTTTACTAATTATAAAATACAGAGCAGTACAGGTTATATACAATCCCACAAGCGGATTTACAAGCCAGCCGTATTTGATGTCTTTCCATGAATAATATGCATTAACTTCCCCCGGAATAGGAAAAAAGATTGTTCTGCCGTAATTTATTTCTCGTGCAATCAGCAAGACAATTATTAAAGCGGCAAAGTAGAAAAACTTTTTATTAGCTTTTGCAAAAATTGCTAAAAATAAACCGATTCCGAGTGTCAGCATTTGCAGGTTTTCCAATACGCCGTTTTCATATCCCCAAGTTTCAGGTAAAAATTTCACGCTCGGAACAACTGCCAATGCGGCTAATATGACAAATATAGTTACGGGATATACCCTGAAATCAAAGTGATTACAAATAAAATTCTTAATCTTTTCCATACTGTTCATACCCATATTACCAGATAAACTTCTGCTTTATATGTTATAATAAACATATTAAATATTAAAGAGGAGTTTAAAATGAAAATTGCAGATAATATGCTTGATATTATAGGGAATACCCCGTTAGTAAAAATAAATAAATTAAATAAAGGCGGTGCAGCTGTTGCTGCAAAACTTGAATGTAAAAATCCTGCGGGTTCCGTTAAAGATAGAGCTGCATACAATATGATTTTACAGGCGGAAAAAGACGGGCTTATCAATAAGGAAACGGTCATAATTGAGCCGACAAGCGGTAATACAGGTATAGGGCTTGCATTTATCTGTGCAATAAGGGGGTATAAAATAATTCTCACTATGCCCGAAACGATGAGTAAAGAACGTCGTATGCTCTTAAAAGCTTATGGTGCAGAATTGGTCTTGACAGAAGGTTCAAAAGGTATGCAAGGTGCGGTTGATAAGGCTGAAGAATTACATAAAACAATCAAAAATTCCTATATTCCCCAACAGTTTAATAATCCGGCAAATCCTGAAGCTCATTATTTAACAACGGCGGAAGAAATTTGGTCAGATACGGATGGTAAAGTTGATATAGTTGTTGCAGGAGTTGGAACAGGCGGAACGATTTGCGGTATAGCTAAAAAACTTAAGGAAAAAAATCCCAATGTAAAAGCCGTTGCGGTAGAGCCTTTCGACAGTCAGGTATTGGCGGGAAAACCCGCAGGTCCTCATAAAATTCAAGGTATTGGGGCAAACTTTATTCCGGGAAATTTTGATAAATCCGTAACGGATGAAATTTTTCCCGTAAAAAATGAAGATGCAATGGAAACGGCCAGAAAACTCGCAACGGAAGAAGGAATGTTATCGGGAATATCGTGCGGAGCTAATATGTATGCCGCACTTGAACTTTCAAAACGCCCCGAAAATAAAGGGAAATTGATTGTTGTAATTCTCCCTGATTTTGGGGAAAGATATCTTTCAAGCGGTTTATTTGACTAAATATCTTTTAGAACCTCATTAATCATATAAAAAGAACCGCAAATTATTGTTATGGTATCTTGCCGAATTTCAAATTCGTCCAATGTTTTAAATTCTTTTGCAGGGTATTTGCAAGCAGCTTGCAGTTCAGCAAAGGTTGCAGAATTAGGGTTTGAAAAGTGATTAAAATAAATTTCATCATTTTTTGAAAACAGGATATTTATCATTTTTGGATAATCTTTTGTTTTCAGGCATCCAAATACAAATCGGCGATTTTTGTCAGGGAAATACATATCCAAACTTTCTCTTAATGCTGTTGCCCCGTTTGGGTTATGCGCACCATCAATTAAAAGCATTTTATCTTCAATGAATTGGAACCGGCAGGGATGCTTTACGGTTCTCAATCCCTCTATAATTGTTTGTTGACTTATTTGAGGAAAAACTAATCTGACTGCAGCCAGAGCGAGAGATAAATTTTCCTGTTGATAACTTCCTTTAAGTGCAAGTTCTGAAGTGTCTTCAAACGGTTGAACCATTACAAAAAGGGAGTTACATTCATCGGCTTTATCTTTAATAGCTTCGTAGCCTTCACACGTTATAACAGGACAATTCGGTTTGATTATTCCGGCTTTTTCAAATGAGATTTTGTCTTTTGTATCTCCTAACTTGTCTGTATGGTCTAAATCAATATGAGTAATAATTGCACACAAATTGGATTTTATAACATTTGTTGCATCAAATCTTCCGCCTAAACCTGTTTCTAATACAACAACATCGACTTCGTTATCGTAAAAATACTTAAACATTACTGCAGTCAAGATTTCAAATTCTGTCAAATCAATATTATTATTGTCAGCTATTGAGCAAATATTAAAAACGTAATCGGTAAATTGTTCATCAGAAATATCTGTTCCGTTAATTTTTATTCTTTCGGTATATTTGTATATATGCGGGCTTGAATATAAACCGACTTTCATTCCTGCGGATTGCAAAACAGAGGCAATAATTGCGCAAACAGAACCTTTCCCGTTTGTGCCGGCAACGTGAATGCACTTTAAACTATCTTGAGGATTCCCAAGCAGTTTAAGAATTTTTGTAATTCTGGCCAACCCTAAATTTATATGAAATTTCCCTTGGGAAGTCAAAAGCTCTTTTGCCTGTTCGTAATTCATACTCATAAATTAAAACAAATATTGGTGAATTGCAAATTATTATAAATTTTTTAAAATTACATAGCAAAATTTTATATTTTTGTGTTTTGTACGTGATATGTGTAGTAAATCGGGAAATCAACCGATAGAATAGGAAAATAAAATGGACAGTATTCAAAACAATGTAAATTTTCAAGGCTATGTTCCCAAAAAAGAAAAACGCGCTAATACAGCAGCCGCAGCAATAGCCGGACCTCTTGCAGCCACAGGTATTATTGCAACATACGGTATTGCCAATCCAAAAGCACCAAAAGTTAAAGGTATTATGAACAAAATTAAAAATAATGCTAAACTTTTTACTGAAGATTGCAAAAACATTATTGCGGGGGCTTGCAAATATGTTTTAAGACAAGATAAATGGGCAGCTAAAGTAGCAAAACTTGCTAATAACGATAAACGTATTTTTGGCGCAAGTTTTGTTGTATTCAGTTTGCTTTTGAGCGGTGCAACAAAGTTAGGTGCGGATTTAGGCGCAAAATTCAGACACCGTAACGATTAATTATAAAACTTGCAGTTATAGCAATATTATAAAACAGGACTATGCAGTTAGTCCTGTTTTGTTTAGGTTATATTATTTAATTGTTCCGTAATTTTTTGGACTCCGTCATATTTAGCGAGGGCAAGTGCGTTATTTTGTAATTCGTGTAACTTATCAGGGTTGTTAATCAATTCCGTTATCATATTGCCCAAATGTATTTCATCAGTTTCGGAATCTTCAAGGTACAAAGATGCTCCTTTTTCAACCATGTATTTTGCATTTTTTCTTTGATGATCAGCTGCTGCATGTGGGTACGGAATAAGTATTGATGCCAATCCCGCCGCTTCGATTTCTGAAAGGCTTAAAGAACCTGCACGTGATATCGCAATGTCGGAAGCCTTTAATACCGTTACCATATCTTCAAAATACGGACGGATTATAAGGTTTTTGTCTAATTCGTATTCAGGATAAATTCTTATAACTTGTTCTATTACTCTTTCATAGTTCTTCTTTCCTGTTTGAAAAATTATTTGGATATTATATTCTTTACTCAATTTTTTTAGTAAAGAAACAGAAGCATCATTTATGGTTCTGGCTCCTTGGGAACCTCCCATTATGCACAACGTAAGTCGATTTTCCAACCCGATATTTTTTCTTGCTTCTTCTTTGGTTAAAGTTTTGAATTGCGGTCTTATGGGGTTCCCGTTTACGTAAAAGTTTTTGTTTTTTATAAATTTATTTGCACTTTCAAATGCGACCGACACAGCTTTTGCGTATGGTGCAAGATATCTTGTAACAAGTCCCGGTTGGGCATCGCAATCGTGCATCATATATGGTTTAGCTAAAATTTTTGCCGCAATCATTGCCGGTGCCGAAACATATCCGCCTGTTCCAAATACTGCATCAGGTTTGTACCTTAATATATAACCTAAGCTTTTTACTATTGCCCACAGCAATTGAAATCCCCATTTTATAAGTGATATTTTTGCGCCTCTGGGCATCCCGTGTACATTTACCGGCAAAAATTTATATCCCTTTTGAGAAATTATGTCATATTCTAAATTCTTAGGGTTTCCTATATAATAGATGTTTTCCCCGTTCTTCACTAACTCGTCCGCAACCGCAACCGCAGGGTAAATATGTCCGCCGGTACCGCCGCCGGTTATAAAATAAGTTTTTTTATTCATTTTCTGCATTCCTGATTTTCTTAATTCTCTTCTTAGAAATATTTAATAAAACTCCAATCATACACATAGAAACAATCAGAGAAGAACCCCCGTAACTGATAAACGGTAACGGAACCCCTGTTGTCGGGAAGAATGAACTTGCAACACTCATATTTAAAAATGCCTGAAATCCGAGTGAAAACGTTATGCCGACTGCTAGAAGTTTTCCAAACATATCAGGACAGCGTGAAGCTATCAAAAATCCTCTGTGAATTAATGTCCAGAATAGTCCGATTATTAATATGCAACCTATCCAGCCCAATTCTTCGGCAATTATTGCAAATATAAAGTCTGTATGACATTCCGGAAGGTATGATAATTTTTGGATTGAGCCTCCGTATCCTACTCCCGTAAATCCTCCGGATGCGAATGCAATCAATGATTGAATAATATTATATCCTGCTCCTTGAGGATCTAATTCCGGATGCTGCCAAGTTGTAATACGCTGCATCTGGTACGGTTTTATAATAGTGGTTGCCGCAACAATTACAGTCATTATCAGTGTTGTCACAAAACCGAAAAATAATTTTAAGGAACCTCCTGCACATAAATACATTGCAATAGTGGTTACTCCGAGTAAAATTACCATTGATAAGTTCGGTTGTATGAAAATAAAAAATACCATTGCAAGTATTGGTATAAAAGCGTTTGTCCACTTTTCTTTGTCAATTAAATCCGCATCTTTTCTGAATATTGATGCTAACATTAATACAACCGCAGGTTTTGCAAATTCTGACGGCTGCAGTTGAAATCCAAGGAGGTTAATCCACCTTTTTGCTCCGTTTACCATTACTCCTAAAGGAGTAAAATCAACCAGTATCAACAAAACTATTATTATACCTGCAAAAATCATGTTCCAATCTGCAAGTTTTTTGTAATCATAATTTGTAAAAAATCTAAGTCCAAAAAATCCGATTATAAAACAAATGAATTGTTTAAATAAAAACTGTACAGGATTTCCGCCTTCTTCAATACATTTTGGCGCTGATGCCGAAAAGATTGCCATAAAACCTATGATAATTAAAAAAGATACCGTAATCAGCAGAACTTTATCGGGGGCCGATAAAATCGTCCCTCTGGTTCGTCTTGATTTACGTCTTTCGACATAATCATCTTTAAGCTTGTCCGATTTTCGATAAGACATCTTTCTTAAAGACCCTTCCTCTTTCTTCATATCCGCTAAACATATCAAAACTTGCGCATGCAGGTGATAATAATACCACATCAGGTTTTAATTCTATTGATTTATCTATTGCGCTTTCCATTGAATTTTCTCTGATTATATTGTTAAATCCGCTGTTTTTCAGGTTTGTTTCAAATCTGTCTGTTGCTTCACCTATCAAAATGACAGTGTTTATATGCTGTTTTATTGCTTCGCAAAACTCTGATAAATCAGTCATTTTATCTCTGCCGCCTGCAATCAATGCAACATTGCAATCATTGAATGAATTAATCGCAACCAACGATGCTTCAGGGTTTGTTGCTTTTGAATCATTGTAAAATGTTATGCCGTCTTTTTGTGCAAATTTTTCCATTCTGTGTTCAGGTACCTTAAATGACATAATAGCTTTTTTAATATTATCATTACTTACCCCTTCAATTTTTGCGCAAATAATGGAACATTCGGCATTTTGGTAATTATGTTCTCCAATAAACGGGCAATCTTTTATGTCGATAATCTTTTCAGCTTTACCGTTTCTCTTAAACCAAATAGCATCGTCTTTGACGTATGAACAGTTTTCTCCTGTTTCATCCCCAAACATAAATACCGTACCTGCAGCTTGCTTAGAAAACTCCAGAAGCTTTGAATCTTTTGCATTTAACACAGAAAATGCAGGGGCTTGAGGAAGTTTAAATATTCTCGCTTTTGCCTCAAAATAATTATCTAATGTTTTATGCCAATTTATATGATCAGGCGTAAAGTTTGTAAATACGGAAATTTGGGGTTGAAAAGCCGGTGAGTACGCAAGCTGGAATGATGAACATTCACATACCAAATAATCAATACTACTGTCATCTGCATAATCGCAAGGCGGTTTGCCGTAATTCCCGCAAGGTTTAGCATTATATTCACTGCTTAAAATATGCGCTGTTAAAGCTGTTGTTGTCGTCTTGCCGTTAGTTCCCGTAATTGCAATAAACGGAGTTTCCGTTTGTGAAAATGCTAATTCAACTTCAGATACAACATGGATTTTCTTTTCTTTTAATTTATTCATAATCGGGCTGTCCATAGGTACGCTCGGACTTGTAACCGCTAAATATGAATCATTGATAAACTCGTCACTGTGTCCGCCCGTTTCAATTTTTATTCCCATTAACTGTAATTCTTTTATCAGAATTGCTTGTTCGGGTTTAGCTTCAGAGTATTCTGTTATATACACGTCAGCTCCCTGTCTGTTTAAAAATTTTGCGGCAGCCACTCCGCTTATTGATAATCCTAATATTAAAACTTTCTTTCCGTGCCAATTTGATAACATACTATATAATTCCTCTAATCATTAAATAAAATAGGGTTAGTGCAATTGCCATAAATATTGCCGACGTAAGTGCAAATACACATACAACTTTCTTTTCACTCCATCCTAATAGTTCAAAGTGGTGATGTATCGGAGACATCTTAAAAACTCTTTTTCCTGTTGTTTTGAAGCTTGTAACCTGAATGATAACTGATAATGTTTCGCATACAAATAAGCCGCCTAAAAATATCAGTAAAAATTCAAATTTCCCCATTACTGCTAAAGTTCCCAGCAATCCGCCTATTGCCAATGACCCTGTATCTCCCATAAATACTTGAGCTTTTGGTTTGTTGTAATATAAAAACCCAAACAATGCACCGGCTACGGTTGCCGCTATAATTCCGACCTCAGTGTATCCGCTGAAAGATGCGATAATTGCCGCTCCTATAAAAGCAAATACCCCTGTTGATGCCGCTAATCCGTCCAAACCGTCTGTGAGGTTATATGCATTTGATGCTCCTGTTATTACAAATACTGCAAAAAACGGATATAACCATTTTAAGTCGATTGCAAATTGTCCAACTGTAAACAGTGAACCGTACGGATTTGATATCCATACAAATATTGTCGGTAACAATGCTATTGCTATTTGTCTTAATAATTTCCCCTTGGCAGACAAACCGTCGTTAGCGTGTCCTTTTATTTTTAAATAATCATCCTGAAATCCTGCAAATGTATAAAATATAAGGGTTATAAGTATAATAATAGACGCATTGTTGAAGTTTTCGGCCAATAACAATGAAATTACCGATGCAATGAGTATTGCTGCTACAATAAATACTCCGCCTGTTGTCGGTGTACCTTCTTTTTTAGCATGTGCTTCAGGCGCACAATCCTTTACATACTGACCTATCATTTTTTTCTTTAAAAAATCTATATAAGGCACTCCAAACAATAAACATAAAATCATTGAAAGCAAAAATGCCACAGCCATCATTATCATAATTAAATTTCTCCCTCTAACTTCCCGATGATTTCTTCAAACTTCATTGTTCTGGAAGCCTTTAAAAATATTGTAGTACCTATATCTACATTATCAATAATATATTTAGAAACTTCATCATTATTTTCAAAATTCTTAACAAAACCAGCAGATTTTTCTAAAACTTCGCCAATTTCTTTTGCATATTCTCCAACAGTTAAAAATCTGGCATTCTTTGTTTCAGGCAGAGTTGAAAGGTATTTACCGACACATTTATGTAATTCGTCGGTATAATCACCCAACTCACCCATATCTCCCAGCACTACAACCGGATTTTTATATAACTGTAAAAACGTGGAAACTGACGCTTTCATAGATTCAGGATTAGCATTATAACTGTCATTAATAACCTTTAAGCCCTTAATATCTTGAGTTTCCCAACGTTTTTCTATTGGCCTATAAGAAAGTAATCCTTTTTGAATTTCATCATAATTCATTCCGAGTAAATAACCTAATTCTATCGCTGTCACCGCATTGTCGGCATTATAATCCCCTTCAACATTCAGTTCGTACTCTTTTTCTTTATATACAAATCTCGTATAAGAAGGTTTTCTTTCAACTATTTTTATATCACTTAAATCGTGGTATATTTTTTGTCCGTTAAAATCCGTTACAAATTTTTTGATGCGGTCATTATTTTGAGCAATTAATGTCCCTGTGGGTTTAAGGTATTTTACTATTTCGGATTTTGCTTTTGCAATATTATCCAAACTGCCTAATCGCCCTATATGAGCGGAACCTGCATTTGTTATTACTGCATAATCCGGTTCGGAATATTTCGATAAAAGTTCAATTTCGCCTAATCCTCTCATACCCATTTCTACAATTAAAACATCTGTATCATCAGGCATTTCCATTACTGTTTGGCAAAAACCTATTTCGTTATTGTGGTTAGAAAACGTTTTGTGGGTTTTGAATTTTGTATTCAAAACGGAATAAACAATTTCTTTAGTTGTCGTTTTTCCTGAACTGCCGGTAATCCCGATAGTAATCGGATTAAGCTTTTTCCGTTTAAAGTTTGCAAGTTTCATGTATGCGGTTAATGTATTATCAACCTGTAATACTATTTTTGCATTTTCAGGGTATACATTGCCTGTTATAAAGCAGCCTGCGGCCCCATTTTCTATGGCTTGTTCCAAAAAATTTTCACCGTCAAAACTTGCCCCTTTTAAAGGCAGGTATATTTCTCCTTCTTTGATGGTTCGGGTATCAGTTGAAAAGCTGTAACCCAAATCATCTGAACCTAAATCAACAGTATCTTTTTTTATAACGTTTGCCTCTGTTGCGGCAATTATATCCTCTAATCTAAACATCATAATATAATTTTACCCCAAACAAAAAACTTGGCGCAGATGTTAATAAATGTTTACGTGAGAATTTAATTTTGTATGCCATTATGACTTAATAAATATTAACACTACTTGACAGTGTGGTTTTAGCGGGTGATAATAGCTTTACATGTATTACTATGGGTAAATCGTTCAAGAAAACCCATGGGGCATATGGTAATAACAATAGCCGATAAGTATTGACGAGTGGTCATTTTACCGCAAGAAAATTCGCTCGGTTGTTAAGGTAAATGCCTCAAACGGTTACGAAACCCAAAACGAAAGGATAAGAAAATGTACGCAATTGTTGAAGCAGGCGGAAAACAATACCCCGTTGAAGAAGGTCGTTACATCGACATGGAATTGTTGGATGCAAAACAAGATGAAAAAGTAACTTTTGATAAAATCGTTATGTTAGTTAACGGTAAAAAATCTAAAGTTGGTCAACCTTATGTTTCAGGTGCATCAGTAGAAGGTACTGTTGTTAAACATGACAAAGCAAAGAAGATTATTGTTTTCAAACAAAGACCTAAAAAAGGTTACAGAAAAAAACAAGGTCACAGACAACAATTTACAAGAGTTATGATTAACAAAATCAGAACTTCTGCTAAAAAAGGCGCTGAAGAAACATCTGAAGCATAAATTTAAAATCAATATAAGTAAGAAATTAATTAACAAGGAGAAATAAAAATGGCACATAAGAAAGGTATGGGATCAACCCGTAACGGTCGTGACTCCGAAGCGAAGCGCTTAGGTGTTAAAAGATTCAGCGGTGAAGTTGTTAAAGCCGGTAATATTCTTGTTCGCCAAAGAGGAACAAAAATTCATCCGGGTAACAACGTAGGTATCGGTTCTGATGATACTTTATATGCTATCATTGACGGACAGGTTAAATTTGAACCGCACAGACGTGACCGTAAACAAGTTAGCGTTTACGCTGTATAAAAAATTAAATTTAAGTAAATAAAAACTCTTGATATTTTTATCAAGAGTTTTTTTATATTTATTTCTTTGAATTTATATATTGTAAAACTTTTCTAAGAGCGTTTCCCCTGTGTGAAACTTCATTTTTTTCACTATCTGTCAGCTCTGCCATTGTTAAACCTTTTTTGCCGTCAACTAAAAATATCGGGTCATAACCAAAACCGCCTGTCCCTGCTTGTACTTTTGAAATTTCACCCGGGCATTCTCCCTTGTCTGCAAAAAGCACTTCTCCGTTTCCCCCTATAAGTGTCATTGCGCAGACGAATTTTGCTTTACGATTTTCGAACGGTTCAACATTTTTCAATAGTTTATCTATTCTTTTTTGGGGTGTGTCGGCGTAGCGAGCCGAGTATATTCCGGGTTCCCCGTTTAAGCATTCTACACACAAACCCGAATCATCTGCTAGTGCGGGTAATCCTGTTAAACGGTTTGCCTCTTTAGCTTTTATGAGTGAATTTTCTTCAAAAGTTTTACCGTTTTCTATCGGGTCAAATCCTTTTGGAGGCAGGACAAATTCTATGTTATTGATTCTGTATGCCTCGGTAATTTCTGTCAGCTCTTTTAATTTGTGCGGATTAGATGTTGCAAAAACTATTTTCATTATTTGCCGTACCTTCTTTGTCTGGAGTGAAATTCTTCGACGGCATCTGCAAGAGCTTTTTTATCAAAATCTGGCCAAAGCGTTTTGGTAACATAAAATTCTGAATAGGCTATTTGCCATAACAGATAGTTTGAAACGCGCATTTCGCCGCCTGTTCTGATTAACAAATCAGGGTCAGGAATAGAAGATGTATACATAGAATCGGATATAACATCTTCGTTTATATTTTCAATTTCTAATTCTCCGCTTTTTATTTGTTTTGCAATATTTTTTACGGCATGAACAATTTCATCTCTGGCACCGTAATTAAACGCTATTTGCAATCGGACTCCGGTATTATTTTTGGTAACTTCAACGGCATTTTTTAATATTTCTTGTAATTTCGGATTTAATTTGGTTAAATCTCCGATGAAGTTAATTACAACTCCGTTTTCGTGCATTTCTTTCAATTCATTTTTAATGGTTTGTCCCAATAAATCCATTAAGAAATCAACTTCTTCTTGTTTTCTGTTCCAATTTTCAGTTGAAAATGCGTAGACTGTTAAATATTTAATTCCAAAGTCGTCGCAAGCTCGCATAACGGTTTTGAGTGCATCGACTCCTTTTTTATGTCCGAATGCTGACGGCAGTCCCTTTTGTTTTGCCCAGCGTCTGTTTCCGTCCATTATTACCGCTATATGTTGTAAATTTGTATCTTTAACATACTCTGTTATTTGTTCATCCAAGATTTGTACAGCCATAAATAATCCTATATAATATCTTATCCTTGGTGATTATATCTTGAACAAAAATACATATCAAGCAAAAGGCGGAATATTAAATCCCGCCTTTTAATGAGTATTCAAATATTTTATTTTAAACTCTTTCGAGGTTATTCATATCTATCTCATTTTCGTATTTTGCAATAGTTTTCAATTTAGTAATTTTTCTTCCGTCCGGAGTTATTATTTCCGTAATATTACCTTTATTATATGTGATGGAATAACCGTCTTTTGTTTTAAACGTTCCTGAATTTTTAATTGTTGTTTTTAATGTGTTTGCAGTTTGTTTAAGAGCTTCAGCTTGTTCCGTCGGAATTGAATTTTCTATTCTGTGAGCTTCAGCGGTTGCTTCTGCTGCTTTTTTATTATTTTTCTGAATAGCTTTTGCTTCTTCTTTTGTTGGAGCTTGATATGCTATTTCTTTGTCATATGCTGCTTGTTGAGCAGTAGTCGGAGTATCGGCTTTAGCTCGTTCAACAAGATTTCGAGCATTTTTATCAGCATTTACGGTTTCTATATTCTGAATGGTTTTTGATTGTTTTGAATTTCGTTGAACCATTTCTTTAACAGCATCAGTTTCCTGTTTTATCTGCTTTTCACCTAATCCGAGCAGTTTTTTAATTTTACTCCAACCTTTACCTTTGGTTAGCCACAATGCGGTTCCGGCAATTATAGGCAATGCAACAATAGTAGCTCCTGCTGTTGCAGCTTTTTTCTCCGAATGTTCAAATGAATCATATTCACAGTCTTGTTTAAGATAAGCATTTTGTTGTGCTAAAAAGGCCGGATGGTTCCTGTATATATAATTACAATTACATGCACCAATATTGTTAATTTCTGTCATTATTATACCTACTATATTTTACCTACATATATATAAAGACAGAAATGTCATCTTTTTTGCTTATTTTTACAATGTCATTTAAAATTTCTTAACAATCTTATATGTTAGGAGCGGAAGATTTACTTTCTTCAACGTATTTTGACAAAATTTTTGATGCTGATTTATAGGCATTTACTGTGGAATTACCGCCTAAGCATCCGCCGGGGCAAGCCATTACTTCAATTAAATTACCTAATTCGCACATGCCGCTTTTTGCGTATTTCTTTAAATCTCTTACTGATTGTTTATTAAGTCCGTCTATTATAACAGGATATGCTGGGATTTCTTCAGGCAGCAATACCTTTACGGCATTTGCGACACCGCCTGTAACAGCATAATTTCTTGCTTCTGCTGATGATTCAACTTTAAATGAACTTTCGTCACATTCTTCAACTTTAATGCCCATAGCAATAAACCAAGCACCGACTTCTTCGTAATTTAATACGTAATCAACGTTTTTGTCGTTGAGTGCTTCACGGCGTTTCGCAACACATGGGCTAAAGAACACCGTAACTGCATCAGGATGTTCTTTTTTTACTATTTCTGCAGTGTAGTACATCGGAGTATGAGTAGTTGAGCGGAACGGTTTAATTTCAGGAAGATGTTTTTCAACAAGTTCATTGTATCCGGCACAACAGGATGTTGTCATAAATTCTTCACCGGCAAGCATGCGTTCTTCAAATTCTGCGGCTTCAGTTTTAGATGTAACATCAGCGCCTTGAGCCACTTCGTATACATCGTAAAAGCCTAAATCAAGAATTGCTTGTTTTAGCTGTTTTGGAGTGCAGGGCAATTGTCCGAACATAGACGGTGCAGCCATTGCAATAACCTTTTTACCTTCTTTAATAGCCCTAAGTATATCAATGATTTGACTTTTTTCGTGAACTGCGCCAAACGGACAAGCGTTTGAACATTTCCCGCAAGAAATACATTTATCAAAATCTATTCTTGCGCGTCCTGTATCGTCCTTCGCAATAGCACCGACAGGGCAGGCATTTTCACAAGGGACAATGACTTTCATAATTGCCTGATACGGGCAGACTTGAGCGCACATACCGCAATTTTTACATTTTTCAGGATCGATTTTTGATTTACCATTTTGAATGGAAATTGCACCAAAGCGGCAAGTATTAACACAAGGTCTTGCGACACAGCCTTGGCATAAGTCTGTTACATAAAATCTTGACGGTACACAGCCTTTACAAGCTGTTTGCAGAACTGTTAGCGGATTTTCTTCAGGTTTTTCTCTTGTCAAAACCTTTTTGGCTAATTCAGCCATATGAACACTGTCATCAGTATCTTCAATTGATAAGCCCAAACCTGCAATAGCTCTATCTCTTAAGATAGCACGTTCTTTATACACGCAGCATCTGTATGAAACCTCGTAATCTTTTGGTCTCATTTGGTATGGAATAAGTCTTGCGCTTTCTGCAAAATCATCCGTGTAAAAAGCTTTAATTAATCTTATTAAAATTTCCCTTTTTAGGCGGGAAGTTTGTCTGGGGCTGTTCATTACCATCTTCATTTATCCTTATTTCTCTCAATATACATAATTATTGCACGAACATAAGAAAAATACAAATACCGAGCGCCTAAAATATAATAACAACTCAATCCGCAAGAATTCATAACAAAAAATACCGAAAATGTTGAAGGTTTATATTTTACCAACCATTATTTAATTATTTCTCACGTAAGGCATTTTTGCCGCGCAGTTTTCTGTGGTATGTTATTGCAAACCTATGCGCTTCATCTCTTATTCTTTGAATTACGTATAAAGCCCCTGAGTCTCTCGGTAAAAGTACGGATTTTGACTGTTTAGGAAGAAAAACTTCTTCTTCTCGTTTTGCGAGGCTGACTATATCAATGCCTGTGATATTCATTTCTTCAACTATTTCCATAACACTTGATAATTGTCCCTTGCCGCCGTCAATAATTATCAAATCTGGTTTTGCCCATTTCTTTTCATCTCCGAGGTGACTAAATCTTCTGCTCAATACTTCTTTCATTGATTGAAAATCGTCAGGTTTGCCTTCTGTCGAGCGGACTTTGAACTTTCTGTATTCGGTTTTCTTGGGCATTCCGTTTATGAATGTAACCATTGAGGCAACGGTATTAGTACCTTGAATGTGTGAAATATCGTAGCACTCCATACGGTGCGGGAAGTTTTTAAGTTTTAATTTTTCAGCTAAGTATGAACCTATTTCATTAAAGTCTTCATTGATTTTGACCATCTTTTTGATTTTGGCATTGTCAAGTACAATGCGGGCATTTTTGTCTGCAAGCATTTGGAGTTCTTTACCTTGAGTTGATTTACCGTAGCTGATTTTAACTTTTTTGCCAGAAATTACATTCAACCATTCTTCGTATAAAGCCTTTTCTCCGACTGCTTCAAGTTCGTTTGATACAATTCTGTCAGGGAACTCTAATGCAAGAGTGTTATAGTATTCTTTAAAGAATGTTGCAAAAAATTCAGCTCTGTCTTCTGCTTCTACATCGTATGTAAAATCTTTTTTGTCTATTAGCCTACCTTCTCTTATCATAAGGATTACTATTGCAAAAATACCGTCTTCATTAAGCATTGAAATTACATCTTCGTTGAGTTTGGTGTTTTCGTATACTACTTTTTGTTTTTCCAAGGTCTTTTTTAAATCAAACAGACTGTCTCGCATGCGTGCAGCTTTTTCGTACTGTTCAGAGGCTGCGTATTTGTTCATCTCTTCTTCAATCTGTTTTATTAATTCGGATTGTTTACCTGATAAAAATAGTTCGGCTTGTTTTACAAGATTTTTATATTCATCACTCGACACGAGTCCCTGACAAGGTGCCATACAGCGTCCTATTTGGTAATACAGGCAAGGCCTATCTTTGAATTTAGGTGTTTTACACTGTTTTAGCGGAAAAATCTTTTTTAAGAAATCCAATGTCGCCCACATCGCCCTAACATCCGTATACGGACCGTAATACCTGCCTTTTTCAGGATTTAAATTTTTTTTTCGGACTACGGTTATTCTTGGAAAATCTTCGTCAGTTATAAGGAAATACGGATATTTTTTATCGTCTTTGAGTAATATATTATATTTAGGTTTATGTTTCTTTATTAAGTGGTTTTCTAAAATTAGCGCTTCGACTTCGGTATTGGTAATTATGTATTCCATTCTTTCTATTTGGGATACAAGAACATTAACCTTGACACTGTCGTGATGTTTACGGTTAAAATAACTCATTACACGGCGCTTAAGAATCTTAGCTTTGCCGACATAGATTATTTCATCATCCTTGTTGTAATATATATAGCATCCCGGAAGTGACGGTAGAAGTTTTAATGTTTGTTTGAGCTGCTCATTCATAATGGTATTATAGCATTTTTTAGTAAAAATTGAAATTGTAAAAAAGCCAACTTATAAGTTGGCTTTTTTAATTTATTTTATCTTATAAAAACAGCATTTATGTTAAAGCAAAAGTCATATCGGCTTCAACGCAAACTTTGCCGTCAACTCTGCCAATGCCATGGGCTTTGCAGATAGGTCCTTTTAATTTTGTGAGTTCGATTTCCATTTCAAATTTGTCACCGGGTCTTACGATATTTTTAAATCTTGCGTTTTCAACCCCTGCATATAATGCTAATTTACCTTGGAATTGCGGTAACTTTAACAAAATAGGTGCTGAACATTGAGCCATGGCTTCGAGCTGCAATACTCCGGGCATTACAGGATTATTTGGGAAGTGTCCTTGGAAAAATTCTTCGTTCATTGTTAAATTTTTATAACCTTTACAATATTTTCCGGGAACACATTCAGTAATTCTATCTACAAGTAAAAACGGATATCTGTGCGGAAGCATTTTCATAATTTCAAATATATCCATGCTAAACGCTTCTTGTTCTTTGATTTCTTCTGTCATTTTTTTATCCTTTCGTGTGTTTGTTTTAAGACGTTAAGTTCTTTATATTTTATTGTCTTATTTCTATTATCTTCTCTCTCAACATTTTTGCAACTTTAACGTGGACAGCATGTCCCGCTTCTTTTGCTAAGATTTGACATTTTAGGTTAAGCGGATTTGTCCCTGTTAAGTACAAATCTCCAATTAAATCAAGCATTTTATGTTTAACAGGTTCTTTGTCTGAACGTAATTCGGTCGTATACCCTTCATCTGTTAAACCTACCGTATTATCTATATTTACCCCTTTTGCAAATCCAAGCATTTGGAATTTCCTTAAATCCTTGTAAAATCCAAAAGTTCTTGCCTCAATTATTTCATCTTGATTTTTTGGATTGTAATTTACAAAACAATGCATTAAATCTTTATGGTCATAATTGACTGCATAAGATATAAATAACTCATCGGCAGGTAAAATTACCAAGCTCGTTTTCCCGTTAATGTAATATACAGGTTCAGAAACGGTATATTGTTGTGGCCTGTATAATAAAGGTTTATCTATACCGGCTTCTTTGAACAGTTCTACCCATTGTTTAGAACTTCCGTCAAGTGCAGGAACTTCAGATTCATCCATACAAATATCAAGCGAATCAATTTGGCAAAAAGCTAATGCCGCAGTCAAATGCTCTGTTAGCATAGCTTGAGCCTTATTTTTACCTAACACTACGCAATGATCTGTTGATAATACATTATCAGCAGTCGCATCAAATTCCTCGCCGTTTACGAAGTACCTTATTCTTCCCTCTTGTGACGGGAAGAATTTTACGGTACATGGTTTATTTTTCATCAAGCCGTTGCCTGTGATTTGAGTTTCTTTTTTTAATGTTATCATTGTTAGTTGTTTTGTTCCTTATTGTTTTTATAATTAGTCAATAAGACATTAAGTGAATAAGTTAATTTATTGCCCTATTATTCTATTGCCTTATTTTGCTACATTTTCTTCAAACTCTTTTAACAACGGTTCGTATTTTCTGAATTTTGCAAAGATTTCCTGAGCATCTTTCATTGTCTTTAATTGTTTGATGAAATCTTTTCTTGGCATAGCCGGAATACCGACTACAATCGATTTTTCAGGGAATGATTTAGTAACCCCTGCTTTTGCTGTAATAATTGTGTCAGACCCGATTTCAATATGATCAGCCAAACCTGCCTGACCTGCAATAACAACTCTGTCACCTATTACGCAGCTTCCTGCAATACCTACTTGAGAAACGATCAAACAACCTTCGCCGATATGACAGTTGTGGCCAATCATTACAAGGTCATCAATTTTTGTATTATTGCCAACGGTTGTGTTTTCAATAGTACCTCTGTCTATTGTTGTATTAGCGCCGATTTCAACATTGTTGCCGATTTCAACACTGCCAATTGACGGGATTTTGAAGATAACGTGTTTCTTATTATCATCCTTAATAGCTCCGTCTTTTCTCGCATTTTCAATATTGTCCGGATTTTCGGTAACAAAACTGAAGCCGTCTGCGCCAAGAGAAACTCCATGGTGAAGGATTACATCATTTCCAACTTTTACTCTGTCACCAATGTTAACTCCGGGGTGAAAGAAACAGTTGCTGCCGATTTTAGCTTCTCCGCCAATATATGAATTTGCCATAATCTTTGTATTATCACCGATTTCAGCATCGTGAGAAATTACAACATTTGGTCCGATTTGAACATTAGCACCTAATTTTGCGCTCGGGTCAACAACGGCAGACGGGTGAACTCCTTCA
>ODAI011043955.1_pt1 | contig 31245 bp, 24 predicted proteins | sample 1539321 | NCBI WGS metagenome assembly ODAI01 (sample SAMN02144231, study PRJEB22623) | gut metagenome | biome: sheep rumen | host: Ovis aries | place: New Zealand
CACCGGGCGCCCATTGTCAAGGGACTTTCGCGGATGAACTTTTCATGGCTGCTTGCCGCCGCCTAACGAACCTTCCGTTCACCAATATTTTTTTGCTGGTGGTCTTGACATGGGGGCCATTATACTTGATATTGATCGACAAATTGAAATCAAATATAATAACCCAGCAGTTTTTCATCGATCTGAGTTATCGTTTCCTTTTCCTTTATATGGCTATACCAGTCAAAGGCTACTATTTCTTCTTTATCATTGATCATGCCATAAATATCATCAAGACTCATATCAGGCAGGGTAATTCCGTATAATCCGCCCAGCTCAAATCGCTTATCCCTCGAAAAATAATCCGGTTTCAATAAGAACTTCATGGTGCCAAGATATGTAATATCAGAAATTGACAATCCCAGTTCTTCATGGCATTCCCGGAGAATGCATTCCCGAGCTGTCTCTCCCTTTTCAGCACAACCACCGAACACTTCATATCTGTTTCGCCATTTGTTTTTACTCAAAAGGTATTCATTCCCCACTTTTATCACTGCAAGACAGTGCGTGAACAGAGGATCACGAGAAAGCGCTGCTTCATCCATTTGATCTATTGAGATCAGAATATTACCATCCTGATCTTTAAAGTATATGTTTTCATATTCCATCATGACTTCTCCCTTTTCATTCTCCCTTTTCATTCCGATTTGACGCCATGAGAATCAAACCGCATTTTCAACTCCTGTTATCCAGATTACTCTTTTAACTCGGTTCGAGTGAGTTTCATAACTGATTCGACGTGCCCCGTAAAGCAAAACATATCCACCGGCTGGCAGGCGTCAGCGGCGTATCCAAAGGAGGAGAGGAGTTTAACATCCCGGGCCAGGGTGGCGGGGTCGCATGACACATAGACCACCCGGCGCGGAGCGGCCTGGGCAATGGCGCGAAGGACAGGTTCTTCGCAACCCTTGCGGGGCGGGTCCAGCACGATCACATCCGGGCGCAGGCCCTGAGCCACCAGCTGCGGCAGCAGCGCTTCCGCGGCGGCGGCATGAAATTCGGCGTTGGCGACGCCGTTATTCTTGGCGTTTTCCCGGGCGTCCTCGATGGCCTGGGGAACAATTTCGATGCCAATCACCTGCCGGGCTTTTTGCGCCAGCAAAAGGGAGATCGTGCCCGCGCCGCAGTACAGGTCAGCCACCAGTTCATTGCCCTTCAAATCCGCAAAATCCAGCGCGGTCTGATACAGGTTTTCCGTCTGCACGGGATTCACCTGGAAAAAGGACTGGGGGGACAGGGCATATTTTAAGCCGCATAGAGTATCCTCCAGGCGCTCCTGGCCCCAGAGCAGATGGCTTTCATTGCCTAAAATCACGTTGTCATTCCGCCGGTTGATATTCAGGTACAGGGAACAAAGCCCTGGCACCGCCGCCCGCAGCATGGCGGTCAATTCCCGTTCGTGGGGGATGGGCCCCGTGGCAATCACCACCGCCATCACCTGGCCCGTCCGGGAAACCCGGCTCATCATATGGCGCACCAGGCCACGGTGGGTTTCCTCCCAGTAAGGCTCCACCTGGAATTTTTCCATCCACCGCCTCAGAACGCCTGCCACGGCGTCGCTTTCGGACTTGGCGATCAAGCAGGCGTCAACGTCGATGATCCGATGGCTGCGGGGCGCGTAAAAGCCAATCTGCGGCTTCCCCTTTTCCCCGCCCACGGGCAGCGCGGTCTTGTTTCGGTAATGCCAGGGATCGTCCATGCCGATGACGGGCCGCACCTCCGTTACTAGGCCGCCAATGCGGTGCAGGGCGTCCTGCACCACTTCCCGCTTCATTTGCAGGGTGGCTTCATAGGTCATATGCTGGCAAACGCAGCCCCCGCATTTTTCGTAATACGGGCAGGGCGGCTGGGCCCGGTCGGGGGACGGCGTGAGGACCCGCAGGGTTTTTAAAAAGGCGTGGGTGGCTTTCACCTTCTGGGCCCGGGCCACCACCGTTTCCCCCGGCAGCGCCCCCTGCACGAACAGGGTCTGCCCGTCCAGGTGGGCGATGCCCATTTCCCCGCCGAAACGCTCAATGGTCACGGTCAATTCATCGTTTTTTTGAAGCATGGCTGTTCACCCGCAGAATCATAATGTAGGGTTTTCCTGAATTTCTTATAAAAAAGCAAATTCCATTTGAGGGGATTTATTTTCTGATCCTCCGGGCTTCCATATAATACCGTTTTTCATTGGCTTCGCCCATGGAGAAGGTTTTCCGGGGCAGGGGGCCGTTCTTGGCCACAGCGGGGAACAGCAGGGATTTATCCATGGGCGGCAGCAGAATGCCCACGGCGCTGCCCTTGGCAACCAAGGCGCGCACAGCGTCCTCCCCGTGTACATAATCCAGCTTGAGCCCCTCCTGCCTGTCCAGCAGCTTTTGCACCGTGCCAACGGGCAGGGAATGGAGGGGCCGGGTGATTTTCATGGACTGATCCCCCGCCGGGGTCACCAGGGTCAAATCGGGGGTCGTTTCCGTCGGTTCCAGCCCAGCGTCTTTCAGCATACTGAGAACCGCTTCCCCGGTGGTATCAAATACCACCCGGTGGATGGGCTCGAAAATCAAAGCGTCGTCATAGATATTGTTCAGCTCCACCATGGCGTACCGGGCGGGATGACGCTTTTTTTCGTCCTCCGGCAGCGTTTTTTTCACTTCTTCCCAGTGGGCCTTAGCGGTGGCCAGGGAGTGGTTCCCGTCCCCCACGGCGAAGAGGATGCCGTTTTCAGGCAGGCTTTCCTTCAAAGCCCGAATGGCCCTTTCAACCTGGGACAGGGTTTCATCATCTTCCACGGCCCAGCCGGTAATATGGCCGCCGTCAAGCATCAGGTCGGTATCGTAGAGCTTGCGAAGCCGGCTTCTTTTTGCATAGACGGGTTCAATAATGGTGCGCCCGGGATCATCGCACAGCAGCAGCACATGGGACAATTCCAATTCAGCCCCCCGGCGCACCTTCTGGCGCGGCGGGATGCGGGAAACGATGGTGCCCTCAGTCGGCCGGATTTCGGAACGGCTGTCCGGCGAATAATCATAGGCTTCCAAATCCACCGTCAGCACCAATCCCAGCCGGGAGCCGGACTGGGTGTCCCGCTGAACCAGCACCATGCCCCGGACAGCTTCCTTTAAAACGCCCCGATACAGATAATCCGCCATGGTTGTCTGGGCCAAAGGCGCGCGCACGTCACTTTCCTCCAGGAAAGCTTCCGGAATGATCAGCCGCAGGGCAGACGGAGCGTCGCCCACGGCTTCTTCCGCCTGCCGCCATTTTTCCGGCTGGGCGGAATACTGATCGCAGGCCACCACGGCCCAGGCCTGCATATTTTCTTTTTCGTCGGGCAAATAAAAAACGCCCGGTTTTACACATAAACCCTTGAAAGAATCCATAGGGGTCACCTCCAAAATTGATTGAATCCATAATACCAATTCCTGCCGCATTTCGCAAGAGGTATCTTTTTTCGTCCATTCTGTTTTATTTGTCTTCGCCGTTCAGGCTGTACACACGCAGGTTTGCGTATTCCCCGATCATGGGGGCTAATTGCCTTAACCCGATGCAGCCGCCGCCCAGCAGCGGGCCGTACTTTTCGCCGTGATCATGGAAGGAAAGCACCTCCAGCCCGTTGACCGCAAAGCGGATGTCCGGGCCCTTTTTCAGCAGCGTCAGGGTATAAAAGCCCTCTGCGTCGTCGGCGTCCGGAATCGGGTCCGCGCCTTGAGCGGTCAAATAAAACCCATAGCTTTTGCGCAGGTTGCAGGTGTGAAAGCTGCGTTCGTCCTTTTCCTTGCGCCGGAAAAAGGAGAGATGAAAGGCGTTGATATCGCCGTGATGATACTGAACATATTCCCCGGTGCGGGGCGACAGGGAGGGATCGAACAAACTCCGCCCATCTTTCCCGGAGGCCGAAAAAAACAGCATGGCCAGGCCGGGCTCCCGCAGGGGCTTAAAGTCGATTTCCAGCAGCATATCGGCAGGAAAAGGACGGTTCAGCCACAGCACATAATTGGCTTTCTGCCCCAAATCAGCGCTTTCTGCGTTTTCCAGGCGAAGGCAGCCTTCGGGAAAGCTGAGCAGCGCCTTGCCCTCCAGGATGAATTCCTCCATATCCGCCGAACAGGAAAGCGGATTTTCATAAATCAATTGACCGCCATCAGTAGAAAGGTCGCTCACGATGATCCCTCCTATCGTTCTTTGGTGATCAGTATATCATGAATCGCCTGATAAAACCAGCTTTATCTGTTGCCATCACCTGATTTTCTGTTTATAATGGATTCCATCGAGATAACGGGGAGGTGTGTCCAAGGATGCGCATTCATCTGCTGGAAAACCGTTCGGCCTGCGGCTGGGCCACTTTTGGCGGATACTGGTCCAAGGGCAGCGTAAAGGAAAATCATTTTTATTTAAAGGACGAAGCCGGAAACTCCGTTCCGGTGCAAAGCGAAATTGCCGCCCGCTGGCCGGACGGGTCGGTCAAGTGGAGCCGCCATATCGCCCTGGCGGACAAAATGGGGGAACGCGGGGAACTGGAACCGGGAAAAGGCTCGGACATTCAGGGACTTTCCGTCGCTGAAACGAAAGACGGATGGATGGTGGAGAGCAAAGACTTTCGTTTGACCGTGCCTAAAGAAGGGGATTATCTTGCCGCCCATTGCTTTCGGGAAGGCGTTTTAACCTTTGACGCGGCATACCCGGTGCTGCTCATCAGCCACGCGGAGGAAAAGGAAGAGGACTGCCTCGTTCAAACCCGCAGGCTGCCCCATCAAATCACTGCGCGGGAATTGGAAACGGCAGGACCGCTGGAAGCGGTGTTCCGCTTTAAAGGAATCCATCTGGAGGACGGCCAGTCAAAGATGCCCTTTCAGATTCGCATGAGCGTCCGGGCAGACGGGGAAATCCTGCTGGACGATACCTTCTTTTTCCTGGGCGACCCGGAGCGGGACCGTTTGGCGGGGTGGGGCCTTCGCTTTGATACGCATTTTTCCGGCAGGTCCTATCAGCGGCACATCCGCTTTCTCACGGACGGAGCCGTGTATCACGATCATCCCACCCAATTGTTTCATTGGAAGAAGCGCCTTTCCCCCGCGCTGCTGAAAGCCCAGCAAAACGGAGAAACGGTGGCCGCGTCCCCGGAGCTGGACGAAGCCGCCCAGGATCTGCCCCGCTGGAATCATTTCTTTTTTACGCAGGATTCGGCTGTCCATTTCAGTATCCGTAAAAAAGCCTGGGAGGGCGGCTGCTGGCTGGAGGGGGTTCAGGGCCGCCGCGCACCCGGCTGCATGGCTGTCAGCGATCCGCTGCGGACGCTGAGCTTCCACCTTCGGGAATGCTGGGAAAAGCATCCTGCGGGGTTGGAAGCCAGGAATCTTTCCGGCGATGCCACAGCCTTGACGGTCTGGTTTTATTCTCCCCAGGCCGAGCCCTTTGATTTCCGGCATTATGACAAGCGCTCCTATCCCATGAGCAATTATGAAGGCTTTGATTATGTGCTGCCTGACCCCAACGGCATCGCGGTCACCTGCCGCGCCGCTGTTCATGGGGAAAACCGGTATCTGACGGATGAAGATCTGCGCGTCTTGTCCGATGCCTTAAGGCGTCCGCCTGTGTACGCAGCGGCCCCCGAATATTATCATGCCCACAGGGCATTCGGCTATTGGAGCCTGCCCAGCAAGGACACGGAAATCGGCCGCTGGATGGAAGACCAGATCGAAAAAGCGGTGGATTTTTACGCATCCGAAGCAGAAGCCCGAAGCTGGTATGGGCTGTTCAATTACGGCGATTTCATGCACACCTACGAAGCCAGCCGCCATATGTGGCGCTGGGACGTGGGGGGATACGCCTGGGATAATACCGAACTCGCGCCCACCTATTGGCTGTGGCTGCAATTCATGCGCACCGGCAGCGAAAAAGTGTTCCGCCTGGCGGAAGCCTTGAGCCGCCACACCGCCGACGTGGATATGTATCACTTTGGCCCCATGAAGGGCCTGGGCTCCCGGCATAACGTGCGCCACTGGGGCTGCCCCTGCAAGGAGCCACGGGTGTCCATGGCGGGGCACCACCGGCCCCTGTACTATCTCACCGGCGACCGCCGCATCGGCGACTGCATGGAGGATACCCTTTCCGCGGCGGAAGCCTTAAAAGCGATGCCCTGGTTCCAAAGAGCGGACGGCAAGGTGCGTCTGCGCAGCGGGCCGGATTGGGCCGCGCTGGTGTCGGACTGGATGACAGCGTATGAACGCACACTCCATCCCCTGTGGCGGGAAAGGATTGAAAGAGGAGTCAACGATCTTGCTAAAACGCCTCTGGGGCTGACCTCCGGTCCGGAATTCTGCTTTGATCCTGCCACCGGGCACATGATCTATGAAGGGGAAACAAAGAACAGCGGCATGCACTTGCAGGCCTGCATGGGCGAAACGGAGGTTTGGCTGGAAACGGCGGACATGCTGGAATACCCAGCGCTCGCTGAAATGACGGCCCGCAACGGCAAATTCTTTTTCCTTTCGCCTGAAGAACGCCAAAAGCAATCCAATGGTCTCCTTGCGGACCGGCAGTTTGGCAGCCCCATTTATTCCGCGGAAATGCAGGCGTGGGCCGCGAAAAAATACGGGGATACAGAGATGGCCCGGGCCATCTGGCGGAATCTGCTGTCCCTGCTGTATCGCCCCGAGCAGCCGGAAGGGTTCGAGCCAGTGGCTTACGGTATGGATGAAAAAGGCGCGCCGCTCCTGGAAATTCCCTGGATCACCACTAATTTTACCGCCCAATGGTGCCTAAAGGCCATTGTCACTGCCGACCTGATTCCCGAAAGCAGGCCGGAAACCATGAAGGAGCTGGACGAGCAATTGGCGGCCCATCCCCCGGAATACCGCCTGTACGGCGCATAAGCGAAAAAGCGCAGGATTTAGTTTTCACGATTTTGAAAACGAAACCCAGGAATAAAAATGAAACACTTGAATACCTACATCACACGGGTTTTTGTTGTCACGCCCGACGGGGATGTGATATAATCTTCCAGAAACAAATCATTTGCAAAAGCAGGTTTCGGAGGGAATTAAGCTGCTATGAAGAAAGAATGGATACAGGGGGCCAACCCCTATATGCCCCTTTGGGAGCACGTGCCCGACGGCGAACCCCGGGTATTCACCTATCAGGGAGAAACCCGGGTATATGTGTACGGCTCCCACGACACCGAAAAAACGGAATACTGCGGACGGGATTATGTGGTCTGGTCCGCGCCGGTCAATGATCTGACGGAGTGGCGCTGCCACGGCGTATGCTACGAGGCTCAGGATCACAGCATCCTGTACGCCCCGGACGTGGTGCAAAAGGGCGACACCTTTTACATATACGCCGCCGAACAAAAGGGCGCCGTGATCCGGGTGGCCAAATCCAAAACGCCCTGGGGGCCCTTTACCGATCCCGTGAAAACCGACCTGGGCTTTGACCCCGGTATCCTGGTGGACGACGACGGAAGGGTCTACGCCTATTGGGGCTTTGTCCTCTCCCACTGCGCGGAGCTCAACGAGGATATGGCCACCATCAAGCCCGGCACCCTTCACGACCATCCCCTGGGCCACTGCCGGGTGGAATGGGACTGGGTGCCCCGGGAGGAAACCCATCAGGATGATTACGACGCGTTCTTCGAGGCCTCCAGCCCCCGGAAGATTTTCGGGAAATACGTCTACATTTATTCCCGGCGGGTCAACAAGCCCGTTCCGGAATTGGGCGTTCATGAAGACTGCAACGGGTTTCTTTCTTACCGGGTCAGCGACCACCCCCTGACGGGGTTCAAAGACGGCGGGGACCTGAGCTTCAACGGCGGCGAAATCCTCAAAAACCAGGACGGCACCGGCGTAATGACCTATCGCTGGGGAAACAACCACGGCTCCGTCATGAACGTGAACGGCAGCTGGTACGTTTTTTATCACCGCCACACAGGCGCTGATGAATACGCCCGTCAGGCCATGCTGGAACCCATCGACGCGGCCCAGGATAAAGACGGAAAAATCTATCTTGGCAAAATCACTTACCGGGACGGGGAGCCCGTTTCCTCCTGCCCCGTGGACATGACCTCCCAAGGCCCTCATGTAAACGGCCTGGACGCCCGGAAATGGATTTCCGCCGGGTACGCCTGCCATGTCACCGGCGGCGCTTTTATCCAGCCCGTTTACGAACAGCGGGAGGATATCTCCGCCCCCATCATCCATATTCAGGATGGCACCGTGGCAGGATTCCGTTATCTCCAATTCGGCCGGAACGCGCCTGCATCCATCACGGTCTGCGCCAGCGCCAGCACGGACGCAGAAATCAGCGTCCGCCTGGACGAACCGGGAGGCAAGGAAATCGCCCGCATCCCGCTTCACCCGGGCCAGGATGAATATTTTTACCCTGTGGCGGAAGGGATTCTGGGAAAGCGTGCGGTCTATTTCCTTTTCCGCCTGCGGGAAGGAACGGACGCGATCCTGGACCGGTTCACCTTTGATTGACCAGCAATTGTAAAAAACCAGATTCTGCGCTTGTTTGATCAGGGGAAATATGGTATGATAAGAAGGAGCGTTCAGGCGCTCCGGAACAAAAAACGGTTTACCAAAGTGAAATCCAAAGCAAACGAGGTATGAGTATGCGAAAAGCAACGCGCGCAAAATCGCTCTTTCTGATGCTCCTGACGCTGGTGCTGACCGTGACGGGCATTGCCCCCGTTCTGGCGGAAGCAACGCTGAACGGCTACGGAAAATCCACAGGGTATGAATATGTGCAGTTCGGCACCTATCCCCAGGATGCCGACGGCACGGTGCGCCCCATCCTTTGGCGGGTGCTGAAAGCCGACGGCGGCGAAGCCTGGCTGCTGAGCGAATACATCCTGTTCGGTTCTCCGGTGCACGGCGATTATGAGCATTACAAGGGCTGGGAAGAAAGCGACCTGTACACCTATCTGAACAGCAAATTTATTCACGACGCCTTTACTCCCGCCGAAATCGCGGCCCTGATCAACCGCACCGAGGACAACGCCCTGGTGACCCTGATCACCTCCGATGAAATGAAGGACGCCTCCATCGGCTTTTCCTCCAATAACGCCCGCCTGTGCGAAAGCACCGCCTATGCCAAGATCCTGCCTGATCCGCCCATCTTTGAACTGCCCAAGACCAACAACAAGGGCCGCTGGAAGCCCCTGTACGTGTATTCCAAGGGCAAGAAATACTCCCCCTGGTGGAGCCGCACCCGCTCCTCCGATTATCCCCATGAGCAGCGCCGGGTCATGGATGAAGGAAAAATCGGCCGCATCTCCACCGGCAACAGCGATTTGGGCGTGCGTCCCACCATTTACCTGAACCTGAGCCTTTTGTCCATTTCTTCCGGCGCAGGCACCATGGATAATCCCTATCAGCTGACGCCCGTGGAAAACGCCGCCGCCGTAAACCTTCCCGCTGTGGAAGCGCCGGTGGAACAGGAGCCGGAACAGGAAGCCCTGCCTGAGGCCCAGGACGATATTCCTACCGTGGATCTTTCTTCCAGCGAACCGGAAGGACAAACCGAGGAAATGACCCAGCCGGAGGAAACCCGGGAAAATACCGGCACCGGGTCCATTCCCGAAATCACCATCAACGAAAACGGCGAATATGTCGAGGTAACGCCCCAAGCGCCTGCGCAGGAAGCGGAGCCGGAGCCCGAGCAGGACGCTGCGCCCGTTTCCCCCGCTTCCCAGACCTCTTTCAGCGCCGCCGCTGACCCCAGCAAAATTCACGAGAAATTCCCGGCCCTGACAGCGGAAGGCTTCCTGCCCGAAGGCGAAGCGGAATTCGTGTATGCCGATGAAAACGAGGGCCTGTGGCTCTACGCCTCCCAGACCCTGCGCATCCAGATCAACCGCTACGAGGGCAAGAACAGCTCCAAGGGCCCCCTGCGCTGGTATGAAGCGGAGCTGTTCGCCAAGGACGGCAGCGAGCTGTTCGACTTCTATCCCTACGATGAAGAGCACTACAAATCCTACGGTGACCGCTACAAGGCGCTGCCCGAAAAAATCGCTCAGCAGCATCAATTGGTGTTCGCCATCAACTCCGACTACTTCATCTTCCGCATCGAGCGGGACCATGAAGAAAGCTATGACTATCCCATCGGCGTGATCATCCGGGACGGAGAAGTGTTTTATGACCGGCCCCGGAAAGCCAACTCCACCGTGTATCCGCCTCTGGACGTGATGGCGCTGTATCCCGACGGCAGCGTGAGCCTGCATAAGAACGCGGAAATCACCGCCAAGGAGCTGCTTTCCAAGGGCGCTACCGATACCCTGTCCTTTGGCCCCATCCTGGTGGAAAACGGGCAGGTGTCTCCCCGCTCCAAGGAATTTGGCAACACGCCCAATCCCCGCACCGGCTTTGGCGTCGTGGAAAAAGGCCACTATATCGTGGTGGTGGCCGAGGGCAAGCGCAAGGGCGTCACCGAGGGCGAAAGCTGCATCTGGCTGGGCGAAAAGATGGCTGAGCTGGGCTGCACCTCCGCCATCAACCTGGACGGCGGCGCCACCTCCGTGCTGATGTTCATGGGCAAGCAGCTCAACGTGACCGGCAATTACAACAGCAGCACCAACCGCAAGCAGAACGAACTGTTCGGTATCGGCCATTCCGACGCGATTCAATAAAACAAAGCTGATAAAAAAACTGCTCCTGTGTTGTGAACAGGGGCAGTTTTTTTGCGCGTCACACGCCTGTTTCTTCCCGATCCTCTAATATTTCCGCTGGTGTCATGCCAACAGCCTCCGCGATTTCCGCGGTCAGCTTTTCCTTGTAGGCCTCAAAATCCTCGATGGTGGGAAGATCCTGAATCATTTGATTGATGATATCCGTGAGCCTGGTGGAAATATCCTCCCGCCCCTGAGAAGCGTAATACACCCGCAGCACCGCCAGATCGTTTTCTATTTCCCGTAAATCCAATGCTTCCTTCCTGCCTTTCACAAAAGATACGCTGCAAAAATTATAACGAATCGGATGCCAAATATCAAGGCAGGAAAAAAGTCTTGTTTGTTTTTCATTTGCTCCGCTCTTGATTTGAAATGGAAAACGCTGTACAATAATGAAAGTGATTCTGAACCGCACCGCCGGGAAGGGAGAGACGCCAGATGGAACGCAAGGATGAAATCATCCAGATGCAGAATGAAATCATGCAAGGGCTGCTCAATCAGCGCATGCAGTTATTATCCGAGGATTTATGGGGCATCAAGCCGCCTGAAATGGAGGAGCTTTTGGGCGCTCCCAAAGACGCCTCCCAGCCGCAAGCGCCCAAGGCTGCCGCGAGCCAGGAAAAGGCCGCCTCCAAGGAAGAAAAGCAGCAGGAGGAAACGCCCCCTGAAAGCATAGAAAATCTAAAAAAAGAGCTGCACGGCTATATCGGCCTGGACACCATCAAATCCGAAGTGGACAGCCTGATCAACTGGATCGAAATCATGAAGGCCCGCAAGGCCCATGATCTGCCCACCCCCGATCTTTCCCTGCACATGGTGTTTTCCGGCAATCCCGGCACAGGCAAAACCATGGTGGCCCGGCTCATGAGCCGCATCTACAAAAGCCTGGGGGTGCTGAGCAAGGGGCACCTCATCGAGGTGGACCGCTCCGGCCTGGTGGCGGGCTACGTGGGCCAGACCGCCATCAAAACCAGCGAGGTCATTCAGAAGGCCATGGGCGGCGTGCTCTTCATCGACGAAGCCTATGCCCTCACCAACCGCGGCGGCACCGACTACGGCCAGGAAGCGGTGGATACCCTGCTCAAAGCCATGGAGGATCACCGGGAGGATTTAGTGGTGATCGTGGCGGGATACACGGAATTGATGCAGGAATTCATTCATTCCAACCCCGGCCTGGAATCCCGGTTCAACCGGTTCATGTTCTTCCCGGATTACACCATCGACGAAATGTTGGGCATTTTTGAGATGCGCTGCGGCAAGAGCGGCTACACCCTGGACGAAGAGGGCAAGGAAAAATTAAAGGAAATCCTGGAGGAGCAGAGCCAGGATTCCGAGAGCTTCGGCAACGCCCGGGGCGTGCGCAACCTGTTTGAACGCGCCATTTCCGCCCAGGCGGACCGGCTGGCCTCCGTCAAGGAAGAAATCAACAAAGACACCCTCATGTGCCTCAAGGCGGAGGATTTGACCGCTGCCATGGAGGACAAGAAAAAAGAAGAAGCGAAAGGATGAAACCGATCATGAATATCGTATGCCTCGATTTGGAAGGAGTGCTGGTGCCTGAAATCTGGATCGCCTTTTCCCAGGCCAGCGGCATTCCCGAACTGAAACGCACCACCCGGGACGAGCCTGATTATGATAAGCTGATGAAATGGCGCATCGGCATTTTAAAGGAGCACGGCCTGGGCCTGAACGAAATCAAAAAAGTGATCGAAACCATTGACCCCATGCCCGGAGCCAAGGAATTTCTGGACGCCCTGCGGGAAGAAACCCAGGTGATCATTTTGAGCGATACCTTTACCCAGTTCGCTTCTCCCCTGATGAAAAAGCTGGGCTGGCCCACCATCTTCTGCAACACCCTGGAGGTTGCGGCGGACGGCGCCGTGACCGGCTATCATATGCGCTGTGAAAAGAGCAAGCTGACCACCGTGAAGGCCCTCCAGTCCGTGGGCTTTGACACCATCGCCGCAGGCGACAGCTACAACGACCTGGGCATGATCCAGGCCAGCAAGGCGGGCTTCCTGTTCCGCAGTACCGAGCAGATCAAGCAGGATCATCCGGAACTGCCCGCCTTTGAAAGCTACGATGATTTGCTTGCCGCCATCCGGAAAGCGCTGTAATATCTGGATGAGGCATTAGGCAATAGGTATCAGGCAATAGGAAACGTGAGATTGATCGTATAGAGTTCAGCGTTCAGATGATGAAATCATTTCAAGGCCGGATTCGTTCTTTGCATCCTGCTGTAATCTCTGAACTGTGCGCTCTGTACTCTTCACTCTTTGTTCTGCCTGCTGTACGCTCAGGAATTGCGTAACTGAAAGCATTTTTGATGCGGCAGGAAAATTACTCTGTTTTATAAAAGGATCATCATTTCAAATGAAAGAATCGACCCGGAGAATATTTCATTGGGAGCCGTCCTTTTCCTCCAAAATGCTGCGCATCGCCCTGCCTATGGCGCTGCAGAACCTGGTCGCCGCCTCCGCCCACATCGTGGACGGGCTGATGATCGCGGGCCTGGGCAGCGACGCGCCCTACGCCGCCGTGACCCAGGCAGGCCGGTTTTCCTTTCTGTTTCAGCTGTTCCTGTTCGGGGCGGCGTCCGGCTCCTCCATTTTCATTTCCCAGTTCTGGGGCAAGCAGGATCAGCAGGGCATCCGCAAGGTGATGAGCCTGTGCTTCCGGATCACGGTGGGGCTGGCTCTAATTTTCATGGCGGGAGCGATGCTGTTTCCCAATCAGATCATCAGCCTGTTTTTGCCTGCGGGGGAAAGCCGCCGTCTGGGCGCGGAATACCTGAGCTGGGTCGGGCTGAACTATCTGTTCGCCGCCATCGACATCGTATTCTCCAACCCCCTGCGGGCCACCGGCAAGCCGCAGATCGCTATGACGGCGGGCATCGCTGGCATCCTGACCAACACTTTCCTTAACTGGGTGCTGATTTACGGCAACCTGGGCGCGCCTGCCCTGGGTGTCCAGGGCGCAGCCATCGCCACCGTGTTTGCCGCTTTCGTCAGCCTGTCAGTAAATGCCGGGTATACGTACATAAAACATCAGCCAGGCGCCATCCGCGTGGGCGATATGAAGATGCCCGAAAAACAGTTCACGGTGGGCTATATCAAACGGGTGCTGCCGGTGGTGGCCAATGAAGGGTTGTGGAGTCTTGGCATTACCACTTACGCTGTGTTTTATGGCATGCGGGGCGACGCGGCGGTAAACGCCATTGGTGTATACAACAATGTGGATCAGCTGATGACGGTGCTGGTATTCGGCGTGGTGAACGCCACTGCCATCATGATTGGCCATGCCATTGGCGCGGGCAGCCGGGATCAGGCCATTCTCATTTCCCGGCGCATGCTGTTTGCCGTGGAAATGCTGAGCCTGGCGACCGGCGCTGTGCTCATTGCCCTGCGGGGTCCGATCCTGGGTTTGTTCAGCCGCCTGTCGGAAGAGACCCTGCAAAGCGCCGCCAATATCCTGCTGATTGCGGGCTGCATGTTCCCCTTCCGGTTCTTTAACACCATCAATATCGTGGGCGTGCTCCGGGCCGGCGGGGATACCCTGTTCTCCATGGCGCTGGACGCGGGTTCCGTCTGGGTGATCGGCGTGCCCTGCGTGGCATTGGCTACCGTGGCGCTGGGCCTGCCCATTGAAGGCATCTTCCTGTTCAGCTTCATTGAGGAGCTGGTGAAGATCGGCGTAGGTCTCCCCCGCTTTCTCAGCGGCAAATGGATCAATAACCTGACGGAAATCGGCAAAAAGAAGGAGGCAGCGGCATGAGCGGCATTGAACTGGTGATCAAGATCGGCTCCATGGCGCTGATTCGCCGGGAGGATAAGGATATCGACTATAACATCTTCGCCCGTCTGAGCAGCGAGCTCAGGCCCGGCATGCTGCTGGTGTCCTCCGGCGCGACGGAAATCGGCCGCCTGGACTACCTGAAGCGTACGGGCAGGGAGCTGGACGGCGACCCGGAGCAGAACAAAACCGATTACTCCGCCCAGGGCCAGGCCATCCTGATGGAGAACTACCGCCGGTTCATTAAGCCTGAATACGGCGTGAGGCAGGTGCTGGTAGAGCATAACCACTTTAATGATCCCCAGAAGCGCCAGCATCTTTTCGGTCTTTTGCAGCGGGCGGCGGAGCAGGGAGCTATTCCCATCATCAACTATAACGACTGCGTCAGCGACGAGGAAAACCGGAAAATGGAGCTGGCCACGCTCCAATCCCAGCATCCCCGGGAAACGGTGGTGGAGTGCGTGGACAACGATGAAACCGCCGCCGTGGTGGCTCAGTTGGTGCACACGAAGAAGCTGATCCTGCTCACCTCCACCGATGGCATTTATGCCGATCCCCATGACCCCAGCACCCTGGTGGAGGAAATCACCGGCCAGAACGCTGAGGAGCTGACCCGAGCCGTTCGCCAGTGGCAGACCCATTGCGTGGGCGCCAGCCGCGCCGGGGCCAACGGGGCGGGGGCCAAGCTGGAATTTGCCCTGCGCAGCGCCGTTACAGGCGTGGAGGTGCTGATTTCCCATGCCCGCAGCCCCATCGCCAAAATCCTGTCCGGCGAAGCCAAACGCACCAGGATCTGCATTGAGGGAGAATAAGTCATCCATTGACTTTACAATACGATTAAAAAAAGAGGAGGAACACACCATGATTGATCCCCGTTACGATACCCAATTGCTCATTGAAGGCCACGACCTGGATGAGGACGAGATCCGCGATTACTTCATCGAAAACCTGCCCGGCGACTGCCTGCTGGTGGTGGGCGACGACGAGCTGATCAAGATCCATTTCCACAGCAACGAGCCCTGGAACGTGCTGAAATACTGCGCCACCCTGGGCGAAATTCACGATATCGTGATCGAAGATATGGACCGGCAAAGCCGGGGCCTGCAGGGCTGAGGACTGTGGCTCTCCGTAAAGGCGCGGGAATCTCCGCGTCTTTTTTGCGTATTTCGTCGATGGGGCAATTGTTTTGTCATATATCTTTACGAGCGAAGCGATCCTGTGCTATAATAGGTCTGTCCTGCCCACCGAAAGATGAAAAAAGGCGGGAAACAGGAAACCAATCTCCACATACATGGGAAAGAAGGCTTTATGATGATGTACCGGAAAACGACACCCCGGTTTCAGGTGAGCATTGCCGATTTAAAGATGCACCGGAAAATCCTGTTTCTGATCTGCGTGGTGCTTTTGATCCTGTCCATCGGCCTGGGGGTGCTTTTGGTTCAGAACATGGGGTATCAAAGGAAGGTCGCCATGCAGTTTGAGCAGCGGATGTACAGCGCTTCCGCCGCCGCCATCGACGAGGTGTCCCGACTGAACAGCATCGTCACCTCCAATTATTCCGCCCGGCTGGCCCGGGTGCGCCAATATGTTTATTATATGGATCAGCTCAACACCATGAGCATTTCCCTGGCAGGCGGCGAAAGCGGGCGCTTGGTCAGAGCCGATTTTTTCACCACCCTCAATGAAGACCTGGACACCATGGACGATCTATTGGCCCTGTCCACCACCTCCACCCTGGATGCCCGCACCAAGCTGCAAAACCATTTGGAGGAGCTCCAGGCATCCCTGCGGCGGCAATGATCCTTTGAACAAAAAACCCGCTTTCTGATTTCCAAATGCTCGAATCAGGAAGCGGGAATTTTTTTATTCTTTCACGATCTGCTCTAAAATGGAGGGGTCCTTGATCTTCTGATCCTGGGCCAGGAGCAGCACCTTGGAAATGATTTCAGCGGTTTTGGGATCGTCGTCGGCAAAGGGCAAAAACAGTTTGCCCCGATGCTGGGAATGAACGGGCAGAATTTGCAGCATGGGCCCGCCCTGCTGGTGCGCCACACCGCTGCCCAGGTGCACGGAATAACGGGCCAGCGTTCCCCGGATCAGAGCGTGGCGATTGGCGATTTCCACATTGGAGAGTTTGAACAGCCGCAGGGTAAAGGCTAAAAGCGCGCCGCGCATTTCCACCGTGGCATGGCTGGCTTCCGGGTCCACGCCGCCCACATAGGCCACGCTCACCGCCAAATCCACGTCCCGCATGACCTCGGAGAAAATAACCTCCGGCACATGCTTGAGCGGAATTTGCTCACCGGTGCGCCGGTCGCTGAAGGCGACCCATTCGATGGCCGGGGCCTCGATATCCGAGGGAGAAAACCAATCCGCCTGGGCGAACATATTGGCCACGATGTTTTCCTGATAATATATCTTTTGCAGCCCGGCTTCCGGGGCGGCCAGCCACCTGCGCGCTTTCAGGGCCGCCGCGGCTTTCCTGGGCTGCACCTGATATCCGGCATAGCGCTGGGAAACAAGGGCTTCCTGTTCATCCGCCGTTTTGATATACAGTTCCCGGAAAACCTGCTTGAAGGGCTGGGTGATTTGCCTTTCAAACAGCAGTCTTTGCCAGGCGGGCCACACCCCGGCAGTATACAATTGATAAGGATGCGCCAGCGTCAATTCCGCTTTTTCCGCCAGGGGAACCATTTCCCCTTCCAAATCGCAGAATCCGTTGACGGTAAGCAGGAAAAAGCGGTTTTCGCTCCTGTAAACCAAGGTTTCCATCATGCCCTGGATCACGGGGTTTTCCCGCAGAGCCGTTAATTCCCTGACGGTAAAGGATACACCCGTTTCCATGGCTTCCTCCAGGAAGCGGCGGGTGCGGCGGAATTGCTCCGTCAATTCTTTCTTGGCTTCGCTGAGGGTCAAGATCGTTTCATGCTTTTTCAGCCGCCCGGGTACAGCTTTTAATTCCTTTCCTCCTTTTTCGCAGATCAGCGCGACCCCGGCCTTGGGGTCGGCGGCCAGGCGCACGGAAATGTCCTCCACGGCCTTGGGCTGGAATAAAAGCTGCCGGTTCTCTGCCAAGCGGTTTTCCATCCGCAGGGTCAGGCGGGCCACGTCCCGGTCGCCGGTATGCTGGGCCAGGTTTTCCAGAGCCATTTCGCAGGCCCGCTTTTCACTGGCCGAGCGCTGAGCGCCATACTTACGGCTTTCCTTCAGGAACCGCTGAATGAACAGGAAGCGCCGCAGCGCGTCCTCTTCTCCTTTTAAGGGAATGAGGGGATAGGCCATCAGCAAATCCTTATTGCGCTTTTCCTGAATCTGCCGTTCCACTTCAGGAAGGTCCATTCTTCCCAAAGCGGCGTCGGCATATTTCCGGGCGCGGCTGTGCTTGGCCCCGTCGGAAATATATTTGGCGGCGTCATACAGCAGGAAAAAGCGTTCCTCCCCCAGCGCCCCGTAAGCCGATTGGAACCAGGTTAGGTCAAAGGCCCCGTCGTTCAGCGCCTCAGCGGAGAGTGGCGTATACCGGGCAATCACCGCCATGCGGCTTTCGTCCAAATCCGCCTTCATATGGGCGATGAAATAAAACACAGCGGAGACAAAGCCCTCCCAGCCCAGATGCCTGCCGATGAGCTCCGCCCAAGCGGGATTGTACATGGCGGTTTCAATGAGTCTCTGCTCTTTGATGCCGTATTGCCGAATGACCTTTTGCAGGGTTTCCAAAGAATCCTCCGGCCCCGGCGCGCTAACCCCCAGCAGATGGGACAGGCTGGCCTTGCGGGACAGCGTTCGCCAGTAATATAATTCTGACCTTTCTAGCTTTTCTTTGCCCAAAGCCGCCAGGATCACTCCCAGCCATTCCGCCCCGCAAAGATACTGAATGCTGGTAACGGCGTCGGTATAAGGAGTTTCCAGCTCGCCCCGGTTGATTTCGGCATGGAGAATTAAGGGCAGAATATCGGAATAAACCTGATCGGCAAGGGAAAGCAGGGAAAGCTGCTCCGGCGAAAAGCCATCCTGCCTGCCCAGGAGCCTTTCCACCGTTTTGCGGGCCGCGTTTCCTTGCATGAAACGGCTGCGGCTTCTGCGCAGGTTCAGCCCCGTTTCCCCCTGGCTGGCACGGTAAAACAGGGAAAGGCTGGACAGTTCCTCCAACGCCGAACGCATATTGAGGTGTTGGAACAAGTAATAATACACTGTTCGCCTGGTAATCTGGCCCCGCAGGCATGCGGAGAGATAATCCAATATTCCCGGCCGTATCACCTGGGCCTTGCCCGGAAGCATGGGCGTTACGAGCGCGGGCTCGATGCTGTAACGCTGATGATAAAGCGCGATGGCGGCGTGTCCCCCTTTTTGTTCCATCATCACCTTGGAAACATAGGCGCTTTCAAAGCGCTTCTGCATCGCCGCCCGAACGGCGAAGGCTTGATCCTCCTCCCCTATATCCCGCTGGCAAATGCCCTCCAGCACCATCGACACGGCGGGATGGCTGGCGGCGCAGTGCCAGGCATTGTTCTCCCGGTAAACGATCTGGCTTTCCGGAGCCGATAAGAACCAATCCGCCACCGCCATGCCGGCCAAATGCATTTCTTCCCTGTTTCCATGCTCCTTGATCAGGAAGCTCAGGACGGACAGTATGGCGCTGATATACCGAGGTTCTGTCGCCTGGGAAAACCCTGGGCCAAACAGGAGATCAACGGCTGCATTTCCATTGGCATCGTACTTTGTCGACAGCGCCAGCACAGCCGCAGGAAGAAGGGCTTTGGGCCCCTCCATGTCCTGATACCATTCCTCCCAAAGGTCAGCGCAGGGAAAGGGCATGTTATTGAGTTCATAGATCTCCGCGCTCCATAGCCGCCCGCTGCCCAGCAGCTCTTCTTCCCGGGTACAGGGGTTCACGCCAATGGAATCGTTTTCGTGCCGAGCAATCCAATCAGCAAGGGATTGTAAATCCTCTCGGGCCTGCAGGCAGGAGGCGCAAGCCCTCGTCTTGTCCAGCAAAGGATTGACTCCCTGCTTGAGGATGGCATTCAGGGATTTCTTTTCCTCCTCCGGGGAGAAAAGCTGCGTATCCGGGAAATAAGCCAGGAAGGCCTCCCGGTACTTGGGCTCCTTCAAAAATGTGATGTCTGGAATATATTCGTCCGCCTCGGTATAGAGGGCATCGGTGCTCTCCTCCTTCCCGGGAGAAACAGCGGTGACGGCAGTCTGCCACAGCAGCTTTTCCTTTTCATCTCCGGGTTCCCGGCAGCTCAGCAGCTCCCGGCAGGAGCCCCATAAAGAAGCACGCTTTTCGTCCCCGGCAATTTTCACGATCAGGTCGTAGGCGGCGCTGCGCTTTCCCTCGTTCCCGTCCTGCATCAGCCGTTCCACGGAGGCAAACAGGCTGTCATTCATCTGTTGATACAGTAAGCCGATGCACCCGGTGTGAATATCCGCGGCTTTCAGGCGCAGATGGTTTTCGATTGAAGGAATATCCAGCTTGTCCACCGGCAGCGCTTTTGCGATTTCATAGGCTTTTTCCCGGGCGTACTGGGATTTATCCGCAAGGCAGTTCATAATGGCCCGGTACTGGCTTTCCCGCTGGGGCTTGGAAAGCAGCGCTTCCATCACATAAATTCGCCTGAACGAATCTACGGAAGGAATCAAAAGTATGGCGTCATCCAGATAGGCTTCTTCACCCATGAGCTCCGCCAGATCGCACAGCTTTTCCGCGATATCGCAGCGCTTGAGGGTGGCTTCATACCAGGGAAATATGCAGGGGGAAAACCGCTTTTCCTTTTCCTTCATGCGGCTGAAATGATTTTTCAAAAGAGCGTAATAATCCCGGCCCTCCTGGGGAGTATCAAAAAACAGGGAATACCGCCTGCTCTCCCCGCCGCCCCGGGCAAAATCAAACAGATACACCGCCAGGATTTCCTGATCATCGGGATATTTTTTCAAGGCGCATTTGCCCATCCGGTGGGCCAAACGCCAGTTGGAAAGCATAGAAGCAAAGTATCCACAGGTCAGTGTCTGATGGCGGCTGCCGGTTTCCGCCAGATCTTCCGCGCGCTTTACCGCGTCATACACGTTGATAACGCCCAGCGCCCACAAGGAAATGGTCAGGGCGATGGGGTCTTCCGAATGGGACATGGCTTCCCGGCGCTCCGGCTGCTCCAAAGCGGCGATCAGCAATTCCAGCTCTTTCTTTGTCACCCGCTCCAAATCCGTAGCATCATCGGCCAGGATGCCCGTCCATACGCCCACGGCCCGCTTCACCGAAGAAAACCGAATCAGGTTGTTATCGTCGATCACATGCAGCAGCCGGAGATAGTTTTCCACCGTGCCTTCGTCCGCCCGCTCGCAGATGGATTGCCGCAGTCCTTCCTGCAATTGAGCGGCCAGCAGCAGCCGAACCAAATGATCCACCATGCCTGCGTGACGGCTCATCATAATCCCCGCGATCATGTCGTGGGTGAGGGTGGGCGCGTCTCCGTCCGTGTTCAGGGCGGCGGAAAGCAATTCTTCCAGCCGAGGATTGCCTCGATTCAGTTCATAAGCGATCAGCTCCGGACAATAGGACTTATGCTCTTTCAAAAAATCGGCCGCGTCCTCTGGCACCTGGCCGGTCAGCAGGCCGCACAGATCGGCGTCCACCATGCAATTGGAGAAATGCCACACGATGGAGTTGATTTTCGCGGCATAATCCCCATAGCTGGGGGAACGCAGGGGCCGCCTTGCCCAGCCCATGGAATAAGGCCATTCCCGGCAGGCGTCCACCGCCCAGAAAAAAGCCTCCTTGAACCGGGGCAGAATGAAAGTGCCAAAGAGCCAGGAGGCTTTTTGCTCAAAAAAGGTTGAGGGCTTCTCCCCATCCTCCAGGGCTTTTTCAAGAGCCGCAAAGGTTTTGGTGGATTGATAACGCGCTGTGGAGGTAAAAAGCAGCTTGTCCTCCTCAATCCCTTTCCGCTTCTGGAAGATGCCTTCGGCGTATTCCTTGGCTTTTGGGTGCTGGCAGAAAAACGTGATCAGGTGCAAAAGGGGCGCGTTGATTCCTTGCATCGCTTGCTCTCTCCTTTTATCAGCCAAATAACTGTTTCGGGAATCCTCATCCCATCCAGCCCGTCAGCATGGTCAGGCGGATAAACGTGAAGCGGTCGTTTTCCCGAACCGTCAGCGGCGCGTCCAGTTCCCCCAGGGCTTCATCATTCTGGAACACCCGGAACAGTCCGTCCCGATATCCCTGGGCCGCCGTTTCCCGGGCGGACAAAAGATCCACTTCCTTGCCGTTATAATCAATGCCAAAGGCCAGTTTTCCCACCTGCGCCATAGCGTCCATATCCGCTTCCGTCATGGGCATAGGTTCCCGCTGCTGAAGGCGGGCCTGATGACGCCTGACGCACTGGGCCACGCAGGCAAAGAGCAATTCTTTTACGGTTTCAGGCTTTCCATCAAGCTCCATGGGCTGGGCGGAAATCGCAGCTTTCCTTTTTCCCAAGCCCTGGATATTCACATAAATCCGCATTGCTTTTCTCCGTTTGCATTTATTCTATTTCATTATACAAAAGATTCCACACAATCACAAGACTGGTCATGGGATTTTTACAATTCAATCAAAAAAGAACGCCGACGAATGCCGACGTTCTGAAATAAAGCAAAGGAGCATTATTGGGGGTTGGTCAAGTCCGCGCCGAAATATTTGATGGACAGCGCTGCCAGAGTGCCGTCCTCCCGGGCCTGCCGGAGAATTTCATTGATAGCTTCCACCAGGCTGGCGGTGTCGTCCGCCTTGCGCACGGGATAGCACACCGGGTCGCCGGGCACGGTCAGCACCACCTGGATGGGGGCTTCGGGATGCTCGCTCATATAATCATCCACGCTGCCTTTGGCGTTGATGGTGGCGTCCACACGGCCCTGGGCCACCATGGACATGGTTTCGCCCAGCGTGTCCACATACACGACAGAAGCTCCGTACTGCTCCGCCCGGAGGGCATAGGTGGAATTGGGAGAATTGGAGGTGGTGCGGCCCTTCAAATCCTCAAAGGTCTTGATGGCTTCATTGCCTGCTTTCACCGCCAGCACGATTTCCGTGTACACATAAGGATCAGAGAAGGAATATTTTTCAGCCCGCTCCTCCGTGTAGTCCACACCGTTGCAGGCGATATCGAAACGGCCCGTGTCCACTCCCGCCAGGATGGATGCCCAGTCGGTTTCCATGTACTGGGGCTCCACGCCCAGGCCCTTGGCGATCAGCGCCCCGATTTCAATATCAAAGCCGGTGAGCACATCGTTTTCATCGTGATAAGTCCAGGGGCTCCAATTGCCTTCGGTGGCGATGATCAGGGTGCCCCGTTCCCGAATGCGGGCCAGCAGATCCTTTTCCCCTTCCGCGCAGGCAAATGAAAAAGAACACAGCAGCATCAGGGCGGTCAGCAAAGAAAACACTTTTTTCATCGTACAGCTTTCCTCCTTGCAATCATTTGATCCATTTTTAACATGGATGGTGGTATCTTATCATGTTTTCTCCATTCAGTCAATCGCTTCATTCCAATATATTTTCCATTATCATCCATTGAAAAATATTTCACTCTTGACTTACGGGGGTGTTTCCGTTTATCATGTAGATAAGCAATGTATGTGTATTTCTTCCATGTTAAAGGAGGCGCTTTATGAGCAAAGCCAAGGTTTATTTTACGGATTTCCGCACCCGCATCGGCGTGAGCCTGCCAGCCAAGCTGCAGCGGCTGATCAGGCAGGCGGGAATTGGAGACATTGATTTTGACGGAAAATTTGTCGCCATCAAAATGCATTTCGGGGAGCTGGGCAACCTGGCCTTCCTGCGGCCCAATTATGCCAAGGCGGTGGCCGACGTGATCCGGGAAAAAGGCGGCAAGCCCTTCCTGACGGACTGCAACACTCTTTACCCCGGCAGCCGGAAAAACGCGCTGGATCATTTGACCAACGCGGAAATGAACGGCTTTAACACCGTCACCACCGGCTGCCATGTGATCATCGCCGACGGCCTGCGGGGCACGGACGACATCGAGGTGCCGGTGCACAACGGCGAATACTGCAAAACCGCCCTGATCGGCCGGGCGCTGATGGACGCGGATATCCTGATTTCCCTGACCCATTTTAAGGGCCACGAAATGGCGGGCTTTGGCGGGGCCATCAAGAACATCGGCATGGGCGGCGGCAGCCGGGCGGGCAAAATGCTCCAGCACAACGACGGCACCCCGGAAGTGGATCAGGACGCCTGCCGGGGCTGCGGGCGCTGCGCCAAGGAATGCGGCAGCGACGCCATTTCCTACGGCGCGGATCACAAGGCGTTCATTAACCCCGCGATCTGCAAGGGCTGCGGACGCTGCATCGGCGCTTGCGCCTTTGACGCCATCAGCAACGTGAACGACAGCGCCGGAGACATGCTTTGCCGGAAAATGGCGGAATACACCCAGGCCATTTGCTATGGCCGTCCCTGCTTCCATATCAGCCTGATCACCGACGTGTCCCCCAACTGCGACTGCCACGATGAAAACGACGCGCCCATCCTGCCGGATATCGGTATGCTGGCGTCCTTTGACCCGGTGGCCCTGGATCAGGCCTGCGTGGATCTGTGCCAGAAAGCGGAGCCCATCCGCAACAGCCAATTGGGGGATAACCTGGCCAAGCCCGGCTGGCAGCGCCACCATGACCATTTCACCGACAGCAACCCCAACGTGCACTGGAAAGAAACCCTGGCACATGCCGAACGCATCGGCCTGGGCACCCGGGAATATGATTTGATCACGGTGAAATAAGCACGCCTGCGGGTTCCTTTCAACCAAGTTCTAAGTTCCAAGTTACAAGCGGATTCAGTTCAGCGCAATCGTTTCGCTGTTCGTGAAAATCTTTTTCGCTTAGAACTTGGAACTCTTTTTGTGTTCTGTTCGTTTTTGCGCCTGCATATGCTGAAACAAAAAGCGCAAGGAGGCACTGAAATGGCACAGCAGGCAATCAGAAAAACCAGGCGGGCGGCCGGGAAATCCACCGCTCTTTGGCGGGGGCTGCTGCTTTCCGTCGCGGCCACGGTGGCGGCAGTGATCGTGTTCGCGGTAATCATCGGCTTTACGGATGTAAGCGATGGCATCATCAGCATTGTGAACCAGGTCATTAAGGTGGGAGCCATCTTCCTGGGCGTGCAGGCCATCGTTCTCCGAGACGATCCAAGCGGCATCCGGAGAGGCGCGCTGCTGGGGCTGATCTATATGGGCATCGGTGTGCTGCTCTATGCTTTGCTCAGCCAGCAGAAAATCTCCTGGCTGGGGTATCTCACCGACGTGCTCATGGGCGTGGCGGCCGGCGGCCTGTCCGGCATGCTGCTGGGCAGCCTGAAAAAAAGGTAATTTTTCATTCGGATCAAGTAAAAGTTTATGGCTTTAGGCAAAAGGCAATAGGAGATAGAGAGTTCAGAGTGAAGAGTTCAGAGTACGGATAATTCTGGTGTTCTAAGTCTGGATACGTTCCTTATGTGTTCAATATTCTCTGCACTCTGAACTCTGTACTCTTCACTCTCCGCCCTGCACGCTATGCTCTTAGGAGCTTCGTAACTGAAAGTGCTTTGCAAATAATTACGACTGACTGGGCACAAAAAGAGGGAGCGAGGAAATCATTTTGTTCCTCTCTCCCTCTTCGTTTTAAGGTCTTTTGCGCAGGATGGACGCAGAATGATAAGCTGCGTCCATGATCCGGGTGGTTTCCAGGGCGTCCTGGGCGGTAATGTACGGGGCCTTTCCCGCTGCCAGGGCGGCATAGAAGGATGAAATCAGCAGGTCGTGGCCCGCGCCCCAATAATCCTTTCCCACGCCGGGGCCGGCGGAAAAATCTTCGCAGGTAACGCCGTCCGGTGAAACGACGGTGAGCCGCGCACCGTCCATGTGCATTTCGCCCTTTTCCAGGATCAGATTCAGCAGAATGTTCTGGTTGCCGGAAGCGCAGTTGGTACAGAAGAAGATGAAACGATTGCCCCGTTCGTTTTCCAGCAGCATATCGCAGGTATCTTCCGTTTCGATGGTATCGGCCAGGCGCTTGGCGGTCATGGTGGCGTTTTTTAATGTCAGCCCGCCGGACAGCCAGCGCAGCAAATCCAGGGTATGAATGGCCTGATTGATCAGCACCGAGCCCCCTTCTTTTTCCCAGGAGCCCCGCCAATAGCAGTTCTGATAATACGCTTCATCCCGATCCCAGCACATAAAGGCGCTGCCGCCGATCACCCGGCCCAGGCTTCCCCCGTCGATGATTTTCTTCATCCGCTGAGACGCGCCGTTATAACGGTTCTGGAAGCAGATGGTCAATTGTTTGCCGGACTCCCGCTGGGCCCGCTCCATCGCCTCCGCTTCCATAAGAGACATGCCCATGGGCTTTTCGCACAGCACATGCTTGCCCGCCCGCAGGGCGTCCACGCTGATTTGCCCGTGAAGGTAATGGGGCACGCACACGTGCACCGCGTCGATATCGCTCCGGGAAAGGAGCTCATGATAATCGGCGTATCCGGGAACGGCCTGCTCCTGCATGGCTTTTTCCAGCCGGTCCGGACGGATGTCGCATACTGCGGCCACCTGGGCGTTTTCCGTGTGCCGGATGGCGTGAAAATGGTTGCCGGAAATGGAGCCGCAGCCAATCATGCCTACCTTGAACGTTTCCATGGGTTTTCACCTCGTTCCATCAAATCATGCTTCTTCATACAGCTTTTTCAGCATCTCCGCCGCCACGGGGCCGTCCCGAAGCAAATCGTCGCATTTTCCTTCCACGCTGATCAGCCCTTGATAGTCCGTTTGCTTCATGGCGGCGAACATTGCCTTGAAGCCGTCTTCCGGCTCAAGGGGCGTTTTGCGGCCTTGCAGGGTTGCGATATGGCAGTGAGCGATACCCCCCACGCGGGCCAGATCCTCCGGCGGCTGGCCTTCCATGGCGATGTGGTAATAGTCCGCCAGCAGCTTTACCTGGGGATGATTCACCGCCGCTTTCAGGCACGCGCCCTCCGCCACGGAATTGATCATATTGGTTTCCGTTCTGTTTAAGGGCTCGATCACCGCGGTCACGCCATGCTGCCCGGCAGCGTCGCCAATGATCCGGGTCACTTGGGTCAAACGCCGGAACGCCTGATCATAGGGAACGCTTTCAGGCCGCATGCGGCTTTTGCCGCTGCCGAACACGGCCACCCGTCCGCCCAGGCGCTGCACCCGGGAAAACATGTCTTGCAGATATTGAAGGATTTCCCCGTCGCTGGTATCGGGATTCAGCAGCGCCAAATTCCCGGGGAACATGCAGTTGAAGGCGGGCACGGGCAGGCCGATCTTTTTTACGTCTAAAAGCAGGGCTTCAAAGGCGTCGTCCGTCAGGGCAGCCAGGGCGTTCATGGGCGGCTCGATATAATCAAAGCCTGCGGCCGCCACCTCTTTAATACGATCCAGAGAAGCGCAAAAACCGATCTTCATCACGTTGCTTTCCTTTCTTCCATCATTCAGAAACAAAAAGAGTGTTTCGACATAAAAGCGCTTCTTCCTTCCAAACCTCCATCAATTTACGCAAAAATATTCCGCCTGCAGGATGTTCCCGGCAGGCGGAAAAGCATTACAGCAGGGTCAACTTTCCCCGGCCGATATTTTTCCCGGTGGCTTGGTCGAAAATCACCGCGGCCTTATGGAAGCTGAATTTCACTTGGGCGTCCACGGGATAGTCCACGTCGCCAAACACCACAGCGGTCAGCGACGTGCCGTTCACGTCCAGCTTCACCGTGGTTTCCATACCGGAGGGGAGAGTGGAATACACGGTGGCTTCCCGGGCGCCTTCCTCGTCGATATGAATGTATTCGGGCCGGATGCCCACCACCACATCCTTTTCCCCGATCTGTTCTTTTCCTTCATAGCGGGCCTTCATGCCGCCGAAAGAAACTTCGCCCCCCGCGTTTATATGGCCGTCGATAAAGTTCATGGTGGGGTTGCCCATAAAGTCGGCCACGAACAGGTTGGCGGGGTTATTGTACATTTCCAGGGGCGGGGCGTACTGCTGCAAAACGCCGGTTTCCATGATGCACACCCGGGTGGACAGGGTCATGGCCTCCAATTGATCGTGGGTCACATAGACGAAGGTGGAGTCCGTGTCCCGGTGGAGACGCTTTAATTCCGTGCGCATTTCCATGCGCAGCTTGGCGTCCAGGTTGGACAGGGGCTCATCCATGAACAGCACCTTGGGCCCCGGGGCCAGGGTGCGGGCGATGGCCACGCGCTGCTGCTGGCCGCCGGACAGTTCGCTGGGATAGCGCTTTTCAAACTGCTCGATGCGCAGCATCACCAGCAGTTCCTTCACCCGTTCCTGAATCCTTTTCTTATCCCATTTCAGGTTTTCCAGGCCGAAGGCGATATTCTGGTACACCGTCATGTGGGGCCACAGGGCGTAATTCTGAAACAGGAAGCCAACGTCCCGCTTGTTGGGCGGCAGGTTGATGCCCCGGTCAGCGTCAAACACGGTTTTCCCGTCGATGGTGATGCTGCCTTCGGTGGGGGTTTCCAGCCCGGCGATCATGCGCAGGGTGGTGGTTTTGCCGCAGCCGGATGGGCCCAGCAGGGTGATAAAAGAATTGCTTTCAATGTTCAGGTTCAGGTTATCCACGGCCACGAATTTGCCGAAGCGCTTGGACACGTTTTTCAGAATAATCTCGGGCATCTTAACCGCCTACCCCCTTATCAATCGAAGCGCCCGTCAGCTTATTGACGGTGAAGTTCACCAGCAGCACCACTATGATGATCAGCAGGTTAATGGCATTGCCGAACTGGGCCCAGCCCTTTTCGGAATACTGCATCAGCATGGTGGTCAGGATGGTGTTGCTGGTGGGCACCAGCAGCACGAACAGGGACAGCTCACGCATACAGGACACCATGGGCAGCAGATACCCCGACAGGAAGGATGATTTCTGAATGGGGAAAATGACCCGCAGCATCCGCTTCCACCAGGGCACGCCGGTAATGACCGCCGCCTCCTCGATTTCCCCGGACAATTGCAGCATGGCGTTGACACCAGACCGGGAAGCGAAGGGCAGATATTTCACCGAGCCCACCAGCCCCAGCAGCAAAAAGCCTCTGAGCCACGGGATCTTGGAGCTCATGGCCAGGTAAATGGCGCCAAAGGCCAAAGAGGGCATCAGATACGGGAAGAAGGAAAGGGAATTGACCCAGCTTGCCAGCTTGCTCCCCCGGCGCTTGGCCACGCCATAGCCCACCAGGATGCCGCAGGTGCCCGCCACCAGGGCGCACGTAACGGCCAGACCCAGGCTGTAGCCCAGGGCGTTCCAGACCTTGGGATTGAGCAGGATACCGGTGGAATCGCCCTGATCCAGGCGCTTTTCCAGATCGGTGCCGATCCAGAAATCCAGGGTCATGTTGCTCAGGCTGTAATCCCCGGCCTTGATGATCACGGATTCCATGGCGAAGGTCAGCAGCGGCACCACCGCCACCAGCAGCAAAATCACCACCAGCAGGATGGCAATAGGCCGATTGGCCTTGCCCAGATTGATCTTGCTGATCTGGCCGGACTTGCCGGTAACGGTGGTAAACTGCTTGCGGCTGTTGGTAACCTTTTGGTTCAGCAGCAGGATCGCCACGCCAAACAGGATCATCACCGCCACGATGATATACGCCTGTCCCGGATAGCTGTCCATGAGGGATTTCATTTTGGTGCTCAGCACATAATAGCGCACAGGCGAGCCCAGGAACACAGGCACGGAATAGGCGCTCATGGAGCTGGCGAACACCAGCAGGAAGGTGCTGAGCATAGCGGGTTTCACGATGGGCAGGGTGATCCGCCAGATGATGCGGGGACGGCTGGTTTTTAAAATCGTGGCCGCTTCCTCCAAATTGGCGTCCATGTTCCTTAAAATGCCGCCGATGAGGATATAGGCGAACGGTGCGTAATGAAGCCCCAGCACCAGGGCGATGGGGAACGCGCCATACACGAACCACTCCGGCATATACACATGGAACACGGCGGCCATGATGCCGTTGGAGGTTTTCAGGCCGATGTTCACGTTTTTAAAGAAGGCTTCCCAAAACAGCGCCAACGTCCAGGAGGGCATGATATAAGGGAACGTGAAAACAGCGGACACGAACTTTTTATATTTCAGGTTTGTCCGCGTCACCAGGAAAGCCACCACGCCGCCAAAGAGAATGGCGATCAGGGAAGAAGCCAGGGAAATGATCAGGGTGTTCAGGAAGGGCTGATAAAACTGAATCCAGCTGTAATCATTTTCTTTGGTTAAAAACAGCCGCTGGAAATGATAAAACGAGAATTCCCCCGCCGCCAGCTTGGCAGCCCGGGCCTCCCGGCCCGTGTGAATGGTAACCGTTTCCAGCAAAAGGGAAATCAAGGGGTACAGGGTCAGCACGGTCAAGGTGATCAAAAACACCAGCAGAATAATGTTTGCCGGCTTGCTCATCCAGGCGCGCGCCCTGCCCTTGACCCTGTTCAGCCGGATGCCCCGGTTGACGGTTTGATCCATGACGAACCTCCCATAAAGAAACGAGAAAAGCCGACGGGACGGGCGAATCCGTCCCGCCGGCTGGGGATACATACAGCGCCGGAGGAATTATTTCTGGCAGTGCTGGAGAATGAAATCCTCCACTTCAAAGCTGTCCAGAATATATTCGGCGTCCTCCATCACCAGGGTGCCCTTCCACACGTCAATGGTCAGGTCGCCTTCATTGACGGTGATGGCGGGGTTGGGGGAGTAAGCGCCGATGCTCTTGCCCCAGGGCTGGAAGCCTTCCTGGGTCATCAGGTATTCAATGAACAGCATGGCGGTGTAGGGCCGGGTGGCCTTGGTGTTCACCATGGTGTACATGGGGTACATGAAGCCGGCGAAGGGCTCCACGGCATAGCCGTTGGCGGTGGCGTCGTACTGGGCCACGGTCAGGTTATCGGTGAGCACGGAGGAGGAGCGCAGCTTGGAAAGCACGAACAGGCCGATCTTGCCCGCGGCGGTTTCCTGGCTCACTTCTTCCGCGATGGAGGTATCGGATTTGCCGAAGGTCACGTTATCCAGGAATTCGGCCACCCACTTGTAGCCGGCGTTTTCATAGCTGCCCAGGTCGATGTCCTCGCCCTTCCAGGCCTTGTAGGCTTCCGCCAGCTTATCGGCCCATTCGGGCTTGGTGCACATGACCAGGAAGTTCATGTTCACTTTTTCGGATTCGGGGTTCTTGAAGATCACGTTGCCCTTCATTTCGGGGGCGGTCAGTTCCCACACATTCTTGATGGCGGGCACGGATTCGCCCAGGTTGTTGTAAATGAACAGCTTGTTGATGTACTGATGCACCAGGGCGGGCTGCTGATCCGCTTCATCCAGCGCGTCCTTCACTTCGGAGGGCACGAAGTTGATCACCAGGCCCTCGTCGATGGCGTCGGTCAGCTGAGCGCCGTCCTGGATCATGACCATGTCAGCGGCGGCGTTGCCGTTTTCATTGCGCAGCTTGGTGTAGATTTCCTGGTCCTTCAGGTTGTTGCTTTCAAAGGGAATATCGTACAGTGCCGCGAAGGCTTCGGCGGCGGTGGAAATACGGCTGGTGTTGCCGTACACCACGAAAGTACCGGTTTCGGCCTTGGCCTTTTCCACCAGTTCGTCGTGGGTCAGGGCCTGGCCCGCTTCCACGTCGGCGGCCACGTCAGCTAGCGCGGGAACGGCGCACAGCAGCATAGCCAGCGCCAGAACGAGAGACAGCAATTTCTTCATGAATGTTTCCTCCTGTTTTAACTATTTATCTTCCCCA
>ODAI012884411.1_pt1 | contig 31233 bp, 23 predicted proteins | sample 1539321 | NCBI WGS metagenome assembly ODAI01 (sample SAMN02144231, study PRJEB22623) | gut metagenome | biome: sheep rumen | host: Ovis aries | place: New Zealand
AGATTCTTCATTTGCATCTTTTAATGCTCACTGAGTAAGTGGAAGAGAAATATTCTCTTTGGATAGGAGAGTTTCGAGTCTGTTTACTTGAGAATTGAATGAGATATTGTTTACATTTATTGGTCGTCAATAAACGGCAATTAAAGCTAACATTCACAATGTGGATACGAATGTTAGTAATCTTTTTTTGGTAAAAATGAGAGATAAAGCAGAAAAAATAATTATAAATGCGATAATATAACATACGAAACATCTATTGATTGTGATTCAGTATTGATTGATTCTTTTTGTAATAGCTCATATCATCATGAGGGATATGAGGATGAAACTTACAAATAATATTTTATTTATGATTTCGTGAATTTTGGTTTTGTCCGGATAGATTAGGTAGGAACTGATTATTCATAATGCAAAATATCAGATTCAGAGTCGGACAATGATTCATTTTGGTCGTACTCATGTGATGAGAATTTTGATTCAGTAAGCTCCGAAAATTGCTAGATAAATTAGAGCAAGAGGTAGGAAAATGAAGGATCAGAAAATTTTTCTCAAACGAGATGGTTTGATTTCAAAGTCAGATTTTTGATTTATTTCTTGTGTAAGTGTAAGATAGTAATTAAATATGAATGATCATGCTAATAAAACCATGGAAATCATTCAAATATCTAAATATAATTCTGAATCGATATTGACATCAAAAAGTGTTTCAATTGAGCCTAAAGCACCAGCAATTCATCATCGAACTATACTTCATGCGATTCATCAAAAAATGATGGATATAAATAAACTAGTTCGTGAAAATCGGATTTTTTCTTCATGTTTTTTGTGTAATAAAGCAATAATTAAAGGAATTCAAAGTAGAGCTAGAGGAATAATTCGTAAATAGAGTAATCATTCAGAATATGTGAGATTATCTATGTCAGTGTTGTATAATATTATGTAGTATATTCATCATAGAATGATGGATCAAATCTGTAATATTCGATTAATCAGATTTTTGTTTTTTATTTTGCTGTGAATGAGAAATAGTGGTCAATAACAGCTAATGATGAATGCTAAAATTAGGCTGAGAATTATATCAGGAGAATCTAACTCAATGATTCATTCGATTTGTAAGATTCAAATGATGGTTAATGTAATCAGCAAAATGTGTGAAATAGGAAATGTTTCAATTGCATTAGTCCAGTTTCAGAATAATTTTTTTAATTTCATATTTTTATTATGTTAAAATAAAAAATATTAATGTAGATGATAGATTTTTATGGTATGTTTACAATTAAATTATTAAAATGTAGTCATTTAATAGTGATAAATGGTTGACATTGAGAGGTAAATCATTATAATAATATTCCTTAAATAAAAATAACTAAAAAAAAATTATGAAAGTAGTATTTAGTATTGGTGCAGCGCTTAGGTCAGAGACGGCTGCTAAAAGGATTGATTTATGTAAAAGTTTTCGAAAGTTAGCTTTCTTGGCTGCTGGGGTTAAAAATGTTAGAGCAGATGAGAGTAGGCACATTGTCTCATTCGACTGTAGTGAGTTTGAAATCGAAGGTGATGGTCATTCTTCGAAAAACTGGGAGACGGTGTTCCATCTTGAAAGGGATGGAAGAAAAGTTGTTGTCAACATTCCAAGTAACTACATTTTTGCTCCGGTTATACCGGGATATTATTAAATCAGCTATTCGTTATCCTAACCTAACTATTCGGGGCGCTATGGCATGTCCAAGTGCCCCTTTTATAAAATCAGATTTATTTATATTTTTAAAATTTGTAAATAGTAAAGTAGACAACATTAATGGAATGTGAAAACTGATAGTTAGAGTATTTTTTAAATTTTATATTGTAGAAAGATTTGAATAAATTATTTTAATGCTGTAAATAAAATTTACAAAACAAAAAGATTAACTATGTGTGGGGTGCAGATGATTCAGCGTATTGCTTGAATCTAGGATGAATGATTATCTGTATTCTGAGATCATTTATTCAGCATTAGGGAATCTTACCAAAGATGAAATGATGCGAACAAACTAGATCGCCTTTTGTGTTAAGTATTGAAGGAGAAAATTGAGTTTTATAAAGTGGTTTGTGAAAGTAAACTATTCTATACAACTCAATTTAATAAGGGTTGGCTGGCGGTCTAGATAATATCTAGACCAGTTGTATCTCTCCTGGTCTTTTTTTTAATTTCAAAAAAATAAAAAAGCTGACTTAAATATTATGAAAAATAATTAGAAATTTCAATTTAAGAAAGGATTAATTCTGAGGATTTCTCAATAAGTCATAGCTTCTCAATGTCATGGATAGCATAAAGTTCATAAATCGATTCATAGATGTTTGAATTTTCATAATGAAGCTTGCATTTTGTTTATATCTCATGTTGGAGTGCATAGAGTTCATATGCTATCACCCATGACAGTATCTCAGAGAAATAAAGCGGATAGCTTTTCAAAATAATACATTACACATCAGTCTGTATGTCATGGGACGTGGATTACCTGAGCTGATAATTCTCAAAAATTATAATTTCATTGCTCGATAAAATTTACATCAGATTTTATTTCTATAGCTTCTCTTCATACCAAAAAAGAGCAGTTTAGTTCAGTATTGGTTAATAATTCTTTATCGAAATGATGGATGTAAACATTAGTGTTAGGGTAGTCTTCAACTATTTTATCGACACATCTGATATGATCTCAATGTCCATGAGTTAGTAAAATTGAATCGACTTTTCAGAGTTTAGCTAGGTATTTTTTGAAATCTCAATCATAAAATCATGGATCGATAACGATTACTGTATTGTTGTATGTGATTACATAGACTTCAGATGTGAATATGTTTGGATTACTGAATGTCTTTATGCTGGATTTCATTTATAGTTTTGGTGTTTCAATATGGTAAAATATCAATTAGTATTTCTTATATAAATATGACTTTTATAATCAACGATAAGTTTTTTTGAGTGTAAATACTTAGAATAGAATCAGATTTAAAATCTTTGTCAAAAAAAATATTGAAATATATGCAGTAAAATATAATATAAAGTCGTAATTATTTCATGAATAGTAGATATGGTGTATATTTATATGGATGAAAGCGGAGATTTAGGGTTTGATATTACAAAATGACGTACAAGTAAATTTTTTGTAATAACATTTTTGATTACAAAAGATGAAAAGACTCCAAATATAATCATGAAAAAATCATTTAATTGGATGAAACACAAAAAAATAAAAATTAAATGATGAGTTTTTCATGCGTTTAGCCATTTAGAAAGTACCATTCAAAAGGTTCTCAATATAGCGATTGAATATGATATATCTATTATGACGCTAGTTTTGGATAAGAGAAAAGTATACTCATATACGAATTCAGAAAAACATGTACTATACAATATCATAGTTAATAAGCTTTTAGATGCTGTTATTAACAAAAATTTAGTTTCAGATAAAGATGAAATTATTCATTTTATAGCTTCACGTAGGGAAACTAGCAAAACTTTGAATGAACAGTTCGTAAATTACCTAAAAAATAAGCATAAAGATCAGCCAAATATTATTTTTGAAATAAAGACACCTCATCAATCCAAAGGACTTCAATTAGTAGATACTATAAGTTTTTCAATATACAAAAAATATGAAAATAATAATTTAGATTTTTATGTAATTTTTGAAAAGAAAATTAAAATAGAGGATGGATTTTTTGTTTAAAAATTTTGGGCAAACAAAAACCCTATAGCACACTTTATGAGGAATCATACGAAACCCCGTACTATAGGGAATTACTTTGTTGATATTATTATACTCAAAAAAAAATTAAATGCAAGTTTTTTTGACAAAAAAGATAAAGTGGAGAGGATAAGGGCAAAAAGAAGAAATAAGAAGCTGTCCGAAAGGGTAGCTTTTTTTCTATTTTTCTTTGATTTTAATGTATGAATATATAAATTTAAACCGTTATTTACATTCAGGTAAAATATGGCAGAAATTTTTGATAACAAGCAGAAGATTGTTTGAGATGATTTAAAAAAGACAATCAAAGAAGGAAGTAAACTTAATGTTTCAGCTGCTATTTTTTCTATATATTGATATGAATGTTTAAAGAAGGAACTAAATAAAATTGATTCTTTGAACTTCATATTTACAGATCCTACCTTCATAAAAGTTGATAAAGAAAATAGAGAACAAAAAAAGTTTGAGATCAATTCAAATAAGACCATTCAAGCTATTAGTTGATCAGATTTTGAGATTCATCTAAAAAATGAGATGAAATGAAGAGCTATAGCTAAAGAATGTAAAAAATGGATAGAGAAAAAAGTTAAATTTAAGACAAATACTTCACATCGTTATATTCAACCACAAATCATAGTAGATAATGATTGAGAGTGAGCTACATATAGCTGATTGGCAGAATTTAGTAGTGCATGATTCTGATATGAATCAGATAATGCTATTTTGAGACAAATAATAAAAAATGATGAATATGAATATACTAAAGAATTCTTAAAAAGTTTTAAAGATGTATGGAATGATGAAGAAACGTTAAAAGATGTAACAGATGAAGTAGCAGATTATATTGCGAATCTTTATAAAGAAAATGCACCAGAATTTATTTATTATGTAACTTTATATAATATATTTGATGAATTCTTGGAAGATATTTCTGAAGATGAATTAGCAAATGAGAAGACATGATTTAAAGATTCTGTAATTTGGAATACTCTTTATGACTTTCAAAAAGATGCAGTACTTTGAATTATTAATAAATTGGAAAGATACAATTGATGTATATTAGCTGATAGTGTTTGACTTTGAAAAACATTTACGGCATTAGCAGTGATTAAATATTATCAGGAAAGAAATAAATCAGTATTAGTTCTTTGTCCAAAAAAATTAAGTGAGAACTGGAATACATTTAAATCAATTTATAAGGATAATATTTTGGAAAAAGATAGATTTAATTATACTGTTTTATTCCATACGGATCTTTCAAGAGATAGATGATATTCATGAGAAACAGACCTTTCTAGAATTAATTGGTGAAATTTTGATTTAGTTGTAATTGATGAATCACATAACTTTAGGAATAAATCAGCAAGAAACGATAGAGAAACAAGATATTCAAGATTAATGGATAGAGTTATGAAGGCATGAGTAAAAACAAAAGTATTAATGCTTTCTGCGACTCCAGTTAATAATAGATTTACAGATCTTAAAAATCAATTAGCTTTAGCATATGAATGAGAAACATCAACTGTAGATGAAAAGATGTGAACTAAAAGATCAATTGATTCTATTTTACAACGTGCTCAAGCTACTTTTAATGAATGGAGTAAATTAGATCCCGAAGAAAGAACAAGTGAAGAGTTGTTACGTAGATTACGATCTGATTTTGATTTCTTTAAATTGTTGGATAGTGTAACAATTGCTAGAAGTAGAAAGCATATTGAGAAATATTATGATATAAATGCTATTTGAAAATTTCCTACAAGATTACCACCAAGAAATATTGATAACTGCCCAATAACAGATTTAAAAGATGCTCCTTCTGTAAAAGAAATTGCAGATTATCTAATTCAACTAACTATGTGCGTTTATTCTCCATTTGATTATATCTTGCCTGGTAAGATTTCAGAATATGAAGAAAAATACGACACAAAAGTTAGATGATGAAATGCTACATTAAGGCAATCTGATCGTGAAAGATCATTACAAATTTTAATGAGAATAAATTTATTAAAAAGATTAGAAAGTTCTGTAGAAGCATTTAGAATAACATTATGAAAGATTGTATGACAAATTGATTGATTACTCTTATCAATTGCTAATTTTGAAAATAATGATTGAGGTAAATCGTATGATGTAATAGAAACAGAAAGTTTTAATGAAGATGATTATGATGATGACGAAGAATTTGATCCAGATTCCCAAATCTGAAAGAAGGTAAAAATTGATCTTAAAGATATGGATCTTCTTTCATGGAAAAGAGACCTTGAACAAGATAAAATCGTACTAAACATGTTACTTCTACAGATGAAACAGATTACTCCTTCTCATGATTCTAAATTACAAAAACTATTAGAAATTATTAGAGATAAAGTAAATAATCCAATTAATTGAAATAATAAAAAAGTTATTGTATTTAGTGCTTTTGCTGATACTGTAGATTATTTATATCAAGAATTATCACTAACTTTAAAAGAGAAATATAATCTTGATACTGCTAAAGTTACATGAAGTTGAAATGATTGTACTTTGAAAATTAGTCATAATTTTAATGACTTACTCATGAATTTTTCTCCAATTTCTAAACATAGAAAAGAAATAGATCCTGATGCTAAAGAAGAAATAGAAGTATTGTTAGCTACAGATTGTATTAGTGAATGACAAAATCTCCAGGATTGTGATTTCTTAATCAATTATGATATACACTGGAATCCAGTCAGAATTATTCAAAGGTTTTGAAGAATTGATAGAATCTGATCTAAAAATGATGTAATTCAATTAGTTAACTTTTGGCCGAATATAGATTTGGATTCATATATTGATTTAAAAAATAGAGTAGAAAATAGATGAGTTATGGTAAGCATAACTTGAACTGAGAATGATATGAGAAGGAAACAGCTTGAACAATTAAAAGATGAAGTAGTAGATATTGAAGATATGAAGTCATGAATCAATATTACAGATCTTTGATTAAATGATTTCAGGATGGATCTTGTGAATTATATAAAGAATTGATGAAATTTAGAAGATATTCCAAACGGAATGCATAGTGTATGCGAAAAAGATCCAGAAAAATGAATAGAAGAATGAGTTATCTATGTATTAAAAAATAGAAATAATTGAGTTAACATAGATAATACAAATCAGCTACATCCTTTCTATTTAGTTTATATTAAAGAAGATTGAGAAATTCTTTCAAATCATTTGGAAGTAAAACATACATTAGACATTCTGAGATCAATCGCTAAATGAAAAACAGAACCAATTAAAAAAGTTTATGAATTATTTAATGATGAAACTGATGATTGAAAGGATATGAGTAAGTATTCAGAATTGCTTAGTGAATCAATTAATTCAATTATAAATGTAAAAGAAGATTCATTAATAAATAGTCTATTTAGCAAATGATGAACAGCAAATATCTGAAGTGAAATTAAAGGATTAGAGGATTTTGAGTTAATTTCGTTTATCGTTATTAAATAATAATGACAGCATACACTTTACCAAAATTAGCATTAATAGATAAGTTTCTGCCGAAAAATACGATATTCCAGCAGGCTTGAATGAAACATACAGCAAGAGATGAATTCTCTAAGTATGTGCAAAGAATAAATTGGAAATACAAGTTGGCAGAAAGTACAATCAGAATAAAAAAATGAAAAGATGTAGAAGAAATTCAGATATTTGAAGTAATTCTTAAAGAAAAAGAGTTGCCAAAAAAAGTATTCAGTATTATTGATAAAATAATTCCTTATCCAATACTGTATGAATGTAAATATAATGACCATATAGCATATGTGATTTCATACAATAAAGAATACTATAATACAGATCGAGATGAAGAAATAGAATTTGATTTTACATGAACAAATTTAGATAGAGTATATCAAAATATAATATCAAAGTTTATTACAGAAGAACAAATAGAAACTTGAGAAGAATTTGATGATTTGATTGCATGGAAACAGAAAAAAGAAGAATTAGAAAAAGATATTGAGAAATTAAAAAGTAAGATTAGAAAAGCAATACAGATGAAAGATAAAGTTCCATTGAATATGGAATTACAGAAAAAGAAAAAAGAATTAGAAAAACTTTTATCTCATAAATATAATAAATAATGGATAAATTATCTATGGAAACTCCTAACTTAACATTGGAAAATGTAGAGAAAATTGAGAAATTATTCCCAAATTGTGTTAAAGAAGCAGAAGATGAAGAGGGAAATAAAATTAAAAAAGTTGATTTTGATTTACTTAGAGCAGAATTATGAGATAAAGCATCTGTAGAATGATTGGATGAAAGATATAGGTTAGACCGGCCATGAAAGAAAAGATCTATCCTCAAAGCTAATACCCCTATTACAAAAACTTTAAGACCTGTAAAAGAAGATAGTGTAGATTGGGATAATACACAAAACATATACATAGAAGGAGATAATTTTGAAGTATTAAAAATATTACAAGAATCATATTTATGAAAAATAAAAGTAATATATATTGATCCCCCATATAATACAGGTAATGATTTAATCTATAAAGATGATTATTCTGAATCACAATCTGAATATAGAGAGAAAACAGAAAAAGATGATAATGGTAATATTCTTTTCAAGAACTCTGATACAAACTGAAAATATCATAGTGATTGGCTTTCCATGATGTATGAAAGACTGAAGGTTGCAAGGGATCTTTTAAAGAATGACTGAATAATCTTCATTAGTATTGATGATAATGAATTATATAATCTGAAAAAAATATGTGATGAAATTTTTTGAGAAGATAATTTTATAAATTGTATTGTTGTTAAAAGTAGCGAAGCTACATGAGTTAAAATGACTCATGCTGATAAAAGATTGCCTAAATTAAAGGAGTATCTTTTAGTTTATAAAAAACATGAAACAATTAAATTAACATATGATAATAATGTTTTAATTCCTATCGAATCGCGATGAGTTAATTATAAAAATGTTTTAACATGAGCATCAAAAGAACAATTGGATGAGATAAGATTATTGATGAATAAAGAAGAAGTTACAGAAAAAGATGTTGAAAAATTTGATGAATTAGTAAAAGACTTAAAATTTAAAACATTTGAAGAAGTTGAACCTAATCGAAAAAATTTAAAAGATGAAGAAAAATTAAATTGGAAGTATGAGAATGCATATAGAATAGTAAGGGAAGTTGCAAGTAGTTCTGCAAAACCTTTAGCCGATAAAAAATCTGAAATAAATGATAATGATTTTTTTTGAATTAGAACTGCACAATGAAAATTATATTTTATAAAAAATCATTATAATAAAAATGCAGATGATCCAAATATAAAATTATTATTTGCTATAGATTATTTAATGGTTAACCCTTGTGATTTATGGACAGATATAAAGACTACTAGATTAGACCAAGAAGGAGATGTATCTTACAACAACTGAAAAAAACCCGTAAAACTGTTAAAAAGGATACTATCATTAGTAACTAATGAAAACGATATTATTATGGATTTTTTCTCATGAAGTGGAACTACATGACATGCTGTTTATGATCTCAATAGTAAAGATTTAAAAAGTAGAAAATTCATATTAGTTCAAGTTGATGAAAATTTAGATGAATCATATAAGGTTGCTACTTGAGATAATAAAAAAACAATAAAAGAAGCTATTGATTTCTTAGATGAAATATGAGAAGAACATATATTGTCTCGTTTATGAATGGAAAGATTAAGGAGGTCATGAAAGAAAATAAAAGAAGAAACTAATGCTGATATAGATTATGGATTTAGAGTATATAGGGTGGATGAAAGTTGTATGAAAGATGTTTATTATCATCCATCAGAAGCTAAACAAGAAAATCTTGCATTATTCACTTCAAATATCAAAGAAGACAGAACTCCAGAAGATTTATTAACTCAAGTTATTTTGAATTTCTGATTGACTTTAGATCTTCCAATTGAAGAAAAAACTATCTGAAATAATAAGGTATTTTATGTTGCATGAAATTCATTAATTGCATGTTTTGATGAAAATATTGATGATAATGTAATTGATGAAATAGCAAAAGATGAACCAATTAAATTAATATTCCGTGATGCATGTTTCAAAAATGATGCTCAGAGAATTAATGTAGAAAATAAAGTAAAGAGAGTATCTCCTGAAACTATTATTAAAGTTATTTAGTATCTAAATTTTTCTTAAATAATGGATATCAATTATAAATTAAAAGAATTATTATCTTCATCAGAAAACGAAATTTTGGAATTTAAGTCAGTTCAAAATAATTTTGATTCGGATGAAATTTGAAGATATTTCTCAGCACTTTCTAATGAGGCAAATTTGCATGGAAAAAGAGAAGCTCGATTAGTATTTTGAGTAAATGATAAAAAACAAGTTGTTTGAACAAATTATAGGAATAATCGCAAAAGTCTTGATTCATTAAAAAAAGAAATTGGAGATCATACTACAAATCGTATTAGTTTTATTGAAATACATGAAGTAACTGTTGATGAAAAAAGGGTTATATTATTTCAGATACCTGCTGCTATGCCTTGAATTCCTGTCGCATGGAAATGACAGTTATATTGAAGAGATTGAGAATCCTTGGTAGCTTTGAATCCAGAAAAATATGAGCGTATTCGCAGTAAATCATATGATCGGAGTGGAGAAATATGTGATTGAGCAACGATTGATGATTTAGATCAAGAAGCAATAAATAAAGCTCGTGAATTGTATAAATTAAAAAATCCTAAAAAAATAGCTGATATTGATTCTTGGGATGATACCACATTTTTAAATAAAGCTAAGTTAACTATCAACAATAAGATAACAAACACTGCAATTTTGTTGTTATGAAAACCAGAATCTGAATCTTATTTGACATCATGAATCGCAAAGATAACTTGGATACTTAAAGATAGAGATAATATAGAAAAAGACTATCAGCATTTTTCATGTCCTTTTCTACTATCAATAAATGAAGTGTGTTCTAAAATTCGTAATTTGAAATATCGTTACATTGTAAAAGATTCATTATTCCCTGAAGAGGTAGATAAATATGATATGTATATAATTAGAGAGGCGTTAAATAATTGTATTGCACATCAAGATTACACTTTATGATGAAGAATAATTTTAGTTGAAAATGAAGATTCCCTAATCTTCTCTAATATGTGAAGTTTTATACCAGAAACAGTAGAAAATGTAATTGAATCAGATGCACCAACAGAGTATTATAGAAATAGATTTTTGGCTGATGCAATGGTAAATTTAAATATGATTGATACAATTTGAAGTTGAATAAAGAAAATGTTTCAATTACAAAGTAAGAAGTTTTTCCCGTTACCCGAATATGATATTTCAAACAATAAAGTTTCAGTTACAATAATTTGAAAAGTTTTAGATATTAATTATGCTCGTAAATTAGCTAAAGTCCCTAATTTAAAGTTGTATGAGATTATGCTTTTGGATAAAATCCAAAAATGAAAGCAATTAACAAACGATGAAATTAAAATATTAAAGTCAAAAAAATTGATAGAATGAAAGAAACCAAATATTTACATATCATCAGATGTTGCAGAAAAAACTGATCAGAAAGAAAAATATATAAAACAAAAATGATTTGATGATAAGTATTATAAAGATTTAATAATCGAATATTTACATCAATTTAAAAGGGCAAGTAGAGAAAATATTGATAATCTTTTATGGGATAAATTACCTAGTATATTAAATGAAAAACAGAAGAAGGCTAAAGTATGAAATATTTTATATACAATGTCAAAGAGAGAAAATAAAATAAAAAATGATTGAACAAATAGAAATCCTGTACGAAAATTATGTTAATAACTAAGTATAACTAAACATGAAAAATATTTTAATTCTTAGTTATTCTTTATAAATGAAATATAGGTTAGTACTGATAAATTATGGTGTTTTTAAGTTATACTATTAGTTATTTATTTAGTTATTTTCTTTGCATAACATCTTGCAAAGAAAAAATATCATGGCTTTATAACGGGGGTTATTTAAATTCTCTTTGCAAAAAGTTAAATTTATATCAAAAATATAGTTAGTTATGGAATTAAAATTTAAAGAACAACAATATCAGATAGATGCAGTTAATGCCTTAATACGTTGTTTTTCATGACAACCTAAATGAAATATGTTATGAAGGACGCTATTTAAAGAAAAAACTGATTTTTGAGTTATGTGAGTTCAAGAATCAAATTTTAATGCGTTTGCTAATGCTGATTTAGATTATAATGTAAGATCAAACATTATAAAAGAAGTTCAAGAATTACAAAAAGAACAATGAATCCCTGTACTAAAGACATTAGATATTTGATCAAAATGAGATATTAATTTTACTGTAGAAATGGAGACATGAACTTGAAAAACTTATGTTTACACTAGATCAATTTTTGAGTTAAATAAGCAATACGGTTGGAGTAAATTTATTATTATGGTGCCTTCAATTGCTATTCGTGAATGAGTTTATAAGTCATTAAAAATTACAGCCAGTCACTTTCAGGATATCTATGGGAAAAAGATTAGATTTTTTAGCTATGATACAAAGAATAGTTCAAATCTTAGCAATATCAAAAATTTTGCAGAAAGCTCAAATATTGAAGTAATGATTATAAATAAACAAGCTTTTGCTGTAAATAGTGAAGAATCAAGAAAGATTTATCAAAGAATGGATTCAACGAATTCCATTAAGCCAATTGATATTATTTCATGAACTAAACCTATTTTAATAATAGATGAACCTCAGAAATTCTGACCAACAGATGAAACAAAAATGCAGGATTTTAAGCCTCTATTTATTGTTAGATATTCTGCAACTCATAAAAAAGATTACAATAAAATTTATAGATTAGATGCAGTTGATGCGTATAATCAGAGATTAGTAAAAAGAATTGCTGTAAAATGAATTGAGACTGTATGATGAACATGAACAAATAGTTATATGTTTTTGGATAGAATCAATGTATCAACTATAAAATATCCAACAGCTCATATTAGATTAGAAATAGAAAGTAAAGAAAACGGACAAATAAGTAAAAGGTTGTTTGAGCTAAAAGAATGAGACAATCTCTATGAAATCTCTAATTGAATGAGACAATATGAAAATGATTATGTTATCAATAAAATTGATGCATATAATAACCTTGTAACATTCATAAATTGAGTTGAAATTAGAGTTGGACAAGTATTATGAAATATAGATGAAGAACATATTAGGAGAATACAAATCAGAGAAACTATACTTGAACATATAGAAAAAGAGAGGTTGATGTTTCATAAATGAGTAAAAGTATTGTCTCTATTCTTTATCGATGAAGTTGCTAAATATCGTGACTATGATAAAGAAGATACTAAATGAATTTATGCTAATATTTTTGAAGAAGAATATAAACAAGTACTCAGTGAAAAGAAAGAATTATTTGATACAGAATATAATAAGTATTTAGAAAGAGATTCTGTAGAACAAATCCATAAATGATATTTTTCAATTGATAAAAAAGGACATTTCATCAATTCAAAAGAATGAAAAGAATGATGAAGTGATGATGTGTCTGCTTATGATCTTATCATGAAAAATAAAGAAAGATTATTGGATTTAAATGAACCAACCAGATTTATTTTCTCTCATTCTGCATTAAGAGAATGATGGGATAATCCGAATATTTTCCAGATTTGTACATTAAAAGAGAGTGCTTCAACAATTAGTAAAAGACAGGAAATTTGAAGATGACTCAGAATTTGTGTAGATAAAAATTGATATAGGCAGGATGAATCAATTTTATGAAGAGAATTCTTTGATGTAAATACTCTAACTATTGTAGCAAGTGAATCATATGATTCATTTTCAAAACAATTACAGAAAGAAGTATTGGAATCATTATCAGATAGACCAACTAAAGTTAAAGCTTCTGTATTAGTATGAAGAATTCTTAAAAATGAACAATGAGATACAAAAGAAATATCAGAAGAATTAGCTATGGATATCATTACAGATATGAGAATGAAATGATATCTTGATAAAGATTACACAATAACTGAACAATTAATTAATGATATTGAAGATAATAAATTTGAAATAGTGGATGAATTAAAGGACTATTCATCAGATTTTGCTTCTATTATGTACAAGATCCATTCTACTGCTAATTATAAAGCTACAATGGAAGCAATTACTAATGTACCACATCACCTTGATCCAAACGAAAACTTTAAGAAAAAAGAATTCCAAGATTTATGGTGAAAAATTAAGTTTAAGACTTCTTATGAAGTAGATTTTGATAGTAATGAATTAATAAAAAAGAGTATAGCTTCAATTAATGAACATCTTAATGTAAAAGAAGTTTTAATAAAAGTTGTTACATGAAAACAAGATGAAGAATTATCAGAAGAAAAGCTAAAAGAATTATGATTTTTTGGTAAAAAAGCTAAACAGCAGTTTATAAAAACAGCAAATGTATTATGAAATATTAAATATGATCTTATTTGAGAAATTGCTAAGAATACTAATCTAACAAGAAAGACTGTAACTGCAATCATGCAATGAATCAGAGAAGATAAATTTAAACAATTCTGAATTAATCCTGAGGATTTTATCCGTCAATCTTCTGAATTGATTAATAATGAAAAAGCTACAACATTAATTGATTGAATAACATATCTAAAAACATGAGAAGTTTATTGAGATGAAATATTCACAATCAATAATTTCTCATGATCTCTAAAAGAAAATATATTGGAAGTGAAGAAACATATTTATGATTATGTAAAAACCGATTCTGATTGAGAAAGGAGATTTGCTAAGAATCTTGAAACGGGGGAGATATCAGTTTATGCTAAATTACCTAGATGATTCTTAATCCCTACTCCTATTTGAAATTACAATCCAGATTGGGCAATTGTTATGGATAAAAAGGATGTAAAATATGTTTATTTTATAGCAGAAACAAAGGGGAAACTTGATACAATGCAACTGAGACATTCAGAAGATTTAAAAATATGATATGCAAAAAAACATTTTGAATCTCTTAATACAGAGAATTTGAAATATTGAGTTATTACATCATATGATGATTTAATAAAAGCTGTGTTTTAGAATGAATGATAACGATTCAGATATTTAAATTGTTTACAAATCACTTGTTTTAAAATTGAATTTTAAGATATTACTTATAAGTAAGGTGAACGACCTTTTTAACCAGTTCATAAACATTTATTACACATTTTTCTATTAGTAACTCTTCTTCAATTTGTTGCTCAGTCTCGAACATCTACATATCATACTCAAGCACAATAAGGACATTGTCATTCATTCATATTTTTACCTTCAAGAATTTTCATTTTTTCTTTATCTTCTCTTAATATTCAATTTTTATCCCATCAATTTATATCAAATCATTCAGTATCATATTTAGTTCAAGAAGAGCAATAAATTCAATCTTTGTCCCATCAATTTATATCAAATCATTTGATATCATATTTGGTTCAGGTAGAGTGATTTATTCAATTCTTATCCCGTCAATTTTTATCATATCAGTTTCTATCGTATTAATTTTTGTTATATCAATTTTTATCAAAGCCTAGATAATTGTATCACTCAGGGTCAAATTCAGTTTGCGTTATCAAATTTATAAAAACGGTCGGTTGCAGAGAACCTCAAATCCACTCAATTTTTCTTTCCCAAATATTATACATTTATTTTAAGCGAGATTAAAATTATTTATTGAATCTATAAATATAAATTTATAAACGAACACATAACGAATCATTTTTCATAAATACTTACATACATTAAATACAAAATGTCAATAGATTGTGTTTTTAAATTAAACTAGTTTTAATCTCAATCCCACAAACTTTCTCTAATTCCTTTTTTTCGATGTTGATTACTTTTTTGTCTCATAACAATATACCTACAGCACATCAGAATCATGATTTCATGTAATGTAGTGATACTTCATCTTTGCCACTATATATTTCACCCAAAAATTCTTTGTTTAATACGTGTGAAAGTACTAGTATAATTTCATCTTTAGTTGGTTGTTTGTTTCATTTGAAAAATATCTTTAGTGAATCTATAACTAGTCATATGGATAGTCATTTTAAACGTCATAATTCTGCTGGAATATCATCGTAAATCATTCAAAAGTCATTCATATAAAAATTTCTTAAATCTGAAAGAAATTGTAGTTTTTCTGAATAAGATAATTGTGGTTTAGGCATGTTTTGATAGATAGAAATATAAAAATTTGTAATTTGTACTAAGATTTTTGTTGATTTTTTGTTTTTGTAAGATTTGTTTTTGGTAGAAGTACTTTGGTTTTTTCATGATACCAAAAATTATAATATAAAAATAAAAGGAAGTAATATTTGAACTACTCCCTTTTATGATGATACTATAATATAATATCTATTTTTTAGATTTTTTACGATACTTTTTTTTGTTATGTATATTATATATATGTCCAAAATCCCAAATATACAATTTTTTTAAACACTTATATATATAAATACACATATATATGTAAAATATGACAAGAAAAATAAAAAAAGTACCCAAAATTTCGAGTAATGACAATTAAAAAGCTGAATTTGAGAATTTTTAATATTGAAAACTATATGTTATCGGAAAATGGTTATATATATTTGAACGACTAAATATTTTCACTATAAGTAAATGATAATTTATATACAAAAATACGTTGTCATGGAAATATTAAAATGAACACTTACATTTCTCAACTGAAGAATATATAAATGAGAACTGTCACCTATAGACTGAGAATTTAACTGAATAATTGAAATAAAAGGTGAGTGAAGTTATCCTATAAAATTTACTTTCAGAGAGTGAGTACTTTTTGATTTCGATGAAACCAATGATCCTAGTTGGATAAATACATTATTATATTGATACAACCAAAAATTCTGAATCATTCCAGACAAAAAACCTTTTAACAAAGAAATGGTATCAGATTTACTTGATTTTGAAAAATATAAAAATGAAGGAAGTGAAGCTATCCATATAATGATACAGCATCTAATATGAAATTATGATTGAGATAATATATGATATATGCCTGAATGAAATGGAGTCTTAACTTACAAAAATGGAGATGTTTATGAGTGAAAATTTAAAAAATGAATTCCATGCTGACATTGAAAACTAATATTTAAAAAGTATTGATTAATGGAGTGAGAATTTAAAGATTGAATGCTTAATGGGAAATGAAAATCTTCACATCAGAATCGATGAGAATATGAATGAGAATTTAAAAATTGAAAACCTAATTGAAATTGAAAAGTTGTGTATACAAATTGAGAAATACATGAATGAAAATGGCAAGATTGAAAATTTATATGATAATTCAAATTTAATATGATAGACTTAGAGCAGCTAAAATGATTGTATAGAGAATGAAGGTACTGAGACATTAATGATGAGGTAATGACTGATACAAAAGAGCTTTGTGAAACTAATCCAAAATTAATAAAATCTATTGAAAATAGTATAAACACTTGTTCAATTGTTTATGAAGAAGATCACATGGATGTGACTCCCAAATCAGGAGATACTCAAATTATTGTTTCTAATAAGAGAAGTTATGAAGCTGCAAAAAGGTATAAATGAAAGAAAGTTGCTGTGCTTGATTTTGCAAATAATCATTCACCAGGAGGAGCTCCTTTTTGGGCATGAGCACAGGAAGAGTCGTTGTGTAGATGTTCAACATTATATTCATGTTTAATATGAGGTGATAATTATAATTTATTCTACAAAAGACATATTGATTTATATAATCACTGAGAAATTAATCAAAAATGAAATGATGATTTGATATATTTTCATGATATAACAGTATTCAAAACAGATGAAGATATCCCACAATTGATGGATGAAACTGAATGGTATAATGTGGATGTGATAGTTTCAGCTGCTCCGGAATTGCATAGTTGGGATGATTATCGAGATGAGGAACTCGAAAAACTTTTAAATAACAGGATAAAATCTATTTTAGATGTTGCATATCAACAAAAGGTTGAAGTCTTGATTCTATGAGCATATGGTTGCTGAGCTTTTAATAATCCACCACACTTAGTTGCAAAAATATTTAAAGATCTATTAAAGAATTATGATTTTAAAATTGTAGAATTTGCTGTATTTTATAGAAATAATTATGGATTTGAAAATTTTGAAGCTTTTCAAAATATCATAAACGAGAAAGAATCTTTTGATTATAATGAATATCGCTGAAAATATGATTTATTCAGATTTAAATCTGCTCAGAAAAAACATTTTGATATGGCTTTAAGAGAGATAAGAAATTGACATAAAGAAACTCACCGAATTTGGTATATATTCCCTCAAATTGCTGGATTATGACATAGTGAAATGGCCCAAAGATATGCAATTTCGTGTATGGAAGAAGCTTTAGAGTATTATAAAGATAAAGAATTAAGAAAAAATTTAGAGCTAATATCACAAGCATTGTTGGATTTAGATTGAAATGATCCGGAGCTTATATTATGATGAATAGATGCTATGAAAGTTAAATCTTGTATGACATTATTTCATCAAGTAGATCCTAAAAATCAGATTTTTATCGATGTATTGAATAAGTATTACGGTTGAGGATTAGATGAAATGACTTTACATATAATAAAGGAATAAAATATAACCAATTTTTTGCAAAATTCCAAAAATGGAATATAATACATTTATATAATTTTTATGTTGAAGGTAAAAATGGATAAAAGCTTTAGTAGAAATATAAATCAAAAACAAATATCAAAACCAGTAGGTTGTATAATTGCATTCGGTATTGTATGATTTTTTGTTATGCTTTTTATGCCCCTTATAAAGGTATTATCTGAAATGTATCAGGATATGCCGACTCGATGAAGAGCAATATTTATATGAATTCCATTAATTGCAGTCATTTCTTTTATTATAAAAGTTAGAAAAATCTATCGTTTAGATAAAGCAATAGAAAAATGAGCAGCGATAAGAAAAACAGTAAAAATTATAGATTTTAAATACGCAAACAAAAATGGATGAGAGAATGAATCTACAAGTTGATATTTTGTTATAATGTCAGATTGAGAGAATAAGTATAAATGAAAATTTCACAGATGAGCAAAAATTTATTGAAAATCTGAAGAAGAACTGATGAATGATAATTTTTATATGAAAGAATGAATAACCTTAGATTTAAATAATAGAGATATTACCAGACAACAATTAGATCAAAAAATTTCCGAATTAAAATCAGAAAAAGATGGAGTAAACTTACTAAAAACTATTAAGTCAGTTGCTTTAATAGAGAAGCTAGAAAATAAAAAACATGATTTAGAACCATATCATTTACATACCGGAGAATGAAATTTTTATATTTGAGATGAATATGTAATTCTGATAGATCCAGATGATCCTAGTAATTATACATCTGAAAATGGTAATGTATAACTCACTTGAAACTAGGCAAGAAAACATTATTTTCATATTCAGAATTTAACTCGTTTTTCTATTTTATGCAAAATATAATATTCTGTTCATATAATTCAGATTTACTTCCATACAAAGCTACCGAGTGATCAATTGGGCGAGATTTGAAACTTGCCGAAGATATCGTAGTTCCACAAGGGGCTGTAGTCCTAGCTCTGACATGAATCAAATCAGCTTTGCCTTTATGACGATGAATTAAAGTTTACGCTCGCAGCTCATTACCTATCAAATTCTGACTCATTGTCGCAAATAGCGTGGGAATAATTGATGCAGATTACCGCTGAGAAATTAAAGTGGAGTTGACTTCATTAAATGGAGAAAAAAAATTAGAAGCATGAACTAGAATAGCTCAATTAGAAATCTGTCCATATTTTCAGGAATGAAAACCTTTTCCAACAGAGACTCCAAAAATTGAAATGATTGTAGATTCAGAAATTTATGAAAATTTTGCAGAGAATTTTCCAAGTGATAGGGGAGTAGGAGGCTTTGGAAGTACTGCTCATTAATTTAGTTAACACATAAAAATGGAAGAAGATTTTTTATTAGATAGTTATGATTACAATTTACCAGAGGAGATGATAGCTCAGGTTCCAGCTCAGCCAGCGGAATCTGCCAAACTTCTCGTTTTCTCTAGGTCAGATTCGTCAATTCAAGATAATCATTTTTATGATTTACCAAATTTACTGACTTCAAATGATGTCTTAGTTTGCAATAATACCAAAGTTTTTAAGGCGAGAATTCCTCTCAATCAGACTAAAATAATTAGAAAAAGCTGACAGAGTCGTCTCGTTGATGGAGAAATTTTTGTGTATCAATTGCTTCATGATGGTAGATTGGAATGCCTAGTTTCTGATGATAAAAATTTTAAACCATGAGCTGAAATTTTCCTAGATGAAGAGAAATGAATTTCGCTCACGAGCGATGAATATGCAGAGGATGGAATTATCTTTTCAGTGAAATGAATCTGAATCTTTGATTTTCTTGAAATTTATGGTCAGATGCCACTTCCACCGTATATTCATTATGAAAAGGAGAAAGAGAAGCGGTATCAGACGACTTTTGCTCAAGATTTAGGTTCAGCTGCGGCTCCTACGGCATCTCTCCATTTTTCTCAGAAACTACTTTCAGATTTACGTTCAAAGTGAGTGGAGATAAATTTCACAACTTTACACGTTTGACTCGGAACTTTCAAGCCAGTTTATGAGCAGGATATTAGAAAACATAAAATTCACAGAGAGCCAATCATCATCGAAAATTCACTTTTTCAGCAAATTTATGAGCGAAAAAATGGAAAGAAAAATCTGATAGCCGTATGAACGACTATGGTTAGATTATTAGAAACTTTACCATATTTACGAGCATCTTTATCTTCCAGTGAAAAAGAATCTGTACTTCCAAACGTTGAGGCTTTCCATTTTCGAGAATCTATTACTTCTGATATCCAGCCATCCGACTATGAAAAATATGTTCACGATGTAACTCTTCAACAAAGTCGTATCGTGTGTGAAACTCAGCTTTTTATATTCCCCGGATGGAAATTTCACATAATTGATGAAATGATTACTAATTTTCATCTCCCAAAATCATCACTTTTGATGCTTATTTCTGCATTAATGTGAAGAAAAAACGCTTTACAGTCTTATGAACATGCAAAGAAAAATTGATATAAATTTTATAGTTTTGGAGATTGAATGTGGGTTAGAAAGTAATAAAATCAACTATAATTGGTTAGGATTATAATACGCAGTAAGAGTTCTCCATATTTTTTCTCAATTTGGATATGATTGTATGAAATCAAGATATTTACCTATTATATCTCATTCGTAGTCGCTTTGAATTGTAAATGATTCAGAATCCGTTTCTCCTAATTTAATCTTTGAAATTGTATCATTTGAAATTGTATCATTTGAAATTGTATCATTTGAAATTCATTCTGGTTTTTCATAAACATTTTTAGCAATACTATAAAATCTTGATAGAATTTTTTCTTTCTCTTGTTTAGAAATGTTTAAAGATTCAAACAGGCTTTCTACCTGAGGATACCTTCTTTGGAATTGGTGAAAATCATTATTAGTTTCTGGTGTGTTCATGTGGGTAAAATTATGAAATTAAATTAAATGCTATTATATCATTTTTAATAAAAAACGCAAGTGTTTTTTTATTTTTTATCTTAATCTATTTCGGATTTTTTGCTTTTTTTTGAAAATTGGATATAATAGATATGTTTTATATCTTCGTAAAGATGAGCGATTGAGGAATATTCTTAATTAGTTTATTATGCGCATGAGGATTGATGTGAATCTGATGGTTTTTTCGAAGATTTTTTGTAGTTCGTAGAATAAAAAAACATAGATATCAGCAAAGCCAAAAAATTAGATTTTTGCAAGTGCGTGTACCAAAAAATGCAGTAGCTAGAAGTTCAGATATTGAAGCAAGTGATCATGCTTCTACAATGAAAGATAATATAGCACTTATGAACCAAGTTTACAAAAATTTTTACGCGATTTCTGATTCTGAATTATTAAAAAGATGGTTATGAGATAACTATATATCAATGGAGTTGGTAGTGGAAAATGAAGTCATTAAGTTCTTCGTATGAGTGCCAGAAGATCATCTTCTTACAGTTCAAAAAATGATAGCATCGTTTTACCCATGAGCTTTAGTTGAAATCGTTTCTCAGCCAAAGTTACTGGAAGCTGGAAAATATATGGCAGGAGGGGAGTTTACATTAACGAAAGATAGTGTCTATCCAATCAAAACTTATGAGGCGTTTGAAGCCGATCCAATGGATAGCTTACTTTCAGCATTTTCTCATGTATGAAAACAGGAAAAAGTTTGTTTCCAAATCTTAGTAGAACCATTATCAGAGAAATGGCTAAAAAATATGAGAAAAGAATGAGAAAGAATCAAGAAAAATGAAAAAAAATGATTTGCTAAATTTATACACGATTTATTTTCCAGTGAAAAGAAAAGGGAAGAAGAAAAGCAGAAATGAGAAGAAAAGAACAAACATAATTTCTCTCAGCAACAGTTGTCAGATTTTGACAAAAAAATGGATGATGAATTATTTAAGGTGAAGATAAAAACTATAGCTACCTCAACAGATAAAGCTAGACCAAAAAAAATGTTGGATGATATCGCTAGACTTTGTAACCAGTATAATTACCTCGGATTAAATACATTAAAATTTGTAAAAGCTGAAGATTTAAATCAGTTTGCTAGGGCATTCGTAGAGAGAATATTTTATACAGAAGATACGTTTATAAATAAAATACTTCATCCAGCTAAAAATAATGTGCTAAATATAAAGGAACTTTCATCATTGATCCATTTCCCCCATGGAAGATTTAATCAAAATCCAAGAATAGCTCGACAGAAATTTAAAATTGTTCCAGCCCCAGATGATATTCCAAATGAATGAATGGTAGTAGGATATAATAATTATTGATGAGTAGAGAGAGAAATTAGAATCACAGATAAAGACAGATTTAGACATATTTACATACTTTGACAGACAGGTACATGAAAGTCTACAATTATGTATTCTCAGGCGGTAGATGATATGGATAATGGTAGATGATTTACATTTATTGATCCACATGGAGATGCCTGTGAAAATCTTTTGAAATGGTTTCCGAAAGAAAGAATTAATGATTTGATATACTTTGATCTATGAAATACAGCATATCCAATTTGACTAAATCCTCTTGAAGTAGATCCTGAAGATGCAGATCAGAAAGACGTAGTGACAAATGATCTTGTGGAGATGTTTATTCAGATGTATTGACCAGAAATTTTTTGACCAAGAATTCAGGATTACTTCCGTAATGCATGTTTGTTACTTATGGATCAGCCAGAATGATGAACTATTGTAGATATTATGAGGCTCTTTACTGATGATGCTTTTGCTGAAGCAAAAATTAGAAACCTTAGAGATCCAGTAGTTGCTGCTTGGTGGAATAAAACTTATAAGAAAATGTGAGATAGAGAAAAAGCTGAGATTATTCCATTTATTCAGGCAAAATTCTGACCATTTACTACATGAGTTTATGTGAGAAATATCATAGGTCAACCAAAATCGGCATTTAAAATGTATGATGCAATGCAAGAGAAGAAGATAATTCTGATGAATTTGGCTAAATGAATTGCTGGTGAAGAAACATCTAAATTAATCTGAAAAATTATTTCTATGCAGGTTAAATTATCTGCGTTGAAGAGGGCAAAAATACCAGAATCAGAAAGAGTTCCTCATTATTTATATGTGGATGAATTCCAGAATTATGTTTCTGCTTCATTTGAATCAATAATGTCAGAGGCCAGAAAATATAAGCTTTGACTTGTCGTAGCTCACCAGTATATAGAGCAGCTCAAGCAAGAGTGACTTGGATGAAATATGGATATGTCCAAAACAATATTTGGTAACATATGAAATATGTTTATTTATAAAGTCTGAGCTCCGGATGCTGAGTTTTTGGCAAAAGAATTTGAGCCTGAGTTTAATCAAACTGATTTAACATCAACTGAAGCATTTATGGGAGCTTGTAAAATTTCAGTAAATAATCAGCAAACAAGACCATTTACATTTAAATCAAAGGTACTTTATCCATGATTTCCTCATTGATTGGAATATCGTAATTCTCCAGAAAAAGTTCAGATTATCAAAGAAATTTCTTCCCTTAGATGGTGAAGTAAGAGAGAGATTGTGGATAAGGAAATTTATTTCAGAGTTTGAGTTTAATTTTTGATAAAAGATAAAATGAAAAAAAGCTTAAAAATCTGATTAATATTAATCTTTTTGTGAGTAATATGAGCTTTTCTGTATATTTTACGTGATATTATACTATGATATCGGTATCAGTCATTATTAGTAATTTTAACTATAATACTTGTTCTTATAGTTGTTAGGATAAAAAAAAGTAAAAGACAAAAATTTTTAAAATATATATCCATAGTACTATCAGTTTTGATTTTTTTGCTTGTATTAATTTTGTTATGATGATTGTCTAATTTTTGAATCATGGTTTATGATTGAGATGTCTGTATAGAATACGAAGAAAATAACTATGATTGTTATAGTTTATCACCATATTTTCATTATGGCTTAGGTATCCATATTCACACTGAATGATTTGAAATTTAATCCAGTTTGTTAAGACTATCTTGAAAAATTAACAAATTTCTCTATATTTAGTGGGTTTTTAAGGAGTTATTTCCTAATGCCTGAAAATCAAACAACCATTACAATTGATGAAAATAGCTCAAACCAGCGTTTTGATCGTTTTTTGCGTAAATATTGCAAAAATTATCCGACAGTAAAATTGACTGACATTTACTCTGCCATTCGTAAGTGAGAGATTACTATAAATTCTAGGAAATCCAAAGAAGACTATCGTCTTCAAGTTTGAGATCAGATTTCTTTTCCTGCTGATTTATTTGGAAAAAAAGAGCACATTCAGTGAATTTCTTTCAAAGAAAAGCAGATGAAAAAGTTGACCAAAGAGGAGATTCTTCCACGAATTTTGTACGAAGATGCAGAGCGAGTGGCTTTTAATAAACCTACATGAGTAGTGGCTCATGAGAGTAATAAACACCGAAAGGATCTTTCAATGAATGATTATCTTGCATGCTATACTAAGGAATATGAAAGCTGAACTTTCAAGCCGGCTTTTGGATATAGATTAGACAAAGATACTTCGTGAGTGCTTATTGCTGCTAAAACGTATGAAGCTTTGCAATATTTCAACCAAATTATTCGTGATCGTGAGATAAACAAGGAATATCTGGCAATCGTAGTATGAAAAACTCCAGAACATTTGATTATAGATAAACCACTCGAAAAGAGTTATAATGCACATTTTGATCGTGCTCAGATGAATATCGCTAAATTCTGATGACTAGAGTCCAAGACTGAAATTTTTACCGTGAAAACATTTTTTCATCATGATTTAGGTCAAATTTCTTTACTTCGTGTAAAACTTTACACAGGTAGAATGCACCAAATTCGTGTGCATGTAGCAAGTGAATGATATCCAGTAGTAGGGGATTTGATTTATTGAAACGCGGCGGTGAATAGGAAGTGTAACAAAGTCTTGCATATTCAAAGACAATTGCTACACTGCTATAGATATAGTTTCTCTGATAGAAATGGAAAGCTGATTACTGTTAAAGCTCCATTACCAGAAGATTTTCAGTTGGTACTTGGTCCTCAGTTAAAACAGATTTCATCTTTATTAGATAATCAATAATAAAATTTTTACTTTTTACAAAAACAAACATGAAAACTTTTCTTTGGACAACTTTATTCTGGATTGTAGCAGCAATTGCTGGATTATTATGTTTATGATTTGGAAATTTATGAACTCAGGTCCTCGATAATGAATGGCTTGCTAGCATTATGCCAAAAAATCTCAAGGCTGAATCTTGTGATGCAGTATTAGAAGCAACATTACAGGAGATTGATCGATGTGCGGCTGCTGAAGCAAATAATTGTGCATTAGCTACAGAAGAAAATGTAATGACATGAAGTGCAGCTGAATTTCAAAAAGCACTCGAAGATATAGTAGCAAATCAACAAGTTATTTATAATTATATTCAAGAATGATTTGATAATACAAATAAGGCAATCGGTAATTTATCAAATAATAACTTACAAGAGAATGTTGAACCTGAGATTGATGAAAAAGAACAACAAAGATTAGAACTTCAAGCTCAAATTGAAGCATTACAAGCTGAAATGGAAAGTTTATAATACGTGAGTAAACAAAAATAGGGGAGTCGAAAGACTCCTTTTTTTAACAAAAAAATATGTAATTATGCAACTTTTAAACTTCCATTACTTGATTCAAAAAGTTCTTTATCAAAGTCAGAGAATAATCATTGATTTATGGTTAGGATTTTTTGGGATTTTTCATCGCAGATTTCATTAATAAGTTTTATATCATATTTTTCCATTAAATGAGCAACTAATGATGTTTGACTATATTCATGTGTTAATTCAAATTCTTTCAAAATTTCTTTTTCAATGATATTACAATTCATTATAGCATCCTTTGTGGCTTGTGTATAGGCCTGAATTAATCCTCAAACTCATAGTAAAGTCCCACCAAAATATCTTACCACGATAGCCATTACATTCAAAAGTTTTTCTCATTCCAAAACATTCAGAATCGGCTTCCCTGCTGTATTTGTAGGTTCTCAATCATCATTAGCTTTCTGAATTTTAGGATCAATTAGAACATTTCCAAATAAATCCTCATGGACTTGGATTCATAACCTCCAAGCAGAGCAGTGGTGAGTGGCTGAAAAATGCTGTTTCCTGATTCATTCTAGTAAGATTTCAGCATTTTCTTTATTTTCACAAGGAAAAAGGTAAGTCAAAAATCTGGAACCTTTAATTTTGGGTATTTCATATTCAAATTTACTTTCAATCGTACGATAAGTTAGTTTAGTCATTTATTATACTCAAAATAAATTATTTTCTTCCAAAATCAGCGGGAATCTCTCACCAATCTTCAGTATTCCATTTCAGAATTTTATGTTTTATTCAGTTCATTTTTAACCAATTTTCAGCTCTTTCGATGGCTTCCAAAGTTCTTCAAAAATCAGAATCTTTATTTGCACTTATCTGAGTTTTGCATTTTCACTGGTTTACCCAAGATATAGCAATTCTGGAATCACTATAAATTACTCTGTTGTCGGTTCATAAGTATTTCAATCAATGGACTATAGCAAGAAATTCACCGATATTATTCGTTCAGATTTTAAACTTTTCATGAAAAATCTCATATCCTGTTTGCAAATCAATTCATCTGTATTCCATTTCTCCAGGATTTCCTGAGCATGCAGCATCTACTGCAATACTCTGTGCAAAAAAGGGGATATTTTCATTATTCACTTTTTCTTTTTTAGCAACATTCTTTACTTCATAGTATTTTTCCCATCATTTACTCAATGCTATTTCAGCTTCTTCTTTACTAGAAAATCATTTATATTTAGCATCTGAAAATCAATTCACACACTCTTTACATTCATCTCGCGAATCAAAAATTCAGGTTTTTTTTCATTTTCGAACTACATAGTATTTCTTCTCACTTTTTCACATTTTAAAATATTTAATAAATCTGATCTTAATATAGGATTTTAGGCTTTTTATACAAGAAAATTTTAGGAAAATATGTAATTAAAAGTTATCTATGAAAAGGCAAGTAAAAATAAACATAAAAGCAGAATTTTCTCGCTGATTTTTTGACTTTTTTGAACCTTTTGTGTATAATTGAAAGTGGATTATTTATCATGTATTTATTGCATTCATGAAAAAAACATTAAAAAAACTAATTCTGTGTGGTATGATTATGGGATTTTGTATTATACCTACTGAAAATTTACAAATTAAAGCAGCAGAAAATAACGTGCCAGATTATTATTATGCAAATTATAAATTTGCAGATGATTGGAATTCTATTTTAACATGGTTCACTAAAGCCAAAGCTAAATATAGTTTAGAACAAGAATTCTCATCTTCAGAATTCTCAGAATTAGCTCAACATTTCGATAAAGTATTTCCAAATTTGACAAAAGATTATTCATCTGTTTATGAAAAGTGTTCAGTATTGGCTAATAGCTTAGCAAGAAATTATTCATATAACGAAATGGAGATGTTAATGTGAAATTCGTGTTATAAATCACTTACCCAGACAATTAATAGAATAAATTCTTCATATACAATAAAACCATCAGTTAGTTCAAATCCATCAGCTGGTATGGCTCCATTAACAGTAACTTTTGATGCAAGAAATAGTACAGATCCATCATTAGAAACTATCCCAACAGATAATTTTTATCGATATTATAGAGATGAAAAGTGAGTAGATACTCCTATATGAGAGTGACAAGTAATTAGTTATACTTTTAATGAACCATGAAAATTTATTGTTCATCTAGTTGTACGTAGCTCAAATGTGGAGCAATGAATTTTGGATGGAGAAAGAAATTTAACTATAAATGTTACTCCCAAAGCAGCAGATATTGTAGTTTATGCAAATACTAGAAGAATGCTCAAAAATATACCATTAAAGATATGAATCACAGAAGGTGAGAGATGAGTAGTATTCGATGGCTCGTTGACAAAACCTAGATGATGAAGGATGATAGAATCACATAGATGGGTAATTACAAATAATTGAAATACAGTAGAAGATACTAAACGGAAAGATGGGGCGCCAACTTACATAAATAAAGAGCTAAAATGAAATTGATTATTCAAAGTTACACTTACAACAAGAGACAATGAAAGAAATTTAGTTTCCGAAGATTATTATATATATCTATCAGATCCAGTTACAGTAATAAAACAAGCACCTGAAAAATGAACAACATCTACAACATTTAGTTTCGATGGAAGTGCGTCATATTCTATAACAAGCAGAATAAATTCTTATATATGGGAAATATTTGATTGAAATTGAGATGAAAATAACGGTGAAAAAATTGTCATGTTTCAGGGAAAAAAGATGGACTTAAACTGAAATAAAAAACTAAAACCATGAAATTATACGGTCAGACTTACAGTTACAGACATGGCATGAAACCAAAATGTAGAAACTAAAGAATTATACGTGGAATCTACAACTCCGACGCCACAATTTACAGTAACACCAACTAATAAACGACTTTATCCTTCAGAATTTACATTAGATGCAAGTAGCACAACAGATATTGATGTTTCAAATTGAGTAGACTCTCTAGAGTATACTTGGAGCTTTTCGACAGACAATGTTAAAATCCTTTCATCTGAAAATAATAATGAAAAAATTGTTGTTCAATTTAATGAAAAGTGAAAACATATAATCAGAATGGTCGCAACAGATCAGTATTGAAAATTTGCAAGTATATCTAAAACAGTAGATGTAAAATCAACACTTAGACCAGAAATAGAAATTATACCGTGACCAGTTACTCGATGAAAAACTTTACAATTCAAATCATCTATCAATCAATCTGTATGGGATTATGCATGGGATTTTTGAGATGGTTCAGCTCCAATTAATAGTGAAGGAGCAACGGAAACACAACATATTTACAGAAAAAGGTGAATATATCCAATAAAACTGACAGTTACCAATTCAGATTGAGAATTTAATACTATAAATGAAAGGGCTTTCGTATGAGAAATTGAATATCCTATTGCAGCATACAGTGTAAAAAATGATAAGTGATTTTTTATTCAAGCATCAGATACTTGTCACGTAGAAAATAAAGAATGAAACTATGACATAGAAGATGCATATCCAATTGATAGGTATGCTCAATTTTCAATTAATCCATGAAAATCGGTGAATACTAAATGAACTACAAATTGATTACAATATGTATTTGAAAAAGAGGAAATGGTAGGTGCAAATCAAGCGAAAACAACAAATTTATTAAGTACAACCTTTAATCAGGTGTGATGCCATTATGTAGATCTTACAGTTAAAGATTCAAACGTTTGAAAGCAAGATAAAACAAGAATACGGTTCAATGTAAAAAATGCACTTCCAAAATTAAAAAGTGTAACATTATCGTTTATTGAAGATTCAAATACTACAAATTCTTTTTGAGTCACTAGCGAATCAAATCCTAATAAATCCGTATTTTCATGTTCTTGAAATAGTAACCTTACAATTAAGGTAACTGCAGTAGAAGCAGAAGATCCAGATTGAAATATTTCAAGATTAAGATTTTATTACTACAATGTAGATGATCCAGATAGAATATTAGAGTATAAAGAATCATGGATAAATGTGCCTTATGTATATTTTATTTTACCTAGAATATCATGAGAATATAAATTTTGAGTAATGGTGTATGATAATGATTGATGAATGATTAATAGTGATGAGTATTTAGCAAGTAATCCTTCTGTTTATTTTTCATCCGTTTGTGGAGAAGTTTGAGTCCCAACAGTAACATTAAAAGTTAGTTCTACCAATATTCAAGTTTGAGATACGGTGACTTATACGATTATATCCAAATTATCTACAGATAATGAGGATTTTGAAACAGATAGAACATTTTATTACGATTTTGATTGAGATTGAATATGGGATTTAGTAAGCAAAAAAGATACAGCAACATACACATTTGATGATACTTATGAAGAGTGAGTAGTGCCAAGAGCAGCAGTTGAATACAGATGAAAACTTTGACAAACAGAATGAGCTAAAATTTTGGTTAAAAACTGAATAAAACCAGTGTTGCTAACAAATTCATACGGTAATACAGTCATTTTTAGAGATATGAGTGTATGAGTTATGCAACAAAGACAAATATGTTTTGAACAGAATGAATGTGATGCATGAAATACTAAATTTAGGAGAACACATATATCAACCACAGATCCAAGTGAACTTACATGAGGAAGCGAAACATCAATTACTCAAAATGATACTTTTATATGGAAATATGATAATTATTGAGAACATAATGTTTCAATATATTTAAAGAATAAATATTGAATCGAGGTAAAGACATGATTTGTAGTAAAAACATCTTCAAATACAAACAATTGAAAAATTGCACCATGAGTAAACATGATTACCATACCAGAAACAACATTTACAAATACAAATCCTGAAATATTCCTAAGCAAAGCTATGAACAATACACTTGTGATGTATATAAGCAATGAAAACTGAGAAACTTGTTATGTGGATACAGATATAGCAACAGATTGAAATGATTGAGATTGAAAGTCAGATAATGATATGGATATTCAATGTAATAAAATGGTTAAGGTAAAATATGAACCAGACTATGAAAGTGCGATAGGAAGAATATATTTTACAAATAATTGAAAACTAACTTTCAAAAACTTTTACGTTACTTTTGAATGAATTATTTTAGAGCTTGATGATGAAAAAAGGGAGATATATAATGATATTACAACGTTGGTGAATGGACTCGAAGATCTCTCTACAGAAAATACAGATTTAAAAAAGTCATTAGATAAATTACGTAAA
>ODAI011776331.1_pt1 | contig 31228 bp, 25 predicted proteins | sample 1539321 | NCBI WGS metagenome assembly ODAI01 (sample SAMN02144231, study PRJEB22623) | gut metagenome | biome: sheep rumen | host: Ovis aries | place: New Zealand
AATTTCGCCATTTGAACGATGATGAGAAATGCTCTATGACGAGTCACAGGTATGGTGATATAGTGGGAAAATATGTGATTTACCGTGGTGAGCCGGCAGAATGCGATGGTATCAGTTACCTGAATGTAGAGGATTACCTTAAATCGTTAAAATAGTTCTAAGACGTATAAAACGCCAAAACATTTCGGGTCATTGCACTTTTGGCGATTTACCGGCGCTTGCTTTAATGCAGGCGCATTTCTTTTTGTTCGAATGCACATTTGTGTGACGCATCCCTTCCTAAAAACAATCCCCTATTTCTTCTAAACACAATCATTTAGAATAATACCGATATGTCTCGAAGGACTGATACCATGGCAGAAAGCAGAATTTCAGAAGTAATAAATAAGCTGCCACGATCTTATAAGGCTCCGGCATCCCGGTGTATACAGACCGGGCTAAGGTGTAAGCCGGTAACTGCAATTTGCCGCTTGACATCGGAGAAGTATCTCTGTAGAATGCGTCATATGAAGACAAGGGCGTCTTTAAGTGTTTCACTTAAAGATGCCTTTTTTCATTTTTCCGAAGCTTAGGAACTGCTGAAGAACAACTAATACACCTTTGCCTGTTTTCTGCAGCAGTCCCTTACCCGGAAAGGTCAGACCGCCATATGATCCGTAGGTATCGGCAGCGGAAATCGGAATGAAAGGAAGAAAGAAAGACTTATGGAAAAAGTATTAGTTCTGGATTTTGGAGGTCAGTATGATCAGCTCATTGCCCGCCGGGTGCGGGAAGCGGGTGTTTACGCTCAGATCAGGCCCTGGGACGGGATCACTCTTCAGGAGATCAAAGTAGAAGGATATAAGGGCATCATCTTTACCGGCGGACCGAACAGCGTGTACGATCCTGATTCGCCCCGCTGTGATGCCGCGGTAATGGATCTTGGCATCCCGATCCTTGGCATTTGCTACGGAGCCCAGTTGCTGGCCTGGCTCGGAGGCGGCCGGGTCTCCTTTGCGGAGCACTCCGGCGAATACGGAAAAACGATACTTTGGGTCCACGGGCACCCGCTTTTTAAAGGCATTCCTAAGGAAAGCATCTGCTGGATGAGTCATACGGACATTATCAGTACTCCGCCGTCCGGCTTTGAAGTGATCGCGCAGACTGAAAACTGTCCCTGTGCCGCCATGGCTGATGATACCCGCCTGCTTTACGGTGTTCAGTTCCATCCGGAGGTGTCGCATACCGTTTTCGGTAAAGAAATACTTCGAAATTTTCTTTTTTCTGTTTGCGGCTGCCGGGGCGACTGGGATGCCAGACATTATGCGCAGGAGCTGATTGACGAATACCGGAGTAAGCTTTGCGGGAAAAAGGTGCTCCTCGCTCTGTCAGGCGGTGTGGATTCCTCCGTGGCTGCCCTGCTTCTGCACAGGGCGGTCGGGCAGAGGCTGGTTTGCGTGTTCGTCGATCACGGACTTCTTCGTAAAGGTGAGGGAGATTATGTGGAGGATACCTTCCGCAGAAGCTTTGGTATCAATCTTGTGCGAGTGAACGCACAGGAGCGTTTTCTTGAAAGGCTTGCCGGGATCACTGATCCGGAAATAAAGCGAAAGAATATCGGGGAGGAGTTCATCCGCGTGTTCGAGGAGGAAGCGCAAAAGCTGGGGCATATAAACGTATTGGCCCAGGGGACGATCTATCCGGATGTGATCGAGAGCGGCAAAGGCGCATCCGCAACGATCAAAAGTCACCATAATGTAGGCGGGCTTCCGGACACGATCTCCTTTGAGGAGATAGTTGAACCGCTTCGCAATCTTTTTAAGGATGAGGTCAGGAGCGTGGGCACGATGCTTGGCCTTCCCGCCAGGCTGGTATGGCGGCAGCCGTTTCCGGGTCCCGGGCTTGCGGTACGGATCACGGGTGAGATTACAAAGGAAAAGCTTAAGCTTCTGCGGGAGGCCGATGCGGTTTTCTGTGAAGAGATCAGCCGTGCTTCTCTTGAAAAGGAGCCGGATCAGTATTTCGCTGTCCTTACAGACACCCGTACCGTAGGTGTCATGGGAGACGCCCGGACATATGGTTTTACGGTGGCGCTTCGCGCCGTTTGCACCGACGATTTTATGACAGCGGAATGGACACGTCTTCCATATGAGGTGCTGGAAAGGGCCAGCGTCAGGATCACGAATGAAGTACCGGGGATCTCCAGAGTAGTGTACGACATTTCTTCAAAGCCTCCGGCAACGGTGGAGTGGGAATAGAAAATATATCAGTAATTTTTGTATATTTTATTTTTTCTTATTGCGGGTACTGTTTGTTTTGCTTATAATGATAACTGTGCAGAGATAAAATCTGTGCAAATCTGACAAATCAATTTAAACAGGAGGAAAAAATGAAAAAGAAAATTATCAGCGCAATTCTTTCTTCAGCAATGGTTCTCTCATTGTTTGCAGGCTGTGCGGTTCCCGCTACTGCTCCTGCTCCTGCAGCTGACAGTGCTCCCGCAGAAACCGAGGAAGCAGCTCCCGCAGAGGAAGCCGGAGATACTGCAGAAGCACCTGCGGCAGAAGGCGGTAAAGTTTTCGGCTATACCTGTATGGACGGAACCAATCCCTTCTTTGTAGCTCTTGAAGGCTCCATCAGAGAGGTAGTGGAAAGCCATGGAGATACGCTTGTTTCTGTGGATCCTCTTAACGACTCAAATACCCAGATCGACCAGGTAGAGGATCTTATCTCCAGAGGTATCGACTACATGTTCGTTAACCCTGTAGACGCAGACGGTATCATTCCCGCTCTTGACATGCTCAAGGAAGCAGGCATCCCGATGTTCGGCTTTGATACACAGGTTGGCGATATGAGCTATCTTGTATCCTATGCAGGCTCCGATAACTTCAATGCAGGCTATGTCTGCGGCGAGGATCTTGCAAAGAAGATCCCGGAAGGCGGAGATATCCTTATCCTCGATTCTCCTACGATGCAGTCTGTTGTTGACCGTATCGAAGGCTTTGAGAAGGCTATTGAGGATTCAGGCGTTAAGTTCAACGTAGTCGGAAGACAGGATGCAGTAGGAAACCTTCAGGTTGCTCAGGAAAAATGTACCGATCTTCTGACGGCTCATCCCGATGTAGTAGCAATAATGGGCGGCAATGATCCTACAGCTCTCGGATGTCTTGCAGCTGCCGAGGCAGCAGGTGTATCACCTCTTATCTATGGTGTAGACGGTTCTCCCGATGTAAAGGCTCTTTTAAAGGACAGCGCACTTGAAGGAACCGGAGCTCAGTCACCCATGACCATTGGTAAGACAATAGCTGAAACTGCTTATGCATGGATAGACGGACAGGATGTTGAGGCATTCATCCCCATCGAGACCTTCCTCATCACCGCAGATAATGTTGATGAGTACGGTACAGACGGCTGGCAGTAAAAATTTCGTATAATTAAAGAACGTAAAAGGGCTTTGCCTTGCTCAGTAAGTCGGGTAAAGCCCTTTATTTTGAGGAATACACAGGACAGACGGTCGGACAGGGAGAGCCTGTCCGGTGTCCTCATGAAAAGAATACGGCCAGATAAAGCAGGCAGGAAACAGACAGGTGGTGAATATAGTGAGTGATACAGGTTATTTACTAGAAATGAAGGGAGTCAATAAGATATTTCCCGGTGTAAAGGCTTTGTCGGATGTAAATTTTGAACTTAAGGCCGGAGAGGTACACGCGCTTCTGGGAGAGAACGGAGCTGGCAAATCAACGCTTATAAAGGTTCTTGGAGGGATTTACCAGGCTGAATCCGGTGAGATCTTTATAAATGGTCAGCGTGTAAATATCGATGGTGTCGGAGCGGCCCGTGACGCCGGGATCTCGATAGTGCATCAGGAGCTTGTTCTCGTGCCGTATATGACGGTGGCGGAGAACATTTTCCTCGGACGTGAGCCCGGTACAAGGTTCAATGTAAACAGAACAAAAATGTCCGAGGATGCCCAGAGGCTCTTAGATGCATATGATATGAATATCGACGCGGACAGCCTGGTTGAAAGGCTGACGATAGCACAGCGTCAGATGGTCGAGATCGTCAAGGCAATTTCATTTGAAGCAAAGATACTTGTGCTTGATGAGCCGACCTCATCAATTTCGGACAAAGAGGTCAATTTCCTGTTTGATACCATGAGAAACCTGATCAAACAGGGGGTAGGGATAATCTATATATCCCATAAGATGAGTGAGCTTGCCGAGATATGCGACAGGGTCACGGTCATGAGAGACGGTCTGACTGTCGGCACAAAGGTTGTGAAGGAGACCACCACGGATGAGCTGATCTCGTTGATGGTCGGTCGTGAGCTTACAAATTATTATACAAGGGATTTCTCTGAAGGCGGAGAGGTGGTCATGAAGTGCGATCACATTTCCGACGGGAAAATGGTAAAGGATGTTTCCTTTGAGCTTAAGAAGGGTGAGATAGTAGGCTTTGCCGGTCTTGTAGGAGCAGGACGGAGCGAGACCATGAAGGCTGTCTTCGGCCTTACCCCGGGATCAAAGGGAGATATTTACGTCAAGGGGAGAAGGGTCGAGATAAAAAGCCCGGTAGATGCGCTCAGGTACGGGATCGCTCTTGTTCCTGAGAGCAGAAAGGATGAGGGCCTGTACGGGGTTCAGAGTGTTCGCTTTAATTCTACCATAGAGGTTCTGGAGGAATTTATAAAGAATCTCAGAGTGGACATAGCAAAGGAAGAGGAGATCACTCAGAGATACATTGATAAGATGGCGACTAAAACTCCCAGCCAGGAGCAGAAGATAAGCAATCTTTCCGGAGGCAACCAGCAGAAGGTCATGATAGGAAGATGGCTGGCCACAAATCCGGAAATACTGATACTGGACGAGCCTACACGAGGTGTGGATGTCGGTGCGAAGGCTGAGATCTATTCCATAATGAATGAGCTTGCCAGGAATGGAATGTCGATAATTATGATATCCTCGGAGCTGCCGGAAATAATAAACATGAGCGACAGGGTTTATGTTATGTATGAAGGAAATGTAACGGGATGTCTTGATCATAAGGATGTAACTCAGGAAAGCATAATGCAGCGTGCCGCGCTGAACGAGCAGACCCGGCAGTAATATATACCTGATATGGAAATAAAGGAGTGAGAAGATGGGATCCAAAATACAGAAGGGAGTTGTCTCCTATTTTAAACATAATCTCGGTATTATCATAGCACTTATCGTAATGTGTCTTTTTCTTATTGTCTTTCCGACGACAAGAAGTACCTTTGCCACAAGCAAAAATATCTTTAATATTCTGAGGCAGAATTCCTCAAACCTTTTCCTGGCTACCGGAATGACGATGGTCATCATTTTGGGTGGAATAGAGCTTTCGGTAGGCTCGGTCATCGCTCTTTCAGGCTGTGTCGCAGCTTTCTGCGCGGTAAATCTGGGGCTTCCGGAGATAGTCGGTTTCCTTGCCGCTGTCCTTGTAGGCGGTATAGTAGGACTGTTTAATGCATTTTTTATCTCTAATACGGATATCCCGCCCTTTATTGTCACCCTTGCCTCAATGAATATCGCCAAGGGTATCGTTCTGGTATTCACACAGGGTGTTCCCATAAGATGCATGACGGACGCTTTTAAATATCCTGGTACGGGATATGTCGGGGTAATACCGGTGCCTGTTATATTGATGCTCATAGTATTTGTACTTGCGAGCATCATTATGAACCGGACAAAGCTTGGCCGTCACATATACGCGGTGGGAGGCAATACTCAGGCCGCAAAATTCTCAGGCATAAATGTTAAAAAGGTCAAATTCATTGTTTATGTATATACCGGTCTCATGGCAGGCCTTGCAGGAGTTGTAGTTGCGTCAAGGCTTTATTCCGGACAGCCTACCGCGGGTGACGGAGCAGAGATGGATGCCATCGCCGCTGTAGTAGTAGGAGGAACCTCCATGAGCGGAGGCTCAGGTACTCTGGGCGGAACTCTGATCGGTGTCCTGATAATCGGTGTTCTGAACAACGGTCTTAACCTTCTCGGAGTAGATTCGAACTGGCAGTTCGTTGTAAAGGGACTCGTTATACTTCTTGCCGTATATATTGACTGGATCAGAGGCATAAAAGCCGGAAAGTAAACAGTCTTTGGGGTTACTATTCACAGCCGAATCGCGCACTTGCTGCGCGATTGCGGGCCACAACTTATGACTTGAGATGGGTTTTGCCCATCGCCGAAGGCGATTTATAATGGCAAAACCCGTTACTATCACAGCCCAAAAGGCTGTGAATAGTAACTCTTTGGGAGATTTATTGATGAAGAACAGGCTGATAAAAAAAATAACATCTGCTATAATAGTGCTTTCGGTTTTTATAACGGGAGCGGCGACGGTGTATGTCTGCACGGCGTCAGCTGCTGCGCTGTCTTCTCAGGCCGCAGCAATTCCCGTGATCGTGACAGACAGCATGCCCTATGCTTCCTTTTCCGCCATAAAGACCGGAGCGGCTCTCCTTTACACGAATACGGCGGCGAACGCCAACGGAATAACCGTCTGTGTCAACGCGGGACACGGAACTCTCGGCGGGGAAAAATATAAGACCTTTTGCCATCCGGACGGGAGTGCTAAGATCACGGGGGGTACTACCTCCTCAGGGAACGTAAAATCATTAGCGATATCCTCCGGTATGGTATTTAAGGACGGTGTAAGCGAGGCTTCTGTTAACCTGAAGGAGGCCGTCATCTTAAAGGGACTTCTTTTAAACAGCGGATACAACGTCCTTATGATAAGGGAGAGTGCTGACGTACAGCTTGACAATGTGGCAAGGACAGTACTGGCAAACAATTATGCGGATTGTCACATTGCTCTGCATTGGGACAGCACAGCCTCGGATAAGGGAGCCTTTTACGGTAAGGTTGTAAACAATGCTTCCTACAAGAGGATGGAGCCGGTGGCTTCTACCTGGGCAAAGAGCGATCTGCTCGGCGAGTGTCTGATAGCAGGCCTTAAAACGGCAGGAAGGAAGATCCACGGTACAGGCTCTATGGAGATGGATCTCACTCAGATATCCTATTCCACAATACCAAGCGTTGATATAGAGCTTGGCGATAAGGCCTCTGATCACTCTGATGCCGCGCTAAACAGCATAGCGGCGGGACTTCTTCAGGGGATAAATACCTATTACGGAAGATAAGGAGCTCTGATGGGAAAGAGGCTTACATATTTTGATATAGCAAGGGGAGCGGGCATGGTGCTTGTTCTCATAGGCCATCTGCAGGGGGAGATATTAAATTTCTCCCCCTATATTCTTTATCTCTGTATCTGGATATTTTCCTTTCACATGCCTCTGTTTTTTATAATCAGCGGAATGCTTATCCGGTATAAAAACGATCTTAGGAGGGACTTCAGGGAGCTTGCAAAAAAACGCTTCAAGGGGATAATGGTGCCCTATTACCTTTTCAGCCTTATCTACATAGGGATAGTTCTTTACGGAATGTTCGTCGATAAGGTGGTCCCGCCCTCGACCCTTTACATAAACCTGTGGTATGTAGCGGGGCTTTACGGTATGAACGTGCTGTGGTTCCTTCCAGCGTTATTTTTGGGAGAGCTGCTGTTTTTATGGATAAGGAAAAGGTTCAGTGACAGAACGTCTCTTATGATCATTGCGGTCCTGACGGTCACGGCATATTTTTTGAATCTGTCTTTACAGAACGCTGCCTTTGATACCGCCCTTTACGAAAGGCTTCATGAGCTCTGTATCACCCTGCTGCGGCCTGTGTTTGCCTGCTCCTTTATAGCTATAGGCTATTACAGCTTCGGGCTCACGGAAAGGCTTAGGAGCAGTGGGTTTTCGGTAAAAGAGGTATTGCTTGCCTTTGCTTTTTTTGTTATAAATATTCTGTGTATCTATATAAGCATGAAGGTACTGCATTATAACAATGTAGGGGAATTCCGGTCTCTTGTGCACAACAATGTTTTTGTATACTATGTGGCTGCTGTTTCAGGGTCGTTCTGGCTGATCCTTTTATCAAAGAATCTGTCCGGGCTGAAATACGGATTTCCGCTGCTTACCTTCTACGGGATGAACTCGCTGGTATTCATGGCTGTTCATAATAACAGCAGGGTCCTTACCTTCGCGCTCAGGAGTGCGATGTATATAAATCAATATCTTACACGGGCAAGGGGCTATATCTGTTACGGTATAATAGTGTTTACCATGCTTTTGTATACGACCCTGATGATAATGCTGATAAACAGATTTGTACCGTTTTTAGCCGGAAAGAGTAATGCACTATATCGTATTTGATCTGGAATGGAATCAATCCAATGACAGGCATAACAGAGATCTGGGGCTCCCCTTTGAGATACTTGAGATAGGGGCTGTTAAGCTTAACAGAAGACTCAAGGTAGTCGATACCTTTGAGGTCGTCATCAAGCCTCAGATATATCACTATATTCATTATATCACAACGAAGATCGTACATCTTACCGGGGAGGAGCTGGAAAACGGAAAGCCCTTTCCGATAGCCATGAACGAATTCCTTGAATGGTGCGGGAAGGACTATATCTTCTGCATCTGGGGGACCTCCGATATCACGGAGCTTCAGCGTAATATGATGTATTACGGGATGGATATGTTAGCGGACGGGCCTCTGAAGTATTACGATATTCAGAAGTTCTTCAGCATAGCCTATGAAGACGGCAAAAAGCGCAGGGCGCTCGAGGCCGCGGTCGATTTTCTGGATATTGAAAAGGATATCCCTTTTCACCGGGCATATGACGATGCCAGCTATACCGCCAGGGTATTTGAGAGGGTAAACGCCTTTAAGCCCAGGATCAAACGGTATGTTTCCTATGACGTTTTCATAGCTCCCAGAGATAAAAAGGAAGAGATCGATGTCAATTTCAAAACCTATTCCAAATATATCTCAAGGGAATTTCCGGACAAGACCGCTGCCATAGAGGATAAAAAGGTAGCCTCCATGAAATGCTATCTCTGCGGCAGGACGGCGACCCGGAAGATAGGATGGTTTTCCGTTAACGGAAAGCATTATTACTGTATTGCAAGCTGTAAAAAGCACGGCTATTTAAAGGGAAAGATCCGCATGAAGAAAACGGACGACGGAAGTGTGTACGTTGTAAAGACCACAAAGCTTGTCTCTCAGGAGGAGGCAAGGGAGATAGCCGTAAAGCAGGATAAGCTGAGGCTTGCGAGGCTTGAAAAACGCAGGGCCAAGAAAGCACCGGAGGAGTGAAGGGCAGGCCGCAAAGCCTTTATTTCCTTTTCCGGTTAATGGGTGTAAACAGCCTTTTTCTCCGCTTTTTATAACGCTTTTTTATCTTGAGCATATTCTGTTTTGCGGAATATTTATATCTGGCAGCAGCATTTTTTGAAAAAATGATCATCAGGATGATGAAAAGGGCACCGACAAGTATCGCTATTATCCTGGTAATATTCACAAAGATGAAATTTTTCGAAGGGATGAGCTTTTTGGGAATATCGTCCCTGGTGCCTGCCTTAACTACATTGGAAAAATCGAAGGGCTGTATCGTATCATCGGCAAATTCGATGGCGGTAGAGCCTGTCTTATGCCCGTTAAAATAATAATCGAGGGTGGCAACGGCGTTTAACGGAAGGTCTTCGTAATTGACCGAGACCGTAAGCTCGCTGAATTCAACAGTCTTCGGTATCACCACATAATCGGAGCTGTTGAGCTCAAGGATCGGCTTTGAGCTTCCCAGTATATCCAGATTGGTCTTGAAGAAGGTGGAGCTGTTTAAGGTATATCTGTCCTCGTTCTCAGATATATTAAGCTTTGCAAAGCCTTCAAAGCCATAGTCAAGGAGAGCCTTCGTATCAAGGAACTGATTGGGAGCCTCTTCCTTAAGGATAACGCAGATAAGCCTCATTCCGTCGCGCTCCGCGCAGGTGACAAGGGTCTGCCTGGCATCCCTGGTATAGCCGGTCTTGCCTCCGATGAAGCCTTCGTATTCATAACGGAGCCCCGGGACCATCAGATGATGATTCTCAAGAGGACGCTCCTGTGGCTGCAGATTTGTGGGAGGTATGGTATATTTGGCTGTCCCCGAGATCGTGACCAGGGATTCATTTTTGAAGCAGGCCCTGGCGATCAGGGAAAGATCGTAGGCGCTGACATAATGCTCCGGGTCCGGAAGACCGTTGGCGTTTACGAAATGAGTGTTTTTACAGCCAAGCAGCTGTGCCCTTTCGTTCATCATCTTTACGAAATCGTCCACGTTTCCCGCCACCTGCTCCGCAAGGGCATAGGCCACCTCATTGCCGGAGCCTAAGAGAAGACCGTAAAGGCACTGCTCTACGGTAAGCTCCTCGCCTTCGTCTATGCCTATCCTTGAAGAGGAGCTTTCTATATTATGTACCGAATCATAGGAAAAGGTCACGACGTCATTCATGCTGCAGTTCTCTATGGTAAGAAGAGCGGTCATCAGCTTGGTCGTGCTGGCAGGATAGAGGCGCTCATTTATGTTTTTTTCATAGAGAACGGCTCCCGATACGGCATCCACCAAAATCGCGGACTGGGCTCCGATGACCGGTCCCTCGGGCCATCCCGGTAAAAGATTGGTTTCGGCAGGGATGTTCTTTCGTTCCTCGGCAGCCTGAAGCTGCTCGGCGGTAGGAGCCGTATTTACGGCATAAACTGTTAAAGGACAGGAAAGCCTTAAAAATAGTACAAAAAGAAATATTATAATAAAGCGCAGGCGGTAATAGCTTTTCATAAGGTGATTATACCTCACAAAGAGAAGGGATTCTATTTATATTTTGAATTTTATCCTGAAGGGAGTAAGGGATTTGCGTTTAAGAAATATAACAGGTTCAAAGGAAATGATAGCGGAGAATGAATATGTCATTCATGAGCCGGAGCAATATAAGGGAAGGTTTACGGCTGAAATATTCGGGAATGACAGGCCTCTGAACATAGAGATAGGAACAGGCAAGGGAAGGTTCATCACGGAGCTTGCGGCCTCTGATCCTTCAGCGGATTATCTGGGTATTGAGAAATATTCCACCGTGCTTTTAAAGGCGGTAAGGAAATTTTCCGGAAACGTGCTTGATAATCTGCGCTTTATAAGGATGGATGCCGAATATATCCTGGATGTATTCGGAGAAAATGAGATAAACAGGATCTACCTTAATTTTTCAGATCCCTGGCCTAAGGACAGACACGCAAAAAGAAGGCTGCCCTCATCAAGCTACCTTAAAAGGTTTGAAAGGCTGCTTGGGCCGGGAGGCTGTATCGAATTCAAGACTGATAACCGGGAGCTTTTTGATTTCGGACTCAGTGAAGCCGGGCAGTCAGGGTGGGAGGTCTGTTATTTAAGCTATGACCTGCATAACGATAAAGAGGCTATGCAGACGAATATTATGACGGAATATGAGGAGAAATTCTCTTCTCTCGGAAACCCCATATTCAAATATATAATAAAGAACCCTAAGCCCGGGCCTCATTCATCATGATGCTTTGACATATAAGCATTCCAGCAGGCCTCTCCGTTCGCAAGCCGGGAGATATACGCCTTAACAAGTATCTCACGAAGCCCCGAGCACTCTGCCTCGAGGTTGAACTGTCCCGGGGCGAGGCGGGTCACCGTATCTATTTCGGAAGCTATCTTATCCGCGACGACCTCGTCCTTTAAGGTGACTATCCCGAAAAGAGTAGAGCGGTAGCTGTGGGAAGAGCAGGTACTTAAATAAACGTCCGCAAAATCCTCCCATTCCGCACGTAAAATATCCTCGGAGAAGCCGTCGGCATCCAGCACGCACAGCTCCTTAAGTCCCTTCCTCAGCTCCTTTTCCCTTTTTAAAATATCGAAGCTGTGAAAGTTGTTCTGATATGAAACAAGGATCATCATATAGCTTTTTATGAACCTGTCTCCCCTTTCAGCCGTGGCACGCCTTCCGAAACGCCTTCCGAGTATTTCAAGACGTTCTTTATCCGCCCTGGAATCGGGATGCTTTTCAAGGTATTTTTTCAGACAGGCCTCTCTTACATTTATATCACGGATCTCGTAGTAATGCGCCGGCCAGTCCTCAAGATATTCCTCCTTTATCTCGATAGTGCCTGCGGAGGGAGAAGGTGAAAAACGCTCCCTTATGCTGTCAAGAAAGGTATGATCATGAGCGTTCTCTTTTTCGTTCTTAAAAAGCATTTATAAAGTCCTCCGTTTATCTGTTCCGATGAGTATGATAGCCCAGTCACGCAACAAAAGCAAGAAAAATACTGACCGCGCCTCATTTCATAAGCTTGTTGCGATCCCCCGGATGTATTATACTGTATTTCATGAAGCAGACGGGAAACAGGACCTTAAATCTGATAGTGATCTTCAGCCTTTTTGTGACGGTACTCGCGACGGTCATAAGCCTGGCCTTTTTCAGGAACAGGCTGAGAACACTGACTGCACCGGTCAACGGACCTGTGAGCTACGACCGTCATTATGCCTTTATCTGTGACAACCCTCAGGATAATTTCAATAATGCGGTATTCAGAGCCGCCAGCGAGGAATTTGAAGCCGGCGGTGATTATCTGGAGTTTATGGGCAAGAACCTGAATATCCCTTATTCCAGATACGAGCTCATGAAGATCGCTATAAATGCCAGGGTAGACGGGATCATCGTAGAGTCGGATGACAGCGAGGAGATGACACAGCTCATAAATAAGGCGGCAGAAGGCGGCATCCCGGTCATCACCATGGGTACCGACAATGCCTCTTCGCATCGCAATTCCTTTGTGGGCTTCGGATACTATGACCTCGGGCAGAACTACGGTAAGGAGATCCTTAAGGAAATAAAGGATGAGACCCAGACGGTCCTGGTGCTTATGAGGCAGGATACGGAAAACTCTGCCCAGAACATCATCTTTCAGGGAATAAGAGATACGATCAATAAATCTGAAAGCTCAAGATATTTCAGGCTTAGGACGCTTGCCGTCTCCGAGAGCTCCACCTTCGGCGCCGAGGAGAGCATTTCGGATCTTATCATGGGCGACGAGCCTCTTCCCGATATAATGATCTGCTTAAGTGAGCTGTATACAAACTGCGTGGCCCAGGCTCTCGTAGACTATAACAGGGTCGGTGAAACGAGTGTTTACGGCTTTTATACAAATAGGACCATACTCGAGGATATCCGGAAGAATATCCTTACGGCTACTGTAACCGTAGATACCGCGCAGATGGGAAGGTATTGTGCGGATGCGGTAAGGGAATACAAGGAATATGGCTTTGTGAATGAATATCTGCCGGCGGATATAAAGGTGATCACGGCCTCCAACGTAGAGCATTATATTGACAGAGAGGTGCAGGGCGTTGAATAAAGGAAAGCAGATCTCGGTCCAGAACAAGCTTCTTCTGTCCTATACGGTCACCTCCCTGCTTGTGATCATCGTGAATATAGTAATGTTTGTGAGCATAAATAACATTACTGACAGCCTGAACAGAGCCTATGAGACTAATGTGCTCATAAATGTGCTCACCGATTCACTGGAAATGGTCCAGTCAAGCATGACCGAATACCTTAATACAAAGTCCTCGGATTCCATCGAAGGATATTATGATCACGAGCAGAAATACAGAGATGATCTGCAGGCAGTCATAGACAGCGGGACCGGTGAAAGGCTGTACTCCTCCATTGAGCTTGGCGGCAGCGGCAGCGCGATGCTTGAGGATATAAAAAATCTTTCGGAGACCTATCTGAATATTGCGACCGATACGGTACAGTCAAAGCGGGGACGGGTAGTTGAAAAATATAATGTTTCCTATGAGGAGGCAGAGGAGATATACGGATACATAAATTCTTATATTTACAGCCTGAATAATGAACAGTTCAGATATAATTCGGAAAACTACGCGGCTCTCAGGGACTCCTTAAGATACCTTGAAATGGTCACGATCATCATACTTATAATCGTAGCTGTGATAAATATCGTATGTACCACTGTCATTACAAAAAATATCATGGATCCCGTTCAGGAGCGTGAGCTCATGATGGAAAGCCATCTTAAGGATGCGGAGCTTAAATATCTGCAGGCCCAGATAAATCCGCATTTTCTGTTTAACACCTTAAATGCCGGGGCTCAGCTTGCCATGCTTGAGGAAGCGGACAGAACCTATGATTTCATCCAGAATATGGCGGCCTTCTTCAGGTATAAGATAAAACGAAGCGATCAGGAGACGACCCTCAGGGAGGAGATCGGTCTTGTAGATAATTATATTTATATATTAAACGTAAGGTTTTCAGGGGAGATTCATTTTGAAAAGGATATCGACGAGGACTGTGTGAATGTGGCCGTTCCCGGGATGATACTTCAGCCCATCGTCGAAAACGCGGTCAATTACGGGGTGAGAAATATAGACAGGGAAAAGCTCATCAGGCTTTCGATATATAAAAAGGACGGCTGTATCGAAGCGGAGGTAACGGATAACGGGGCCGGAATGAGCCAAAGCAGGATAGACGAGGTAATGAGCGGCAGCGTTTCCGAAAACCCGGTCATGAAGGACAGCAACGGGGTGGGTCTTATCAATGTGATCTCAAGGCTCAGGCTTTTTTATGACATAAGGGATGTACTGGAAATAATAAGCGAGGGGGAGGACAGGGGTACTACCGTAAGGATACATATCCCCTTTTCCGGGGAAGACGACTGAAACAATAGATGCTTCCCCATACCTGTAAAGAAAGATGGATAAAAAGATGTATAAGATCATGCTTGCGGACGATGAGGGTATCGTTATCGATTCGCTGAAATTCATAATAGACAGGAATTTTGAAGGGCTTTGTGAGATAGAATCGGCAAAGACAGGAAGATCGGTCATAGAGCTTGCCGAGAGCTTCAAGCCTGATATCGCCTTTATGGATATCCAGATGCCGGGTATAAACGGGATAGAGGCGATGAAGGAGATAAAGCGCTTTAATTCCAATATAATCTTCATAGTCATGAGCGCCTACGACAAATTTGATTACGCCAAGGAAGCAATAGGGCTTGGCGTAATGGAATACCTCAATAAGCCCTTTACCAGGGAGATGATCGTAAAGGTTCTGGAAAGGGCCATGGACAGGATCAGCAGGGAGCGGGAGAAAAGAAGCAGGGAGCTCCTTATCAGGGAAAAGATAGAAACAGTAACACCTGTTATTGAAAGCGGCTTTATCTATTCCGTGCTGTTTCAGGAAAATTATGCGGGAGACGCTGAAAAGTATAAGGAGCTTCTGAGCATTGATGAGGAGTACGGCTATATGCTGGTGGTGGCAGCGGGGGCGGACGAGGAGGAGGGGCTTTCAAATCCTGTAGGTACGGGGATAAGGCTGCAGGACCGATACGGAAAGCTCAGGGAGATAATAAAGCTTAGGCTCAACTGTGTGACCGGACCGCTGCTTTCCAATAAGATAATCTGCTTTACTCCTGTTTCCGAAAACATAGTGGAATACGAGAGAAGGATAGCCATAATTGAAAAATGCGAGCAGCTAAGGCAGGAGCTTAACGAAAAAACGGGTGAGATGTTCAGGATAGGGATAGGGGGCATTGAAGCCATTCCCTCCCTTCCGAATTCCTACAGACAGGCTCTGGAGGCGCTTAAGTTTTCAAAGCAGGGGGTGGCACACGCAAAGGATCTGCCCGTGGGGTGCAGCTACGAGCCCGACTACCCGATAGATATAGAAAAAAAACTCTTTCTGGCTGTTGAAAACGGCGATACATATTTAACAGGGGACTATTCGGGACAGTTTTTCAACTGGATGGAGCGGACCTATCCTGACAGACTTACCGATATCAAGCTTAAATGCCTGGAATTTGTGCTGTGGGCCGAGAGGCTTGCGTATCTGGCAGGCGGAATGATGTATGTTTTTACCTACAGGACCGACTATCTTCCCACCGTGACGGGTTTTAAGGATCTTAAGGAAACCAGGCGCTGGTTTTTAAACAAAATGACTGAGGCGGCCAGCAACGTTACCCATAAGAAAGAGGAAAGGGTGGGGAGCATGGTCTCCGAGGCAAAGCATTTTATAGAGAAAAATTTTTCAAGGGATATTTCTCTGGACGACGTTGCAAACAGTGTGGATGTGAGTCCCTACTATTTTACGAGGATGTTCAAGGAGGAAACGGGAGAGACCTTTGTCGAGTTCCTTACCCGTGTCAGGATAAACAGGGCAAAGGAGCTTATAAGGGATCCTCATATAGCAATAGGTGAGATAGGACAGTCAGTAGGCTATTTTGACCCCAATTACTTCTCAAGGATCTTCAAAAAAAATGTAGGCCTTACCCCTACCGAGTTCCGCCTTTCGGTTCATACATCTGATAATAAGAACACTTAGAACCGAAAGGCGGAACAGTCGAACGAAGTCAACACAGCCTTGAATCGTCAGTAAAATAAAAGGGACTTCGTGAGACCCCAGCCAAAGAGTAGTGGAGCCAAAAGCCCTTACACACAACCTCACTGAAAGCACCCGAAAGGCGGAACAGCTGAATGAAAAAACTCAGGATCTATGCCCTCCTTGCAATACTTATATCCATACTGCTTACCTCCTGCGGGAAGTCCGGCAGTCAGGTCAGCGAAAAAAACAGTCCTGATCCGGAGGATGACGCCATTCAGATAGGAGTTACCTTCGACAGCTTTGTCATAGAGCGCTGGGAAAGAGATCGTGATATCTTTGTTTCGACCGCGAAGGACCTGGGGGCAGAGGTCTACGTGCAGAACGCAAACGGAAGCGTGGAGAAGCAGAAGGAGCAGATCGGCTATTTCATAGAAAAGAAAATGGATGTCATAGTGGTCATAGCGGTTGACAGTGAAGCGCTGAACAGTGAGGTAAGACATGCCAAAGATGCGGGAATAAAGGTCGTAGCCTATGACAGGCTTGTAAACAACGCCGACGTCGATCTTTATATCTCCTTTGACAATGAGATGGTCGGAAGGTTCATGGCTGACGCCATCATAAGAGCCACGGGCGGGAAGGGCAGCATAATCAAGATAAACGGTCCTTCCAAGGATAATAACGTTTCCCTTGTCAATAAAGGCTTCGATCAGGAGATCTCGGGAACCGGCATAGTGGTTGAGGATACCTATTACGCTTCGGAATGGAAGGGGGAGGAGGCCTTCAATTACCTTACGGAGCATTCGGAAATCGCCGACAGGGCAGACGCGGTCATGTGCGGAAACGATTCCCTGGCCGGACAGGCCGTCAGGTACTATTCGGAAAAAAGGAGGGCAGGAAATATCCCGATAGTCGGACAGGACGCGGATCTGGATGCCTGCCAGAGAGTAGTCGAGGGCACCCAGATCATGACTGTTTACAAGCCCATAGAGGAGCTGGCGAAACGGGCGGCGCAGTATTCGATAAACCTTGCCAGGGGAAACAGCATAAATGAAGGCAGTATGAGCGACGGCACCTATGAAGTGCCTTACGTCAGCATAGAACCGGTAATGATAGATAAGGAAAATATTGATAATGTCATAATCGGGAGCGGCTTTCATCTAAGGGAGGATGTATATCTTAAGGAAAGATAGCATTAAATTGCTCCGGTCGGAAGGACCGGAGCAATTTTGTACTATATGCACAATGAAGAAGCAAATTTTTCCTATTTTATTGTCAAAAAAACGTGATAAACTTATGATTATCAAATAAGTGCGCAAAAGCACAAAATCTAAACAGGGAGGATCTAAAATGAAAAGAAAACTTCTTAGTGCTTTATTGTCAACGGCATTAGCAGCTTCACTGCTCGCAGGCTGTGCAGCTCCGGCAGCTACCTCGGCACCGGCGGCAGATGCAGCACCCGCAGCAGAGGCTGAGGCAGAAGCTCCTGCAGATGATGCGGCAGCAGAAGCAGAGGCTCCCGCAGGCGGCGCAGGCGGAAAGGTTGGCGTATCGATGCCTACGAAGGATCTTCAGAGATGGAACCAGGACGGCGACAACATGAAGACCCAGCTTGAGGCAGCAGGCTATGAGGTTGATCTTCAGTATGCTTCCAACGATGTACAGACACAGCTTTCACAGATCGAAAACATGATCTCAAGCGGCTGCAACGTTTTAGCTATCGCAGCGATCGAGGGTTCTTCACTTGGTGAGGCTCTTGATATGGCAAAGGATGCGGGCATCCCCGTTATCGCTTATGACCGTCTGCTTATGGATTCCGATGCGGTTTCCTATTATGCAACCTTCGATAACTACATGGTTGGTACGGTTCAGGGTCAGTATATAGTAGATACTCTTGATCTTGAAAATGCTGAAGGCCCCTTCAACCTTGAGATTACAGCAGGTGATCCCGGTGACAACAACGCAGGCTACTTCTTCAACGGCGCTTACGATGTTCTTAAGCCCTATATCGATTCCGGCAAGCTCGTAGTCGTTTCCGGACAGAACACCTTTGAGCAGTGCGCAACCCCTACATGGGCAACTGAGACAGCTCAGTCCAGAGCAGAAAACATCCTTTCCTCTTACTATGCAGACGGAACCAACGTAGACGTATGGCTGTGCTCAAATGACTCAACAGCTCTCGGCGTTGAGAACGCTCTTGCAGCAAACTACAACGGGACCTATCCTATCATTACCGGTCAGGACTGCGATATCGAGAACGTGAAGAACATGATCGCAGGCAAGCAGTCAATGTCAGTATTCAAGGATACACGTACACTTGCCAGCCAGGTTGTTAAGATGGTCGGCCAGATCCTTAACGGTGAAGAGGTTGACGTTAACGATACCGAGACCTACAACAACAACGTTATAACTGTTCCTTCATACCTTTGCGAGCCTGTATTCGCAGATGTAAACAACTATAAGGAGCTCCTCATCGACTCAGGTTACTACACAGAGGATCAGTTAAAGTAATCATATCGGCCCTGAAAGGGCAGTATAAAGCATAACATTATAGCAGGCGGGTTTGTAAAAGCCCGCCTGCTTGCGCGATAAGACATCATATCAACACAGGATAGATTCGTAATTGTTTTGAATGGAGGGATATTTTTGGGTAAAGTTATACTTCAGATGAAAAATATCACTAAAACCTTCCCGGGCGTAAAAGCGCTCGATAATGTAAACCTTGAGGTTGAGGAAGGTGAGATCCACGCACTGGTGGGGGAAAACGGTGCCGGAAAATCCACGCTCATGAATGTGCTCAGCGGCATTTATCCTTACGGAACCTATGAAGGAGATATCATATATAACGGGGAGGTCTGCAAGTTCCAGAAAATAAAGGATTCCGAAAGCCGAGGGATCGTTATCATTCATCAGGAGCTGGCGCTCGTCCCCCAGATGTCCATAGGCGAAAATATGTTCCTCGGAAACGAGCGTGGAAAGAAAAATGCGATAAACTGGAATGAAACCTACGGTGAAGCGGATAAATACTTAAAGATGGTAGGGTTGTCCGAATCATCACGGGTTCTTATAAAGGATATAGGAACAGGTAAACAGCAGCTCGTGGAAATAGCAAAGGCTCTTGCGAAGAAGGCAAAGCTTCTGATACTGGATGAGCCTACCTCATCCCTTAATGAAACCGATTCCCGGGCTCTTCTTGATCTCATGCTCGAGTTTAAGAAGCAGGGAATGACCATGATAATTATTTCCCATAAGCTTAATGAGGTGGTATATGTAGCGGATAAGATAACCGTTATCCGTGACGGCTCCACTGTCGAGACCATGGACTGTCATTCGATGAAGATAGATGAAGACAGGATCATAAGAGGAATGGTAGGACGTGAGATCACCAACCGCTTCCCCAAGAGGGAAAATGTTGAGATCGGCGACATAAATATGGAGGTGAAGGGCTGGACTGTCCATCACCCTGTATACACGGAGCGTAAGGTGGTGGATAATGTGAGCCTTAACGTAAGAGCCGGAGAGGTCGTCGGGATCTACGGACTTATGGGAGCCGGGCGTACCGAGCTTGCCATGAGCATATTCGGAAGATCCTATGGCTCCGGTATCGCGGGAAGCCTGAAAATACACGGAAGAGAGGTCGATCTGAAGACTCCTCGTGAGGCCATTGAAGCCGGGCTTGCCTATGTTACGGAGGACCGGAAGGGCAACGGTCTGGTGCTTTCCAATCCTATCAGGGTAAATACCTCCCTTGCCAATATGAAGAGCGTCAGCGAAAGAGGCGTCATAGACGTGGATAAGGAGTATGCCGTAGCCGTAGAATATAAGGACAAGCTTAAGACAAAAACACCTACGGTGGAACAGAATGTAGGTAATCTGTCAGGAGGAAACCAGCAGAAGGTACTCCTTGCCAAATGGATGTTCACGGATCCGGATATCCTGATCCTTGACGAGCCTACAAGAGGTATAGACGTGGGAGCCAAATACGAGATCTACTGTATCATCAATGATCTTGTAAGGGAGGGTAAGTCAGTAGTGATGATCTCCTCCGAGCTTCCGGAGGTCATAGGCATGAGCGACAGGATCTATATCATGAACGAGGGCAGGTTCGTTGGAGAGATCAGCTCGGCAGAGGCGACACAGGAGAGCATCATGGCTAATATAATACAGTCGGGGAGGGATAAGTGAAATGAGTATCAATATTAAAGCTGTTCTGAAAAAATATTTCATGGTATTGGTCCTGATCGTAGTCCTTCTGGCTTTTCATGCCGCAACAGGCGGAAAGATGCTGCTTGCCCAGAATATCAACAACCTGATCTCACAGAATGCCTATGTATTTGTTCTTGCGGCAGGCATGCTTCTGTGTATTCTGACGGGAGGTAATATCGATCTGGCCTGCGGCTCCGTGGTCTGCTTTATCGGCGGTATCGGAGCGGTGATGATGGATCATGATCTTCCCGCGTTTCTGGCGGTTATCGTTATGCTTGCGGGCGGTCTTCTGGTAGGAGCGTGGCAGGGCTTCTGGATAGCCTATGTGAAGGTTCCTCCGTTCATTGCCACCCTTGCGGGCATGTATGCGTTCCGCGGCTTATCCAATGTAGTACTTCAGGGATACGCGGTCGGTATAAGAAACGAGGGCTTTCTGAATGTATTCGGAGGCGGCGCGGACTGCTATGTTCCCGATCTTTTCGGAAGCGGCTCCTTAAACCTTACCTGTGTGCTGGCGGGTGTCGTACTGGTTGCGGTCTATGTGGTCATGGTCATAAAAAGCCGGGTGAATGCCAGATCTAAGGGATATGAGGTCGAACCCTTTTATTCCGCGCTTGTGAAGCTGGTACTTATAAGTGCCGCGGTGATCTGGTTTTTCTATAAGCTGGCTCAGTACAAGGGTATTCCTTCCTCTCTTATCTGGATAGGCATCGTGCTTCTGTCCTATTCCTATATTACCTCCAATACCACAATGGGGCGTTATCTGTATGCGGTCGGCGGAAATGAGAAGGCCACCATTCTTTCAGGTATCGATTCCAGAAAGGTTTACTTCTTTGCATACACGAACATGGGTCTTATGGCCGGTCTTGGCGGTATCCTTACGATAGCAAGAGCTACGCAGGCTCAGCCGACCTTCGGACAGGGCTATGAAATGGATGCCATCGCAGCCTGCTTTATCGGCGGCGCTTCAGCCTACGGCGGAGAAGGAAATATATTCGGTATCGTGATCGGTGCTCTGCTCATGGGTGTCATCAACATGGGTATGTCCATCATGGGTACTGATGCCAATTACCAGAAGGTAATAAAGGGACTTGTTGTTCTTGGCGCGATCATCTTTGATGTTTTGTCAAATAAGAAGAAAAATTAAGGAGGAGGAGTCATGGCAAATAAGAATTATATCGAGATATTAAAGAAAAATGCGATGCTTATAGTCCTTGTCCTGGTATATATCTTCTTTACCGTTGCGACAGGCGGAGGGATGTTCCAGGCAATGAACTTCAATGCCCTTATCACGCAGAACGCATATGTATTTATCCTGGCGACGGGTATGCTCATGTGTATGCTGACGGGCGGGAACATTGATCTTTCCTGCGGCTCATTTGTCTGCTTTCTTGGAGCCCTTGGCGGTATACTCATGTCGGTGAAGGGTCTTAATGTAGGTATATCGATAATCATAATGCTTCTCGTAGGTATCATTTATGGCTGTGTTCTCGGTTTTCTGATAGCCTACGTCAACATACCCCCATGGATAGCCACCCTTGCGGGTTATCTTGCCTTCCGTGGATGGGGAACGGCTCTGCTGAGCTCAAACAGCAGCACCGGAAGTATCTCTCTTGCGGCACAGAAATCCTTCCTTGGGATCTTTTCCGGAAAGGTTCTGTCCACTCCTGTTAACCAGATGAATATGGTCTGCATGGCAGCAGGCATCATAGCCAGTGTCATCGTGGTAGTTCTTTCCTTCAGGAACAGGGCCGTCAAGGTCAGGAAGGGCTATGAGGCGGAATCCATGACCTCTCTGCTTGTCAAAAGTGTCCTTTCGGTTGCGGTCATCCTGCTCTTTGCCTATAAGTTTTCCTTATCCGGAGGTATTCCTACGGCTCTTGTATGGGTAGTGATCATTGTCCTTATCTACAACTTTATTACCTCAAAGACCACTTTGGGAAGATATTTTTATACGATCGGAGGAAACGCCGAGGCTACCAGGCTCTCCGGTGTTGATACCAAAAAGATCATGTTCCTTGCCTATCTGAATATGGCGTTCCTGACCGTTATCACTACCTATGTGGTAACATCAAGGTTCCAGGCCGCCAATTCCACCGCGGGCACCAACTATGAGATGGATGCCATCGCAGCCTGTGTTGTCGGCGGAGTTTCCGCTTATGGCGGTGCCGGAAACGTATTCGGAATGGTCGTTGGCGCAACTCTTATAGGTGTGATAAACCTCGGAATGTCACTGATGGGCGTGGATGCCAACTGGCAGAAGGTAGTAAAGGGAATAGTTCTTCTGGCGGCAGTCGTCTTTGACATTCTTGCCTCGAAGAAGAGCAATGCAAAGTAATATCAACAAAAGTCAGGAGAAAATATACTCGACTGCCCGGTCAATCCGGGCAGCCGGTCATCTCCGGGTGAGCTGCTGAGGCTGCACATACAGTGATAAACTGGAACTGTTCGGAGTAACCGGGCAGAGACGATATACCTTAGGAAAATGGACGATAAAAAAGAAAACAAGGGTATTCCCCCTAAATCGGTAATAACCATCAGACTGCTGGTAGGCTGCTACCTCCTTTATATTGACTATTCCGTAATACAGAACATCGGTAATTACGAGGGTGGACAGAAGCTGATCATAATAGCCTGTCTTCTGCTTTTTCTTATAGTGGGCGCTTACTTTGTTATTGTCGGAGCCAGATATCTGTGGCTTGACTGGAAGAAGGAACGGGCGGAAAGAGCAGAAGAGGAAAAGGAATTAAGGGAGAGGAAGGCAGCAACCGAACGATCCATAGCCGAAAACGCGGCAATAGTGGAAAATACTGAGGCTGAAACGGAAGAGCGCGATTAAGCGCTTTTCTTTTTTTTGCACAGGCCCGTGCAATGAAATATCCCGGCAATGCCGGGCACGGGCCGCGCAGTGAGCAGGGTGCGATTTCATCTTCCCTGCTCAATTCGCACAGGCCCGCCGAAAGGAAGGTCTTACACAACCGTTGTATTGTGTGCTACAATATTATCGGAGTATTTTGAAATAAAATATTGATACGGAGGTTCCGATGAAAAATAAAATATCCAGAACTCTTGCTTTTATTATTGCATTGTATTTGCCGGTATCCGGGGCTTTTCCTGCCGTGGTAAGGGCGGATGAGATAAGCGGAGCGATCGCGGCGCAGGCTGTGTCAGTATCCTCAGAGGAGCTTGAAGAGACCGTTCTCAGGGATCCCGGGGCACTTTGTGAGGATTTTGAAACAAGAGCGGTGGGCAGCGACGGAAAGCAGTATGAAGATGTGGAATACCTTTCGGTCGGCGCGGTCAGCAGACTGAATGAGGAAATGCGTCAGAACTATTACGATGCCTGCGATGATATAGCCGAGGGCATCAATAACGGCATCGGGCAGGAGGCCGTGCTTGCGGTAAATGACAGGGGAGAGCTGAATGTCCTCGTTACGCTTGAGATGGAGGAATTATTCTCAGCCGGGCTTCAGGAGCAGTTTCTGGAGGAGGGCTCTGAGGAGCTTCAGACCGTTTCCGAGAACGTTGAGGCTCTTAAGGAAATGGATATTATAAAAACGGAAACGGTAAGCCTTCCGGAAACAGCCTTCGATGTGACCCTGCAGGATTCGGATTATTTCAGGGACCAGTTGGATTCTGTCGAACAGGAAATATTCGATGCCTCTGTAGAGGCCGCGGAGGATGGCATCAATTCCTTTACGATGGACGGCAATATCAGGATCATGGATTTCGCGAATGCGATAAGCGCGGCTATGAATACCTATATCAGGGCATTTGAATGGGCCAGGGGCTCAATAAACCTTTCCACCTCGTACGGGGATTACGGGGCACAATCAACGATCTCCATCGAAAAATCTCCTTATTACAGCAAAAGTCTGGAAAATCTGGCGGAGGTTAAGGCGAAAAAGCTTGCCTCCGACGCAAGGACTTATGCACGGGCAAACTACCCTTCAGATGTTTCATATGGGATAGTCAGGTATATTAACGACTGGATCTGTGAAAACAATTATTACAATCAGAGCGGGACCAGCTCTAATAACAAGACCACCGAGGTATACTTCAACTGTCACAGCAGCTACGGAGTTCTCTTATACGGCTACGGGGTATGCGAAAGCTATGCCAAGGCCGCCACAAGGGTATTGGATGATGCGGGGATACGGAATATGTATGTTTGCGGAGCGGTGGATTCCAGCAGTAACTACGGCTCTGCCGGCCATGCCTGGAATTATGTATATCTGAGCGGCTCCTGGTACCTTCTTGATCCGACCTGGAATGACAGCGGCTCGGGCTCTAACGACAAATATTTTCTCGTCGGGCGGCCTCAGGCGGAATACCGCGGCAGGGTACCGGACGGCACGCATTTTAACGGAGGTATGGCTTTTTCCTTCCCTGCGCTTCCCTCATACGATTATGAAAAAAAGACCCCGGAGGTGACAGAACCTACGCCGACCCCCACTTTGGTACCGACAGTCATACCCACACCGACCCCCACTGTGATGCCGACAGTCATACCCACACCGACCCCTTCTTTGGTGCCGACCGCTGTACCTACACCTACACCGACACCGGTCATAATACCGACGCCTTCGGTTACGCCTGTACCGACCTCTGAGGTCACACCGACCCCGTCGCCTGCTCCGACAGCAACGCCTACACCGCTGCCGTCAGGGCTTACGGAGGACTCCTTTGAGCTTTCCGACTCATGGCTCATACTTAAGGCCGGGGATAAGAAAAAGCTTGGGGTATATTATACCGATTCGGTACCCTTCTATTACGCAAGGACCTGGAGCAGCAGTGACACAAGCGTTGCCACTGTAAATTCAAATGGAAAGGTCAGGGCGTTAAAAAACGGAACAGCGGACATCACGCTTACTGTAGGAGGGGTGGAAAAGACCTGCAGGGTATATGTATGCAAAACAAAGCTGAAATTTGACAACAATGCTTCGGAAAAGCAGATGACCTGTAAAAACCGGGATGCCATATTTGATTCCGCAGATCAGTTTGACGTTTCCGTGTATGTAAAGATATCGAAGAAGCTGCTTACCGCAGAGGATATGGAAAAGGAGCTCGGCATAAGCCCCTCCGTAAAATGCTCCAATTCCTGTGCTGAAGCCGAGATAACAGAAGTTTCGGGAAATGAGATAAAGCTCAGGATAACTCCGAAAAAGGCCGGCAGGGAGACGAGGATCACCGTAAGCCTTAACGGGGCTAAGGCCGTGCTGAGGCTTACCTCACGATATAAGCTGAGGGAGGAGTATTTCGATCTTTCTGTTCTTGATGAGATATATTATTACGAAGAGGGAACGGAGATATGCCCGGAGATAAGGCCGGAGCCCTCAGAGCTTCCAGAGGGGATCAGTATGACAAATACCGTAGCGTATTATTATAACGACAGGCCGGGGACAGCGATGGTCAAAATAACGGGAACGGGGAAGTTCATCGGGTCCCTTACAGAGTTTTTTGAAATAGAGTAATAAGCTGAGGGTGAGGACAGGCGGCTAAAGCTTTGGCAAAATGTACAGATTTAACGTTAAACTTTGTGAAGTTAGCGGTATTTAAAGAAAACCTGTATTTTGATATACTATCTTATGCAGGGACTTTAGCGTGGTTCCTGGGAGGAAGAGATTATATTTAGGGAGGAAATGAAATGTCAAGTTTATCATTAAAGAATATCTGTAAGGTTTATCCTAACGGATTTGAGGCTGTGAAGAATTTTAATCTTGAGATCGCTGATCAGGAGTTTATCATCTTCGTTGGTCCTTCAGGGTGTGGAAAATCAACTACTCTCAGAATGATAGCCGGTCTTGAGGAAATCTCATCCGGTGAACTGAAGATAGGCGACAGGGTCGTAAACGATGTAGAGCCCAAGGACAGGGATATAGCAATGGTATTCCAGAACTATGCTCTTTATCCGCATATGACCGTTTATGATAATATGGCTTTCGGACTTAAGCTGCGTAAGGTTCCGAAGGACGAGATAGACAAGATGGTAAGAGAGGCTGCAAAGATACTTGATCTGACCAAGCTCCTTGATCGTAAGCCCAAGGCTCTTTCCGGAGGTCAGAGACAGCGTGTGGCTATGGGACGTGCTATTGTCCGTAATCCTAAGGTATTCCTTATGGACGAGCCTCTTTCAAACCTTGATGCAAAGCTTCGTGTTCAGATGCGTATAGAGATAGCAAAGCTTCATCAGAGACTTGGTACTACGATCATCTACGTTACTCATGACCAGACAGAGGCTATGACTCTTGGTACCAGGATCGTTGTTATGAAGGATGGCGTGGTCCAGCAGGTTGACACTCCCCAGAATCTCTATGAGAAGCCCGGAAATCTTTTCGTTGCAGGCTTCATGGGCTCTCCTCAGATGAACTTCCTTGATGCGGTAGTAGAGGTTAAGGGTGACACCGCCTGCTTAAAGGTAGCGGGCAAGTCGATCGAGCTCCCGGCTGACAAGTCAAAGAAGCTCATTGACGGCGGTTATAACGGAAAGACCGTAACCTTCGGTATCCGTCCTGAGGATGTTTATGATTCGGACGAGATGGTCGAGAAGCTTAAGGGCAAATATCCCGATGGTGTATTCGAGTCTACCGTCAGGGTATACGAGCTGCTCGGTGCGGAAGTTTTCCTGTATTTTGATCTTGATGAATTTGCCATTACTGCAAGGGTCGATCCCCGTACCACCGCAAGACCGGGCGATAATATCAAATTTGCTTTCGATACCGAAAAGATACACATATTTGATAAGGACTCCGAGGAGACGATCACAAATTAACCTGCGTCGTATGCCGGAGGATTGTATAAAAGCTTTATGACAGACCATACAGCGCGTTGTCTGTCAGCATATTATGAAGGGAGGTGCCCGGGCATCTCCCTTTTACTCTGAAAGGTAAGCTGCAAAACCTTATCGTAAGGACATAAAACGAGCCCTGGGGGACAAAACATGATACATGAGATAGAACCTGAAAAATATGATCCTTCGTTTAAAAATATCCCTGCGTCAGATGAAGATTATGCGCTCTGCTATAAGAAGGATCAGATATTTGCCTTTATAGAGGGCGGCCGTGTTTTTCTGCCGCGGTTTAAGGAGCTGAAGGGACTGCCGGAAAGCGCGGGGGAGTATGAAGAGATAAAAAATAACGTATATTATTTATTTGATATATCCGGGAGGAAATATTTCCTTGCCGAGCCCGATCTGAGCTCTTTTCCTCTGTCGGAAAGCAGGGAGGCGCTGTTTAATGATTACGGAAAGTCAGAAGCAAGAACCTTTTTTCTGATGAACATAAATAAATTCCGGGAGCTTATGACAAAGGAGGAGATGTTTCACGACGGCAGTCTCGGTGCGGCGGGTTCACCGAGTGTTCCGATGATCTTTGCGGCAGCGACCGGAGGACACATGGCCTGGTGGAAGCGTTCAAGAAGCTTTTGCGGTTTCTGCGGCACCAAAGCGGTCCCCTCAGAGACCGAGAGGGCGATGATCTGTCCGAAATGCGGGAATATAGAATATCCGAAGATATCACCGGCAGTTATCACGGCGATAATCAAAAGAGGCAGGGTACCGTCTGAGGACAGGATCCTTCTGGTAAGAAACAATTACGGAAGCTACAGAAAGCTGGCTTTAGTAGCAGGCTTTGTTGAGATAGGGGAATCCTTTGAGCAGGCGGTCCACAGAGAGATAGCCGAAGAGGTGGGACTTAAGGTAAAGAACCTGAAATATTATAAGAATCAGCCCTGGGGACTCTCGTATTCACAGATGATAGGCTTTACCGCGGAGCTTGATGGGGATGATACGATAAGGCTTCAGGAGAGCGAGCTGTCGGAGGGAGGCTGGTATCTCAGAGAAGAGGTTCCGGATAACCCTTTCAGATTAAGCGTGGGAAATGAGATGATCCACCGCTTTAAATGCGGAGAGCTTTGAAAAAATGTCCTGCGCCCTGCGTCGACCGCTCCTCCGCATACGTTACCTGCGCAGTTAACTCAATCCAGGCACCCTTACGGCACATAGGAGCATCTGCTTAGTGCTGCTTCATTCCTGACCTGACACGGTTCACGGAGTCCTATTGCGTAAGACCCAAATATCAACGCCACTTTCGCAGGGCAGCTATGAAAATCGGCAGCCTCGGCAGGCCATCACCCCTGCTATAGCGGATTTCAGGTACAGAGAGCCGCTGCTTCCCCGGCTGCAGGACATTGCTATTGTATCATAAAGGGGTCGGGGATTGCAAGCGCAGCTTTTCCTCCTTAAGGGAGGTGCGCAGACGGGAAAAGAAGGACGAGAGCAGTTCACTGCATTCCTTTTCAAGAACGCCCTGTTCTGTTTCTACCCTGTGATTAAAGCCATCCATCTGAAGCAGATTGATAACGGAGCCGGCACAGCCTGATTTGGGGCTCATGCACCCTATCACGCAGCGGTCTATTCTGGCCTGTACTATGGCGCCGGCGCACATCTGGCAGGGTTCTAAGGTCACATATATGGTACAGCCCTCCAGCCTCCAGTCTCCCAGTTTTTTACTGGCCTTGCGGATAGCGTTGAGCTCGGCATGAGAGAGCGTGCTCTTATCAAGCTTTCTGCGGTTGTACCCTCTGGCGATAACCTTTCCGTCACAGACTATAATACAGCCTATCGGAACCTCATTTAAGCTTAAGGCCTTCTGCGCCTGCCTTAACGCCTGCTTCATAAATTTTTCATCTGTCGTCATTTTTGCCATTATCACTGTTTCCGGACCCGTAAAGGTCAAAGGTATAAAGGAGAGTTTGTTATGCAGATCTGCGGACTTCAGAAAACAACACTTCTGGATTATCCAGGGAAGGTTGCGGCCACCGTTTTCATTGCCGGCTGCAATTACAGATGCCCCTTCTGCCACAACATGAACCTTGTGGAGAAGGAAAACAGGCCTCCTGTCATAGAGGAGGCTGAAATATTCAGCTTTCTGAAAAAGAGGGCGGGGATCCTTGATGGTGTATGCATTACAGGAGGTGAGCCGTTGCTGAACGCGGAGCTGGCGGACTTTATATCAGGGATAAAGGAGCTGGGCCTGTCTGTAAAGCTTGATACCAACGGTACAAGACCTGATATGCTTAAGGAGCTTGCTGAAGACGGGCTTATCGATTACGTGGCCATGGATATAAAGTCCTCACCCGATTCCTACGCCCTTGTTACGGGGGTAAAGGATCCCGGGCTTGATAAGGTTAAGGAAAGCATCGCCTTTCTTATGAACGGCAGGCTGGATTATGAATTCAGGACGACGGTGATAAAGGAATATCACAACGAATACTGCTTTAAAAGGATCGGAGAAATGATAAGGGGCTGTCAGAACTATTATCTGCAGTCATTTACCGATTCCGACCATGTAAAGGATCATTCCCTGAATGCCTGCAGAAGGGAGGAGCTGCTCCTGGCGGTAAAGCTGCTTGAAGCCTACAACGTAAAGGCATTCATAAGGGGCACGGATATATAGATCGGTCCCGTCACTCGTCTGAGGACATATATTTTATATAGCTCTGTACCATCAATGCAAGCTTCAGGGTAAGCGCATCCTCAAATACCCTGACATCCAGCCCGGTAGCCTTTTCAAGCTTTTCGATCCTGTATACAAGCGTGTTTCTGTGAATATACAGCTGTCTCGAGGTCTCGGAGACATTTAAGCTGTTTTCAAAGAATTTATTGACGGTTATGAGGAGCTCCTCGTCAAGATCGGCCAGGGCGTTATCACCGAAGACCTCCTTTATGAACATCTGGCAAAGATTGACAGGCAGCTGGTAAATAAGCCTTCCTATCCCGAGAGAGCTGTAGGCGATGATGTTTTTGCCGGTGTAGAAGATCTTTCCCACATCAAGAGCCATCATGGCCTCCTTATAGGATTTGGAAATACCCTTTATCTCGTCAACTACGGTGCCGTAAGCCACCCGGGCCTTTTCCATTGCCTCCGAGCCCAGCATGTCAATTAACATCCTTGCGGTTTCGTCAAGCTCTATCGCCCTGTCTCCCGTCTCCAGAGTCTTTATCACGATTATATGATTCTCGTCAACGCTGGTAACAAAGTCACCGTTCTGCCTGTCAAACAGCTCCTTGACCATCTCGAGGGATTCGTGGGCGCTGTCGGGCCTTATTTCGATAACGAAGATGCAGCGTGACTGGACAGCCTCGATATGAAGCTTCTGAGCCCTGTTATATATATCCACAAGCAGAAGATTATCCAGGAGAAGATTCTGGTAAAAGCTGTTTTTATCGATACGATCCTTATACGCAACAATCAGGGCCTCAAGCTCATTGACGGTAAGCTTTCCTACCAGGAAGGCCTCACCCTCGCCGCTTACCTTAAGCACATAGCTTATCTGACCATCGTCATTGACCTTGAAAAGAAGCTGTCCCTTCATCTCCTGTACCTCGGCGGGAGACTGCATAAAGCTTAAAAGCACCCCTTTTTCTATGGTGTCCTCCTCATTGGTCTGGGCAATGATATTTCCGAGAGAATCGGTAACAAGAAAATCAAGCCTTGAAATGTTGTGTATATTATCTATACATGTCTGAATAGTCTGATTTGAGATCATAGAAATCCTTCTTCCATAAGATATATTAGATAACGAAATAACTGCCAGTTACTAAAATGTATAACGAATTATAGGAAACGACAAAGTTCTTTTTACTTTGGCGTTTCCTGCGCCGGGCCAATTCGATATTTGCCAGCAAATATCGAATAAGTTTTGGTCGCCTCCGGCGACATCTTCCTTACAAAATCCGTGCGC
>ODAI013691291.1_pt1 | contig 31222 bp, 22 predicted proteins | sample 1539321 | NCBI WGS metagenome assembly ODAI01 (sample SAMN02144231, study PRJEB22623) | gut metagenome | biome: sheep rumen | host: Ovis aries | place: New Zealand
CCCCAGTTGCCTTGGCAGTCGATGAGCAGGTTCTTCTGCCCCATCTGCACCAGCGCATCCTTGATGGAAGCATCGCCGTGTGGGTGGAACTGCATGGTGTGTCCCACGATGTTTGCCACCTTGTTGTAGCGGCCATCGTCCATCCGCTTCATGGAGTGGAGTATGCGTCGCTGCACGGGCTTGAGTCCGTCCATGATGTGCGGCACGGCACGTTCCAGGATTACGTAGGAAGCGTAATCCAGGAACCAGTTCTGGTACATTCCGCTCAGGTGATGGGTGATGCTGTCTTTCATCACCGTCGGGTCGTAGTCACTCTTTGGGGGCTGTCCATCGGCTGGGGGCGATGCGTCTAAAGCCTCATCTTCCAAAGGCTCCTCCACTATATCATTGTTGTCGTTATATTCTTCGCTCATTTCACTTTTCACTCCGTCTTTTACTTCGTCAGTTCCAGTGTGTCGAGTGCAATCATCAGCTCCTCATCCGTCGGGATGCAGCAGATGGTCACCTTCGAGTCGTCGGCGGAGAGGATGGCTTCTGTGGCGCGGCAAGCCTTGTTTTTGGCTTCGTCCAGCTTGATGCCCATGAACTCCAGCCCCTGGGTGGCTCCTTCGCGCACTTCCCACTGGTTCTCGCCTGCGCCACCGGTGAAGAGAATGATATCTACTCCGCCCATTGCTGCGGCATATTCGCCAATGTATTTCTTGATGCGGTAGCAGTACATGTCTTTGGCCAGGCGCGCTTTGTCGTTGCCGGCAGCGATGCCAGCCAAGATGTCGCGGAAGTCGGACGAGCCTTCGCTCACTCCCAGCAAGCCCGACTGCTTGTTGAGAAGGTTGCTGATGCCATGCGTGTCGAGGTTCAGCTTGTCCATCAGGAACGTGACAGCACCGGCATCGATGTCGCCCGAGCGAGTGCCCATGATGAGACCCTCGAGTGGAGTCAAGCCCATCGACGTGTCAACGCATTTGCCATCTTTCACAGCGGCAATGGAGGCACCGTTGCCAATGTGGCAGGTGATGATTTTCTTCCCTTCGGGCTTCACGCCTAAGAACTCGCACACGCGCTGAGATACATAGCGGTGGCTGGTGCCGTGGAAACCATAGCGGCGCACGCCATACTTGCTGTAGAGTTCGTAGGGGAGGGCATACATGTAGGCGTAGTCGGGCATGGTCTGGTGGAAAGCGGTGTCGAACACACCCACCTGGGGAATGTTGGGCAAAATGGCGCTCACGGCATTCACGCCCTTGATGTTGGCAGGGTTGTGCAGCGGCGCGAGGTCGTTGCAGGCAGCAAAGGCTTCCATCACTTCAGGCGTGAGGAGTACGGACTGATTGAACTTTTCCCCGCCATGCACCATACGGTGACCCACGGCATCCAGTTCGTCGAGGCTCTTCAGCACGGCATAGTCGCCCGTGGTGAGCACGTCGAAAATCCACTGCACACCAGCGGTATGCTCCTTGATGGGCTTTTCCATCTTGTGTTTCTCACCGTTCAGTTTGACGGTGATGAAAGAGTCGGGCAGGCCAATCTTTTCGATGCCACCCGATGTGATGACAGACTTGTCGGTCATGTCATACAATGCATATTTTATAGAACTGCTGCCGCAGTTAAGTACAAGAATCTTTTTCATGTTTCCTTTATCAATTTATTTTGCGTCCATTGCTTGGCAAGCGGTAATGGCCACCATCTTGTAAATGTCATCTACTGAACAGCCACGGCTGAGGTCGTTGACAGGGCGGGCTATGCCTTGCAGAATGGGGCCGATGGCATCGGCATTGCCCAGGCGCTGCACCAGTTTGTAGGCGATGTTGCCCACTTCCAAGCAGGGAGCCACCAGCACATTGGCCTTGCCGGCGATGTCGCTGCCCGGAGCTTTCTTCTGTCCCACTGAAGGAACAAGCGCGGCATCGGCTTGCAGTTCACCGTCCACCTTCAAGCTTGGGTCAAGTTCCTTGGCAAGACGAGTTGCCTCCACCACCTTATCTACCACCTCGTGCTTGGCACTACCCTTTGTGGAGAAGGAGAGCATGGCCACGCGTGGATCGGCAAAACCTGCCACGCTCTTTGCGGTCTGAGCGGTGCAAACGGCAATCTGAGCCAGCTGGGAAGCATCGGGCATAGGGGTTACGGCTACGTCGCCCATCACAAGCACTCCCTCCTCGCCATACTGAGGAGTTTGGGTGATGAGCAGCATCGCACCACTCACGCAAGTGATGCCTGGTGCGCACTTGATGATTTGCAAGGCAGGACGGAGTGTGTCGCCCGTTGTGGAGAGGGCACCGCTGATTTGTCCGTCAGCATCGCCACTCTTAATGATGAGGCAACCGAAATAAAGTGGGTCGAGCACCTGTTGGCGAGCCTTCTCGATGGTCATGCCTTTCTTCTGACGAAGTTGGAAAAGCAGCTGGGCGTACTCCTCTGTCTTCTCCGACGTGGCAGGGTCGATGATGGTGGCCTTCCCAATGTTTTTTAGTCCCAGCTTGTCAGCCAGAGCGAAAATCTCCGTAGGATTGCCAATCAGGATGATGTCGGCAATGTCGTCAGCAAGACTCTTGTCGGCGGCAGTTAAAGTGCGCTCCTCCAATGACTCGGGGAGCACGATGCGCTGCTTGTTTGCTTTAGCACGCGCAATAATACTTTCAATTAAAGCCATATTTGTTTTTTGTTCTGTTTAACATTTCTCGTCACAAAGATAGGGCTTTTCGGCGAGTTGTCAAAACCTCCGCTTGAAAAACCTGCTCTTTTCAGTTTCCCCATGCATGAAAACAGGTCTTTTGCAACAATGGTACAGGCAAAACCTCGCACATGGATGCAGCGCATAGAGTGCGTGCTAAGTAGTAGGAAATGAGGGGAACGAACGGCAATGTTACCCATTTAAAAATAATGGAAACATAAGGAAAAGGGAAAGCCAATGATTCCACGTACCTTTGCAAAAAATAACAACTCACTAATCTTTTCAACGTATGAAATCAATTTTACACAGCCTTTTGATGGCCTTGATGCTCTTGGTGGCATCGCAGACAATGACGGCGCAGGAACGCCGTCCCATTGACTCTCAACACCCTCTCTGGCTTGTCCACATCGACGTGTGGAACAGTGCCGACCCTCAGAAAATTATCGACCTCATTCCCGATGATGTTAAACCCTACGTGTGCATGAACCTTTCGCTCTCTTGTCAGTTTGATGAGAAAACTGAAATGTACCGCATGCCACGCTATGCTGTGCGCACTTACAAGTCGTGGGCAACCGTGTGCCAGGCCAACGGCATGTGGTTCACCTGTCAGCCTGCCAGTGGTGGCCACACCCACATTCAGGACGATGACCTTGCCACTTTTGAGTACTTCTTCAAGAACTATCCTAATTTCCTTGGTTGGAACTATGCCGAGCAGTTCTGGGGGTTTGATGTGGCTGGCAACAAAAGTTCGAGCACTCCGGCCAACCGTTGGGCACTGTTTGCCAAACTGGTGGAAATGTCGCACAAGTATGGTGGCTTCTTGACGGTGAGCTGGTGTGGAGGCACTTACCACATGAATACGAACCCGATTGCCGAACTGAAGCGTAACAAGGATTTCATGGCTGCCTGCCAGAAATATCCCGAAGCCATCCTCTTCCTCTATAAATATACTCACGCTGGTTGCTTCTACAACAACGAGAGCGTCTGCTGGGGACCCTTCATTTCTGGCTTGACCAAGAATTATGGTGTACGTTACGACAACTGCGGATGGAACGACACGCTGAACAAGCTTTTGGGAGATAAGCACGGAAAGAAATATCCAGGCAGTGCCGGTATCGGCACCGTGATGGAGCAGACCTGTGTGAACGGTGGTGCTGTGTGGGATGGCCCCGAACTGATTTGGAACGGCGAATGCTTCCAGGGCACAAGCGACAGTCAGATTGATGGTTACACGCGTCGCAACTGGACTACCTTCCCCAATTTCCGTGGCATTTGGTTAGACATGTGGCGTAAAATCATCGACGGAACCATGTATATCCCCACTCGTGAGGAAGTGCTGGAGAAAACCAAGATTGTGGTGATCAATGACAAGGCTGATGACTACACGGCTTGGGATGACCTCTACAATGGCCTCTATTTGCAGACCGACCCCTTCAACCAAAAGAAAGAGTGGCAATGGAACTACGGGCAGTGGTACAACAACCTCTGTTACTTCAAATCCACAGGCCGCTATGGTGCCGTGCCAATCGTGACGGGGTTGTACGACGATTTGGCAAAGAAAATACCTGTGCAGGTGAAGAAATCGAACTACACCTCACGCTGGAGCACGCAGACCCGCAAGGTGGCTGACTTTAATGCTCAGTACCCAGAGGTGAGCACAGGCGACCTCTATGTAAACCGCTACAAGAACCAGCTGGTCACTTATACTCCTTATACATATATGAATGAGAAGAAGACCGCTTCGGCACAGATACCGCTCCAGTACAACACTTGCGAGAGTCTTGAGCTGACTTGGGGCAAACTGAGCAGTGGCGTCATCCGTGAGTATAGTGACCACATCGACTTCTATCTGAACAACTACCGCAACGACACCACCACTCAGGTGCTGGACAAGATTGTGGTGAAAGGTGCTACAGCTGAACCTACTTACTCGGTGAGCAAGCGCACGCTTGCCAACCACACCACCACAAAGGAGTGGGATGCCGAAACGGGTACTTTCACTCTTAATGTGAAGCATTTGGGAGCACTTGATGTGACTATCAATTGTGCCGGTGCAGCTACTGAGCGCAGCACTGATGTGGTGAATAGCGCACCACTCACCGCCGACCTGCCCAAGCAGCCAGAAGACTACACGGGCGAAATCATCATCGAAGCTGAAAACATGGACCGCAAGGACGTGGGGAGTCTGGCACTGACCCACAGTGGTTGGTGGGCACAGAATGTGAAGGACTTTGCCGCAATGGGCTACATCGACTTGGGAACTAAGACTACAGCCTCTCTGCGCCACCAGCTCAAACTGAAGAAAGCGGGCGACTATGACATCTACGTGCGCTACTGCAACTCCACCAAAGCAGGGAAAGTCCGTCTCACGGTGAATGGTAAGGCTACCCTTGTAGATTTTGAGAAGACAAAACTCAACGACTGGCGTCTGGCCAAGGTGAGCGCAACACTGAAAGAGGGTAGCAACAATTTCATCCTCCTCAACACGGGTGGTGTGGGCATGTATATCGACCAAATCATCTACATGCCTGTAGGAGCCAATCCGAAGAAATACGATATTGCTGTGCGTGAGGCTGAAAACGGAAAAGTAGAAGCCGACTTGTCCGAGGCTATGGAGGGCGAAACTGTCACCCTGACCATCACTCCTAATCCTGGTTGCGAACTGAAAGAACTCCGCGTTGTCAACAGTGTGTATTTCACGGAGGGAAAGACCATCCCGGTAGAGGATCCAAAAGCTGAAACCATCACTTTCGCCATGTTCGATGATAATGTCACCATCCAACCTGTCTTTGTTGACAATAGCTCTGTCTATAAGCTCGACTTCGATCAGGTGCTCAATGGCACAATGCCAGTGGGATGGCGTGCCACACAGGAGAACAACGACGTGCATCAATACCCCAGCAACTATGGTTCGGGTGCCCGCACTTTCGCTGGATTTACAGGCTATCAAGGCAAGGCTCTCTATTGGCGCAACACCAATGCGGAGTATGGCAAGCAGGCGGCCTATCCGCTCAAACTCGCCGTTGGCGACTACAAACTCACTTTTGCTCAAGCTGCATGGAAGGGCGCACCTCAGTACAAAGTGCAGATTCTCAATGCCAGCGGAAGAGCGATTGCTCAGTCGGCCACCTACACGGCTACACCTGATGCCAACGGCAACACCACGGCCAACCTCACCAACGCCAAGACCTACGAACTGCCTTTCAGCATCACTACGGAGGGCAACTACACCGTTCGCTTTGTCAACATGACCACTGGAGGTACATTCCAGGAGTTCCTCCTGCTCGAATGCCGCATCAACACCGTCTATAAAGAAGAACCCAATGCTATTGGCGGAATTGCCGCTCAGCACAAGCCTGCAGGCATCTACAGTCCGATGGGCGTGAAGCTCAACTCCCTGCAGAAGGGCCTGAACATCATCCGCGATGCTGATGGTAAAACTCGCAAGGTGCTGGTGAAATAAGTTTCTAATATCTTGTGGCAAGATAACGACAGAAAGAGTCCGTGCAACTGCATGTTGCACGGACTCTATGCTTTATAAGAATGGGACGTTTCACTTATTTCAGTGGACCTACATATTGATAAAAGGCACGTTATCGTTCAATAACCAAGCCTTATTGCTCAATAACCCTGCCTTATTGTGTAATAAGGGTAAGTTATTTGAGGAAAGCGAACACCCCGATTTGGTCGAGGAAGACGAGGGCGATGGCCAATGGAGCGATGTAGCGCAGGGAGAAAACGAGAAGCTTGAAATAGGGAGTCTTCAGGTCGCCACCGTTGCCGAGTTCGTCGCGATAGAGCTTGCGGTCAAGTACCCATCCGGCAAAGATGCTGATGAGCATGCCGCCCAACGGTAAAAGAATGCGTCCGGAAAGGTCGTCGAACAACGAGAAGATGTTGCGGTCAAAGAGTTTTACACCGCTCAGAGGTCCGAACGAAAGAGAGCAGAGCGCGCCTAAAACCAGGACTGTGAGGGTGACAATTGTGGCTCCTTTCTTGCGCGACATCTTGAACTCTTCTGTTACATAGGCTGTTGCCACTTCATGCAACGAAATGGCGCTGGTGAGAGCGGCTACGAAAAGGAGAAAGTAGAAAGCTGTGGAGAAGACTACTGCGAGGAAACTGCCGTCGCCCAAAGCCTGCTGAAATACGTTAGGCAGGGAAATGAAGGTAAGCCCAGCTCCTACACCTACGTCGTTGGGGTTCATACCGATGTTAAACACGGAGGGGAAGATGATGAAGCCTGCCAGAATGGCTATGAGTGTGTCGATGACCGACACGTTCAGTGCCGACTTTGCCAATGGAGTCTTCTTGTCGAAGTAGCTGGCGTAAGTGCACAGACAACCCATGGCTAAACTCAGCGAGTAGAACGCTTGTCCCATGGCCTCGAGAATGGTGGTGCTGTCCACCTTGCTCCAGTCGGGACGCAGCAGAAACTCGATGCCCTGCGATGCTCCAGGCAGGGTGACAGAGCAGATTGCGAGGAAAATGGTGATGGCAAAAAGAGTAGGCATCATCAGTTTGGCAGACTTCTCGATGCCTGATTGTACACCGCGTGTGATGACAAAGTGTATGATGCCAATGAAAAGGAACAGCCACAGGGTGGGCGCCCAGGGGTTGGCGACGAAGTGGTTGAAAATGTCCTCGTATCGCGAGGCAGGAACTTCGTAAAAAGCGTTGGTGACGGAGAGGAAAGTGTAGTGCATGGTCCAGCCGCCTACCACCACATAATAACACATAATGAACCAGCCGGTGAAGACACCCATGCGTCCCACCCACTTCCAGGGTGAACCATTTGACACGATGCGGAACGCACCTGCCGTGTTAGCATGGGTGTAGCGACCTATGAGGAACTCGCTGATCATGATGGGTAGGCCTAACAGCAAAATGCAGAGCACATAGATGATGATGAATGCCGCACCGCCGTTTTCTCCTGTCTCGATGGGGAAACGCCACACGTTGCCTAAGCCAACGGCTGACCCAGCAGCTGCAAGGATGGCTCCTATTTTCGAGCCAAAATTTTCTCTCTCCATAATTTATCGATAAAAATAATGCACAACATTGCTATCAATACTCCCACAGCATCGGCCTCGAAATCTATCCAGTCGCCAGAGCGGCAAGTGGTGAGATATGCCTGCACCAATTCCATGGCTCCACCCAGGGCAAGTGCATAGAGCATAGTGAGTATGCGGGCCTTCCGTGTGAATGGATTCTTGCCCCTCACCACATGATCCACCCATACTATCAGTGCCAAACCTCCATACATCACCATGTGTACCCATTTGTCAATCAAGGGTACATCGCCAAGGGGAGGATTTTCAGGAATGGGTATCGTGCTAAGTACTATAATGACCACCGAAATGATGATTGTCAAAAGGTATTTGCGTATGTGTGTAGTCATTTTCCTTTCTTTTATTTTAGCCTTTGGGGAGGCTTTGTCATTGCTTGCTTTTCTTCGTGCTCTTGCGTTACAATCTTTCTGATGGGTCGTCCGATTGTTCAAATGCCACCTCGTCCTTCCACAATTTGTAGGGGCGGCGCAGCATGTATTTGTTGTAGTAATGATAGTCGCCCGTCACTTCCTTGCCGAGGAAATCGGGACGCTCGTAGGTTTCGTCCTCGCTCTCCAGCTCTATCTCTGCCAGCACCAGTCCTTCGTTGTCACCAAAAAACTCGTCCACCTCTACTATGTGCTTCCCGCACTTCACCAGATAGCGGTTTTTATCGACTCGTCCAGGCATGCAGAGCGTCATCATCTCGTGGGCATCTTCCAGCGAAATTTCCGTTTCAAATTCGTAGCGTGCCAGTCCTTCCTTTTTTGAGGAACCTTTGATGGTCAGGTAGCCTTTGTCATCACGAATTCTCACCCGCACGGTTTTGCCTGGTTCTGTGGCGAAATACCCTTGCTCAATGTGTGTCTTGCTGTAGGCATGCGCTTTGAAGGAATTGTCTTTCACCAGAAACTTTCGTTCTATTTCTTGATGTACCATATTATTCCTTTGTAGCAAATTCCATGAGATAGGCTTTGATGAACCCATCCAGTTTACCGTCCATCACTCCACCGACATCGCTTGTCTGGTAGTTGGTGCGGTGGTCTTTCACACGGCGGTCATCAAACACGTAGGAACGTATCTGGCTGCCCCATTCAATCTTTTTCTTCCCTGCTTCCACCTTGGCCTGCTCAGCCATGCGGTGTTGCAATTCCTTGTCGTAGAGCATGGAACGGAGCAGACGCAGCGCATTCTCCTTATTCTTTGGCTGGTCGCGAGTTTCCGTGTTCTCAATCAAAATCTCCTCTTCCTCGCCTGTGTAGGGGTCTTTGTACTGGTAGCGCAGACGCACTCCCGACTCTACTTTGTTCACGTTTTGCCCACCTGCTCCGCTGGAACGGAAAGTGTCCCACGAAATACGTGACTGCTCAATCTCCACATTGATGGTGTCATCTACCAGAGGAGTGACAAACACACTGGCGAAGGAGGTCATGCGCTTCCCTTGGGCATTGTAAGGACTCACGCGCACTAAACGATGCACGCCGCTTTCTCCCTTCAGGTAGCCATAGGCCATATCGCCTGCAATCTCCATTGTCACAGTTTTAATGCCTGCATCTTCACCATCCTGATAGTTGCTGATGGTCACTTTGTAGCCGTGCTGTTCGGCATAGCGCTGGTACATTCTCATCAGCATCTGTGCCCAGTCTTGAGCCTCGGTGCCTCCAGCTCCTGCGTTGATTTTCAACACAGCGTCCATGTTGTCTGCCTCACCTTGCAACATGTTTTTCAGTTCCAAGTCTTCAATCAATCTTAGGGCTTTGGCATAGTAGTCGTCCACCTCTTCCTCGGTACTCATTTCTTCCTTGTAAAAGTCAAAAGCCACCTCTGTGTCGTCTGTCGCTGCTTTCACTTCGTTGTAGCCATCAATCCAGCGCTTCAATCCTTTCACCTTTTTCATCTGTGCCTCTGCCGCTTTTTGATCATCCCAAAAGCCAGGTGCTTGGGTGCGCAATTCTTCTTCTTCTACTTCCATCAGTTTCTGGTCAATCTGCAAATAGCGGTGCAAAGCCTCAGTTCTGTCCTTTATGTCCTTCAGTTGTTCTATTGTAATCATGATGATTCGATATGTATTTTCAGGGCGCAAAGGTACGAAATCTTCTTGAAAAAAACGTCATGTCTGTGTAGAAAAGACAATTAGGAACCCCTTATGGAGGGTTCCTAATGCTAAATTGTCATTTAAGTTCTTCAACGAAAATCAGTAGGTCATTTCGGTTTCGTTCTCCCAAGGGGTGTTGAGCGTAACTGTGGCAGTGACGGATTGGGCATAGGAAGGAGTGGTTCCCACAAAGAAGGCTCCTGTGAGCGTGGTAATTTGATTTCGCTCCATGGCGATGTTGAATTCTCGCTCAAGATAGACATTCTCGTCTGCGTCCAAAGCCGTGACAGTCAACTTGATGGTTCCCTCTTGGTTGTGGAGGAACGTGTAGAGGTCGTACTGGGTCTCTGCATCTCCTTCTTGCACATCGAATACCAGCTTTTGGGTGCTTTTCACGCAGCCTAATCCTGTAGCGGCATCAAACGCTCCGCTTCCACCTGTGTAAGTGAATTGCAATTTGGTCACTCCCTCGGGAATTGCATCGGTGATGACGAAGCGGCAGAGCGACACAATGCGGTTGAGAGTGAGCGAGAGGGTTTGCGGTTCGTCGGTCACGGCAATTGAAGTGTGGTAGAGGAAGGTATCGGTATATCCCGTTGCGTTGGTGAATTGAATCTTTGCAGGATTGGTCATTGTAGGATTTCCTTTGCTGCTATGCGCCAATGCTACCAACTGGTAGTTGCCCTCGTCGAGTTGGAAGGAAGCCGTGCCGAAACCGCTTTCCTCTGCTTTCTGATTGATTTGCTCTAAGCGGGTGCCTTCCAGATCGTAGATGGCAAAGTTGAGCCGTGTGCAGACTTCTGAATCTGTGGCGCGTGTAAGAGACTCAAATGGTGACTGTTCCAGCTGGTAAATGCTGACGGTAAGGTTCCCTTCTGTTTCGGGTGCAATCTCATCGGGTAGTGTGTATTGTTCACAGGCAGCAAAAAGGCCTGCAATGAGTAATAACGATAACTTTTTCATGAATGTTGCTTTGTGTTAATAGCTAATGTCGATGACAGGACGGAGTTTGATTTGACTGCCAAATGGTGTGGTGCCTGTATTGAAAGTATATGTATTACCGTCTTTTAGTGTATAGCCCCATCCGAAAGTGGAATTGATGGTACAGAAATAAATGGGAGAAATGTTGTTGTCGTCAAATATCACAATAAGGGGGGATTCTTTGCTGAATATCTCAGTCTCTGCAGAAGTAGGCAGTCGCCAAGTCCCCTCAATGCCTGTAGGCTTCTCTAAGTTGGCCATAGGCTCGATTGTGGCTTGCTTCCATGCAGCGGCATCAGTTGTGTTGTTAGGAACAACGTATGAGATGGATTTCTTTGACAACAGTACAGCCGTGCGGGCAGTTGTGTTGACCGACACGCAATAGTATCCATTGCATTTCTGACCCGCAACAGGTGCGTAGGTCAGCTGGTTGTCTTTGTTGAGTTCGAAATCTATGCTGCCATCTTCACCCCATTCAGAGGCAGAAAGAGTGCAGGAGAGGGTAGCTCCATGCGCCACGTTATAAGCACCGCTGATGGTATAGTGCTTGTTGGCGAGCATGGCTGTTTCGGCAGTATAAGAGAATCCTGATGTCCCTTCTGGTGAGGTCAACGAGACATTCACCATAGGTGTTCCTTTTGATGGGAAGAGCATCTGGTTAGGAGTGGCTTTCCAAGTGGTTCCATCAGTTTGCTTTGTGAGGGAGACGATGTAACTTTCGGAAGGAGAGGTGGGGTAGGTGCCATCGAACGACATGGTGCTGTAGAAAGGTGAGAGTGACACCTCTACCTTCGTGACATCTGTTGGCATATTGGTTATGATTACCTGGTCGATGCAGAGCACTTTGCGGTCGAGAGTGAGATTCAGGTCTCGCTCTTCACCGTCTTCTACTGTAATGTCGGTTTGTTTCTGTAGCAAATCTCCCATCAGTTTTCCTGCCTGACGCGCAATGACGCTGGTGGTAGTGGCTTCTTCTTGTGAAGGAAAGATGAATCGCGAGAGGTCGCTGCCGCCGAAAGCATAAATGCTGTAAGTGCCAGCGGATAGTTTTGTAGTTACTTCTGTGTTGTCAGCATCGGTAGAAAGCCGTTGCACACAGGCACCTGATGAGTTGAAAATGTAAATGAACCCTTCTGTCACGTTGTTGTCATCACCAGTACGGGTGGAAAGCGTGATACTTGCATTTTCTTTTTCTTGTGAAGAAAGTTCAATGTTTTCGTCCAATGAGACTTTCTCGCAGGAAGTGCACATCAATATAACACAGAGTGCTGTAGGTAGTTTGATTTTCATTGCTAAGTATTAGTTTTTTTGCAAATTTAAAGATAAAAGGGTATTGTACAAAGCGAAAAGAAGGAAAAAATGATGTTTATGATGAAATTTATTGAGTAAAGTCATATTTGATAGTTCCCAAAATACATTTATTCATCATGTTTGTACATTATTCCAGTAAAAGTGGAATTCTGTAAGGATTCTGGTTGTGTCCTCGTTGGTTGGGAGACAGTATGTGTTGCTAAGGCTCTTGATGATGTCGAGATAGTGGAGCAGGGGAGTCAGCCAATCGTGGTTGATAGGAGTGGTAAGTGCCTGTGTGATGATTTTTTTGAATTGTTCGTCACTGACTGCCGTTACATGTCCTTTGCGGTTCAAACATGCTGCCAAAGTTGTGGTGTGAGGGTTGTAGGGTGAAAGAACTTTTCTGCTATCTGCATGACGGGTCAGCAAGAGAATGGCTCGTGCCGTATCATCGGTTCGAGAAAGGACGATGGGTAGCTTGCCCAGTGCTTGTGGATATACCCCAAGTTCCCGCAGTGCCTCTAATGCCTTTTGTAATGTTGTGTAAGTGCCGTTAGATGGCATTAGGTTGCCTATTCGCATCACGCACCCTTGCAGACTTCCCGTCTTGATGGCTTGGAGTACATCCTGTTCAGCAATAGACTTCGAGCGGATATAGGCATTGGCGGTATGAGGGATAATACCCAAGGTGGACACATGGATGAGTCGTGTACCCTTGGTTTGGCAAAAATTGATAATGTTTCTAGTGCCATCAATGTTGGTGGCTTCGATGTCGTTGCCAGCCGCAAAGTGGCGAGTGTCTGCTGCACAGTGGATGACCATCTCAATGTCCACAGGGAAAGACCACGGAGAAAGGCTGAACAAATCACCAACCACTGGTACGATTCGAATGCTTTGTTCTCTGCCAGGTTCGTATCCGCAGTGATTACGAAGAGCTTCAAGTACTCGTTCAGAGGCATGATGTTCATCATGAGCCCGAACAAGGCAATAGGCAAGTCCTGGCTCTGTGTTTAAGTAAGTTTTCAGGATGTGGCTACCCAGCAAACCTGTTGCTCCTGTGAGCAGAAGGTGGGGGGTATGGGGCTTATAGGTCCCATGGAACTCATGGGACCTATAGGACTCATGGGACTCATGGGTCTTATAGGTTTCATGGGAGCAGTGGGCGCGATTGGCAAGCTGGCGAGGTGTGGGGTAAGTGAAGATGTCGCCATAGGTGAGTGCTTGGCCTTGCTGCTGGGCAGCGGCTACGAGGGTGGTAGCAAGGATGGAACTGCCGCCAAGGTGGAAGAAATTGTCGGTAGGAGATACTTGTTCCGCTCCAGTCACTTGTTCAAAGAGCCGGCACCATGTCCATTCTTCCTCGTTGATTGGTTTCTCGTAGTGGATTTCCTTTTGAGGTAAAGGAAGGGAACTGTAATCGATTTTTCCTGTAGTGGAGAGGGGCATTTCATCGAGCGGGATAAGGTAGTCGGGCATCATGTACGGGGGGAGCGTTTTGCTTAGCTCTTCTCTCACGAAGGAAGGGGATACGTTTCCTTCTTTTGGGAAAGTTTCCACCTTGGAGGAAATATCTGTCTTTAGATAATAAGCGCAAAGGCGGTCAATGCCATTCACTTTTTGTATAGCGGCAGCGGCTGTTTGTACGCCTTGCACTAGTTGAAGTTGATGCTCAATCTCCTCTAATTCGATACGGTAGCCGTGAAGTTTGATTTGGCGATCTTTTCTCCCCATGTATTCTAATTCGCCTGTTGGGGTCCATCGGACGAGGTCGCCAGTGCAATAGACTTTCGTTTCAAGTTTTGGAACCTCGCAGAATACACTTGAAGTCTCCTTTGGTCGCTTCCAATATCCATCTGCCATTTGAGGACCTGCGAGGCACAATTCACCAGTCTCTCCTTGAGGAACAAGATGGTGCCAAGAATCCAATACGTAGGCAGCGAGGTTAGGGAAGGGGCGTCCGATAAGGGTGGAGGTTTTACTGTAGGTGGCATCGACAGTGAACTCTGTGGGTCCGTAGGTGTTGAATATTTGCGGTTGGGTAGCAGGCACTTTGGCTAATCGCTCACCACCTAAACAGAGATATTGCATAGGGAGAGGAAATTGTTCAGCTAATGCTGTGCCGAGGTGGGTGGTATAACAACCGCCTGTAATGCGATGGGTGATGAGGAACTCATGTATTTGGGGCAGACTTCGACGTATGGCTTCGGGCATGATGTGGACGCTCCCCCCTACCGTGAGGACAGGGAAGATGTCTTCGACCGAAGCATCGAAAGCGACAGATGAATGGCAACTGATGCGGCTCTCAGCCGTCAAGTGCCACAGGTGGACAATGCTCTGAATGAAGTTGAGTTTGGCTCGGTGGGAAATCATTACCCCTTTAGGGCGGCCTGTTGTTCCTGACGTATAGATAATGTATGCCAGGTCGGTTGGGAGGGGGAAGCCGGCTTCAGTGTCGTTCGTTCGCGAGAGGTCTTCATCCTGTTCGTCCCCATTTATGACTATTTTCACTTCTGCATCCTGCTTTACTTCCTCCTTTCGTCGCTTTGGCCAAGTGGAATCGATGGGTACGTACGCGGCTCCGATACGCTGGGTGGCAAGGGCTGCCACCACGAATTGGGTGCATTGCCCGGCTGTGATAGCTACGTGGTCACCTCTTCCTATCCCTTTCGCCCTTAGGTAATGAGCCACTTGGTTTGAACGGCGGTTCAAGTCATTGTAGGTTAATGTGAGGATTCCGTCGGTTACTGCTAAAGCATCAGGGGTGGCCTTTGCTTGCTGAAGGAAGAGGCTCACGAAGGTTTGGCTTTTGTCGTACTCCAGGAATTCGCCTTGCCCTAACTGTATGAGTGCCGTCTGCTTTTCAGGACCGACAATCTCGATGTCAGCGAGTGTGCCATCGGGATGACGCATAAGGCTTTCCGTACAGGTGGCCACAGCGTTTGCTATGCGTTCCAATCGCTCTTCACTCCATCTGGCTCCACTCCCTTCTGTGCGCACTTCATAGTGTTTATCTTTCAGATAGATGGTGCAGCTGAGATCGTTTTTAGTGGTTCCTTGCACCAATTGGTAGCCAGTGGTAAGCTTTCCGCCTGTTGTGGTTTGTTCAAGAATGTCGTGACCTTGGAATGCAAAGGTTACTGAGGGGGTCTTGTGTAAGTCGCGGCACAGATGTGTGAGGGGATAGGTGTGGTGACGAACACAACCGATAAGCCATCGTCGCAGTTGTCTGGTGAAATCTTTTGTGTTCAAATCTTTCTCCACCTTTGCCACCACAGGGAGAGAACAGACGAACATGCCGTAAGCATTGGTGAGTCGGCGGTCTGTGCGGCCATGAGTGAGCGAGGCGAAAGCTACCGTTTCCTCTCTGCTGAGTTTTGACAGCACGATGCTGAAAGCCGCCATGAATAGGAGGTTTTGCGACACTCCTTGCTCTTGGCACCAATGGTCAACACGCGTCGCTTCTATTTGTGCAGTTGCTTCAAGATGCGATCCCCAAGGATTTGCCACAGGAGCGGAGAGGCTTGTGAACGTCACTTCGCTCATTTGTTGATGAAAGTACTCTGCATCTTTCTTATATTGTTCGCTTCCTGTCAGCGCATTTTCAGCAATGGCATGCTCATAAAGTCCGTATGTCTGTTTCGCAAGTGCTGCATCTTCGTAAGCAGCAGGCAGGTCTTTGGCTAAGAAGGCTCGGGAAAGGGTGATGCCGTCGCTCAGTAGGTGGTGTATGTCGTAGAGCAGGTAGTTGTGGACTTCTGTCTCTATGATTTCGAAACGGACGAAAGGTGTTGAAAGACCGTTTAGCCAGGTCTCTGTGTGTCCGTTTGGCACAACTTCTTGTACAACAAACGGACGCACAAAACCACACTGTATGTAGTTTTGTGTATCCGCTTCTGTCATTCGCATTCTCGTAAGGGGCAACGGAAGTGTAGGGTCATTCCATTGGCGTGGTTCTCCGTCTTCCTCTATCCGAAACAGGGTGTGCAGTTCCTTCCTCTGAGTCCAAATTGTCCGTAAGGCAGCTTCCAACCTGTCAAGGTCGATGTCCTTTCCGAAGGGCACCACCGCTGGCAGGTTGTAAGCAACGGATGTGGGGTTGGCTATCCAAGCGTGCCACACCTCTATTTGTCCTTGCAGTAGGGGATAGGTTTTCATTTGCCGCAGAGAAGAACCTACATCTATATATAATTATATGTGTAGGTCGGTTAGAGAAAGTCGATGGTTTGTACGAGCTTGTTGCTGTTGGAGCCTTTGATGAGGATGAGCCGTCCTTGGGGCTTATTGGCAGAGAGGGCGGATTTCACCTCCTCCACATTAGCAAAGAGGCGGTAAGAATCAGGGTGTTCTGTCTTTGCAAATTCCTCTCCGACGAGCCAAACGGTTTCCATGTCACTGCTTTTCAGCTGCTCAACAATTCGCTGATGCTCCTCATGGCTCACTTCGCCCAATTCGCCCATCTGCCCAAGAATGCACATCTTGTGGGGAGCAGGGATAAGTGCGAAATTATCTAACGCAGCTTTCATCGAGGTGGGATTAGCATTGTAGGCATCCACCACCAGCTTGTTATCTTTGGTGACGGTGAGTTGGCTTCGATTGTTCGAAGGAGTATAATCCTCCAGTGCTTGGCAAATGTCTTGGGCGGGCACTTGGAAGAAGGTTCCTATGCAGGCTGCGGCCAAAGCATTGTCGAGATTGTAGCTGCCAATCAGTTGGGTCAGTACCGTCATCGGTTGGGAGTCTGCTTCATGAGGTATTTCGTTGCTGGTGCCGTAAAGCTTCCACTCGAACTTGAGAAAGGGGGTGCACTCCACAAGCTTGCCCTCTACCAGCAAATTCTCGTTTTGGCTTTGATGTCCGTACTTGACGAGGGTCAGATTCTGACTGATGCGCTTGAGGTAAGGATTGTCATTGTTGATGAAAGCTGTGCCTTTGATTTCGCGGAGAAAATCGTAAAGTTCCCCTTTTGTGCGGATGACCCCTTCGAATGAGCCGAAACCCAGCAGGTGAGCCTTTCCCACGTTGGTGATGATGCCAAAGTCGGGCAGGACAATGTTCACCAGCGTTTTGATTTCGCCTGGGTGGTTGGCACCCATCTCAATGACGGCTATGTCGTGTTCCTTGCGTAGTTGCAGCAGCGTCTTGGGCACTCCGATGTGGTTGTTGAAATTGCCTTGCGTGTAGAGCACGTTGTATTTCTTCTTCAGCACGGTGGCAATCAGTTCTTTGGTTGTGGTTTTACCGTTGGTGCCTGTGATTCCGATGATGGTGGTTCCGAGGTGAACCCTGTGGTATTTGGCTAACTGCTGAAGGGTGGTAAGAACGTCATCCACAAGAATGAGCCGGTCGTCTCCCTCCGTGTCATATTCTTTTTCATCGATGACGGCATAGGCGGCTCCTTGCTCCAAGGCCGTTTTGGCGTATGCGTTGCCGTCGAAGGTTTCGCCTTTTAATGCGAAAAACATAGAGCCTTCAGGCACATTGCGGCTGTCGGTGGTGACTGTCGGGTGTTGCAAGAAGAGTTCGTAGAGATCTTTTATTTCCATTATTTCAGTGCATTGATTAAATAGCTTTCCAACTCGTTGCTGGCAAGTCGCAGATGGAACTCCCCGCCTTGTGCTACGCTGATGGCTCCTGTTTCCTCGCTGACGATGATGGCTATGGCATCGCTCTGCGACGTGATTCCAAGGGCTGCACGATGGCGAAGCCCGAGTTCCTTGGGTATGTTCAAGTTATGGCTTACTGGCAAGATACAGCCTGCTGCCATTATTCGGTTGTGGCTGATGATGACGGCTCCGTCGTGGAGTGGAGAATTCTTAAAGAAGATGTTCTTGATGAGTTCTGTGCTGATGTTTGCGTCGATAGTTTCGCCCGACTTCACAATGTCGTTGAGTGACATCTCGCGCTCGATGATGATGAGGGCTCCAACCAAATTCTTGCTCATGTAGTCGCAGGCGAGCACGATGCGCATAAGCTGTTGGTCGGCATGCTCGTTTTCAGTAGCGATATTTCGCGTTTGGAAGAATTTGATAATCTTACTCAGGCGATGTTGCGAGCCAATGGTGAGGAAGAAACGGCGTATCTCTTCTTGGAAGAGGACAATCAGGGCGAGCACTCCGACACTGACCAGTTTGTCGAAGATGCTTCCTAACAGTTTCATCTCCAACATTTGCGAGACGACAATCCAGGTGACGATGAAGACGAGGATGCCGTAGAAGACATTTAGCGAACCTGATGACTTCATCAGTCGCCATATGTAGAAGAGCATCAAGGCTACAAGAAGAATGTCTATCGCATCTTTTATACCAAATTCAAACATATCGAAGGGGGCTTAATTGTTATCAGGACGCTAAGGTTTTAGTGACGATTTTTAACACTTCCACACAGGGTTTTACATCGTGTACCCGCAGGATGTTTGCTCCTTTCTGCAAGGCCAGTGCATTGAGCACGCTTGTGCCATTAAGGGCTTCCTCAGGGCTACATTGGAGCAAGCGGTGCACCATGCTTTTGCGCGAGAAGCCTACGAGGAGGGGGAGTTGAAACAATTGTAACCTGTCTTGATGGTGCAGTAAGTGGTAGTTGTCTTCTAAGGTCTTCCCGAATCCGTAGCCAGGATCGAGGATGATGTCCTTCTGCCCAAGGTCTCTCAGTTTTTGAACTCGCTCAGCAAAGTAGAGCAGCACCTCCTTCATCACGTCTTCGTAATGGGGAGCTTGCTGCATGGTTTGAGGAGTTCCTTTCATGTGCATGAGCACGTAGGGGACACCCAGCTTGGCGACAGTGGGGAACATGTCTTTGTCCAGTTCTCCTCCTGAGATGTCGTTGATGATGTTGGCTCCCATTTCTTCAACTGCAGCCTTCGCAATGTCTGCACGAAAGGTGTCGATGCTGACGGGAATGTCAGGAGCCGTTTCTCTCACCCCCCTCATGGCTCGCCTCAGCCGTTCCATTTCTTCGGCGGGCGACACATCTTCCGCACCTGGTCGTGAGGAGCAAGCCCCAACATCAATGATGTCCCCTCCTTCAGCCACAATTTGCTGCACGCGCTCACGTATGGCTCCCTCTGTCTGCACCCGGCTCGCTGCATAGAACGAGTCGGGCGTAGCGTTGAGTATGCCCATCACTTTCGGCTTGGACAGGTCGAGCAATCGACCTCCTACATTGAGTGTATATGGTGTCAGAAGGTCCACTTCAGGGCTAAGGTTGGGTTGATGAAGAACGACTTGTCGTTGCAGGTGTTATAGACGAAATTGTTGCTTATCTCCACCTCTGTACCGATGCTCAGGTTGGTTTTCTCCAATCCTTTGATGCTGTTGAAGTTGTACCAGAACTGTGGTTCTGTGAGCAGAACGAGCTGTCCGTGCCCATTGGCCTTTTCCCCGCGCCAGAGGTCGATGAAGCCTGTGAAGGTGCAAGCCTTGTTGGCAAAGGTGGTGCTCCACACGCCTGTGAGCTGGCAGCTGGCATAGGAGCGCGTGTTTTCGTAGCTCTTAAAATAGTGCTTGTACATGAGCTGCACGGAGTAGGTTTTGGAGAAGTCCTCCGAATGCCCGTTCCATGCGGCACCAATCAAGCCCGATTGCTGGAAACTGCCAAAGCGGTTCAGGCCTCCGTCGTACTCGATGTGGGCAGCGAATGGCGATTGCTTGCCGAGGTTAAACTCGCGCGAGATTTCGGCGTATGCTCCTTCCGTGAATTTGCGGCTGAAGTCGATATCCACGAAATAGAACCAAGAACCCCATTGGTCGGCCTTAAATTGTTCAAGAGTCATGGTCAGTTTCTGACGGCCAGCTTCTTCGTCAGGATAGAGTGAACGCCCGAAATCGTAGTGGAGCTGAATGTTTTGTGCATTCATGCTGATGGCTACCAGAATGAGCAGCGCAGAGAGAATGATTTTTTTCATAATTATGTGTTTATTTAGTGATGATTTGTAATGAATGAATACTTAGCAGAGGGGTTCGCACATGCTGAACATTGCTGCCCTTTAGTTGGTGAATTGCTCTACATCTATATCAACGCGGTTGGGGAGTATGGCATTGAGCACGATGCCTACGATGGAAGCCATAGCCAGGCCTGAGATGTTGACAGGCCCGATGGCGATGGAGTCGTTGGCTCCGTATTTCACGCCGATGGCAATGACAAGGATGAGTGCGGCAATGATGATGTTGCGCATCGATGAGAAGTCGATGTGTGCTTCCACCATGTTGCGGATGCCCACAGCCGAAATCATGCCGTAGAGGATGAGGGAGACTCCGCCGATGGTGGCGGCTGGCATCATGCTCACCAGACAGGCGAACTTGGGACAGAAGCTGAGCAGGATGGCCAGCAGGGCAGCCAGCCGGATGACTTTGGGGTCGTACACCTTCGTTATGTTGAGCACACCCGTGTTCTCTCCGTAAGTGGTGTTGGCTGGAGCTCCGAAGAGGGAAGCCAAGGCAGTGGCCACACCGTCGCCGGTGAGTGTGCGGTGCAGTCCTGGGTCGGCAAGGTAGTTCTTGCCCACTGTTCCAGATATGGCGCACATGTCGCCGATGTGTTCCATGATGGTGGCAAAGGCGATGGGCATGATGGCGATGATGCTGGTGAAGATGAGCGAGGTGTCAGGATTGTCCGTCACGGCCAGGATGGTGTTTTCGCGAGCTACAGGCAAACCCACCCATGCAGCTTGGCTGAAGGCGGCGAAGTCCACCTTGCCCAAGCAGGCAGCCAGGCCGAAGGATGCGATAACGCCCAGCAAGATGGGCACGATGCGGACAATGCCCCTGCCCCACATGTTGCTGACGATGACCACCACAATGGCTACTAAAGCGATGAGCCAGTCGGTGGTGATGCTCGAGATGGCAGTGCCTGAGAGACAGAGTCCGATAGACACCACGATGGGGCCTGTGACGACAGGAGGGAAATACTTGAGCACTTTGGTTGAACCAAACCACTTGATGAGTGCAGCCATGATGAAGTAGCAGAGTCCTGCACATGCTACACCGATGCAGGCATAGTCGAGCGACAGGCTTTCAGACAGCCCCTTGTCTATGCCTATCTGCTTTATCGACATGTAGCCGCCGATGAAGGCGAAGGAGCTACCCAGAAAGGCGGGCACTTTCATTTTTGAGATGAAGTGGAAAATCAGCGTGCCGATGCCAGCAAAGAGAAGGGTGGTTGACACGTTGAGGCCTGTGATGGCTGGCACCAGAATGGTGGCACCAAACATGGCGAAGAGGTGCTGAATGCCCAGAATGCCGAATTTTGCGTAGCCCAACTTGCGGGCATCGTAAATGCCTTGTTGTGGATTTTCCGCTGTTTCTTCTTTCTTCATGATGAATAGGTGATTAAGAATAACTTACAGCAAGATGTATCGGATGGCGAAGGTGACGGCCAGGATAACCAGCGTCCAGTTCAGGTTTTCCCACTTGCGTGCTATGGCGTTGAGCACCACCCAGGAGATGATGCCAAGCAGGATGCCGTCGCTGATGCTGCTGGACATGGCCATTGCAAAGAGGGTGATGAAGCAGGGAAGCCCCTCGTCGTAAGAGTTGAAGTCGATGTGTACCACACGCATGAACATCATCAGTCCCACCACAATCAGCGCAGGAGCTGTAGCGGCTGAAGGAATGGACAGGAACAAGGGGGAGAAGAACAGGGAGATGAGGAAGCACAGGGCAATGGAGGCTGCCGTGAGCCCTGTGCGCCCGCCTTCACTCACACCGGAGGCCGACTCCACGTAGGTGGTGGTGGTGGATGTACCCACGCAGGCACCAGCGGTGGTGGCGATGGCATCGGCCAATAAGGCGCGGTTCACACCCGGAATCTTGCCGTCCTTGTCGATGAGGTTGGCACTGCCCAGCACGCCAATGAGGGTGCCGATGGTGTCGAACATGTCGATGAAGAGAAAGGTCAACACCACCAGCAGCATGTCGAGCGTGAAGATGTTGTGCCATTCAAATTGCATGCAAAGGGGCGAAACGTCGGGAGGCATGCCCACAATGCCTTGCAACTCTGTTATTCCCATCGGAATGCCGATGATGGTGGTAGCCAGAATGCCTATCAGCAGGGCACCCTTCACTTTGTAGATGAGCAGAGCGGCGGTGAGCAGAATGCCGATGATGCAGAGGAGGGCGGTGCCGCTCTTCACTGTGCCCAAGGTGATGAGGGTGGCTTCGTTGCCTACGATGATGCCCGAGTTCTTCAGTCCTAACGAAGCAATGAAGAGTCCGATGCCCACAGAGATAGAAGCCTTCAGAGGCGTAGGAATGGCATTGACAATCATTTCGCGAATCTTCGTCACGCTCATGATGATGAAGATAATGCCTTCCAGCAGAATGGCTGTCAAAGCAAACTGCCACGTGTAGCCCATGGTGAGGCAAACGGTATAGACAAAAAAAGCGTTCAGGCCCATGCCTGGAGCAAGTCCGAACGGCATCTTGGCATAAATGGCCATGACCAGTGTACCGATTACAGAGGCGATGACTGTGGCGGTGAACACTGCGTTGGTGTCCATCCCCTGACTTGCCAATGCTGAGAAGATGCTTGGATTGACGGCGAGGATATACGCCATCGTCAAGAACGAGGTCAGGCCGGCCATCATTTCGGTCTTGACCGAATGCTTCGTAGCGTCGAAGCCAAATAGTTTCTTTAGCATGTGTAACAGGTTTTTTATTGATATGAACGATTACTCATGATATTTTATGCAAAGGTACGACTAAGTGAGAGAAAAAACAAATAAATTTGAGTTTTTCCGAATGTGAGTACCTTAGATAACCATATCAACTGCACGATTAAATGAAAGAACCTTAGCTCGGCGTAGCCAAAAACCAGATGAATTTGAGTTTTATTTTCCTCCCCGCCTTTTTCCTTTTCCTTCGCTGAATTGATAACTTTCAACAATCAAAGCTTCCGCAGAATTATGCCAAAGCTTTCGTTGACTTTCACCAAAGCTTTCGTTGACTTTCACCAAAGCTTTCGTTGACTTTCACCAAAGCTTTCGTTGACTTTCACCAAAGCTTTCGTTGGCTTTCACCAAAGCTTTCGTTATTTTCTCCCAAAGTATTCGCTGGTCTCTCCCAAAGCCTTCGATGATTTTCGCCTACCTCCTACTGCCGAAATCCAAAGCGAAAATGTTGTCCCTGCGAAAAACGAATTTACATTCCGTGGATGCATTGTATAAAGGTATGTTCTAAAAATTAGCTTTCAATTGTTTTTAGTTGATTTTGGAGTAGATTTGGGTGCAAGACCGCAGGGGCATAGCGAGCTATGGCCCAATGGATTAAGCCCAAAGATGCCCAAAAGCAACAAAAACAATGGAAGATAATCATCTCAGATTTAGTAATTATTAGAACATACCTAAACAATAAAAACGAAAAAAAGCTTTTTCGTTTTGTATTGTTCTCACTTATTTGTATCTTTGCCACGCAAATATCGTAAACTATGCTTACCAAAGCCCTTATTTCTTCCTTTGTGACATTGCTCCTCCCTTGGACAATGATGGCTCAGTACTGTCAGCAAGACGGATTCACGCTGCGCCGGCAGAACGACAGCCTTTATTGGCTCGATGACTGGCGACTGCCTTACCCCGTCTATCAGTTCCAGACAGGCGATGTTGATGGCGACGGAAAGGTGGATGCGATGGTGGGGGTGGTGAAATCCACCCGCTTCTACCCGGAGAGTGGGCGCAGGCTCTTCATCTTCAAGCATGTGAATGGACACAAAGCTCGCCCCCTGTGGCTCGGCTCCAAACTGGGCGGCATCCTCGAGGACTTCCGTTTCCTGCCACCAGCCAAAGGCGAAGGTGCAGGGCGAATCCGCGCTCTCGAACTCACAGCCGACTCCCTCTATGTGGTGGCCGACTACCGCTGGGGCAAGTTTGGAATGAATTTCGACCATTATATCATCAAAGCTGTTGACAAACAAACTGCATTAAAAACCTTTAGCCAATGAAAGCAAAACTCTTTTTCGTGGCTTGCGTGGCGGGCCTCATAGCCGCCTGCAGCCAAAAACAAAGTGTTGTGTCGGTGCCAGAGTCGCAAATCGACGTGGAAAAGCTTCTCGACAGCATCGACTACAACATGGATGTGACAGGACTTTCTCTGAGCGACGTGGTTGTGCTGAGCAATGCACCCGCTGCACGCCAGGGATTCCCCTTCAAGGATGCCTTCATCCGCGGAGTGTACGAAGGCACCACTTGGTACGACTCCCTCATGTGGGCGTTTGATGAAAAAACCTCGTTCGAAAATGTAGAAGAGAAGGAAGACGAATCCTGGCGCGACTTCTACTATCGTGCCAGCGAAGAAACAGGGCTTCTGAAGTTTAGCGACGAAGAAAAAGCCTTCATCAAGCGGCTTCAAGCACGGGCCGATGAACTGAGAAAACTGAACTTCGACGTGCCTGAAGACCTTCGGGTGAACATGCAAAACCTCATCAATGCGTCGCAGCTGACACATTTTGATGAGCGACTCAGCCAGCAGCTGGCACAAGACGGATTCGCCATCGTGCCAGCCAATCACGACCAGCTCTTCCACGTCTATGAGCAGAACGACTACCAGAGCCTGCCCAGTTTCGTCACCACCGACCTCTACCTGCAGCTCTATCACCTCTACTTCGACAGCATGCTCAAGGAAATAGAGCAAACATCGCTCTCGAAGCTCGTTGTGGAGATGACGCGCAACCTCTACGATGCCATGCACCAGCAAGCCAACACCGCTGCCAACGAGGACATTCGCGCCTATGCCCACCACAATGCAGTCTTCTTTGCTGTTGCCCACAAGCTTTTGACGGGGCAGTCGATTGGCTCTGCCGACGAAGAAGAGGAAGCCAAGCCCGAGGTGGAGAAGGTGATGAAGTCGGAGAACGATTTCAGCCTCTTCATGAAGGACTACAACGAAATCGCCTTCCCCTACAGCCTCTTCCGTCCTCGTGGACACTACACCCGCAGCGAAACCCTTCAGCGTTATTTCCGCGGAATGATGTGGCTGCAGAGTGTGCCTTTCGGAATGGACAATCCTGACGAAGTGTGTGAAGCCATCGTGATGGCATACGCCTTGGCGAACAATCCTGTGGCAAAGAAGAACTACGACACCTACAACAAGCTCATCACCTATCTGATGGGTCAGCCCGACAATCTCTCCATCCTGCAAGTCATTGGCGAAGTGAAAAAGACAGGGCTCACGCTCGAAAGTCTCCTCGCCAATCAGCAGGAGATGAACCGTCTGAAGAAGAGCCTTGAGGAGATGGGCAACGGGCAGACACGCATTCGCCCTAAGTTTGAGAAGCCCAGCCACAACAAAATCTGCCTCATGCCTCAACGCTACCAACCTGATGCCGAAGTGTTGCAGGAAACAGTTGACTACGACAGCCACCCCACCCTTCGCGCTGTGCCCAAGGGACTCGATGTCTTTGCCGCAATGGGTGTGTCGGCTGCCGAAAAACTCCTTGTGGAGGAACAGCAGCAATGGGACGGATTCAAGCCGGCATTGGAACAGATGAAGGAACGCATGAACGAGATTGAATGGAAGGAAACCATTGCCACCCAGTGGATGCAGACGCTGAAGGTGATGGCCAACCAAAAGGACAACCAGTCGCAACTCCCTTACTTCATGCAGAACCCCGAGTGGAGCAAGAAGGACCTGAACGCTGCGCTTGCTTCGTGGGCGGAACTGAAGCACGACGCCATCCTCTATGCCAAGCAACCTTTCGGTGCTGAGTGTGGGGGTGGAGGCCCTCCAGAACCCGTCACCAAAGGCTACGTGGAGCCAAACGTTGCCTTCTGGAAGAAAGCCATCGAACTGCTCGACAACACAGCCCAACTGCTTCAGCAGCAGGATATGCTCACCGAGAAAATCGGCAGCGCTACCGACCGCATGAGGCAAGAAGTAAAATTCTTGCTGAAAATCAGCGAAAAGGAACTGGCAGGCACACCACTGGCCGACGAAGAATATGACCAGCTGGAGTACATCGGGGCCACGTTTGAGAACATTTCGCTCGACCTTGTACGCGAGGAAGACCAATACCTGATGGGTTGGAGCGATGTGGAGGGAGCCGACAAGAAAGTGGCTCTTGTGGCTGATGTCTATACTGCCAATGCCGACAACAACCCCGAGAAGAGCATCCTCTTCGAGGCGGTGGGCAATGCCGACGAAATCTATGTAGTGGTGGAAATAGAGGGGGACCTCTATCTCATGCGGGGTGCTGTGCTGAGCTATCGCGAGTTTATTCAACCTATTGGCGAACAGCGGCTCACTGACGAGGAGTGGCAGGAAATGCTGGAAAAGAATCCTCGCAAAGGTGTGCCAGAATGGATGAAGAGAATCATTGTACCTTTGGAAAAGACCCCCGAAGTGAATGAGGAATATTTCTACAGTTCTGGTTGTTAGCCTGTTGTTAAACCTGTCTATGTTGAGTGTGTCGGCACAGCGTCCCGACACACTCAGCATTCTGTTTACTGGCGACATTTTGCTGGATCGTGGTGTGCGGAGAGAAATCGACCTTCATGGTGTGGATCATCTCTTTTCCAACGGCATCGACACCCTCTTTCAGCAGGCTCAGTTGGTGGTGGGGAATTTGGAGTGTCCGGCCACCAAAATCAGCGAACCCGTCTTCAAGCGCTTCATCTTCCGAGGCGAACCCGAATGGCTCGACGCACTCCAGCGGCACGGCTTCACGCATCTGAATCTGGCCAACAACCACTCTATCGATCAAGGGCGGAGGGGATTGATGGATACTCAAAAGAACATCATTTCGGCTCAAATGACTCCCATCGGTGCCGGAGCGAACATGCAGGAAGCTTCCCGCCCCGTCCTCTTGGCTGAACATCCGCGAAAAGTGTGGATGTTGGCTTCGCTCAGGTTGGCGCTTGAAAACTATGCCTATCTGGAAGATGAACCCTGCGTCAGCCAAGAACCGATGGATTCACTCATTGCTCGCATCAGGCAACTTCGTAAAGCCGATCCTGCAGCCGTCATCATCGTCTCTCTCCATTGGGGGGGTGAACACACTCTCAAACCTGTACCTTGCCAGCGCTTAGAAGCTCAAAAGCTTCTGCTGTCAGGTGCCGACATCTTGATATGTCACCACACGCACACGCTCCAAACCATCGAAACTTTTCGGGGAAAGAAAATCTACTACAGCATAGGCAATTTCATCTTCGATCAAGCCAAGCCTCTCAACAGCAAAGCATGTATGGTAAGGTTGGACATCACCGCCAATCAGCTGAGTGCTTCCACCATTCCGATAGAAATACGCAAGTGTGTTCCCTATCTGCATGCGGCTATGCCTCCTGAATGACAAACTCTTCAACAACTTGTTTGTTTGTCATCATTTTTTCCTACCTTTGGCTTTGCCGCAAGTACTTGCATTCGGCAATAAAACAGAAAAATTGCTTTTTCGTTTTGTATTGTTCTCACTTATTCGTACCTTTGTCCCCACTAAAACTAACGACAATGAATAAAAAGTCTATCTTCCTAACCTATTTAGCGCTGCTGCTCTCTGCTACAACTGTGGCTCAACCCCGTTTTCAGGAGGTGATGGCAGCCATGGAACGTGCTAACGATTACTTTATCAACAAGTATCCTGATCCTGGTAAACCAACGTTCGTGAAGAAGGAACGTCCCTCAAACCTTTGGACACGTGGCGTCTATTTCGAAGGACTAATGGCTCTTACGGAACTGGAGCGTCTGACAGGTGGAGAGAAGTTCAATCGCTACGAAAAGTACATCATGGATTGGGGCACAGCTCACCGCTGGACACCGCGCAATGGTGTGACCACTCGCGATGCCGATGACTATTGCTGCAGCCAGACTTATTTAGATATGTATGTGCGGAAGCACGACGAGCAGATGCTCACCCCCACCGTACAGTGTATGGACAATGTGATTGCAGCTCGCCAAGTGCCTTGGGTAGCTGGTGGACAGACAAAGTCGGATGGCAGCTTTGGCGACTGGACTTGGATTGATGCCATACAGATGGGATTGCCTGTGCTGTCTAAGTTGACCCGTATTTGCTACTTTGCAGGCGACAAAGATGCTTCCCGGTATGTGGCTCAGGGATGGAACATGTATGCTGCTTCTCGTAACACTATTGGAGGGGGGTTGCTCAACCTGCAGGACGGCCTTTGGTGGCGCGACAAGGATTTTGTGCCTCCCTACAAAGAACCTAATGGCGAGGACTGCTATTGGAGCCGGGGCAACGGATGGGTTTATGCCGCACTGGTCAGAGCAATGGATGCGATGCTGGTGAGCAAACAGGCTCAGGCTCCTGATTTTCTTGAACCGTTGGGCGAAAAGAAATGGAAGAACATCGGGGAAGATGCTCACTTCAAGGACGAAATGAAGGATTATCTCCTCATGACCAAGGCTCTGCTGAAGTGCCAACGCCCAGACGGCTTTTGGAATGTGTCGCTCCACGACGGAAGTAATTATGGTGGGGTAGAACTTTCAGGCACAGCCCTTTTCATCTACGGAATGGCTTGGGGCGTAAGGCACGGCTATCTGCCTAAGAAGACTTACCTGCCCGTCATCTACCATTCGTGGAAGGCAATGGTGAAGACTTGCTTGCACACGAATGGAAAATTAGGCTTTGTGCAGGGTACAGGCAAGGAACCGAAGGACGGACAGCCCGTGACTTTCGACAGCGAGCCCGACTTCGATGACTACGGTTTGGGTTGCTTCCTACTCTGCGGAAGCGAAGTGGCCAGGTTGGTGGCTCCTCGAAATTAGAATATGGGAAGATAATCACTTAAACAGACAAACGGCAGAATGATGAATGGTTTCACATCAAGCGCAGCATCGCTTTTTCGTCATAGGTTTTCCGCCTATATATATATAATAATGTGTATCTGCTTTCTCTCCGCCTGTAATTCTGACGAAAAGAAAGGAACTACAGCGAAGGGAAAGGCGCAAAGTGCTCCTTATGAATTGCTGGTTGTGGCCGACAAGGACTGGCTGAACACGGATGCCGGTCAGCGTCTCATTGCCACAGTGGAAGCTCCCATTGCAGGACTCCCTCAGGCTGAACCTAACTTTAGGGTCACTTACATCAATCCATACGCTTTCAGCGGAACCTTCAAAGGCTACTCCAACATCGTTGTAGCCGAAGTGGGGAAGAAGCATCCCAAGGCGTCGGTGGCGATGCAGAAGAATGTCTATGCCCAGCCACAGGTGGTGCTCTACATTTATGCGCCCGACAATCAAAACTTTGTCAGCTGCTTGGAAAAGAATCAGGCAACGATTCTGACACGTTTGAATGAGAACGAGTTTGCTCGCGAAAGGAATTTTCTGAAGAAGCACCACAGCGGCGTTGTACTGGAGGAAGCCAAGAAACTCTTCGGCATAGAGATTTATGCCCCAGCGGAGATTGATGACATCAAGAAAGGGAAGGATTTCTTTTGGGCCTCGTCCAGAAAGAAGGAGTTTCGTCAGAATGTCTGCATCTATTCCTTGCCCATGCAAGAACTCACAACGGAACGTTTGGTAGCAATACGCGATTCTGTGATGAAAGTGAACATTCCAGGCGGACATGAAGGTCAATGGATGGAAACAGATGCGCGCACTGTGTCTGAAAGCATGGTGAAGGTCGATGGCAAGGACATCTTCTCCTTGCGTGGTCTTTGGTACATGAGGAACGACGCTATGGGAGGCCCTTTTGTCTGCTACGTCTATCCTGACGAGAAGAACAACCGTCTGTTAGTCGCTGAAGGTTTTGTGTTCTCGCCTGAGGAAAAGAAGCGTGCATTGGTACGAGGACTTGAAGCGGCTCTTCAAACCTTTACATTCTCCGCTGTAGCGCAGTAAACGTACTCATTAATAGGTAGGTCGTAATGGGTTTTTTCAACTGTTTTCATCAGTTAATGCAAGTATTTTGCCTCCGTTACCGCATTTTCTCTACCTAAAATTTGGTACGTATAGAAAACTTTTCTTACATTTGCAAACGAAACAACAAAGTAATACTAAAATAATAAAAGAAAGTAAAGATTATGGCTTACGTAATTAGTGACGATTGTGTAATGTGCGGCTCTTGCGAGGCTGAGTGCCCATCAGGCGCTATCTCTGCAGGTGACAGCAAGTATGAAATTGATCCGGACGCATGCGTAGACTGCGGCACTTGCGCAGACGCTTGCCCTTCTGGCGCAATCAACCCGGGCGAATAATCACCCCGAGTGAAGATAAACGTCGAAAAAAAGGTGTGTCATGCGTGACACACCTTTTTTTATGTTTTCCAGAGGGGGATTTCGAAGTTTAATATTCCGAATTATCGAACCTTCTCCGCCAACTAAAATCTCATTCAACTTTAAACTTTCATCTTTAAACTGAAAAGAAATCACACTGCCGGCACCATCTTCTCGTTGTTGTAGAAGACGGACTCGGTGTATCCGATGGTGGGCTTTGCGATGATGGTAGGCTCGTCGTCTATAATCTTGCAGAAGCGCACGATATCGAGGAAGCTGTACTTCTCCTCACTGATGAACTTGAAGTGGTTGGGCAGCGCGCCGCTGATGATGGACTTCTGGTTCTCGTTCACCCCGACCACCATCCAGTCGTAACCCATGATATTGGCACCCTCCATCATCTCCATGCAGATGATGCGGATGTTGCCTTTTCCCTTCGGCATGGAATAGAGGTACATGTCCTCGATTTCCTGCCGGAAGACGATGGCCTGCTCCACGATGGCCATTGACAACTCGCTGCGTCCGTCTGTGCAATAGCGGTTCAGCGCGCGCTTCACTCTCTCCTGTGCGTCGACATCGAAATAGGATAAGATACGTGGGATGTCGGTTTCTGTGATTTTATTGAAAGGTACCATATAATTTCTTTTATTTTTTGCTCATTTGTAAAAATTATGTGCAAATATAAGACTTTTTATTGCACACTTCCAAGTTTTTTGTGAAAAAAGTTAATAAAACTGAAAAAAAAGCGATATTTTAGTACAAAATGGACAAAATCATGCAAATGTATTGCATGTTATTTTTCCCGAAAAGGAGTTGGAGATATTCATCCTAATCAAGGTACTACATATAACGAAAAGGGAGATTCCGAAGGACTCATACAAAGAGGACAACCGCATATACGACCTGTCAGGACGTATCGTTGCGAAAAATGGCTCTCCAACGGAAAAACTTCCCAAAGGTGTCTACATCCAGAACGGAAA
>ODAI012227831.1_pt1 | contig 31218 bp, 26 predicted proteins | sample 1539321 | NCBI WGS metagenome assembly ODAI01 (sample SAMN02144231, study PRJEB22623) | gut metagenome | biome: sheep rumen | host: Ovis aries | place: New Zealand
GCACAGGTTCTACTCACGCAGGCGTGAACCGTGACGAAATAATCATAAAAATCAACGGTCTGAGCGCAAAGGACTACGCCTCACAGGGGCAGATAAAATCCGCCGCACTCGTCATGAAACTCGCACAAGCTGAAATATTCATGCAGAAATCAAAAGATGCCCCTGTTGTTTTCCTCGATGATGTAATGGGAGAACTCGATGAAAACAGGCAGAAATTCATATTCGATGTCATAAAGGATATGCAGGTGTTTCTCACAACACCCAATGAAAGTGCTATTCTTCCCGAAATAAAAGGAAAACTTATGCATATAAGCGAAGGAATGATATCAGATGCGTGATGCAGTATATCTCCACATAGGCAGCGGCTTTTCCGTGAAAACAGACAGCATTGTCGGAATATTCGATATGGATAACACCACTGTCGGGAAATGCACGAAAAAACTCCTCGAAAAAGCCGAAAAAGACGGCATATGCATATATACATCGAATGAACTCCCCAAAAGTTTCATAGTAACCGTCAGGAACGGCGAAACAAAAATATATATATCACAGCTTGCGGCGGCAACCCTTAAAAAACGCCTTGCCGCAGGAGGATTTTAAATAAATCGGTTTTCAACACATATCCCGGCAATTCAACACTTTCCATGCCCGTATGTTGAAAACTGCACCAAAAACACCGGCAAAAGTCAAATGACTGATTTTGGAGGTAATCATGAATCAGCAGAATAATAACTATGACGAAAACGACATAGAAGTCCTTGAAGGACTTGAACCTGTAAGAAAACGCCCCGGAATGTATATCGGCTCAACAGGTGCTTCGGGACTTCATCACCTTGTCTATGAAATAGTTGACAACTCGATAGACGAGGCTCTTGCAGGCTACTGCACCGCAATAACCGTTGAAATACTCGAAGGCGACATAATACAGGTATCCGACAACGGACGAGGTATTCCCACGGGTATTCACCCGAAAGAGGGAATATCAGCCGCAACAGTAGTGTATACCGTACTCCATGCAGGCGGAAAGTTCGGAGGAAGCGGATACAAAGTCTCAGGCGGACTCCACGGAGTAGGTGCTTCCGTTGTAAATGCCCTCTCCGAATGGCTCGAACTCACTGTAAATGACGGTCAGCACACATGGTTTCAGCGTTTTGAAAGAGGAGAATATTCAAAGCAGCTCGAAATTATCGGAGATACAAAGGAAACGGGAACAAGCGTAAAATTCAAGGCTGACCCCGAAATATTTGAAACTACAGTCTATGACTATGAAACCCTCCTGAAAAGACTGCGTGAACAAGCTTTCCTCAACGCAGGACTGAAAATAGTATTCACGGACAGACGTGACGCAGACGACATAAAAAGCGAAACTCTCTGCTACGAGGGCGGAATAAAACAGTTTGTCGAGCATATCCACGAAACAAGAGGTCTTGAATCTCTCAGCGGTGATGTAATACACTTTTCAGGCTCTCAGGGAGAGGCATCTGCGGAGATAGCCCTCCAGTACAATGACAGCTACAACGAAATAATACTCTCCTTTGCAAACAATATCCACACAAAGGACGGAGGCTCCCATGAAACAGGCTTCAAAAATGCAATCACCAAAGTCATAAACGAATACGGCAGAAAAATGAATCTGCTCAAAGACAAGGAAAAATTGAGCGGCGATGACGTAAGGGAAGGTCTTACCGCAATAATATCCGTAAAGCTTACCAACTGTGAATTTGAAAGCCAGACAAAGGTAAGACTCGGAAATCCCGAAGTAAAGCCGTTCATCGAAAAACTTGTCACCGAAAAACTTATGAATTTCCTTGAGGAAAATCCCGAAATCGCAAAGAGTATCTTTGACAAGAGCCTTTCAGCCCTCAAAGCTCGTGAAGCCGCAAGACGTGCAAGAGAAGCCGAAAGAAGCAAAAATGCCTTCGGAAAATCTCCCATGCCCGAAAAACTCGCCGACTGCGCCGAACGTGACAACAGATATACAGAACTTTACATTGTCGAGGGAGATTCTGCGGGAGGTTCGGCAAAACAAGGCAGAGACAGACGCTATCAGGCTATACTCTCACTTTGGGGAAAAATGCTCAACGTCGAAAAAGCCCGTATAGACAGAATATACGGCAACGATAAGCTTGCCCCCGTCGTAACTGCACTCGGTACGGGTATAGGCGAGGATTTCGACATAGAAAAACTCAGATACGGAAAAGTAATCATCATGGCTGATGCCGATGTTGACGGTATGCATATCAGAACACTTCTCCTGACATTCTTTTTCCGCTATATGCGCCCGCTTATCACGAACGGAAATGTGTATATCGCACAGCCTCCGCTGTACCGTGTCGAAAGAAACAAAAAAGTCCTCTATGCCTTTTCCGATGCGGAAAGAGACAAATATATAGCCGAACTCTCTGAGGACGGAAAATACAAGGTCGAAACACAGCGTTACAAAGGTCTCGGTGAAATGGACCCCGAACAGCTCTGGGAAACCACTATGGACCCTGAAAACCGCACCATAATCAAAATAAATATGGAAGATGCCCTCAAAGCCGATGAAACATTTACCATACTCATGGGCGACAAGGTAGAACCAAGAAGGCTGTTTATCGAGAAAAACGCTAAGTTTGCACAGGATCTGGACATATAACCGCATGGAAGAAAATTATAAACTCGAAAAGGAATATAAAATATCCGTTGATATATTCCGTGAAGGATACAGGGAATATCAGAAAAAATACGTCTACCCGAAAAGCTATATATTCATGGGACTTTTTACCCTGCTTGCGGCGGATTTCATATATGCCGCAGTCAGAGAACCGGATAATCTCATGTCATACCTGCTTGTGGTGGTATGCCTCGGATTTGCCGTGAGGGAATGGTATAACCCACGCAAAATCCGCAGAAGCCTCGTTGAATCATATGCGGAAATGGGCGAAACCGTCTACAAAATTTCGGCAGGTGAAGAATCTGCATATATATCAACCGTTTTGGAAGTTATTGACGGGGAAAGCGGAGAACCCGAACCGCCCCCCGAACCTACAAGAATACCATTTGACGAGAATTTCAGTATCCTTGAATATGACGAATTTTTCCTGATGATATACGGAAAAACTGTATTTTATATAATCCCCAAGGAAAATTTTGACGAAAATGAAAAAGATATAATCAGATGCCTGAAAAAACAGGAAGTCTGAGATACGGAGGTAAAAAATTTTGTTATACAACGATAATTCAAAGGTGATAAATTCCGAAATCGTTGACGAAATGGAAAATTCTATGCTCCAGTATGCGATGTCGGTAATCGTGGCAAGAGCCCTGCCCGATGTAAGGGACGGACTTAAACCCGTACACAGAAGAATACTCTACACTCTCCACGAAAACGGACTCACCCCCGAAAAAGCATACAGAAAATGCGCCGATACCGTCGGTGCGGTACTCGGACGCTATCACCCTCACGGAGATGCTGCCGTGTATGATGCACTTGTAAGACTTGCACAGGATTTTTCAATGCGCTATCCGCTTGTTGACGGTCACGGAAACTTCGGTTCGATTGACGGTGACGGCGCAGCCGCATACCGTTATACCGAGGCTAAAATGGCAAAACTCACCCTTGATATGCTCACTGACATAAACAAGGAAACAGTAGATTTTGCACCCAACTATGACGACAGACTCAAAGAACCCACCGTACTGCCCTCACGTTTCCCGAATCTGCTTGTAAACGGCTCAACGGGTATCGCAGTAGGTATGGCTACAAATATCCCGCCCCACAATATGGGCGAAGTAATAGACGCTCTCCAGCTCCTCATTGATGACCCCGACTGTACCCTTGAACAGCTTATGGAATACATCAAAGGACCCGATTTCCCCACAGGCGGAATAGTTATGGGAAAATCAGGCATAAGGGCAGCATACGGCACGGGACGTGGAAAAATAACCCTCCGCAGCCGTACGCATTTCGAGGAAATACAGGGAAGAAACTGCATCATAGTCGATGAAATCCCCTATATGATCAAGAAAACCCTCATTCTGAAAAATATCAACCAGCTCTGCAAGGACAAGCGCATAGAAGGCATTTATGACCTGCGTGACGAATCCGACAAGGACGGAATGAGAATCGTTATCGAACTGAAAAAAGACGCAAATCCCCAGATAATCCTCAATAAACTCTTTGCCATGACAAAATTGCAGGATACTGTCGGAATAATCATGCTTGCACTTGTCAACGGCGAGCCGAAAATTCTCACACTCAAACAGATGCTCCAGAACTACCTTGATTTTCAGGTGGAAGTTATCCAGAGACGCACACGCTTTGAACTGAGAAAGGCTCTCGAAAGAGCGCATATATTGCAGGGATTCATACTTGCCGCAGACCATATAGACGAAGTTATCTCCATAATCCGCAGCAGCAAGACAATTCCCGAAGCCAAAAACGCCATGATTGAGAGATTCAGCGATATAGACCTCGCACTTCTCCTCGACAGAACACAGTATGACATGAATGGTCTGCACCTCGAACACAGTCAGGGTCTTTCACAGGAACAGGCTGAGGCAATCGTGCAGATGAAACTCGGTGCGCTCACAGGTCTTGAAAGACAGAAAATCACAGATGAACTCTATGAACTCCTGAAAAAAATCTCCGATTATGAGGATATACTCGCAGATGTGAACCGTGTATATCAGATAATCATGGACGACCTGAACGTAATAAGAAAAAAATTCAGCGACAAGAGAAGAACCGATATCGAATCAGTAAGCGGAGAAGTGGACATCGAAGACCTTATCCCAAAAGAGGACTGCGTTGTCACATTCACCAACAACGGCTATATCAAGCGTATGCCGCTTTCCGAATACAAAACCCAGCACCGTGGCGGACGTGGCATAACAGGTATGAAACAGCGAGAGGAAGATTTCGTTGAGGAAATGTTCATATGCGGTTCTCATGACAATATCCTGTTTATCTCCAACAAGGGCATAATGTACAAGCTCAAATGCTACGAAGTGCCTGACGGCTCAAAGGCATCAAGAGGATTCAACCTCATAAACCTCCTGCCCCTTACCGAAAACGAAAAAATCGCCGCCATGATAAAAACTACCGATTTCAGCGACGAAAAATATATAACTATTGTCACCAAAAACGGAAAGATAAAGCGTTCAAACCTTTCACTCTACAAAAATGTCCGTAAAAACGGTCTTATAGCCATAGGTCTTGATGAAGGCGACGAAATAGCAGGCGTGCGTATGACTGACGGTCACGCAAAAATATTTATCGCAACAAGAAACGGCATGGCTATATGCATCGAGGAGGACAAGGGACGCTCCCTGTCACGTTCTGCACATGGCGTAAAAGCTATAAAACTGCGTGAGGGCGACTATGTTGTGAGCATAGCAAAAGTCCGTGAGGGCGCATCTCTCCTCACCGTTACCGAAAACGGCTACGGAAAGAGAACTCCCCTCGAAAATTACCGCATACAGGGCAGAGGCGGCTACGGTCTTGCAAATTACAAGGTGGACGACATAAGAGGTTATGTCTGCGGAATAAAAATTGTCGATGAAGATGATGATATAATCCTCATTTCAAGCGACGGTGTAATCATAAGAATCCTCGCAAAGGATATAAGAATTACAGGACGTACCGCAAAGGGCGTGCGTGTGATGCGTGTGGGCGAGGGTGCGAAAGTCGTGGCATTTACCCGTGCCGAACATGACGAAAACGCCCGTACAGAAAAAGTTGAACAGCTCACCGAGGAACAGGCAAGGATTCAGGACGAACAGGCTGCAATTGACGAACAGAACGAAATAATCATCGACACTGAACCCGATGACGAAGAAGAATAATAAAATGCAGGAGGAGAATCGCCTTGAATACGGCGAAACTCCTCTTACTGCAATAGTGATATTTTTTCTCAGCCTTTTCTGTCAGTGGGGGAACTGGTTCATATACGAAAAACTGAACTATCACTGGGGCTTTACGCTTGCAACACCGCTGATTCTGTGCCTGATGTATCATTTTGTAAGGCTTGATGCAGGCGCAGAGGGGAATTTTTCAGGGAAATTTTTCTTCATATTTTCGGTAATCATGCCGCTTTTATTCGGAATAGTCCTGACAGTCGTCATGTTTCTGACAAATCCCGATATAAGCAATTTCAATCCCGATGCAGAATATGAGGGAAGCATACAGGAAATTATTGCAACCTATGCGGGCAGATTCGTGATAACATCGCTGTATCTGCTGATATTCGCATTCATTGACAGCAGATTCATCAGCCGCAAAGGAGAGAAAAAATGAAGAAAATAATTTTAGCATTGTCAGTTCTTCTGTATGCCATATATGAAAATGTCTTTGCCCTCTGCATACGCAGGGAAAAATCAGGCGGTGATATAAAAATACTCCACATATCGGATATTCACAAGAAAAGATTTGGTGAAAACAATTGCAAAATATCCGATATCGCCAAAAGAGAATCACCTGACCTTATATTCATTACCGGGGATATCGTTTCAAGGAAACAGAAGGATTTTACCCCCGAAAAAATCCTGATTAAAAATCTTTGCGGCATTGCCCCCGTGTATATCTCGCTCGGAAACCATGAAAACGACCTGAACAGGGATATGTTTGAAAAATTTATCCGCATGATGAAAAGTACAGGTGCAGTTCTCCTTCGGAATGAAACCAAAACCGTAAAATTAAAGGGCAGAATCATCAATATCTGCGGTCTTGAACTCCCTCAGACCGTATACAAGAAAAACGAAAGATATAAAAATCTCGATGTCCCGACTGTAAGCGATATAAATTCACTCCTCGGAAAATGTCCGCAGGGCGAAACATTTCTCCTTGCCCATAATCCGATTTTCGGAGAAGTATATGCACAGTGGGGAGCGGACTGCACATTCAGCGGTCATGTACACGGCGGAATAATAAATATTTTCGGAAAAGGCATACTTTCCCCCGAAAGAAAATTTTTCCCGAAATACTCAAAGGGAATATATGAAATAAACGGAAAAAAACTCCTCGTTTCAGCAGGTATAGGAAAATTAAGGCTTTTCAACCCCTCAGAAATCATAATCTATGAATTATAACTCACAACTGCAAATACTGTCAGTAAAATTCCGCCTACCCATGAAAGGTCATATCCAAGAGAAGATATTTTCCTCCCCGCAAGCGAACCGAGAAATATTGCCGTACAGCCTGCAACAAAAGTAAATACTGCCGATATGACAGGATTAATCCCCACAGATGCACACCCGAAACCTGTTGCCGCCGAATCAAGAGAACCTGCAAGGGCAAGCGCAGCCGCCTCACAAGGGGACAGAATTTTTGAATGGTCAATATCTGCGGCAGTATCATCAAGATAGAGTTTTATTACAAAATTCAGCCCTCCCATTTTTACTGAAACTTTCTTTTCGTCATTAAGGCACTTTACAGCGTTTCTGACAAGGCTTTTGACCATGGTGAGTATACCTATGGCTACCATGATAAGCGTGCCTGTAAGACGGCAAAAACCCACCGAAATGAAAGAGGCTGCAACTGACGAAAGATAAATCGAGATTCCGAATACCGCAGCACATATGAAATTTATAACAAATACCGAAAAAAACGGTATCTTTATTCCGCTGCTGCGATATGCAGCCGCAAAAAGAAACGTGTCAAAGCTTATTATCACAGCAGGCACTATATTTGCCAAAATATCACCTCCGCTGTCATGATATGAAAAAACAGCGGATCAGGTTAATAAATTTTCTGAAAAAATACCGAAAATTCCCCGTCTGCATCGGGGAATTAATTTTTGTGACAGTTTTAAAAAAAATTGTTGACTTTTTTTACAGTAAATGTTATAATAAATCAAAGCATCCGGAAAAGGAGGAGCAGATTTGAACGCAGGAGTATCAACAGCCTGTCTGTATCCCATGCCTGTGGAGGAAAGCCTTTACCGGCTCGCTGTAAACGGTGTTTCCTGTGTGGAAATATTTGTAAATACACATTCCGAACTCGAAAGGAAATTTGCCTGCAATCTCGCAGATATGCTGAGAAGATTCGATATGAGATGTGCTTCCGTACACCCCTTTACCTGCGAAATAGAACCGCTTATGTTTTTTTCCGAATATGAGAGAAGAATGAATGATATTCTCGAATATTACAGACTTTTTTTCAGCTTCATGAATACAGTCGGTGCGGATATATTCGTTTTCCACGGCGCAAAAGGTGCTGTCCCAAAGGAACTCTACTGCGAAAGATATTCAAAGCTCTACAATCTCGGACAAGAATACGGAATACAGGTAGCCGTCGAAAATGTATCCAGATGCAGAAGTTCCTCCTCCGCATTCATAAGGGATATCTCTAAAATGCTCGGAAATGATTTCGCCTTTGTCCTCGATACAAAACAGGCTATACGCTCAGGCGAAACTCCGTTTTCATTCATAGAAGCCGCAGGAAAAAGCCTTAAACACATACATATAAGCGATTCAGGCGAAATGGGTGACTGCCTGCCGATAGGAAAGGGAAGTTTCCGTTTCAGACAGTTTTTCGACAAGGTAAACAGCGTAAATCCGAATACAAATATAATCCTTGAACTTTACAGAAATAATTTCAGAGGCATAAGTGACCTCATTTCAGGATATAATATACTCACAAACATGACAAAACAATACAATAATCAGGGAGGTGCGGCATGAAATGTCCGTTTTGCGGGTTCGATGACTCAAAAGTAGTAGATTCACGCCACAAGGATAACAAAGTAAGACGCAGGAGAGAGTGTATAAAATGCAGCGCAAGGTTCACCACCTTTGAAACTGTCGAAAAACCTCTCCTCATGGTCGAGAAAAAAGGCGGCACATATGAACCCTTTAACAGAAATAAACTCATACAGGGCATATTCTCCGCCATAAAGAAAAGACCTGTCACCATTGATGAGGTTTCAGGCATAGCCGACTATGTTGAAAACAGCTTCGCAAACCGACTCAAAACAGTCGCAAAATCAAAGGAAATAGGCGAGCTTGTACTCAATAAGCTCAAAGACATTGATCCCATATCATACATAAGATTCGCCTCGGTATATGAAGATTTTACCGACATTGAAAGCTTTGTTTCGATAATAAGCGAACTCGAAACCAAAAAGACAGGAGAAGATGATAATGAATAAAGTAACAGAAATTTTTGATACGCTTCTTGAACCCTTTGACGACAAAGAAATTCAGAAAGGTTTTGTTGACAACATCAAGGCAAATAAAATAATCGCTGCACTTGCCTATATCATGCCGATTTTATTCTTTTTGCCGATTGTCAAAGATAAATATTCGCCTTTCTGCAAATTCCATGCAAATCAGTCGCTCTTATGGCTGATAGTCTGCATTGTCGTAGGTGTCATAGGCAGAATAATAGGCATTATACCGCTCATAGGAGGACTGATAAATATTGTTCTGGATATTGTAACAATAATCATCGCAATAATGCTTGCCTACGGAGCATACAACGAAAAAGCCGTTAAACTCCCCGTAATAGGCGATATGCTGAAAGTATTCTAACTTACGGGAGATATTATGCTTTTTCCGTCCTCGCTGTAAACAAGTGATGCAACGGCATTCCCGTCACAGACGATAAGTTCTGCATACATTTTCTGATTGTCAGGACTGAAATTTTTTACATCATATGTGTATATAACTGCATTTTTCCCCGTATTTTGACGCAGGGGAAGTCCCTGTCTGTCCTGAATGTTTACATATTCCGTGTATTCCTCCGAAAATACGGCAGGTATAACAATGTCAGCACATGATATTTCCCTGACTTCCCAGCCGTGTGAGGCGAAATAGGCTGTCCTCAGACTTTCATCAGATGCAGGCACGGTCAAAGGCTCTTTTATATCTTTTTTCGGTCTGAAATGAATTACTGCCCCGAAAGATAAAAATGCCGTGACTGCAATGGCTGTAAATAAAAATTTCTTATTCATGAAAACACTCCCCGTTTATAAATTTCTGTCCTGTAAATAATTATGCCGAAAGGAGAAAAATATGCCGCTTATACGACTTGACAGATTTATTTCGGAAAGAACCGAATATACGAGAAGCACCATAAAGGAACTGGCTAAAAAAGGCAGAATCTCCGTTGACGGCATTACAGAAAAATCAGCGGACAGAAAAATTGACCCCGAAAATGTTTCTGTCACAGTCGAAGGCAGACTGCTGTCCGCTCAGAAATACAGATACATACTCCTCAACAAGCCCGAAGGATATGTCTGCTCAACCGATGAAAAAGACGGGGAAACTGTAATGAAACTTGTCCCCGATGAGTGGCGGACAAAAAATATGTTCCCCGCAGGACGGCTTGACAAGGATTCACTCGGAGCATTAATTATAACCGATGACGGCGGACTCGCTCACAAAATGCTCTCGCCTGCAAGCCATGTCCCCAAAATATATATTGTGAAACTTGACAGACCTTTTAAAATTAAATATATTGACATATTCAAAAACGGACTCGAACTCGCTTCGGGTGAACTATGCCTGCCGGCAAAGGTAAGACCTGTCGAAAACTGCGATAAACTGGCATTTGTTGAACTCTGTGAGGGTAAATATCACCAGATAAAAAGAATGTTTAAAACTGTTGAAAACTCTGTTGAAAAGTTGGCGAGAGTTTCTGTCGGAGGTCTGATTCTTCCCGAAAAACTGGCAATCGGACAGTGTATGGAATTATTGCACAAAGATGTTGAAAACTTGTTTACACCCCCCGATTTTGACCTTGTTTGCGAGAAATTTTCGGGCTTTTTTTCGGCAAATCTAATAAACAAATAATTGTAACTTTGTCAATTTAGCATCTTGAAAAATTTTGAAAAGTTTGGTATTATATTATTATAGCTGATATTGTGTTTTCATCAGCAAGAAATTTGAACTGGAGGACTGGATTAAATGGCAGGCTTAACACTTAAAAACATTTACAAGAAATATCCGGGCGGCTTTGTGGCTGTTACTGATGTTAATTTAGAGATAAGAGACAAGGAGTTCATCGTACTCGTAGGACCTTCGGGCTGTGGTAAATCTACTACTCTTCGTATGATTGCAGGTCTTGAAGAAATCTCAGAGGGCGAGTTGTATATCGGCGACCGCCTCGTAAACGATATCGCTCCCAAGGACAGAGATATAGCAATGGTTTTCCAGAACTACGCTCTCTATCCCCATATGACAGTTTTTGACAACATGGCTTTCGGACTCAAGCTCCGTAAAGTTCCCAAGGACGAAATTGAAAGAAAAGTTACCGAAGCAGCTAAGATTCTCGACCTCTCACACCTCCTCGACAGAAAGCCCAAGGCTATGTCAGGCGGTCAGAGACAGCGTGTTGCTCTCGGTCGTTGTATAGTTCGTTCGCCTAAGGTATTCCTCCTTGACGAGCCTCTCTCAAACCTCGATGCCAAGCTCCGTGCGCAGATGAGAACCGAAATTTCAAAAATCCACAAGAAGCTCGGTACAACATTCATCTATGTAACCCATGACCAGACAGAAGCTATGACCATGGGCGACAGAATCGTTTGTATGAAAGACGGTTTCATTCAGCAGGTTGATACTCCCCAGAACCTCTACGAAAGACCTGTAAACAAGTTCGTTGCAGGATTCCTCGGTTCACCTCAGATGAACTTCATTGATGCAGTCCTCAAAGAAGACCTCGGTCAGTATGTAGTTGAATTCGGTTCAGAAGACTCCAGGACACAGAGAGGTACAAAGTATCAGATTATCGTTCCTGAATCAAAGGCTACTCCCGAACTCGGAAATTATGTAAACAAGGAAATTATCCTCGGTGTTCGTCCCGAAGATATCCATGATGAGCCTGTACATCTCGCAAACGCTACAACAGGTGTTGTTGATGCTTACGTTGAACTTACTGAAATGATGGGCGCAGAAACATACCTCTACCTCATCTGCGAAGGCAATTCAATCACTGCAAGAGTTAATCCAAGATCTACTGCAAGACCCGGAGATGATATCAAGGTTGCCATTGACCCCAATAAGATTCATATCTTCGACAAGGAAACTGAAAAGACTATCGTAAACTGATAAACTAAGAAATATTCACTTTTCATATTTATCCTTTCTTTCTATTGCTGTATGCGATGAGTTTACAGCAGACGGGAAGCCGCAGTTGTACTGCGGCTTTTTGTTTTGTCTAAGGGCAAAAATTGACGACTTTAAATGGAGGTTTTAAATGGAATTAAAACAGTATTTTGAAGAACATAAACAGGAAATGATTGATTTTCTGCGTGAACTTGTAGCAGTAAGAAGTGTTATGAATGAACCGTCAGATGGCTTTCCTTTCGGGAAAAAGCCTGCAAAAGCTCTGAATATCATGCTTGAAAAATGCAGGGGAGAAGGATTTGCCGTTGAAAATGTTGAAAACTATGTAGGTACGGCAGTTTTCAACAATGCGGAGTTGAAACTGGGGATACTCTGTCACCTTGATGTAGTGCCTGAAGGTGACGGCTGGACAGGCGACCCCTTTGTACTGCGCTATGAACCCGAAACTGATAAGCTTATAGGACGTGGCACGATAGATGACAAAGGACCGTCTGTTGCGGCATTTTTCGCCCTCAAAGCCATAAAAGACCTGAATATCCCCCTCAAACACGGAGTACAGCTTATATTCGGCACAAATGAGGAAAACGGCTCGGCAGACCTTGCATATTACCGCAAAAATCATAAGCTTCCGCCCTGTGTATTCACTCCTGACGGAGAATATCCCGTTATAAATGCCGAAAAAGGTATGCTGAGGGTATATTTCACGGCAGATTTTCAGGACAATTTGATTAACAGCATAAAGGCAGGAACAGTCATAAATGCAGTACCAAACAGATGCACGACAGGCTGTGGATTTGAGGCATTTTTCTATGAGGGAAAATCTGCACACGCATCAACTCCCGAAAAAGGTGAAAATGCCATAACAAAATTTCTTGCCGAATACAGCAGAGAGTTTAAAAATCCATTATTGCTGAATCTGGCAAAGATTTTTCCGCATAATGAATTTGACGGAAAATCCTGCGGACTGGGATTTTCCGATGAAATATCAGGGAAAATGACCTGCGTATTGTCTATGCTGAATACCGAAAACGGAAAATTAAACGGAGGTATAGATATAAGATTCCCCCTCGACAGAACTAAAAATGAGATAATTAAAATATTAAAAGAAAAGCTTGAAACGGCTGGTTTTGAGATATGCTCATATGAAGGCACAGAGCCTCATATAACAGACGGAAACAGCCCCTTTGTACAATCACTCCTTAGAGTCTATGAGCGTGTTACAGGCGAAAAAGGACACTGTATAGCGATAGGCGGAGGCACATATGTGCATGACATAGAGGGAGGCGTTGCATTCGGTGCGGAATTTCCCAATCAGGACGGAAATATGCATGGTGCAGACGAATTTATCACACTTGAAAATCTGCTGAAAAATGCTGAAATAGTGGCAGAAGCTATAATTGAAATATGCGGCTGAAAAAAATCTCCTCATGGATTTTCATGAGGAGAATTTTTATTATTCTGTAAAAATATCGTCAGTTTCAAGAGTTTCAACAGTTTCAGATTCACCGTCCATGCCGTCAATGATATTATCTCCTGCGTCCTGTGCGCCATCAATGAGTTCATCGCCTGCATTCTGTGCGCCGTCAATGATGTCTTTACCGGCATCGCCAACGCCGTCAATAACGTCTTTGCCGGCATCGCCAACGCTGTCGATAACGTCCTTTCCTGCATCGCCAACGCCGTCAGCGGCATCTTTTATGTGGTCTGTAACGGAATTATCAGTAATACTCATATTGCTGTTTTCTTTTCTTTCAGCATCATCTTCGGTAATTCTCTTGTCGTGGTCATAGTCACGGTCGGAGACATCGGTAGTTGAAACGAAACTTTCGCTTTCATAGCCATCGTTGTAGTTGTCAGCACCGCAGCTTGTAAATGCAGCACAAACTGTGAGCAGGAGAGAAGCAGTGATTAATTTTTTCATAAAATACCGTCCTTTTAAGGGATTTATTGCAGGTTCTCCGCAATATAAGGTTATTATTGACAGTATTTTTCCATTTATCCGAAACTGATACAATTTTTTATAAAAAACAAGTTTTCAACATAGTTTTCAACAGTCGGTTGAAAACCAAGTTGAAAACTTATTGGAACATGAAAACAAGCAAATCCCAGTACATATGCATTAGTACAACGGGGAGGATACTTCTTGTTTTTGTGAAAATATAGCCGAATAAGAGACTTAAAATAATTATCTGTATGAATGCGCCTGATGTTATGTTTGAAGCAAATACACCATTTTTTATCCATATCGGGAAATGTATAGCCAAGAACATGACAGCATTCAGAGCCATGGCAGGGACTTTTTTTTCTTCTGAGTAAGTGCTGTTGAGAAGCCAGCCACGGAAAACAATTTCTTCCGTTATGCCCACAAAGAGTACAATAATTGCACTTGCCATACTGAAATTTTCGCTTATTGATATACTGCCCTTAATCCTGAAAGACGATATCAGGGGGAAAAGTGTCAGAATCAGAAATACAGGGAGAATATTAATCCATTTAATTCTGAAATTAAAAAATTCTTCTCTCTTTATATACATAAAATTATTATATTTTTTAATCAGAATCCATGCAGGCACGAACCACACTGAAAATTTTATTATTTCTTTCAGAAATTCGCCTGCAACGGGGTTCATATCCTTGAATAAGTCCAGCAATAACGTTCTGACAGCCCATACAGCATAAAAGGCAACAGAATATATTACCAGAGTAATTGTTAATTTTTTATCTTTAAGCATAAAGTCACCTACCACATAAATTCATCAACGGGAGCTTTTACGGTATTTTCTTCTTCAATAACAGGGTTTGCCTTTTTATTTTCCACAGTCTGAACTATATTGTGGAAATATTCATTGAGAGGGGAAACAGCTTTAAATATTCTGACTATATCTTTCGGGAGGCTGATATTTCCTGATATTTCGTCCTTTGGTATTTTCACGGAGGCTGAAAGACCTTTTTTCATAAAAAATTCTTTTGCTTCTGGTACAGTACAGGGTTTAGGTCTTTTGTACTCATCACCACTGACTTTTATATTTTTTCTTTTTATTTTTTTGATAATATCCAGAAAATCAGCGGAATTTTCGGTTAAATCGTTTCTGAAAAATTCCATTACAGCGGCATCGGGCTTTGGTATGCTGAAACCATATTCAGCACCTTCGGGAGATAGTTCAAAGAAAAGCGAAGGGGTTTTGTTCCAGTAAAGGGCGTCATATCGTATATATATCCACAGAACGTCCCTGTAATGGAGGAACGGCGGAAAATTTGCGTCACGGTAAATTCTTCCTGCCTTGTAAATCATACCTGTATTTTTAAAGGGCTTGAAAATCTCCTCACTTAATTCTCTGAGTGGAGTCTGAACTTTTTCGGTATATATATTCTTATGGTTTTCAAACCATTCCTTGTTATTGTTTTCTCTTATTCCGCTGAGAAATTCAAAAGTTTCTTCGGAAAATCCCTGAAACATAACATCTCTCCTTTTTTAAAGCAAGACCCTGCCGCACAGCAGCAGGGTCGGGGTATTATTTTTTCTTCTTTTTCTTTTTGGAATCGTTTTCCTGTTCGGAGTTATCCTCTGTACTGTCTGAATCTTCATTTTCTGATTTTTCTTCATCTTCATCATCATTTTCGGCAGGAGCGGAATTTTTCTCTGCTTTCGGAGAATGTGATTTAAGAATCTGAACTTTTTTATTCTTGTCTGCGGGTTCATCAGTAGGAGGAAGACCCTGTTTCATGCGGTCACGCATTTTCCTTTCAGCTTCCCATACTTTATTGTTTTTCTTGTCATAGAAGTAGAAAAGGACAAGTATGGCAATACCGATTATGAGAGTAATTATACCCATATGGAATCCGGGAGGTGAATAGGTCATGGAGATAGTATGTTCACCGGGGGTAAGTTTTAAACCTATCATGGCATTGAGAATAACAACTACACCCGTATCACCTGCAATATTGTTCTTTGCAAGTTTTGAGCCGTCATCTTTTACAGTATCTTCAAAGAGATTGTTCACGGTTTTTCCGTCAACCTTTATTGTCCAGCCTGTCTCATAGGGAATGGAAGTATAGAGAATCTGACCTTCCTGAGCAGTTACAGTGCCTTCAATATGGTTTTCCCTGAACTTATCCATATTTATATTCATGGGAGAAGCTTTAAGTTTCTGAATATCCTCATGGAAAGCATCATAGTCAAACTGATAGAACTGGAAGTCCTTAATCATGATATATTCATTGTTTCCTGTTTTGTCTATCTGTCTGATAGTGAGTCTTATTTCGATATCAGTACCGGGTTCATAAGCACCTATATTGATGATAGAGTATTCATAGCCGTCGAAATATCCACCGTAGCCCTTATGGTTTATGAAATTGCCTTCTTCATCTTTTTCGGTTGAAATCCAGAGGTTTGCGCCTTTGGGGTTGTCGGTCTTGAGGAACATATAGATGCACTGGTCATTTGTAGTTGTAAGGTGGAGGTTTACAGTGGGGTCAGCGGCCTGAGCATTTGCATTATAGCAATGCTGACCGTTGTAATCGGATTCCCAGCACTCTCTCATTTCTACTTCCGGGTCGGGGAGTCTGACAAAATATGATTTAGGATTGAGTTCGCCTGAATAGTCGGGTGTACTTCCCGTCATACTGCTCATGAAGTTGTTCATGCTATTGAAGGGGTTATCATTTCCGAGGAAGCTGAGTTTAAGGATATCGTCATCAGCCATGAAAGCAATCGGCAGAGCATCGGGATTTTCATAAACATCAACATCTGATTCCTTGCCGTCCTTGTCTATATATTTTGTGGAGAATACCTTGTTATAGTAGGGGCTGAGGAGAGTTTTATTGTTTGCGATTTTCTTGTCTGGGTCATCGAGGACATATTTTATACCGAGGAGTGAGTCTGCGAGGGGGGTATTTCCGTCATATCTTGTTTCGTAGCTTTTTGTGGAATAGCCGAGAGTTTCGATGAAACGGAGTATTCTTGTATTCATGACGGAGCTTGAATGTGAAAGACCTCTGAGCCCCCATGCCTGATTGTCGTTTACGTTGCGGAAGAAAGTTTTTTCCGTTCGGTACAGGCTGTTATCGTATTCTTCAAGTTCCTTGGTTACATTCGGGGCATATTTGACGACATCATATGTGCTGCGTTCGGAGTAATAGACTTCCTTGTGGATTTTCCAGAAAGTATCATATGTGTTATATCCTGCCTCAAAGAATACGACTGCTGCGAGGACAATAGAGATAACATTTCTTGTTTTTGCTTTTTTTGCGTTTGAGTACAGATAAACTATTATAAGATAAATTGCCGCAAGGACAAGACCGAAAGCGAGAGTACCGAGCCAGAGGCGTTTCCACTCCTCGCCGTTATAGGTTTCGTCGGTAGTATACGGGAATTTTGCGACATACTTATATTTTGTCTCATTGTATTCAAATGAAGGCATTTTTGCTTCAAAGAGGAATACAAGTATTGCAAGCACGGCGAATATACCGCCGAGACTTTTTGAACTTGCCTTGTATGAGCCGAGTTTTGAGAATATATCCGCAGCCATAGCCACAAGTATGAATGAAACGAGGAAAGAATATCTGTAAGGGAGCCAGTTGGGGTCCTGTCCGCCGTGCCACATCATATTTACGGGTTTGATGTACATACTTATGAACATGACGAGGAGAAGCGCACCGTAGCCGATTTTCTTTCTGAGTTTGATTTCCCTGTTGATGAAGTAAAGCGGGGCAAGGCAGGCGGAGAGTACACCGCAGTATATTTCGGGTCTGCCGTACATTTTTGTACCTGTATCCACGTTTACGGAATAATACTGGTCGGGGAGCAGGCAGGGGACAAGTTCTATGGGGTTGAACATTGTCTTGAATGAGTAGTCAGGTTTTGAGAAGTTGAATTTACCGAGTGCGAGTGCATTGTAAACGGGTACTATCATGATATAGCTGCACAGGAGAACTGTAATCGTAGCTATTATCATAGTGCCTATTGTTGAGGCATATTCAGATACATTTCTGAATTTTCTGCTTGTGCCTGCAAAGAGGTAGTAAACAAAGTAGAGTGCAACGAATATAGCCACCATAAAGCCGATATAGAAGTTTGCGATGAACATTATTGAAAGCGGAATTATATAGTTTATTTTTCTTCCGTCGTCAACGAGATATTCAACGCCGAGGATTATAAGCGGCAGAAATACAGGACCGTCAACCCACATGGGGTCTATGAGCTGTATTACAGAGTAAGCCATGAGGGCATACATGGTTGAGAATATTACTGACTGCAAAGGCGGTACATTCTTTGATTTCTGGGCATAAACGCAGAAAGCCGTACCTGCCGCACCGAGTTTGCATAGCTGCATTATCATGAGACTTTCGAGAATGAAAGAACGTGGCAGGAGAATGACAATGAATGTGAACGGGCTTGCGAGGTAATATCCGATTACGCCTTGAAAGCCTCCCGAAAGGTTTCTCGCCCAGCTGTAAAGGGCAGTTTTTCCCTCCCAGAAGCATCTGCGGATATTTTCAAAGTAATACACATACTGACCGTTGAGGTCAAGGGTGAGAACCGAACGTGTGCCGAACGGATATACCCTGAAAAATGCGTAGGCAATAAGTCCGAGAAGTGCGGGGATAAGGAATGCAGCGATATAGTATAAGGGTCTGTACTTGACATAGGCTCTTATAGGCTCAACGCTTACAGCCACACGGGACTTTGTGCCTGCTTTTGACTTAGACAAATTTTTTCCTCCTTTTTTATCGGGAGAGGAGAGCGAACGCCATACTCCCCGATTATACATCATTGATTTCTATTATACTATACTTTTTTATCTTTTTCAAGGGGGTATGGCAAAAAATTTTTACACATATACGCAGGCATGATATATTGGTATTTTGTATATTTTTTCTGATTTTTAAATAATATTTCCATTTGGTGCATCGGGTATAAAATATTTTTACTTTACATATCATTATCTTTCACAGAAATGAACAGAATTTTCATTTTTTCTCTGATATGCCGAATATGAATTTTAAAAAAACAGGTGACAAATGCGAAAACTTGTGTTATAATATAATGAAGAAATCTATCGGAGATGAAAAAATGAATAAATATAAAAAACTTGCGTTCAATACTATAGTTTTTGCTATCGGTACTTTCGGCTCAAAAATACTTGTCATACTCTTGACAAATCTTTATACAAAAAACATCTCTACTGACGGAATGAGCGACAAGGATTTGCTTGACACAATGGTACTTTTTTTACAGCCTGTCTTTACATTTGCGCTTCAAGAATATATGATAAGATTCGGACTTGACAAGGATTATGACAAAAGGGAAGTTTTTTCCACATCTTTCTGCATGACATTCATCGGAATGGCGGCATCTGCGGCAATTATACCATTGCTGAGGATTATACCGTTTTTCGGTTTCATAAACGGCTATACGATAATTCTCATAGTATATCTGAGTACCTCGTCCCTGAGAATGTTATGCGCCCAGTTTGTGCGGTCGAGGGATATGGTAAAATTATTTTCACTTGACGGAATAATTGCAACGCTCACGCTTTTCATATTCAATATAGTTTTCATATCGCATATGCATCTTGGTGTAAACGGAAGTATGTATGCGGTTATTCTTTCGGATTTTCTTTCGTCTGTCTTTCTTTTCATAGCAGGCGGACTGCATAAATTTCTCGGCATAAGTCATATCAGCAGGGAACTTGCGAAAATAATGCTCAGATTTTCGCTCCCGCTGATTCCCACAATAGTAATGTGGGCTATAACAAGTCTTTCCGACAGAATTTTCATACGCTACATGACAAGCGACAGGGCGGAACTCGGTGCAGGTCCTGCGGGACTTTATGCCGTAGCAAACAAAATCCCCAACCTTATATCAATGGTTTCGACAATATTCTTTCAGGCATGGAATATGTCTGCAATTACCGAGAATGATTCCGATGACAGAAGCATATTCTATGAAAAGGTATACTCTGCATATGAAGCGATTCTCTTTATTGCATCTGCTTTCCTGATACTGTTTGCAAAGCCCATAAGCTCAATAATAGCCAATTCAAGCACATACGGGGAATACGGAACGGTATACATCTATACGCCCGTGCTTATCATTTCCGTTGTTTTCCTTTGTCTCAACCAGTTTCTAAGCAGTATATACACTGCCACAAAGCATACAAAAAATTCATTCTGGACTGCGCTTATTGCGTGCAGTGTGAATCTTTTCATGAACTATATGCTTATCCCCGAATGGGGCATACAGGGAGCATCAGTGGCTACATTTCTGAGTTATTACATATGTTTCTGGGTCAGAATGGTAGATGCAAGATATTATGTTCCCTTTCATTTTGATAAGGTAAAATCAGTTGCAAATACGCTCATGTTATTTGAAATGAGCCGCCTTATGATATTCAACTGTGACAACGCTGTGCTAAGAATGGCAATAATTGCATCGGCAATCTGCGTGGTAAATTTCCGCTCACTGCTGTCAACCGTGCAGAAACTCCTGAAAAGAGGATAGTATACCCCCAAAAAATTTACAGACGGAGGTCTAATATGAATATAGAAATAAACAGAATCAATGATGAAATTACAAAAAAACCTTCCGAATTTGTCCGTGAAGTGAATGAAGCCTATATGTATCATCTCAATGAAATAGCTGAAAATATAGCGAAAAACAGACACGAAAAGCCCGTTGTACTCCTTTCAGGACCTTCGGGTTCGGGAAAAACTACCACCGCCATGATGATAGAAAAACTTCTCGATGAAAAAGGCTGTCCCACACATACGCTTTCAATGGATAATTATTTCTGTCCGCTCAGTGAAGAAGAAAAACACCTCGCAGCACTCGGAAAAGTGGATTTGGAATCACCTGACCGTGTTGACAAGACTCTGCTCAATGAACAGATAGAAGCAATAGAAAAATGTATGCCCGTTGAAATTCCGAAATATAATTTTGCCGATTCCTGCCGTGAAAAGTCAGAAATGACACTAACAAGAAAAAAAGGCGAAATAGTTATCTTTGAGGGAATACACGCACTCAATCCCGATGTCATAACAGTCCCTGATGACCGCCTGTGCAAACTCTATGTCAGCGTCAGAACAAGAGTAACCTGCGGAGATGTAATTCTCCACCCGTCCAAAGTAAGACTTATGAGACGAATGATAAGGGACAGCTTTTTCCGCAAACGCTCCCTCAGGGAAACAATGAATATGTTTTCAAGCGTGGAAAACGGCGAAAATAAATACATAATGCCATATAAGCACCGCTCGGATTACGATATAGATACCTTTATGGCTTATGAACTCAATGTATACAAAGATATGCTCATGTGGCAGATTAAGGAAATGTCAGATGTTCCCGAACTTTCCGATGTCAGTACAGTCCTTGAATCAGCAGAGCATCTTGACCGTTCCTTCATAACGCCTGATTCTCTCATATGTGAATTTATAGGCAAGGGACAGTTCAAGTATTAATTTATAGTGCATAATTCATAATTGCAAGGCTTTCAGCCTTACGTCTGCCGCAGACAGGCGAATTTGTTAAAAAAAGTGAACAGCAAATAGTGAAGAACAGAGGTGACAGGGGAGATAAGCCGCCTCCTGCACTTGAAGTGAACAAAGGTGCAAGGCACAAAGAACGACATTCCCCCCATTCAGAAAAGAGGTTTAGTTATGAAGAATTATTCTCTCGGTATTGATATAGGCTCTACTACGGTAAAGACTGTCATAACCGATATGAACGGAAATATTATAAGCTCAAAATATCAGCGTCACCTCTCCAAAGTAAGGGAAACTGTAAAAGACCAGCTCAAAATCATTCAGGCAGATTACCCGCAGGAGAGGTTTACGGTGTGCATTACAGGCTCGGCAGGTCTGGGTCTTGCAAATTCCGCACAGATACCATTTGTGCAGGAAGTTCATGCCGCTTTTCTTGCTGTAAAGAAAAAATATCCCGATGCAGATGCTGTCATAGAACTCGGCGGAGAAGATGCAAAGATAATTTTTCTTACAGGCGGTGTTGAACAGCGCATGAACGGCTCATGTGCTGGCGGTACGGGTGCATTCATAGACCAGATGGCTACTCTCCTCGGAATAAGTGCTGATGAACTCGATGAACTTTCCCTGCGTGCAAACAAGGTGTATCCGATAGCATCACGCTGCGGAGTTTTTGCAAAATCCGATATTCAGCCGCTTCTGAATCAAGGTGCAAGGCGTGAGGATATTGCCGCAAGCATATTTCAGGCAGTCGTTGACCAGACTGTTTCGGGACTCGCTCAGGGCAGAACCATTGAAGGAAAAGTATTATTTCTCGGAGGACCTTTATTTTTCTTAAAGGGTCTTAAAAAAGCCTTTGTCAATACTCTCGGTCTTGACAGTGAACACGCAGTATTTCCCGATGAAGCCCCTGTATTTGTAGCATATGGCTGTTCGCTCTATGCAGCAAATTCAGAAGATACTCTCACGGCTGACGAGATTATCTCAAAAATAGACAGCGCAAAAATTTCCGATACAATTGTTACAGGCGAACCGCTTTTCAGGTCACAGGCTGAATATGACGAATTTATCGCAAGACATAAGAAATTTGACCTCGGATATGCCGATATACGCAAGTATAAGGGCGATGCATACCTCGGAATAGATGCAGGCTCTACCACTACAAAGCTTGTGCTTATAACCGATGACGGAAGAATATTATATCATCACTATTCATCAAATCAGGGTCAGCCCCTCGATAAAATATCCGAACAGTTAAAAATAATATATAAAAATCTCACGCCCGATATAAAAATAAAAGGCTCTGCCGTCACGGGCTACGGTGAGGATCTGATAAAATCAGGTCTTATGATAGACCACGGAATTGTTGAGACAGTAGCGCATTTCAAGGCGGCGGCATATTTTTGTCCTGATGTTGATTTCATAATAGATATCGGCGGACAGGATATAAAATGCTTTAAGATAAAAAACAAGTCAATTGACAGCATTATGCTGAATGAAGCCTGTTCTTCGGGCTGCGGCTCATTCATACAGACATTTGCAATGGCACTCGGCTACGATATTGCCGAATTTTCCCAGCTCGGACTTTTTGCGGAGAATCCCGTTGACCTCGGCTCACGCTGTACGGTATTCATGAACAGTTCCGTAAAACAGGCTCAGAAAGACGGTGCGACTGTCGAAGATATTTCCGCAGGACTTTCATCATCTATAATAAAAAATGCCATATACAAGGTAATCCGTGCGAACTCCCCCGATGAACTCGGAAAAAATATCGTGGTTCAGGGCGGTACATTCCTGAATGATGCTGTACTGCGTTCATTTGAAAAGGAAATGGGAAGAAATGTAATCCGCCCCGCAATTTCAGGGCTTATGGGAGCATTCGGCTGTGCATTGTATGCAAAAGAACGTTCGGACGGCAGTTCAACGCTTATTTCCGAACAGGAACTTGAAAATTTCACCTATACTTCACGTTCCGCACAGTGCGGAGGCTGTACCGCAAACTGTCAGCTCAATATTATAAGTTTCGGAAAGGGAAGGCGGTTTATTTCGGGAAACAGATGCGAAAAAGGCGGCGGACAGGCTAAAAAGAACAATATCCCCAACCTTTATGAATATAAATATAACAGCATTATTTCCCTTGACAAGTCAAATCAGCCGAAAAGACCCCGTGCAAAGGTAGGACTTCCTCTTGCACTGAGTTTCTATGAACAGATGCCTTTCTGGAATACATTATTTCAGGAACTCGGCTTTGAAACGGTATTTTCGGACGAAAGTTCAAGGCAGATGTATTATCTCGGACAGCATACAATTCCGTCGGATACGGTATGCTATCCCGCAAAACTCACTCATGGGCATATTGAAAATCTGCTTGACAAGGGTGTTGACTTCATATTCTATCCGTGCATGAGTTACAATGTTGATGAGGGACAGAGTGACAATCATTTCAACTGTCCTGTTGTAGCGTATTATCCTGAACTTCTCCTTGCAAACAATCCACGGCTTAACAGTAAAAACTTTATTCACCCGTATCTTGACCTCAACAACAAGAAAAATGTCATAAGAGTATTGTCGGATTCACTTAAAAGATACAACATAAAGGGCAAAATCCCCGATGCCGTACACATGGCATATCAGGCTGTAAAGACCTACCGACATGATGTAGCTGTAAAGGCGGCTGAAATTATCCGTCAGGCAAGGGCTGAAAAACGCAAGATAATCGTACTCGCAGGCAGACCATACCATATAGACAAAGAAATAAATCACGGCATACAGAAGCTTATAACAAGTCTCGGAATGGCTGTTGTGACAGAGGACAGTATTGCCATGCTCGCAAGAACTCCCGAACTTAAAGTGCTGAATCAGTGGACTTATCATGCAAGACTTTACAGGGCAGCGAATTTTGTGGCATCTCAGCCCGATATGCAGCTTATACAGCTTGTTTCGTTCGGCTGCGGAATAGATGCTGTAACCGCTGATGAGGTGAGGTCTATCCTCGAAAGCAGGGGAAAGCTCTATACTCAGCTTAAAATAGATGAAATCAATAATCTCGGTGCGGCAAGAATAAGACTGAGAAGCCTTGTCGCTGCAATGGAACAGAAATGAGGTATATTATGGCTGATTATGTTAAATTTACAGAGGATATGAAAAAAACTCACACTATACTTGTTCCCGATATGCTGCCTGTGCATTTTAAGCTTATCATAGCGATTTTTGCGGCAGAAGGCTATAAAATGCACCTGCTGAGGAATGATTCAAGGAAAGTTGTTGATGAGGGACTTAAAAATGTCCATAATGATGCCTGCTATCCTGCACTTCTTGTAATAGGACAGTTCATGGACGCATTGAACAGCGGAAAATTTGACCCCGACAAGACTGCACTTCTGATAACCCAGACGGGCGGCGGCTGCCGTGCATCGAATTATATATATCTTTTAAGAAAAGCCGTTGCAAGGAATTATCCGCAGATACCTGTTGTTTCGCTTAATTTCAGCGGTCTTGAAAAGGACAGCGCATTTAAAATAACTCCTCTTATGTTTGTAAAAATGCTGTATGCGGTAGTTTACGGAGATTTGCTGATGAGCTGTTACAATAAATGCAGGGCGTATGAGATTAACAAGGGTGAATCAGAAAAAATATTAAACAAATGGCAGAACAGAATAGCCAATATTTTCCGCAAAAAAAGCAATATGTACCTTAAACTTGAAAAAATTTCAACGGATATATTAAATGATTTTGCAAAAATTCCCCTCACTGACGAGAAAAAAATAAGAGTCGGAATTGTAGGGGAAATATATGTAAAATATTCACCGCTTGCAAACAATCACCTTGAAGATTTCCTGATTTCAGAGGGCTGTGAGCCTGTTGTGCCTGCACTTCTTGAATTTGTAATGTACTGTGCCGCAGGAGCTTTCAACGATGCAGACCTTTATGACAGGCATACAAAAAAATCTTTCCTGAATCTTGCAGGTTACAAGCTTATATATTCCATTCAGCAGAGAGTAAGAAAAATTATGGAAAAACAGGGAAGTTTTGAGCCTTTCCACGATTTCGAGGAACTCAGAAAACTTGCGGACAGATATATAAATCAGGGTGTCGTAATGGGCGAGGGCTGGCTTATTCCTGCGGAAATGGCTGCACTTGCAAAATCAGGGGTTGACAATATAATCTGTACCCAGCCGTTCGGCTGTCTGCCTAATCATATAGTCGCAAAAGGTATGTCAAGGGCTATAAAACAGGATAACCCCGATGCAAATATCGTTGCAATAGACTATGACCCCGGCGCAACAAGAGTTAATCAGGAAAACAGAATAAAACTTATGCTCGCAAACGCAAGAAAGTAATCTGACAGAGATAAATGACATGGAGGCTTCCGCATTGCATATGCTCCTCCGTTCAGATAAAGAGGTGGGAATTTTGATTAAAAACAGAAAAGGCGAGATTGTTGTCACAAATGAAAAACAGAACAACCTTCTGAAAAAATTATACGGGACTGTAAGGGGAAGAAAAATATTAAAGTTCCTCACACAGCCGTTTGTTTCAAAAATTGTCGGAGTTTTTATGGATTCAGGGCTTTCCGTATTTATGATTAAAAGATTTATAAAATCTTCGGGCATAGATACTTCCCAGTACAATATGATAAAATTCAGGTCATACAACGATTTCTTCACAAGAACTATAAAGCCCGAAATGCGCCCGATAGACTACAACGAAAATCACCTGATAAGCCCCTGCGATTCAAAACTTTCAGTCTATAAAATAAATAAGGACAGTATATTCAGGATAAAGGATTCATATTACAGAGTTGCAGACCTTGTGACAAATGAATTTCTTGCAAGGAGATTCATAAACGGCTGGTGCATGATATTCCGCCTTGAAGTTGACGACTATCACCGCTACTGCTATATTGACGGCGGTGAAAAAACAAATAATTTCTTCATTCAGGGTCAGCTTCATACTGTCAACCCTATAGCACTCAGAAGATACAATATATACAAGAGAAACAGCCGTGAATATACTATAATGCATACCGATAATTTCGGTGATGTAGTTCAGGTTGAAGTCGGTGCTATGATGGTCGGAAGAATATGCAACCACCACAGCGAATACCGTTTCAACCGTGGCGAGGAAAAAGGTATGTTCCAGTTCGGAGGCTCTACAATAGTGCTTATTTTTGAGGAAAACAGCGTAGTCCCCGATGAGGATATACTCGCAAATACTGCATCAGGATATGAAACAGTTGTAAAATACGGCGAAAAGATAGGTAAGAAGATGATATGTCAGGATTTTCCGAACTTATAAAAAATTATGAGAAAACAAGGGACTACATAAGGGATTTCTTTATTTTCGGCTATAAAGTCCGCAATGACTACAACAGAAAAAGCTCCCGCACATATGATGACGAAAAACGCAGGATAGAAAGCTGGCTCGGCAGATATATGACTTTCAGACGCTCCGCAAGAGGTCAGCATACCGCTATAACCGCAGACAGCGGTCATATAACGGAAAATCCGCTCTATCAGGCATTCTGTTCAAGAAGTTTCACCGACAACGATATAAAGCTCCATTTCATGATAACCGATATTCTGTACGGAGCAGGCTGTCTCACGCTCAGACAGATAGTTGATGAAATAAACGAAAGTTTCGGGGAAATTTTTGATGAACAGACCGTCCGCAATAAACTGAGAGAGTATGTGAAAGAGGGAATCATAATATCCGAAAAAAGAGGAAAAACTGCCTATTTCAGACTTTCGTGGGATATTGCGGAGGATTTTCTTTATAAATATGAAGGTCTTGCAGATGCAGTTAAATTTTTTTCCGAAAACGATGAATTCAGCGTCATAGGCAACAGTATTCTCAGATTTGCGGATATTAAAAATGATATATTCCTTATGAAACATTATTTTATAGTGCATACTCTCGAAGATATCCTCCTGTATGACATAATAAATGCAATAAGGGAAAAAAGATATATTTCTGTTGAATCATTCAGCTCAAAAAACAAAAACAGGTCATTTGTGGAAAAATTTATTCCCATGCAGATATTCATATCAGTACGCACAGGCAGAAGATACCTTGCAGGATTCAATTGCAGATGCGGATATTTTACTTCATGCCGCCTTGATTTTATAAAAAATATAACCACAGGCTGTCTGTGCAGTGAATACGACAGAATGAAAAAAGAATTTGACGAATTAAAAAATTACTGTTATGGCGTATCTTTTATGCGCTCAAAGGAATTTAAGGAAAATATCCCCATGAAAATAACTTTCCGCATTGAAAATAATGAGGGATATATCCTTGAACGCCTTGAACGTGAAAAAAGATGCGGTATTGTGGAAAAATGCGGAGATAATCTGTATTCTGTCACATTCAGGATATTTGACCCCAACGAAACTATGCACTGGGTCAAAAGCTTTTTCGGACGCATAGTATCAATTGAAGGGGCAAGCAATGAGGTAAAAGAAATATTCTGCCGTGATGTACAGGATATGTATGCACTTTACGGAGGTTATGACGATGACGGTGTTCAGTGAAATATACGGAACATATTTTCGTATAACTGCAAAGATACTCGAAAAGAATATCACCAGTGAAAAAGAAATACAGAGAATAATATCAGAAAACGGCTTCCGTGATTCGCTTTTATTCCTGCCTAAAAAACTGATTCCCCAGAAAGACCGCTCTGACTGGGGATTTTTAAAGTACGGTTCTGACGGAAAATTAAGGCGGACTATTAAAAATCCGCCCCTCAGAATACTCACTCTTTTGCAGAAAAGCTGGCTGAAAGCCAAACTACTTGACCCAAAAATAAGACTTTTTCTCGATGATAATACAATATTCCGCCTTGAAGACGCTCTTGCGAGAATTAATCCCCTTTACGACAGGGAAAATTTCCGCTTTACGGATATGTATAATGACGGGGACGATTTCGGAAATCAGAATTACAGGGCAGTTTTCAGAAAAATTCTTTCAGCCGTGAAAAATCACGAAATAATTGATATAAATTTCGTTTCGGGCAAGGGAAAAAACATCAGAGGCAGGTTTCTCCCCCTGAAAATTGAATATTCACGGAAAAACAATAAATTCCGTGTTTATTGTTATGCCATGAAAAATGGTATTCCTTCGGGCAGCGGTATAATTAATATCGGCAGAATTGAAAGTGTCGAAAATACAGGTACAGTATATGGTAAAAGAATTGACATGAATGAATATTTTTTCAGCCGCAGATGTGAAGAACCTGTAACTGTCTGTGTTACTCCCCAGAGAAACGGTGTTGAAAGATTTCTGACGGAATTTTCTTCATATGAGAAAACTACTGCCCCCGACCCCCGAACAGGCGGCTGTATTGTCCGGATATGGTATGATAAATATGATGAAACAGAACTGCTTGTGCAGTTACTCGGATACGGACCTGTCATAGAAATAGTATCTCCGCCACGTTTCAGAAAACTTGTGGCAGAGAGAGTCAAAAAACAATATGATATTACATTCGGAAAAACAAACGGAGCGTGAACTGATTGCTTAATAATCTTGTTTTCAGCCTGAATGCAACTCTGCCTGTATTCATGATGATGATACTTGGCTGGGTATGCTGTAAAATCGGACTGCTTGATGACCATACCACCGCAAAATTAAATAAATTTACTTTTAAGACAACCCTTCCTGCACTTCTTTTCATGGACTTGTCAAAAGCCGATTTCAAAAGCGTATGGGATACAAAATTCGTGCTTTTCTGCGTGGGAGCAACGCTTTTAAGCATAGGGACAGCTTTTCTGTATTCCCTTATGCATAAGGACAAATCAGAAAGAGGAGAGATAATTCAGGCATCTTACAGGAGCAGTGCCGCAGTTCTCGGCATAGCATTTGTAAAAAATATTTACGGTGAAGCGACTATGGCGGCTCTTATGATAGTCGGCACTGTACCACTCTACAACATCGCAGCCGTTACGATACTTTCCCTCACATCTCCCGAAAAAAATAAAACTGACGGGAAATCACTGTTTCTTTCAACACTTAAAGGAATCGCAACAAATCCGATAATAATAGGAATAGTTGTCGGAATTATATGGTCTGTGTTTGGAATCCCTCAGCCTGCGATACTCGAAAAATCTGTATCATATCTCGCAAATATGGCAACTCCGCTCTCGCTTATCGCTCTGGGAGCATCTTTCAAGGTTAATGAAGCAAAGGGAAAACTCCCTCTTACACTCGGCATAGCCTTTATAAAGCTCATACTTTTTTGTGCATTATTCCTGCCGCTGGCTGTATATATGGATTTCAGGGGAGAAAAACTCATAGCAATACTTGTAATGCTCGGAAGTGCCACAACGGGAAGTTGTTTTGTCATGGCGAAAAATCTCGGTCATAAGGGTACTGTCACGGCATTTGCCGTAATGCTGACAACCCTTTTAAGTTCACTGACATTGACGGCATGGCTGTTTATACTTAAATCATTTGACTATATATAGAAGTTTCAACAGGCTGTTAGTTTAGCTGTTGAAAACTCGTCAGAGTGAGAAGTTTTCAACAAAATAATTTAATGGAGAGATTAATATGAATACAGAATTTATTTTAACTATTGGTATATCAGCATTGGCAACTGTAATTTTTTTGATTATCATTTTCATAATGAACAAAAAAATACATCAAATAAAGAAAAAATCAAATGATGATATATCAAGATTGGAATTAAATTTTCAAAATGAAAAAGAGCAGTTAATTAAGGATTATGATGAAAAAATAGTTGCTAAAATTAAAGAACAACAGGAAGAATTTGAAAACGAGAAAAAAGAAATATTTCTTCAAAATAATCAATTAGTAGATTCTATCAGAAAAGAATGTGCGGAACAAATATGTATCATGAAAGAATCTATTGAAAGCCGTAAAGAAATATTATCTGATATGAGTGAAAAACAATTGCTTGTTGATGTTATGATTGCCCTTGAAAATTATAGCAGCAGGTTTGAACGACTTGAAAATATTCTTGATTATCATAAAGTAAATGAACAGATAGAAACAATGTCTGAGGATATAGGAAAGCAGATTAATGAATACGTTAGATTAGTTTCAAATAAAACTGATAGCATGAATCAAAAATTTCTGCAATGTAGCAGTGAAATAAATAAACAAATTGATAAATCATACAACTCAGTTTCAGCAAAAATAAATAGTTCAGGTGTATCAACAATAAGTGAGATAGAAAAAATAGAAACATCAGTAACAACTATAAAAAAATCAATATTAGAAGAGATAAATAATTCATCAAAAAAGATTTCAAACAATGTAGAAGAAAAATTGAATTGCGTATTTAATAAAGTGGATTGTTCTTTAAATTCAGTTGAGAATGAAGTTGAAAACATGAGTCGGTCTATTACAAATAAGTTGGGCGATAATGATGTATTTAGAAATATAGAAAGTATAAAAAATGATGTTTTTGAAGTAAAAAGAACCGTGACTGATAAAAGTGATTATGAATCATTAATATCAATGGTAGAAAGGGCATATGATGAGGCAAGCAGTGCAAGTTATCATGCAACAGAAGCAGAAGAAGCTGCAAATGATGCAAAAAGTACCGCAGAAAATGCAGAGAGTGCCGCAAATGATGCAAAAAGTGCCGCAAATGATGCAAAAAGTGCCGCAGAAAATGCAGAGAGTGCCGCAAATGATGCAAAAAGTGCCGCAAATGATGCA